>Ga0307500_10000448_pt1 | contig 13792 bp, 16 predicted proteins | sample 14_S_MG_FD_201362 | JGI IMG/M metagenome (GOLD analysis project Ga0307500, IMG submission 201362) | Soil microbial communities from Populus trichocarpa stands in riparian zone in the Pacific Northwest, United States - 14_S | ecosystem: Environmental > Terrestrial > Soil > Riparian zone > Trees... | reverse complement strand
ACGTCCTCGGAACGGACCTGCTTCACGTAGGCGATGTGGCCTTCACCAAGATGGGCCAGCGCCTCGACGGAAACCTTTTCGGGTTCGAACGTAACACTCACTTCACTCATGGTCTCGACTCCTTCTGGGTCTAAGCGGTCGAGTCCGCTACTTGTTCCATTATTCGTGCTCATTGATAGCAATTGTCTTAACGACCCTTTCAGGCTCTGGCCTGGCGAGGTCGATCGACAACAGCCCGTTCTTCAAATCCGCGCCCAACACATGCATCCCCTCCGCCAGCACGAAGGTGCGCTGGAAGTGGCGTGCGGCAATGCCGCGATGGATGTATTGCCGGGCCTTGTCGTCCTGCTGGCGGCCCCGGATCACGAGCTGGTTTTCCTCAATGGTCACATCGAGTTGGTCACGGGTAAAACCCGCCACCGCGAGCGTGATACGCAACCGTTCGGGCTGGCCGTTGGCACGGTCACACCGCTCGATGTTGTAGGGAGGATAACCGTCGGCGCCTTTGACGACGCGATCGAGCGCACGCTCGATTTCGTCGAACCCAAGCAGGAACGGACTGGATAACGAAGGAACACGAGACATTACAAAGTCCTCTCGAAGCGACTTTGAGGGGCCCTTGCGGCGCCCCATTCAACCGGCCGGCCGACTTGCCGTCCGGTCACAAGAGAATATGGGGGTGATTAAGGAAGGGTTCAAGCGCTTCTGAAAGCTGCGTAAATCGGCCGCGGTGGGTTACAAAACCGTCATTTTGGGGCGCGAAGCGAACCTCAGGTGCGCAATTGCGTACCGGGGAATGGTGGGGTCACCCACCCACGCGCTTGCGGCCGTCGGCGGTAAACAGATGCAGCTTGTCTTTTGCCGCCGCTGCCCTGATTCGCTCGCCGATCGCGGGGCCGACCGCGCCGGGAATCCGCACGATCACCTCGCCTGGCGGCAGTTCGCCGGGCGTGGCGGCGACGCCCTGCACCTCCTGCTGCCTAGTGCCGTAAATAAAGGTTTCGGCGCCGACCCGCTCGATCGCTTCCACGGTGAGGCCGAGCGCCACGCCGCCGGAAACCGTTTCGTTGGTAATGACGAAATCCTCCGGCCGGATTCCCAAAATGTCGGCCTCGTTGATTCGGGCATCGCTGGCCAGTTGCGATTTGAGTTCATCGGAGCGCAGCGGCATCAGGTTCATCGGCGGCGCGCCGATGAAGGAGGCGACGAAGGTGGTCGCCGGCTTCTGGTAGATGTCGAGTGGATTGCCGATCTGCTCGACCTGGCCGCCGTTCATGACAACCAGAATATCGGCCAGCGTCATAGCCTCGAGCTGGTCGTGGGTGACATAGATCGAGGTCGTGGACAGCCGGCGCTGCAGTTTGCGGATTTCGACCCGCATCGCGATGCGCAGCTTGGCGTCGAGGTTCGACAGCGGCTCGTCGAACAGAAACACTTTCGGCTGCCGCACGATCGCGCGGCCCATCGCCACGCGCTGGCGCTGGCCGCCGGACAATTGCCGCGGCTTGCGCTCAAGCATGGCGCCGAGTTCGAGGATGCGCGCGGCTTCCTCGACGCGGGTCTTGATCTCAGGTTCCGCCATGCCGCGGTTGCGCAGGCCGTAAGCCATGTTGTTGTAGACGGTCATGTGCGGGTAGAGCGCGTAGTTCTGGAACACCATCGCGATGTCGCGGTCGGCCGGCTCGATCTGGTTGACGACGCGCCCGCCGATATCGATCTCGCCGCCGGTGATGGTCTCCAGCCCCGCGACCATGCGCAGCAGCGTGGACTTGCCGCAGCCGGAAGGCCCGACCAGAACGCAGAACTGACCGTCGCCGACGTCGAAATTAATGCCCTTGATGGCCTCGAAGCCGCCGGCGTAGGTTTTGCGGACGTTGCGCAGCGTGACGTTAGCCATGGGGATTCCCAGCGAATAGCGAATGGCGAATGGCGAATGGGGAAGCCCAGCACGGGGAGGCTCGTCCGGAGCCTTCCATTCGCCATTCGCTATTCGCCATTCGCATCCTTACTTCTCCGTCTCGACCAGGCCGCGCACGAACAGCCGCTGCATGAACACGACGACCGCGACCGGCGGCAGCATCGCCAGGATGGCGGTGGCCATCGCGAGCTGCCATTCGGCGAGTTCGTCGGTCGTGTACAGCATCTTCTTGATGCCGGTGACGATGGTCTGCATGGAATCCTGCGTGGTGATCAGCAGCGGCCACAGATACTGATTCCAGCCATAGATGAACTGGATCACGAACAAAGCGGCGATCGTCGTTACCGACAGCGGCAGCAGCGTGTCCCAGAAGAAGCGGAACGGACCGGCGCCGTCGATCCGCGACGCCTCCAGCAATTCCTCGGGGATGGTCATGAAAAACTGCCGGAACAAGAGCGTTCCCGTGGCGGATGCGATCAGCGGCAGGATCAGCCCGGCATAGGTGTCGAGCATCTTCAGGTCGGCGATCACCTTGTAAGTCGGATAGATGCGCACCTCGACCGGCAGCATCAGCGTGACGAAGATGATCCAGAACGCGGTCTTGCGGAACGGAAAGCGGAAATACACCACGGCATAGGCCGACAGGATCGAAATGAAGATCTTGCCGATCGCGATGCCGATCGCCGAGATGAACGAGTTCATCAGCATCTGTCCGACCGGCTCGCGGATGGCGCGCGAACCGCCGACGATGATGGCGCGGTAGTAGTTGTCCAGCATATGGCCGCCCGGCGTCAGCGGCATGTTGCCGCCGACCACGGTGGCGGCGTCATGGGTCGAAGCAATCAGCGCCAGATAGACCGGAAAGGCGACGATGAAGATGCCGAGCGTCAGGATCGCGTAGGCGATGATGTCGCTGAGCGGGCGGTGCTCGACCATCAGTACTGCACCTTGCGCTCGACATATTTGAACTGGACTGCCGTCAGCGCGATCACGATCACCATCAGCACGACCGATTGCGCGGCCGAACCGCCGAGATCGCCTCCCAGGCGACCGTCGGCAAACACCTTGTAGACCATCGTGGTGGTGGCGCCGGCCGGGCCGCCGCCGGTCACGGCATCGATGATGCCGAAGGTGTCGAAGAAGACGTAGACGATATTGACGACCAGAAGGAAGAACGTGGTCGGCGACAGCAGCGGAAAGGTGATGGTCCAGAACCGCCGCATCGGTCCCGCGCCGTCGATCGCACCGGCTTCAAGCACGCTCCGGGGGATCGATTGCAGGCCCGCCAGGAAGAACAGGAAATTATAGGAAATCTGTTTCCATACTGCGGCCATCACCACCAGGCACATGGCGTGGTTGCCGTTCAACAAAGGATTCCAGTCGAAATTCATCCAGCGCAGCGGGCGCGCCAGCGTCCCGAGCGTCGGATGGAACATGAAGATCCACAACACGCCGGCGACCGCGGGCGCCACCGCATAGGGCCAGATCATCAGCGTCTTGTAGGCGCCGGCGGCTTTCAGGTTCTTGTCGGCCTGGGTCGCAAACAGCAACGCAATCGAAAGCGACAAGGCGGCGACCAGCGAGGAGAAGATCACCGTCACCATCATCGACTTGTAATAGGCGGGATCGGCGAACAGGCTCTGGTAATTTTCCAGCCCGACAAATTCGGAATGCAATCCGAACGCGTCCTCGCGCAGGAAGGATTGCCAGACCGCCTGGCTCGCCGGCCAGTAGAAGAATACGAATGTGATGATGAGCTGCGGCACGAGCAGCAAATAGGGCAAGAGCCTGTTGTTGAAGACGACCGACTTTTCCATCTAGGGCGCTTTACAGCCTTCCGCGCTTAGGTGGCAGACCGGCTCCCCTTCCTGCGTGGAGGGGAGCCCATGCCGTTGTCTACTTTGCTGTCTTTTCGAACGTTCGCAACATCGCATTGCCCTTGGCGACGGCGTCGTCGAGCGCTTGCTGCGCGGTCTTTTGCCCGGCGAGGGCGGCTTCGATCTGCTCGGCCCAGACGTCGCGCATCTGCACCATGTTGCCAAAGCGCAGGCCGCGCGAATTCTCGGTCGGCTCCTTGTTGGTGAGCTCCATCAGCGGAGTTTGCGGCACCGGGTTCTTCTCGTAGAAGCCGTCGGCCTTGGTCTTCTCATAGGCAGCCTTGGTGATCGGCAGATAGCCCGATTCCTGATGCAGCTTGGCCTGGCGGTTGGTATCGGACAGGAAGGTGAAGAATTTCGCCACGCCCTTGTATTCATCGGGCTTCTTGCCGCCCATCACCCACAGCGATGCACCGCCGATGATCGAGTTTTGCGGAGCGCCCGCGACATCCGGATAATAGGGCATCGGCGCCGAGGTGAAGTCGAACTTGGCGGTGCTCTTGGCGGTGGCGTAGTAGCCCGACGAGGTCAGGAAGATGGCGCATTCGCCCGAGCCGAAGCGGGCTTCGCTCTTATTTTCGCGGCCGGAATAATCGTAGGTCTTGTCCTTCTGCAGATCGATCAAGTTCTGCAAATGCTTCACATGGAGCGGTGAGTTGAAGGTAAGAACCGTGTCGAAACCATCGAGGCCGTTGGCCTTGGTTCCGATCGGCGCGTTGTGCCACGCCGAAAATTGTTCGATGTGCGCCCACGATGCCCAGGCATTGGAGAAGCCGCAGGTCTCGTGCCCGGCGGCCTTGAGCTTCTTCGCGGCGGCGAACACGTCGGGCCAGGTCTTTGGAATCTCGGCGACGCCCGCCTTCTTCAATTCATCCTTGTTGATCCACATCACCATCGAGGAGGAATTGAAGGGGAACGACAGCATGTCGCCTTTGGAGGTCGAGTAGTAGCCGGTGATGGTCGGCAGATAGGCCTTGGGGTCGAACGGCTCGCCAGCGTCCTTCATCAGCTGGTAGACCGGCTTGATGGCGCCGGTGGCGCTCATCATGGTGGCGGTGCCGACCTCGAATACCTGAATGATGTGCGGCGCGGTGCCGGCGCGGAACGCGGCGATGCCGGCGTTCATGGTGTCGGGATAGCTGCCTTTGAAGGTCGGAATGACCTTGTAATCGGACTGGCTGGCGTTGAACTCCTCGGCAAGCTTGTTGACGATGTCGTTGTTGCCGCCGGTCATGGCGTGCCACCACTGGATCTCGGTCACAGCGTGGGCAGGCGTGGCGAGCGCCAGCGCAAGGGTCACTGCCGCTGCTGTGCCGAATTGTCGAAGAGCCATGGAATTCCTCCGGGTTGGGGTCGTCACCTTCGTTTTGCGCGATAACAGCGACGGATGACGTGCAAATGACCGTATAAGCGAAAGGATGGTAGTGGGAAAGCGGACGTCGAGGGAAGCGGGAAAATAGGCGAAGGGGAAATAGCGACCGCCCCCGCGATGTGTTCGCGGGGGCGGCTGTGTTTACCGCTTGCGCTCAGCGCCGCAGACCGCACCCTTGGTAACCAGCGCCTCTATGTCGTTCTTGGAGTAGCCGAACTCGCCCAGCACCTCTGACGTGTGCTGGCTGAATTTCGGCGGGGTGCGTCGTAGGCTCGGCTTGGTCCGCTCCAGCCGGATCGGGGAGGCGACGCCCTTGTACCAATCCTTCTCAATGATATCGCCGCGATGCAGCGTATGCGGATTGGTCAGCGCCTGGTCGATCTTCTGCACCGGGCCCGCCGGCAGTCCGGCTGCCAAGAGACGATTGCAGAGCGGTTCGGCCTCATGCTGGCTGAACACGGCAGCGAGTTCGGCGCGCAGCGCGTCGCGGTTGGCGATGCGGTCCTTGTTGCGGGCAAAGCGCGGATCGGTGCCAAGCTCGGGCTTGCCGATTTCCCTGGCGAGCTTGCGGAAGGTGCCGTCATTGCCGACGCCGATGAAGATGTTGTCGGTTTTGGTTGAAAAGATCGCGTAGGGCACGAGATTGGGATGCTCGTTCCCGGTCAGGCCTGGCGGCTTGCCATGCATGAAATAATTGGCGGCGTGCGGATGCATGATCGCAAGGCCGGTTTCGTACAGCGTGGTTTCCAGAAACTGGCCGAGCCCGGAGCGCTGGCGTTCCGAAAGCGCCATCAGGATGCCGATCGCCGCGTAGAGCCCGGTGGTGATGTCGACCAGGGGAACGCCGATCCGCATCGGGCCGCTCTCCGGCGAGCCGGTCGCTGCAATCATGCCGGTCATGGCCTGGATGATGGCGTCATAGCCGGGATTGCCGCCGCGCGGTCCGTCGGCGCCGAAGCCCGAAATCCGGCAGTGCACGAGGCGCGGAAATTTTGCGCGCAGCACGTCGTTGCCGATGCCCCATTTGTCGAGCGTGCCCGGCTTGAAATTCTCGATCAGGACGTCGGCGGTCTCCAGCATCTTAAGGAGCACGGCGCGGCCGCCCTCGGAGGCGAGGTCGAGCCCGATCGAGCGCTTGTTGCGGTTGATGCCGACGAAATAGGCCGCGTCCTCCTCATGGAACGGAGGGCCCCAGTCGCGCACTTCGTCGCCGGCCGGCGGTTCGACCTTGATAACGTCGGCGCCGTGGTCGGCGAGGATTTGCGTGCAATAGGGGCCGCCGAGCACGCGCGTGAGATCGATCACGCGCAGGCCGGTCATTGCGCCGGGAGCGGCTGCAGAACTCATGGACAAGAACCTTCGCTCAAGGAGAGAAATCGACGTCTTGAGCTAGCGGTCTTCCGGCGCGGCGGCAATGGCGTCTCGCGCAAAAGCGCATGACGTGGCCGCCGTAGCAGAGCTACGGAAAATTCCGTGAGGCGCGAACGGCCCGCCGGTATCAGCGGCGGGCCATTCAGGACATCGTCTTACACAACCGTCAGGCGCACATCCACATTGCCGCGCGTAGCGTTGGAGTACGGACACACCTGGTGCGCTTTGGCGACAAGGGCTTCCGCATCCGCCTTGGCAACGCCGGGCAGCGAGACGGCGAGGTCGATATCGAGGCCAAAGCCGCCCTCCGAACGCGGGCCGATGCCGACGGTCGAGGTCACGGTGGCGTCCGCAGGCACCTTGGGGCCGCCCTGCGAAGCGACGAATTTCATCGCGCCGATGAAGCAGGCCGCATAGCCGGCCGCAAACAGCTGTTCGGGATTGTTGCCGGCGCCACCGCCGCCGCCAAGTTCCTTCGGGGTCGCAAGCTTGACGTCGAGCGCGCCGTCGAGGGTTGCGGCGGTGCCATCACGGCCACCAGTGGCCTTGGCGCTGGTCTTGTAGAGCACGTTCACAGACATATCGGTCTCCCTTTGGTTTGCCGTTTCGATGAATGATATATTGCACACAATTAGATTGTGCACAATACAAATTATTGCAGGTTGCGCGATTCAATTGTATGCAATTGAAATCAAGCGCTTAGGCAACCATATCAGTGCCCGGGCGCCGCCCGCTAACGAGGACGTGATGGCCAGGAAATCTTCAGCGGACTTTCCGCTCCGGCTCGATAATCAAATCTGCTTTGCAGTGTATTCCACCGCGCATGCGTTCAACCGCGTCTACAAGCCGCTGCTCGACAAGCTCGGTCTGACCTACCCGCAATATCTGGTCATGCTGGTGCTGTGGGAGCGCGACGGCGTGCCGGTCAAGGATATCGGCGAGCGGCTGTTCCTGGATTCCGGCACGCTGACGCCGCTGCTGAAACGGCTGGAGGCGGCCGAACTCATCAAGCGAAGCCGCAGCACCGAAGACGAGCGGCAGGTGTTGATCGCGTTGACGGCCAAGGGCGAGTCGCTCAGGGAGAAAGCGAGAGCGGTGCCGCAATCGATTCTCGCGGCGTCAGCCTGCTCGGTCGGTGAACTCGTGGCGATGAAGAACGAGATCGTCGCGTTGCGCGATCGGTTGAATGCGGTGTTGGGGGAGTAGGGGCCGGTCAGAGACGCTTTTTGGCGAAGGCGCGGCCGGAGGCTGACTTCAGATATTTTTCAAAGGCGACCGCCTGCGCTGCATCGCTGAATGCCAAGTAGGTCTTGATTCGCCATGGCCCGTGCTTCGATGTGTGTGAGACTTGTCCAGCATTGTGCTTTGCCAGCCGCGCGCGCAGGTCGTCGGTAATGCCAACGTAGAAGTGCAGGGAATCAAGGCTTTCGAGGATATAGACGTACTTCATGGCGGATCGCCTCCGCCGCTCAACCTATAATAGCCCTATGAACTTGCCGAGGCCCGGCTTCGCCCTTCGGGCTACGCCGCGGCAGCCTTCGCTTGCTTCGCTACGATGGAGCGCGGCTGGCTTGCCGAGCCGTAGCTTGCGAAGCAAGCGAAGGCTGGTGGAGCCAGGCGGGATCGAACCGCCGACCTCTTGCATGCCATGCAAGCGCTCTCCCAGCTGAGCTATGGCCCCTTCACAGTCAAAGGCATGGTCCAAACCATGCTCCCGCAAGCCTTGGGCGACTTGCGGGGGAGACCCAGAACACAGTTCTAGGCCGATCTCAAGTCTCTTCGTCGCCTCCGACGTCACCGATGATGTCGGTGACGTCCTCATCGCCCTCTTCCTCGTCAGGAATGAAGGTGGAATCGTCGTCGTCATCGCCTTCGATAGTCTCGTCGATCTCGATGTCGTCTTCCGATTCGGGAACCACCGCCTTGACCTTGCCGGTATTCTCCTCGGCGTCGGCCTCCTCGAGCGAAACCAACTCTTCGGCCTCGGCGGCCTCGGGCTGATCGGCAGCGGCGGTGGCCGAAGCGGCAGCCGCGGCGCGCGCGGCATCGCCACGGGCGGCCCGCGGTGGCGCAACCGGTGCAATCGGCACGACCTCGCCGGTGTAGGGCGAGATCACCGGGCTCTTGTTGAGATCGTAGAATTTCTTACCCGTCGTCGGGCAAATGCGTTTGGTTCCGAGATCGGACTTGGCCACGTGTGGATCCTGGGAATTTCTGAAAAACGGTGCTTCACTTGGCTAGTTGAGAGGCTGGTGTCAATAGCGGTTTGCGCATTTGCCGGCCGGGTGACGCGGTGTGGCCCATGTGATACTGCCGCCCCGGCAAAGGACCACGATCTTGACCCATTCAACCACCCAAACTCCGCTGGAATCTCGCGCCAGCGGCCCTCTGAGCGGCAAAGTCCGCGTTCCCGGCGACAAGTCGATTTCGCACCGCGCCCTCATCCTGGGGGCGCTTTCGGTCGGCAAAACCACCATTTCCGGCCTGCTGGAGGGCGAAGACGTCCTCAATACCGCCAAATCGATGCAGGTGCTGGGCGCCAAGGTCGAGCGGACGGGGCCGTTTGCCTGGCAGGTCGCCGGCGTGGGCGTGGCGGGCTTCGCCCAGCCGGTCTCCCCGCTCGATTTCGGCAATTCCGGTACCGGGTGCCGGCTGGTGATGGGGGCGGTCGCGGGGTGCCCGATCACGGCGGTGTTCGACGGCGATGCCTCGCTGCGGTCGCGCCCGATGCGCCGGATCCTCGATCCCCTGGAGTTGATGGGGGCCAAAGCCGGTGAGGCCAAGGAAGGCGGCCGCTTGCCGCTGACGCTGCACGGTGCGCGCGATCCCGTGCCGATCCTCTACCGGACCCCGGTGGCCTCGGCCCAGATCAAGTCGGCCGTGCTGCTGGCGGGGCTCGCCGCGCCTGGCGTCACCACCGTCATCGAGCAGGAAGCCAGTCGCGACCACACAGAACTGATGCTGAAACATTTTGGCGCCGAGATCGTCTCCGTCAACGAAGGCAGCCACGGCCGCAAGATCGCGCTGACGGGCCAGCCCGAACTGCGCGGCGCTGACGTCGTGGTGCCCGCCGATCCATCCTCGGCCGCGTTCCCGATCGTGGCGGCGCTGGTCGTCGACGGCTCGGACGTGACTTTTTCCGACGTCATGACCAATCCGCTGCGCACCGGACTGTTCACGACGTTGCGCGAGATGGGCGCATCGATCGAGGAAAGCGAAGTCCGCGGCGATGCCGGCGAGCCGATGGCCCGCCTGCGCGTGCGCGCTTCCAAGCTGCGTGGCGTCGAGGTGCCGCCGGAGCGCGCGCCCTCGATGATCGACGAATATCTGGTGCTGGCGGTCGCGGCCTCCTTTGCCGAGGGCACCACCATCATGCGCGGCCTGCAGGAGTTGCGCGTCAAGGAATCCGACCGGCTGGAGGCGACCGCCGACATGCTGCGCGTCAACGGCGTCAAGGTCGAGGTCGCAGGTGACGATCTGATCGTCGAGGGCCGCGGCCATGTGCCCGGCGGCGGCCTCGTCGCCACCCACATGGATCACCGCATCGCGATGTCGGCACTGGTGATGGGCCTGGCCTCCGACAAGCCGGTCAAGGTCGACGACACCGCCTTCATCGCCACCAGCTTTCCGGATTTCATCCCGATGATGCGGTCGTTGGGCGCGGAGTTCTCATGAGGCGGGCGCGATGAGTGAAGTCTTCGACCGCGACGCGCTCCTCGACGCCTTTGACAGGATTGGACGGGCGGCGGTCGACGCCGGAACGAAGCTGCAAATCGCCGTTTATGGTGGGTCCGCGCTGATGCTGGCGAGCAATTTTCGGTTCGCAACGGAAGACGTCGACGTATCCAAACTCGACCATCCGCTACCAGACTGGTTGGCGACCGTTGTGCAAGAACTCGCCGACCAGAACCATTGGCAGAGGGACTGGTTCAACGATGGAGTAGCGTTTCACCTCAGCCCGCTTGCGGGCAGCGCCGCCGACCATCTTGAGTTTGGGACTTTTCCTCGCGATGGTACGCCGGCAGGGCTCGTGGTTTCGGTTCCGTCGGCAGAGTATCTGCGGGCGCTTAAATTGAAGGCGTTCAGGATCATGGACCCGCTTCGCGGTGAAACCGAGCGGTTGGACATACTGAATTTGATGCGCGTTGTCGGGATATCGACGGTGGACGACGCCATCGCCCTGCTGGGTCGATATTTCCCCCTCAGCGCCGCTTCTTCGGAGAAGCAACAGTTCTTGCTGAGGCATATGAATCGCGAGGGAGTCGCCGATGCGCCCAAATACCCTCGCTGAGGCCGTCCAAACCATTCAGGCCGGTTCAGCGCGCGAAACGGTATTGGCTGAATTCGTGGATAATTTCGACTCGGCGCAAACCGATCAGGATCGCTACGCGTCGATCGAGGAAGAGCCGAAACTGACCGGTGACGACCAGCTCGACGCCCTCGTAGGTGCTATCGCCGAATATCTGGCCAAGCAGCGCAGATTAGGGCGAGTTCCGCATTGGGTCTGCGATCCTGCGCGCCGTCTGGACAAGCCCTGGTTTACGGTGACGAGTCCGTCCGATTCCATGCGCGAATACCTGACTTTCAGCAGTCCTGCCGAATTCGCATCGCGCAACATTTTTACCGAAGAGCGACCGTTGCGGCGTGCACGCGGCCCGCATTCGTCAGTGCAATAGAGCACGCGCCCGCACGGCTCAGGACGGTGCGAGCCCGAGGCTCGTCACCGCCTCGAGCCAGATCGGCGATTCTTCCTTGTAGAGTTTCTGCGTCTCCTCGAACGTCATCGCGGTATCGTCGACGCCGAATGATTTCATGAGCTGCAGCACCTTTTCGTTCTTGCCGCCGGCGACCAGGAGCTTTGACAGCTTCTGAATGACGGCTGCCGGCGTGCCGATCGGCACCGCGCAGCACTGGAAGCCGGTCAGCTTGAAGATGGGCGATGTCGTGCCCTGCTCCGCAAAAGAAGGAACATCGGGCAAGGTCGACATGCGCTTGCGCGAGACCGCGACCGGACGGCCGCGGCCGCTCTGCAGCACGGACAACGCGGCGGAATAGCTGCCGTGGGCGCCGTCGATAAATCCGCCGGCAAGATCGGTCCACATCGGCGCTTCGCCGCGATAGTGCACCGCCTCCATCTTGAGGCCATACTGCTTGTTCATTTCGGCGACCGCCATGTGCGCGTAGGAGCCCGCGCCGTAGGTGCCGATGTTGACCTTCTCGGCCTTCTTTGCGTAGGCGACGAATTCCTCGAGCGTTTTCGCGCCGGTCTTCTCGGCGGCCACGAACGGCAGGCTGCCCGACGGCATGATCGAGACGATCGTGAAATCCTTGTCGGTATCGTAAGGGATATCCTTGATCAGGACGCGGTTCATGATCATCGTCGTCGAGATCGTGAACATCAGCGTGTAGCCGTCGGGCGCGGCGCGCTTGGCTTCAACGGCCGCAACCGATCCCGAGGCGCCGGCTTTGTTTTCGACCGTCACGTTCTGGCCGGTCTCGGACCGGATATATTCGCCGTAGGTGCGCGCGAACAAATCGGTCTGCCCGCCGGCCGGATAGCCGGCGACGATCTTGATGGGTTTGGTTGGCCAGTCGGTCTGCGCATGGGCCGAGGACCCTATCAGCGGGATCGCCGAGGCGGCCGCGGCAGTGCCAATGAAATGGCGGCGTGAAATGGCGCTCATCGTATTCCTCCGGCCGGTGCTATTTCTGCAGATCCTTGGATGGAATTCCCGGGCAGGTTCAGAATAGAGGCGGTCGGCAGACGGGGCGAGGAACATTTGGACGCATCTGCGCCTCCCACGGCCTTGACCGCATGGCGGCTCTGTCGCACATGGCTTGCCATGATCATCGCCATCGACGGGCCGGCGGCATCCGGCAAGGGCACGCTCGGCAAACGCCTCGCCCATCATTACGGCTACCGCCACCTCGACACCGGCGTGATCTATCGCGCGGTAGCGAAAACGCTGCTGGATGAGGGGGTTGACCTCACCGACGAAGCGCGGGCGGTGAAGGTGGCGATGGAGCTCGATCCGGAAAAATTCGGCCATCCCGAGCTGAAATCGCAACGCATCGGCGATGCCGCCTCGGTCGTGTCGGCGATCCCCGCCGTCCGCGCGGCGCTGGTCGATTTCCAGCGCCAGTTCGCGGCCGATCCGCCGGGTGCCGTGCTAGACGGGCGCGACATCGGAACCGTGATCTGCCCGAATGCCGACGTGAAGATCTTTGTCGTTGCCGACCCGCAGGTGCGCGCCCACCGCCGCACGCTCGAAGCGCTGGCGCGTGGCGAAGCCGCCGATGAGGCGCTGGTTCTGGCCGATATTCTCAAGCGCGATGAACGCGACCGCAATCGCGCCGCCGCCCCCTTGAAGGCCGCAGAGGACGCCCACATCCTCGACAATTCAAATCTCGACATTGAAGGCGGCGTTCGCGCCGCCATCGCCATCGTCGAGGCCGTTCGCGCCGGGCGGTGAGGTTTCGGTATTCAGATGGGGCAGCGTGTGCTGCACGAGGCACACGGCGTCCGTAGCCTTGAGCCCATTCGATCGAGCTCTGATCAGTTCTTCGAGCGCTGGCGGTCGAACGGCAATTGCTGTTCGGCCATCATGACGGGCTTCGATTTGGCCGCGGCAATCGCCTTGTCGGTGGCAAAAGCGCCCGGCTTGCCGACAACCGCCGTGGCGACGGTAAAGACGGCGATGGCGGTCAGGGCGATCAGGCTCTTCATGGATGGCAACCCCTGCTTTAAAAAGTGCCATCGTGCGGGGCGGCGCTTAAGGCCGGGTTCCATCTCGTCGAGGGATGCGGGTCTTTCGCGTCACGCGGTCAACAAGGCGTTGAAGACGCGGGCCTATGGTTAGCGTCCGTCAGCCTTAAGGGCCCTCTAAATCGGGCATTTATGCTTGCCGAAAATGGCCCTTGGGGCTATATCCACGCCCATCCGGGCCGCCATCGATAAGATCAGGGCTGTCCGAGCGGGCCGGCGGGAGGTTTGAACCCCCGCCGTCATTGGAGGAAAGCCCGCTCCAGGTTCTTGAAGTCGATACGCTCGTTTCAGGCTCCGGATAAATCAACGTATCGAACGTGCAGGCATGCTGTCGGCCCGCTTTTGCGCCTCCGTGCAAAGAGCGGTCGTCGGGATTTGCGGACCCTGACACCTCACGCGCGATGCGCCCATCAACCCGAGCTGCCGGCAATATCCCGCATTGGAGAACAAATGGCTTCGACTGCTACTTCTTATAATCCTACCCGTGA
>Ga0307500_10000446_pt1 | contig 13808 bp, 2 predicted proteins | sample 14_S_MG_FD_201362 | JGI IMG/M metagenome (GOLD analysis project Ga0307500, IMG submission 201362) | Soil microbial communities from Populus trichocarpa stands in riparian zone in the Pacific Northwest, United States - 14_S | ecosystem: Environmental > Terrestrial > Soil > Riparian zone > Trees... | reverse complement strand
GAACCTGGCGTTCCGGTCGACCAGCTGCTGCCAGTACCGGACGTCCGAAGTGGACTCCAACGCGTCCAGCTCGGCGGCGATGAAGTCGGCGTACCGCACCGCTGGCAGCGCCGGCAGGACCGGCTCGGCGCCGTCCCGGATGGACCGGTAGCAGTCGAGCAGTTCCATCAGCAGCGAGTGGTAGCTCCAGCCTTCGGTGATCGCATGCGACTGGGTGAACGTCAGCCGGAACGCACCGTCGGAGTACAGGTGCACGAACAGCCGCAGCATCGGCGCGGTGCCCAGCTCGAACGGCCGGGCCCGCTCGGCCGCGACGAACTCGCGCAGCGCCCGGTCCTGCCCGGGCCCGTCGAGCCCGCGCAGGTCGGCCGAGCCGAGCGGGATCTCGGCGTGCGCGTGCACGATCTGCACCGGCACCGTGAAGCCGTCCAGGTGCATGGAGGTGCGCAGCGTCTCGTGCCGGTCGGCCAGCAGCGCGGCGGCCCGCCGCAGCGCCGGCAACACGACCGGGTGGTCGTCCCGGACCAGAAAGGAGGTGACGTTGTGGTAGTTGTTCCGGCCGGTGTCGGCCAGCATCTCGATCAGCATGCCCAGCTGCACCTGTGAGAGCGGGTACGCGTCGACGGCGTCGGCGGGCAGCCGGCCCCGGTCCACATCGGACAGCAGCGCGAACGGCGCGACGGTCGGTGCCGCCACCGGGGCGACCCGGCCGGTGAGCAGTTCGGCCAGGCCGGCTACCGTGCCGCGCTCGAACACGTCCCGGACGCTCAGGTCGAAGCCGGCCGTACGCAGCGCACCGACCAGGGAGACCGCCCGGATCGAGTCGCCGCCCAGATCGAAGAAGCCGTCGGTCACACCGACCGTGTCCAGGCCGAGCGCCTGCCGCCAGATCGCGGCGACCCGCTCCTCCACCGGCGTGCGCGGCGCCACGAACTCCCGCTCCGCCCGCTGCGCGGCCCGGTCCGGCGCGGGCAGCGCGCGCCGGTCCAGCTTGCCGTTCACGGTCAGCGGCAGCGCCCCGATCGGGACGAAGACCGCCGGCACCATGTATTCCGGCAGCGTCCGGGCCAGCGCCGCGCGCAGCTCGGCCGGGGCCGGCGCGACGCCGTCGGCCGGCACCAGGTAGGCGACCAGTTCCGGCTGGCCGGCGCCGTCCGGCCGCACCACGACGGCGGCGTCCCGGATGGACGGTTGGGCCGACAGCGCGGCGGAGATCTCGCCCAGCTCGATCCGGTAGCCGCGGATCTTCACCTGATCGTCGGCCCGGCCGAGGAACTCCAACCCACCACCGGGCCCCCGCCGAGCCAGGTCACCGGACCGGTACAACCGCGAGCCCGGCACCCCGAACGGATCCGGCACGAACCGCTGCGCCGTCAACTCCGCCCGACCCAGGTAACCCCGGGCCACCCCGGGCCCACCGACGTGGATCTCGCCCTGGACGCCGATCGGAACCAGGTGCCCGCGCCGGTCCAGCAGGTGTACGGACAGGTCGCCCAGCGGGTGGCCGACCGGGTTCGGCGCGCCCGGCGCCAGGTCGGCCCCGGTGAGCCGGTGGAACGTGGTGTGCACGGTGGTCTCGGTGATCCCGTACATGTTCAGCAGCGCCGGGCGGTCCAGGCCGAACCGGGCCACCCAGGGCGCGAGGTCGCCGACGTCCAGCCGCTCCCCGGCGAAGACGACCGCGCGCAGCGCCAGCCGGTCGAGCCGCGGATCACCCGCGGCGGCGGCCGCGACCAGGCCGCGGAACGCCGACGGGGTCTGGTTCAGCACGGTCACCTGATGTTCGACCAGCAGGTCCAGGAAATCCTCCGGCGACCGCGTCACCGGTGCCGGCACCACGATCAGCCGGCCGCCGTGCAGCAGCGAGCCGAACAGTTCCCAGACCGACACGTCGAACGCGTACGAGTGGAACAGTGGCCAGACATCGGCCGGGCCGAAGTCGTAGTGCCGCTGGCCGGTGGCCAGCAGCCGCAGCACGTTCGCGTGCGTGACGCCGACACCCTTCGGCCGCCCGGTCGAGCCGGACGTGTAGATGACGTACGCCAGGTTCTCCGGGCCACCGGCCGGCACCGGGTCATCCGCCGGCTGCCCGGCCAGGGCGGCCCGGTCGGCGTCGCGGTCGAGCACGACGAGGGCGCCGGTGAAGTCGCCGGCCACCCGGGCCGCCTGCGCGGACGAGGTGATCAGCACCGGCGCCGCGCCGTCGGCCAGCATGAAGGCGAGCCGCTCGGCCGGCTGGGCCGGATCCAGCGGCAAATAGGCCGCGCCCGACTTCAGCACGCCGAGCAGCACCGGCACCAGGTCGGCGTCGCGATCCAGGCAGACCCCGACCAGGTCGTCGGGCCGGACGCCGAGCCCGCGCAGGTGATGCGCGATCCGGTTCGCCCGTGCGTTCAGCTCCGCGTAGGTCAGCGTCACCGCACCGGCCACCAGCGCGACCGTGTCCGGAGCGGCGAGTACCCGCGCCTCGAAGGCCTCGGGCAGGCACCGGCGCACCGCCGGGCCGGCCGGATTGGCCCAGCCGTGCAGCAGTTCGGCCTCGCCGGCCGGCAGGAAGGTGCGGGTCGCGTCACCGTCCAGATCGGACGCCATCGCCTCCAGCACGGCACGGTGCATGGCCGCCAACCGCTCGGTGTTGGCCCGGCTCAGCGCGTGCGTGTTGGTGCTGAACCCGAGGTGGCCGCCGAGCGTGCCGACGTGCAGCGCGAACTCGTTCGGGCTCTCGTCGATGCTGGCCCGGTAGTCCACCAGCTCGGTGTCGACCTGGTGGAAGTCCTGGTAGTTGAAGTAGACGTCGATCAGCCGGCGGCCGTCGCCGAATTCCCGCTGGATAGCCGGCAGCGGGTAGCGCCGGTGCGGCCAGAGCTGCACCTCGCGGGCGAACACCTCGGTCACCAGCTCCCGCCAGGTGCCGGCGGTGCCGGCCAGCGGGAACGGCACGGTGTTCAGGTACATGCCGTACACCGTGTCGGCGCCGAGCGCCTCCGGCCGCGCGTCGCAGACCAGTCCACTGTAGAACGACGGCTCGTCGGTGAGCTGGCTGAGCACCTTGAGATGCGCGGCCAGCAGCACGCTCTTCAGCGAGGCGTGTGCCTTGGTGGCCAACGCCCGCAGCCGGCTCTCCAGGTCGCCGTACGGCACCCGCAGCAGGTAGGGCTGGGCCGGTTCGGAGCGGTCGCCGCCCCAGCCGGCCGGCAGCGCGAACCGGCCGTAGCCGTCGACCACGCCGCGCCAGTAGCCGCGATCCTCGGCCGAGCCGAGCGACTCCAGCTCGCCGGCGATGAAGTCGGCGAACCGGACCCCGGCGGCCGGTGCCGGCGTGACCTGCTCGCCGGCCCGGACCCGGCGGTAGCAGTCCAGCAGCTCCATCAGCAGCGAGTGGTAGCTCCAGCCCTCCAGGATCACGTGGCACTCGGTGATCGACAGCCACCAGGCACCGTCGGCCAGGTGCACGCCGATCCGCAGCAGCGGCGGCGCGGCCAGGTCGAACAGCGCCGCCCGCTCGGCCCGGATGAGCGCGCGCAGTTCGCGCTCCTGCCCGGCCCGGTCGAGCCCGGTCAGGTCGCTGATCGACAACGGGATCTCGGCATCGGCGTGCACCAGCTGCAGCGGCACCGAGTACCCGTCCAGGCTGACCGACGTCCGCAGCACCTCGTGCCGTTCGGTGACCAGCCGGGTGGCCGCCCGCAGCGCCGGCAGCGAGAACGGCTCCGGGTCCGGGATCCGGAACGTGGTCACGTTGTGGTAGCTGTTACGGCCGTCGCCGGCCAGCATCTCCACCAGCATGCCGACCTGCACCTGGGACAGCGGGTAGGCGTCGAGGACCCCGGCCGGCAGCCGGTCGCGGTCCACATCGGACAGCAGCGCGAACGGGGCCACCCCGGGCTCGACCCGGGCCGGCGCCGGCCGGCCGGTGAGCAGCTCGCACAGTGCGGCCACCGTCCGGTGCGCGAAGACGTCCCGGACCGAGACGTCGAAGCCGGCCGCGCGCAGCTCGCCGACCAGCGAGACCGCGCGGATCGAGTCACCGCCCAGGTCGAAGAAGCTCGCGGTCACGCTGAGCCGCTCGACGCCGAGCACCTGCTGCCAGATCGCGGCGACCCGCTCCTCGGTCGGCGTGCGTGGCGGGACGCCGTCCCCGGCTGGCGGCGCGGCCTGTTCCGGCACCGGCAGCGCCGGCCGGTCCAGCTTGCCGTTCTGGTTCAGCGGCAGCTCCGCGAGCGGGACCAGGTGCGCCGGCACCATGTAGTCCGGCAGCGCGCGGGCCAGCGCGGCCCGCAGCCCGGCCGGGTCCAGCCCAGCCGGGTCCGATCCGTCCACTCCGGACGCCGGGACGTAGTAGCCGAGCAGCCGCCGCTGGCCCGGCCGGGGCTCGTCGGCCAGCACGACCGCCGCGCGCACGCCGGGCAGCCCGGCCAGCGCCGCGGTGACCTCGCCCAGCTCGATCCGGTAGCCGCGGATCTTCACCTGATCGTCGGCCCGGCCGAGGAACTCCAACCCACCACCGGGCCCCCGCCGGGCCAGGTCACCGGACCGGTACAACCGCGACCCCGGCACCCCGAACGGATCCGGCACGAACCGCTGCGCGGTCAACTCCGCCCGACCCAGGTAACCCCGGGCCACCCCGGGCCCACCGACGTACACCTCGCCGGCGACGCCGGGCGGCACCGGGTTGCCGTACCGGTCGAGCAGGTAGACGGCCAGGTCGCGGATCGGGCCGCCGACCGGGCTGCCGCCGGCCGCCACGTCGGCCGCGGTGACCTGGTGGTAGGTGACGTGCACGGTGGTCTCGGTGATCCCGTACATGTTGACCATGGCCGGCCGGTCCAGGCCGAGCCGGGCCGCCCAGGGCGCCAGCTCGGCGACCGCCAGCTGCTCACCACCGAAGACGACCGCACGCAGGGCCAGCCGGTCGAGCCGCGGATCACCCGCGGCGGCGGCCGCGACCAGGCCGCGGAACGCCGACGGGGTCTGGTTCAGCACGGTCACCCGTTGCTGCACCAGCAGGTCCAGGAACTCCTCCGGTGCTCTGGCCACTGTGGACGGGACGACCACCAGCCGGCCGCCGTACAGCAGCGCGCCGAACAGCTCCCAGACCGAGAAGTCGAACGCGTACGAGTGGAACAGCGTCCAGACATCGGCCGGGCCGAACCCGAACTCGGCATCGGTCGCGGCGAACAGCCGCAGCACGTTGGCGTGCGTGACGCCGACGCCCTTCGGCCGCCCGGTCGAGCCGGACGTGTAAATGACGTACGCCAGGTTCGCCGGGTCGCCGGCCGGCGCCGGGTCGGTCGCCGGGCAGCCGGCCAGGACGGCCGTATCGGCATCCACGGCCAGCACCGGCCCGGCATAGCCGGCCAGCCGGTCCACATTGGACGACGAGGTCAGCACGGCGGCGGCGGCCGAGTCGGCCAGCATGAACGCCAGCCGGTCGGCCGGCTGCGCCGGGTCCAACGGCAGGTAGGCCGCGCCCGACTTCAACACGCCCAGCAGTACCGCGACCAGATCCGTGCCGCGGTCCAGGCAGACGCCGACCAGGTCCTCCGGGCCGACCCCGAGGCCACGCAGGTAGTGCGCGACCCGGTTCGCCCGGGCGTTCAGGTCCAGATAGGACAGTTCCTGATCGGCACCGGTGACCGCGGCGGCGGTCGGCGCTTCGGCCACCCACCGCTGGAACAGCCCGTGGATCGTCCCGGCCACCGGCTCGGCCGGGGCGGCCGGCGCGGTCGCCGCCGCCAGCTCGGCGGCGTCCAGAATGGCGAGCCGGGACAGCCGGGTGCGCGGCGCGGCCGTCAGGCCGTCCAGCAGGCGCAGGAAGTGGGTCGAGATCCGCTGCACCGTCGCCGGGTCGAACAGCGCGGTGGCGTACTCCAGCTGAGCGTTCAGCGCGCCGTCGGCGCCGTCCTCGACCTGCAGCGTGAGGTCGAACTTCGCGGTGCGCCAGGGCGGGTCCAGCGGCTCGACCCGGACGCCGGGCAGCTCGAAGTCGGCGGTGCGGGTCTCGTGCATGGTGAACGCGACCTGGAACAGCGGCGTGCGGGACATGTCCCGGTCCGGCTGCAGCTCGTCCACCAGCCGGGCGAACGGCACCTGCTGGTGGTCGAACGCGTCCAGCACGGTGCGGTGGGTGGCGGCCAGCAGGTCCGCGCCGGACGGGTCACCGTCCCAGGTGGACCGCATCACCAGGCTGTTGATGCCGTAGCCGATCAGGTTGCGCAGCTCGGGCCGGGCCCGGCCGGAGACGACGGTGCCGACGGCGATGTCGGTGCTGCCGGTGTAGCGGGCCAGCAACGCCTGGAACGCGGTCAGCAGCACCACGAACACGGTCACGTCGTGCTGGCTGGCCACCGCGCGCACCCGCTCGGCCAGCCCGGGTGGGAACCGGAACGGGACGGTGGCGCCCTGCCCGTCCCGGATCGCCGGCCGCGGCCGGTCGGTGGGTAGCTCGGTCGGGGCCAGGTCGGCCAACTGCCGGCGCCAGTAGTCGAGCTGCCGATCCAGGGCCGGGCCGGCCAGCTGCTGCCGCTGCCAGGCGGCGTAGTCGGCGTACTGCACCGGCAGCGGCGGCAGCGGGGGCTGATCGGCACCGGTGAGCCCACGGTAGAGGGCACTCAGTTCGGCCACGAACACCCGGGCCGACCAGGCGTCGCAGGCGATGTGGTGGAACACCACGACCAGCACGTGGTCGTCGTCGGCCAGCCGCAGCAGCCGGGCCCGCACCGGCCACTCCCGGGCCAGGTCGAACGGCATGGTCGCGGCCGCCTCGACCTGCTCGACCAGCCGGGCCTCGACCTGTTCGGCCGCCTCGGCTGTCCCGGTCGCCCCGGCCGGCCCGGCGGCCAGGTCAGTCAGGTCCAGCACCGGTAGCTCGGCCGGAGCCGGCTCGTCGATCAGCTGCACCGGCTCACCGCCGGCGCCCAACTCGTACCGGGTGCGCAGGATCTCGTGCCGGTGCAGCATCCGCTCCCAGGCCGCCCGCAGCGCCGCCCGGTCCAGCGGGCCGTGCAGCCGCAGCGCCAGCGGCACCAGGTACTCCGGGCTGTCCGGGGCCAGCCGGTTGAGGAACCACATCTGCTGCTGGCCGGACGAGAGCGCCAGCGGGCCGGACCGGTCGGCCCGGCCGATGGCCGACCGCCGGCCGCCGCGGTGCCCGGCGAGCCGTTGCCGCAGCAACTCCGCCCGCACCGCCGCCGCGTCGCCCACCGCCGCATCGCCCACCGCCGGGCCGCGCGCCACCGGGCCACCCGCATCCGGATGGTGGCGCGAGCCGGCCGGCGCCGCCGGATCCCGCTCGAGTTCTCCCGTGGTCATGCTCGTTCCCCCTGGCTGCAGAGCACTTCGGCGTCGGTCAGTGCGTCGATCTCGTCCTGGATCAGGGCCGTCACGGCGTCGGCCAGTTCGGCCACGGTGGTCCGTTCGAACACGGTCCGGACCGGGACGTCGATCTCGAACTCGTCCACCAGCCGCGCGGTCAGGTGGATGGCGAGGATCGAGTTGCCGCCGGCCTGGAAGAAGTTGTCGTGCACGCTGAGGTTGTCCGCGCCGAGCAGGTCGGCCCAGATCGCGGCGATCCGCTGCTCGACGACGGTGCGTGGCGCCACCCGATCCGGCCCGGCCGGCCGCGGCTGCGGGTCCGGTAGCGCGGCCCGGTCCAGCTTCCCGTTCGCGGTCAGCGGCAGCTCGGCCAGCGGGACGAACACCGCCGGCACCAGGTAGCCCGGCAGCCGCCGGGCACAGTGCTCGGTCAGCTCCGCACTATCCACTGTGGACTCGGCCGGCACGACGTAGGCCACCAGCCGGGCGTCGGCCGTTGCCGGCCCGGCGCCGGCGCCGGGCCGGGCCAGCACGACCGCGGCCGCCACCGCCGGGTGCTCGGTCAGCACCGCCTCGATCTCGCCGGGTTCGATCCGGTAGCCACGGATCTTGACCTGGTGGTCGATCCGGCCGGCAAACTCGACCGCGCCGTCGGTCCGGCCGCGGGCCAGGTCGCCGGTGCGGTACAGCCGCGAGCCGGGCGGCCCGAACGGGTCGGGCCCGAACCGGTCGGCGGTGTGCGCCGGCGCGGCGGCGTAGCCGCGGGCGATCCCGGTGCCGCCGACGTACAGCTCGCCGACGACGCCGGGCGGCACCGGCCGCAGCCGGCTGTCCAGCACGTACATGCGCATGCCGGGCAGCGGACGGCCGATCGGCACCACCTCGCCCGGCCAGGGCGCCTCGATCGGGAACGTGCAGGTGCCCACCGACGCCTCGGTCGGGCCGTACTCGTTCAGCAGCCGGCCCGGGCCGAGCAGCTCCAGCCAGCGGTTGGCCAGCCGGGCCGGCAGCGCCTCGCCGGCCACCACGACCCGCGCAGCCAGCCCGGCCGCCGCGCCGGCGCCGAGCTGCTGGGTCAGCACGTCCAGGTGCCCGGGGGTGAGCTTGAGGAACCGGAACGGCCCGGCCGCCTCGAGCAGCGGGCCCAGCTCGGCCACGCCCGCGCCGGGCGGCAGGAACCAGACCCGCTGGCCGGTCAGCAGCGGCGCCCACAGGCTCGGCACCACCAGGTCGAACGCCGGCGAGGAGAGCACCGCGGCGCCGTCGCCGAACCCGGGCCCGGCCAGTTCGCGGACCGCCCAGCCGATGTGGTTGGCCAGCCCACGATGTGAGATCAGGACACCCTTCGGTCGCCCGGTCGAGCCGGACGTGTAGATCACGTACGCCAGCCCGTCGAGGTCGACCGGCCCGCCCGGCACCGGTCCGCGCGGCTGGGCGGCCAGCGCCGGGTCGTCCGGCCCGACCACGACCCCGTCGAACCCGGGCACCGCGGCGCCGAGCAGCGCCGCCGCGCCGGCATCGGCCAGCTGGTAGGCCACCCGGTCGGCCGGGGCGGCCGGATCGATCGGCAGGTAGGCGGCGCCGGCCTTCCAGACGCCGAGCAGGCCGGCCATCAGCCGCGGTCCCGGCTCGGTCAGCACGCCGACCACCGACTCCGGCCCGACGCCCAGCTGCCGCAGCCGCCAGCCGATCTGGTTGGCCCGGGCGTCCAGCTCGGCATAGGTCAGGCCGGCCGCTCCCGGCCGGCCGGCGGTCGGGTCGGCGATCGCGATCGCGTCCGGTGTCGCCGCGACCTGCCGCTCGAAACCGGCCAGCACGGTGCCGGTCACGTCCGGACCGCCGTTCGATGCCGCGCCCAGCAGCGCGGCCAGCTCGCCGGGCGGCAGGATGTCCACCGCCGCCAGCGGCACCGCCGGGTCGGCGACGACCGACTCCAGCAGCCGGACCAGGTGCGCCGCGATCCGCTCCACTGTGGACGGTTCGAACAGCGTGGTCGCGTACTCCAGCGTGCCGGCCAGGCTGCCGTCCGCGCGCTGCCGGACGAACAGGGTGAGGTCGGTCTTCGCCACCTGCCAGACCTGGTGGAAGGTGGCCAGGTCGGCGGCGGTCGGGGCGATGCTGCTCAGCCCCTCGTCGTGCAGGTCGAACGCGACCTGGTAGAGCGGCGTGCGGGAGAGATCCCGCTCCGGCTGCAGCTCGTCCACCAGCCGCTCGAACGGCAGTTCGGCATGGCCCAGCGCCGCGACGGTCGCCGCCCGGACGGCATCCAGCGCCGCATCGAACCCGCGGTCGGGCGCCAGCCGGCAGCGCAGCACCAGGCTGTTCAGGAAGAAGCCGACCACGCCGGCCACCTCCGGCGCGCTCCGGCCGGCCACCGGGGTGCCGACCGGGATGTCCCACTGGCCGCTGTGCCGGGCCAGCACCGTGCCGAACGCGGTCAGCAGCGTCATGAACGGCGTCGCGCTGTGCCGCCGGCCCAGCTCGGTGACCGCCGCGGCCAGCGGTGCCGGCACGGTGAAGCTGACCAGCGCGCCGCGCGAGTCGCGGCGGGCCGGCCGGGGCCGGTCGGTCGGCAGCGCCAGCGGGCTCAGACCGGCCAGCGCCGACCGCCAGTAGTCCAGCTCCTGCGCCAGGACGGAGTCGGTGAGCCGACCCCGCTGCCAGCTCGCGTAGTCGGCGTACCGCACCGGCACCGCCGGCAGGTCAGCCGGCCGGCCGGCGGAGAGCGCCGCGCACAGTGCGCGCACCTCGCCCTCCAGCAGCACCGACGACCAGCCGTCAGAGGCGATGTGGTGCAACGTGATCAGCAGCACGTGGTCCTCGGCGCTACCCGGGAACCGCGCCAGCAACGCCCGCCACACCGGCCCGGCGGCCAGGTCGAACCCGCCGGCGAACTCCTCGCGGAAGAAGCCGGCCAGCTCGGCCCGGTCGGCGCAGTCCACCACTCGCAGCGGCACCGGGCCGGTCGGGTCGATCAGCTGGCCCGGCTCGCCGCCGGCGTCGGCCAGGTACCGGGTGCGCAGGATCTCGTGCCGGGCCACCAGCTCGGCCAGCGCCCGCCGGACGGTCAGCGGCGTGGTCACCGCCGGCAGCCGGACGATCAGCGGCGACACCCACTCCGGGCTGCCCGGGTGCATCCGGTCCAGGAACCAGAGCCGGCGCTGACCGAACGAGAGCGGCAGCGGCCCGTCCCCCTCGACCCGCCCGATCGCCTCGTCCGCCGGCTGCACCGGACCCGCCGACCCCGCCCGGCCACCCGTCGCCGGCTGACCGCCAGGCTCCACCAAACCGCCCGGCTCCACCAGACCGCCCGGCTCCACCAGACCAGCCGGCTCCGCCGGCGCACCCGCCCCCAGCACGCCACCCGGCTCCGCCTCGCCACCCGGCTCCGCCAGGCCGGCAGTCCGGCCGGCGGCCGGCTCCGTACCCGCCGACCCGGCCGGCCCGGTCGCCGGCCCGGAAAGCTGGCCGGCGATCAGGTCCGCCTGCGCCTCGACGGTCGCCGCGGCGAACAGGCCGCGCAGCTTGATGTCCGCCCCGGACCGGCTGCGCAACTGGCCGGCCAGCCGGGTCAGCAGCAGCGAGGAGCCGCCGAGGGCGAAGAAGTCGTCGTCCAGCCCGACCCGGTCGACGCCGAGCAGGTCGGCCCAGACGTCGGCCACCAGCCGCTCCGGCGCGGTCCGCGGCGCCCGGTACGGCCGGTCGCCGGGACCGTTCGACGGGCCCAGCGGGACGGCCGCGAGCGCTACCCGGTCGACCTTGCCGCTGGACGTCCGCGGGAACTCGGCCACCTGGCGGAAGACCGACGGGAGGTAGCTGGCCGGCAGCCGGCCGGACAGGAATGAGCGCAGCTCGTCGGCCGGCACCCCGACCGGCCCGGCGAGCACGTGCGCGGCCAGCCGGGTGCCGCCGGCGGGGTCGGTGAACGCGGTCACGACCGCACCGCGCAGGTCCGGGTGCGCGGCGAGGGCCGCCTCCACCTCGGCCGGCTCGATCCGGACCCCGTTGACCTTCACCTGCGCGTCCAGCCGGCCCAGGTAGTCGAGGGTGCCGTCGCCGCGCCAGCGGACCAGGTCGCCGGTGCGGTACAGGCGCGCACCGGGCGGGCCGTACGGGTCGGCGACGAACCGGTCCGCGGTGAGGTCGGGGCGACCGAGGTAGCCGCGGCCGACGCCGGCGCCGCCGGCGTACAGCTCGCCGGGCACACCGACCGGCACCGGGTCGCCGTACGGGTCGAGGACCAGCACCCGGGTGTTGTCGATCGGCCGGCCGATCGGGATCGGGCCGGTCCGCTGCGCCGGGTCCACCCGCAGCGCGGTGACGTCGATCGAGCACTCGGTCGGACCGTAGGTGTTCCAGAGTTCGACCGGCCCGGGCAACCGGGCCAGCAACCGCTGGCTCAGCTCGGCGTGCAGCGGCTCGCCGGCCGAGAACACCAGCCGCAGCGCCGTGCAGCCGGCCAGCGCCGGCTCGTCGACCAGCAGTTGCAGCACCGACGGGACGCCCTGCAGCACGGTCACCCGCAGCTCGGCGGCGGCCCGGACCAGCGCGGCCGGGTCGCGCTCCACGCCGGCCGGCGCCATCGCGACCACGCCGCCGCTGACCAGCGGGGCGAACACCTCCCACCCGGCCGCGTCGAAGGTCAGCGCGGTCTTCTGCAGCACGATGTCGGCTGTCGATAGCGCGTGCTGGTGCACGGTCCACAGCACCCGGTTCGCGATCCCGGCATGTGAGATCAGGACACCCTTAGGCCGCCCGGTCGAGCCGGACGTGTAGATCGCGTACGCGGTCGAGGTCGGCTCGATCGGCACGTCCAGCGGGGTGTCCGGCAGCTCGGCGATCTCGGCCCAGCCGGTGTCCAGGCTGACCGGGCGCACCGGCAGCCCGGCCAGCACGCCGAGCAGCGCCTGCTCGGTGAGCACCACCTCGGTGCCGGTGTCCTTGATCAGCCAGGCCAGCCGGTCAGCCGGCGCATCCGGGTCCAGCGGCAGGTACGCCGCGCCGGCCTGCCACACCCCGAGCAGCGCCACCGCCAGGTCCGCCGACCGGCGCAGGCACACCCCGACCAGCGTCTCCGGCCCGACCCCGAGCCCGCGCAGGTACCGGGCCAGCCGGTTCGCCCGGCCGGCCAGCTCGCCGTACGTGGTGGGCCGCGGCGCGCCGGGTGGACCGTCCAGCACCGCGGTCGCGCCGGGCGTCCGTACCGCCTGGCGACCCACCAACTCCGGCAGCATCGCCAGCTCGGGCAGCATCGGCACCTCGGGCAGCGCCACCACCTCGCGCGGCGTCGCCGCCTCCGGCAGACCCGCCTCCGGCGGAGCCGTAGGCAGGACTGCAGGCAGGACTGCAGGCAGGGGCACCTCGGGCCGAGTCGCCGCGGCGTCGTCGCGGGCAGGCCGATCCCAGCCGTCAGCCGGCGCCGGGCAGGGGTTCATCGGTACTCCTTAGAGATCTCAGGCAAGGGGTTCGGCGCAGGCCGGAACCAGGGCCGCCGGCGTGGCGGCCCCAGCTCCGGACTGCGGATGGTGCGGTCGGTCAGACCGCGGCGGAGTCCATCCGCTGGCGCAGGCTCAGCGGGCGCATGTCGGTCCAGACCTCGGCGATCCGGGCCAGGCAGGCCTCGCGGTCGCCCTCGGTGCCCTCGGCCCGCCAGCCGGCCGGCAGCGGCCGGTCCGCCCACCAGATCGAGTACTGCTCCTCGTCGTTGAGCACGACCGAGTAGGTCTGGTCGTCGTTTTCCTCGTTCACTGCCACTCCTCAGTTCGCCATGGTTGTCGGTACGCGCTCGATCGGTACGCCAGCGCCGTCGGTAGCCGCGGCCGTCAGCTGGCCCAGCCGCCAGTTGACCCAGCCGTCAGTTGGCCCGGCCGTCGGTGGCCGCGGCGAGTTCGCGGTCGCCGGGTGCACCGGCGGGCTCCGGCCCGGTCGACTCCGGCCCCGCCGGCTCCGGCCCGGCCGGCAGGAAGCCGTCGATGTCGATGCCGGTGCCGCGCCGGCGTGCGGTCTGGACCACCGAGCGGGCCAGCGCGATGTCCAGCGCGCCGAGCCCGAACGGGGAGAACACCAGCGGCCGGTCGGGCGCCCGGCGCAGTTCGACGGTGCCGCGGATCAACTGGCCGATCGAGGCGTCGATGAAGCGGCGGCCACCGGACTGCTGCTCGGCCAGGTGCACCGAGGTCCGCTCCCGGCACACGTGGTCGGCGTCGTCGACCACGTTCTGGCTGGCCAGGATCGTCTCCGGGTAGATGTCGCGGAGCGAGACGTGCAGCACGACGGTGCCCGGCGGGCATGGGCTGAGGTTCAGGTGCGGGACCGTCGCGGTGGTCGCGATCGACACCAGCGGGTGCGCGGCCAGGGCCCGGCCGAGCCCGGGCGCCGTGGTCACGGCCAGCTCCGGAGCGAGCGCGGCGCACCGTGCGGCGAAGGCCGCGGCCCGGCCCGGGTCGGTGTCGTACACGACCGCCGCCCGCAGGCCCGGCACGGTCACCCGCAGG
>Ga0307500_10000443_pt1 | contig 13853 bp, 10 predicted proteins | sample 14_S_MG_FD_201362 | JGI IMG/M metagenome (GOLD analysis project Ga0307500, IMG submission 201362) | Soil microbial communities from Populus trichocarpa stands in riparian zone in the Pacific Northwest, United States - 14_S | ecosystem: Environmental > Terrestrial > Soil > Riparian zone > Trees... | reverse complement strand
CCGCTCGGCCCGACGTCATGGCGACGGCAACACGTCCCGGACGCGGACGTCGTTCAGGTCCTTCCCGTCCGCCGCCGCCTCGGCCAGGTCGGCTTCGGTGATCACGCCGACCGGCCGCGGGGTCCGCTCGTCGTCGAGGACTGTCGACCGGCTCGGGCAGCCACGGCCCGATGTACGTCTCGCGCCGCACCCGCGCGGACTGGAGCGCGTTGATGGCCAGCCGCGTGGTCGTCGTGGCCAGGAACGCCGCCGGGTTGGCCACCGCCGCGCGGTCACACGTCTGCCACCGCAGCCAGACCTCCTGCACCAGATCCTCGGCCTCGGTGGCGCTGCTGAGCATGCGGTACGCGATGCCGAACAGCCGGGGCCGCACGCTCATGAACGCCGCGGTGGCTGCCTCGAGCTCCCGCCGCTGCGCCGGATCGAGGTCCCGGCCGGATTCCGTCACTGTCGCCCCCATCCGGCGGCGCGTGGCCGCCGTCGAGCCGCGCGGCCGAGAGGACGGGCACGTACCGACGCTGGGACGTGGCGGCGTCGTAGACCGGCGCTTTCCTGGACTTGAGCGCGAGCCTGGCACAGACTCCGCGCGACCGCGATATCTCAGCCGACCAGCGTTCCGGGAGGAGCGACCCACCTCGGCGATCAGCGGCGCCCGCCAGCCGGCCGCCGCCGCGGGCGGCCCGGGCTGGCCGCCGGGGCGGCTCAGCCCGGGCGCGGTCATCGACGCCGGCGGATCAGCGGGTCCGGCTGGCGGGTTGGTACGGGTCGCCGCTGGCCGGCTGGCCTGCCGCGGCCGGTGCGCCGGTGTCCGGCGGGCCGGCGTCGGGGCAGTGCGTGCCCGGCGCCGGCAGCTTCAGCTCGATCAGGTAGCGGTCCATGGCGCCGCGGGTGCAGGCGCTGTGCTCGAACACACCGTGCCCGGCGCCGTCGTAGGTGAGCAGGACGCCGTCGCGGCCGAGCTGGCGGGCGACGTTGGTGGCCAGGTTGTAGCCGGTGGCCGGGTCGTGCCGCGAGTTCATCAGCAGTAGCGGCGTCGCGGCGCCGCGTACCCGCAGCCGGTGCTGCGGGTTGGGAATCGGGGTGGGTAGGCCGATGCAGCCGGTGACGACCTGTAGGCCGGTGGGGGAGTACCGCATGTCCGGCGCGATCCCGGCGATGCGGCGCAGGTGCCTGGCGTACTCGGCGTAGGTGCGCACCGGCAGGCTCAGGTCGCTGCAGACGATCGCGTCCCGCGGGTAGGAGACCAGGTCTGCGGGCTGCGGGCGGGGCGGCGGCGCCGGCACGTTCGGCGGCCGGCCGGCGTCCAGGTCGGCGAGCACCTGCGCGAGCAGCGCCGAGTCCGGGCGGTGGAACGTGGCGAAGGCGAAGTCGATGAGGTCCTGCGGCCGCAGCGCGTTGCTGGGATTCACCCAGTTCGGGAGCTCGCCCCGGGCGGCCCGGGCGCGCAGGTCGGCCCACAGCGCCCGGACGTCCCGCCCGTACAAGGCGCTGCTCGGGGTGCGGGCGTTCCAGCCGACGAAGTAGTCGAACGAGTCCTGGGCGGTGGCTGCCTGCTTGTCCAGCCATTCCGCGGCGGTCCGGATGCTGTGGTCCAGGACGCTGTCGGCGAGGATCGCCCGGATCCGGTCGGGGAACTGTTCGGCGTACTGCTGGGCGTTCAGCGTGCCGTAGGACAGGCCGAGCCAGGTGAGCCTCGGGTCGCCGAGCGCGGCCCGGACGGCGTCCATGTCCCGGACCGTGCTGAGCATGTCCAGGTGGTCGTAGAGCGGGCCGGTGTGCGCCCGGCAGTCCTGGCGCAGCCGCCGGTTGAACGCCACCAGCCGGTCGAAGTCGGCCTGGCTGGTCAGCAGGTACGACGGCTGCTGCCTGACCAGGTCGGTCGAGCACAGCACCGGGGCGCTGGGGCCGGTGCCGCGGGGGTCGACGGCGACGATGTCGAACCGGCGCTGGATCTCCTCGCTGGTGGCCGCGGCGGCCCTGATGACGAAGTCCCGGGCCGGGGCGGGACCGCCGGGGCTGGCCAGCAGCGAGCCGATCCGGGCGGCCGGGTCGGTGGCCGGACGCCGAACGAGGTCCAGGTCGAAGCGCGGGCCACCGGGGCGGGCCCAGTCGACCGGCACCGACAACGTCCCGCACTGCACCGCGGGATACTCCTGCGGGGCCTCGGTACACGCGCGCCAGGCGATCGACCGCGGACCCGCCGCGGCGCCGGCGCTTGGCTCCCCTGTCACTGTCGCGGTCACGCCCAACGCGAGGGCCGCCGACAGTGCGAGCACTGGTATGCGGCTGCACGATCTCATCGAGTGCCGTCTCCTTCTCGGTCGCAGACGCGGCCACTCATGGCCGCTGCCGTGGCATATTCCAGCGGTGCGCCGATAAGGACGGCATAAGTGTCCACTGTGGACACTGTGGCGGTGCTCAGTGGCGGCGCTGCGGCAGGTGCCGGCCGGGCTCGCCGACGAGGAGGTCGGGGCCGGCGCCGGCCGCCCCGCGGGCCGACGCGGGCAGGCTGACCGTCACTCGCAGGCCGCCGTCCGGCCCTGGCTCGGCCCTCGCCTCGCCGCCGTGCGCCCGGGCCACCGCGCGCACGATCGACAGTCCCAGGCCGGTGCCGCCGGTCGACCCGACCCGGCCGGCCAGCCGGCGGAAGGGTTGGAACAGGCCCGGTATCTCGTACCTGGATACGGCCGGGCCGGTGTTCACCACCGCGAGCGCCGCCGACTCCGTGCCACTGTGGACGGTCAGCTGCACCGTCCCGCCGGGGATGTTGTAGCGCAGCGCGTTGTCGACCAGGTTGAACACGAGGCGTTCGAGCAGCAGTGGGTCGCCTGCGGTCGGCGCCGGCCGCAGCGAGGTGGTGACAGCCACACCGGTGCGCGCAGCCGTGCCGCGCACCTGCTCGACCACGTGCGCGGCCAGTTCGGCGAGGTCGACCGGCTCGCGGTCGGTGATCTCCCGGTCCGAGCGCGCCAGCAGCAGCAGACCGTCGATGAGCCGTTCGTGGCGGGCGTTGACCTCCAGCAGGGTTCCCCCGAGCTGGCGCAGGTCGGCCGACGTGTCCGGGCGGCTCAGCGCGACCTCGAGCAGGGTCCGGTTGATCGTCAGCGGGGTGCGCAGCTCGTGCGAGGCGTTGGCGACGAACGCGCGCTGCCCGTCGAACGAGCGGTCGAGCCGCTCCAGCATGGAGTCCACCGTGTCGGCCAGCTCCCGAAGCTCGTCGGGCGGGCCGCCCAGCCCGATGCGCTCGTGCAGGCTGCGGTCGGCCACCCGGCGGGCGGTCGCGGTGATCCGCTTGACCGGGCGCAGCACCCGCCCGGCGAACAGCCACCCGAGCCACACCGCACCGAGCCCGACGCCGGCCAGGGCGAGCGCCCCCCGGCCGGCCAGCGACCGCAGCGCCTGCGCCTGCAGGGAGCTGCGGAGCGCGACGAGCTGCTCCGGCGTGATGCCGGACGGATCCGACCCGGCCGCCGCACCGCGGGTGGGCTCGCCCGGGGGCGCGCCCGAGCCGGTCGCCGGGACCACGAGCACGTGGACCGGCTCGTCGCCGTGGCCCAACGACGCGCCGAGCTGGTGTCGCAGGAGCAGCCAGGTGGCGACCAGCAGCACGGTGCCGGCGAGGAAGAACAGGCCACCGAACAGGGCGGTCAGCCGGACCCGGACCGTCCAATGTCGACGGAGGAACGCGGTCACGGGATCTGGTACCCAACCCCTTGTACGGTCCGCACCACCTGCGGCTCGCCCAGCTTGCGCCGCAACGTCATCACGGTGACCCGCAGCACGTTGGTGAACGGGTCGATGTGCTCGTCCCACACCCGCTCCAGCAGCTGCTCCGCGGCGACCGCCGACCCCTGCGCCCGCAGCAGCTCCTCCAGCACCGCGAACTCCTTCAGCGACAGCGCCACCGCCCGCCCGTCCCGGCTGACCGTGCGCCGACCGGTGTCCAGCACCAGCCCGGCACGTGCCAGCGCGGGCGGCTGGGCCGGCCTCGACCGCCGGCCCAGCGCGCGAACCCGCGCGACCAGCTCGGCGAACGCGAACGGCTTGGCCAGGTAGTCATCGGCGCCGAGCCCCAACCCGGTCACCCGGTCGGCGACCTCGCCGGCCGCGGTCAGCATCAACACCCGGGTGTCCATTCGGGACTCGACCACGGCGCGGCACACCTCGTCGCCGTGCACCACCGGCAGGTCACGGTCGAGCACGAGCACGTCGTACTCGTTGACCCCCAGCCGGGCGAGCGCTGCGTCACCGTCGTAGACCACGTCCACGGCCAGCGCGGCACACCGCAAGCCGTCGGCGATCGCCGCCGCGAGCAACTGCTCGTCCTCCACCACCAGGACCCGCACCCGGCCATGATCTCCCGGTACGCCGTAAGGCCCACATAAGCAAGATCACGACCGCTGCCGGCCGTGGCGATGTCGGAACTGCCGGGGGCGACCACGAAGATCCGGTTCTGGATGCCGGTGACCATCGAGGCGAACCCGAAACCGGTGAGCGCCAGCAGTGCCACCGCCGCCGGCCGCGCCGTACCGAACGCGTAGAGCGCGACCAGTGCCACGGCGACCCCGCCGGTGCACGTGGCGGGTGGCCGGGTCAGCTGTTGGGTGACCCGGCCCGCCGTGTGGTGTCAGTGGATCCAGGGGTAGGTGGCCGGCAGCGCGCGGATTCCTGCGGCGACCCGGATCAGGTCGTTCTGGGTGAGGGTCACCGGGCTCTCGGCGAGGTTCTGGTAGGCGAGCACGGCCAGGTCGTCGTGAGTGCCGGGCAGCGCGGTGCGCAGCACGGCGATGTGCCGCGGGAAGGCTCCGGTCTGGGTGAGCTGGTAGAAGAGCCCCGGCCGGCCGGCCACCCGCACCTGCTCGGAGGGCCGGTTCCAGCTCTGCACCCAGCCGTCGGTGTCGTCGGTGTTGTGCAGCCGGATCGCGACGATGCGGATGCCGTTCGGCTGTACGGTGTCGCGGGCGTCGTTCAGTTGCGCGGTCCAGGTGTTGGGTGCCTTGCTGGTGACGAGCAGGGCGTGGGTGTCGGTGAAGCCGGCCGGCAGGACCGTGAACCGCATCGGTGCGGGTCCGACGGTGACACCGTGCGCCGGCCGCAGCGAGCCGGCGACTCGCAGCGCTGTCGGCCGGATCTGGTCGCCCGGCAGGCCGGTGACGATGACCCGCACCGCGCGCTGTGGTCCGACCGGGATCAGCAGCTGGTCGCCGTTCCACCACGCGTCCCGGTCGCCGACCCGGACCGGGGCGCCGGTCAGGTCCGGCTTCCCCGCCGTCAGCTGGAGCTGGATCTGCCGGTTGGCGTCCGCGCCGAGCCCCCAGATCCGTACCTCCTTCGTCGCCGGTCCCGGGCCGGTCTGACGGGTGATCTCGACCGCTCCGGGCGGCAGCCAGCCCAGGTCCCAGTGCAGCGCCGGACCTGCCGGCGCGCTCTGGGGCGGGGCCGCCGGCGGGGCACCGGCCAGGGCCGGGGCTCCGGGCGCCGCGGAGTGGACGATCGTGTACGGCACGGTGACAGCGAGCGCCGCCACCGCGGCGGCGGCGGTCACGCCGAGCCGGCGCCGCCGCCGGGCCCGGCGCCGCGCCGGCAGCCCGGCCAGCACCGCCTCCGGGTCCGGCGCCGCGGCGGCGACCTCCTCGAACGCGTCCCGGACCAGTTCGTCGATGTTCACGGCCGTACCTCCCGGCGTTGCTGAATCGTCATGGTCTCGGCGGCGGGTTCCAGGGCGGCGCGCAGCGTGCCGATCGCCCGCGAGGCGTGGCTGCGCACAGTGCCGGTGCCGCAGCCCAGCAGGGCGGCGATCTCCGCGTCCGGCATGCCCTCGAAGTAGCGCAGCACGAGCACCGCCCGCTGCCTGCGCGGCAACAGGGCCAGCCCTCGGCGTACCGCGTCCCGGTCACCGAAAAGCTGCGCGTGATCGGACACCAAACCCAGCCCGTCCAACACCTCGGTGGACACGACCAGATCCGTACTGGACCGCCGACGCCGCCAGCCCAGGTACTCGTTGAGCACCATCCGCTTGACGTACAGGTCAGGCCGGTCCGTGGCCCCGATCCGACCCCACCGGCGCTGCGCCCGCAGCAGCACGTCCTGCACGATGTCCTCGGCCAACTCCGGTCGGCCCGCCAGCGCCGTCGCGTACCGCAGGATCGCCGGCAGCCACTTCGCCGCGAACTCCTCAAACGCCGTCTCCACATCGCCCCCAGCCCGTACCGTCGCCTGCCCTAGAAATGCGACAGAGACCGCAGACGTTGAGCCCGCCGCCAGAATTACCGCGACGGTCGTCGGTACCGGCTACCGGTCGCGGGTGAGGATGACGACGGGTATCCGGCTGCCGTTGATCACCGCGCCTGGATATGGGCCGCGGACACCGACGAGACCGCAACCCCGACGGGCCCGGCCACATCCAACCCACGTTCCGCCCTACCAGCCGGCGCAACCCTCAGCCCCGGGTCAGCGTTCGCGAAATGACCGGAACGGTGCGCCCGGCAGGACTCGAACCTGCGACCAAACGCTTAGAAGGCGTCTGCTCTATCCACTGAGCTACGGGCGCGGTCGGTGGACGCCGGGGAGACTACCGCGATCGATGGACGACGGATGCGCGGTCACCTCACAGCAACCACTCAGGATTCTCCCAGGCCGGTCACAAGGTCCGGGCGCACGGTGCCCCTATGAGCGAGAAGGTGCCAGCAGAGCAGACCCCCGACCGCGGCGCAGCGATCACCGGCGACCCCGCCACCCCACCCACCCGGTGGGCTCCGCGGGACAGCATGGCGCCGTCGCAGCCGACCCTCAACGACCCCGACCCCGCGACCCTCGCCGAGCGACCGGCGCCCCCTGCCGGGGGACCGGCGACCCCTGAGCCCGCCGGTTGGCAGGCCCCGTCCCAGACCTGGGCGTCCGACCATGATCCCGTCGGGCCGCCCTCACCAGCACCCACCCACCCCGTCCCGACCTCCTACCCCGCCCCGACCGCCAGTCCCGTCCCGACCTCCTACCCCGCCCCGACCGCCAGTCCCGTCCCGCCCGCCAACCCCGTCCCGACCCCCTACACCGCCCCGTCCGCCAGTCCCGTTCCGGCCGCCAACCCGGTCCCGACGGCCAACCCCGTCCCGACCACGCATGCCGTTCCGGCGACCGATCCCGGCCCGCGGCCGGAGTTCCAGTCGCCGGATCGGCCGGCCGGGCTGGGGCGGCCGCCGGGCTGGCCGTACGGGGCGCCCGGCGGGCCGGCCGGGGACGCTGGCTGGGCCGCCGGTGGCATGCCGCCGCCCGGCGGGGCGATCCCGCCGGGTGCGGCGGTCCCGCCGGGCGGGCCGGTGCCGCCCGGCGGCACGGGCCGGAGCGACGGCGGCAGCGGCGGGCGCAAGCTGCGGACGCTGGTCGCGGTGGCGGGCATCGCCGCGGTGCTGGGCGGTGCGGTCGGGGGCGGCACGGTGGCGCTGACCCGGGGCAGCGGCAACACTACGATCGCCGCGAGCGTGAGCCGTACCAGCGACACCGCGCAGGGCACCCCGACCAGCGAGACCGGCACGGTCGAGGCGGCCGCCGCCACGATCACGCCGAGCGTGGTCACGCTGACGATCACCGGCGGCTCCGCGGACGGCACCGGGTCCGGCGTGATCGTCCGCGCCGACGGTTACATCCTCACCAACAACCACGTCGTCTCGGCCGCGGCCAACGGCGGGACGATCACGGCGACGTTCTCCGACGGCCGCACCGCTACCGCGAAGATCGTCGGCACCGACGCCAGCACCGACCTCGCCGTGGTCAAGGTGGACGGCGTATCCGGGCTGACCGCGGCCACCTTCGCCGACTCGGACAAGATCAAGGTCGGCCAGTCGGTCGTCGCGGTCGGTTCGCCGCTCGGCCTGGACCAGACCGTCACCGCCGGAATCGTGAGCGCCACCCACCGGGCCACCCGCGGCGGCGACGACAACACGGCGATCTTCGACGCGGTGCAGACCGACGCGCCGATCAACCCGGGCAACTCCGGCGGCCCACTGGTGGACCTGTCCGGGCACGTGGTCGGCATCAACGCCGAGATCGCCACTGCCGGCAGCAACAGCGGGCGGATCCCAGGGCAGAGCAGCAGCAGCGGCAACATCGGCATCGGGTTCGCGATCCCGTCCAACACGGCGGCGTTCATCGCTGACCAGCTGATCGCCAAGGGCACCGCGCAGCACGCGTACCTGGGCGTGGAGCTGTCCTCCGCGACCGGTTCGACCAGCGGCGCGCAGGTGGCGACCGTGACCAGCGGCGGCCCGGCGGCGAAGGCCGGGGTGCAGGCCGGCGACGTGATCACCAAGGTCGGCAGCCGGCTGATCACCAGCGCGGACGACCTGGCCGCGGCGACCCGCTCCCAGCAGCCCGGCGACCAGCTGACGCTGACCATCGTGCGCGGCGGCAAGACCAGCACGGTCACCGTCACCCTCGGCACCGACGCGAGGCAGTGAGCACCGGCCGGCGCGGCCGGCCGGGTGGAACTAGTAGCAGGAATGCGGCCGGTGGTCGGCGCGGCGGCCGACCACCGGCCCGGACAACCGAAAACACCGGCCCGGCAGGCAACCCACAGCCGGCGCAGCGAGTGACATAAGAGTGAGCGACTTCGGAGGCGGGCGATGAGCGTCTTGTACGGCCAGGACGGGCTGGACGACCTGCAGGGCGCCGGGCACGGGCTGCTCACCGACCCGGCGGCGGTGTTCGGGCTCGGCGCGGACATGTTCGCCGACCCGCCGGGCTGGCTGGCATCGGGCGCCGAGGTCGACCGCCGGCTGGCCGCGAAGCCCGCCGAGGACGGGGTGAACCCGACGCACTGGCCCGGAGTGGTCGAGCTGGCCCGGTGCTGCGCGGATGTCGCCGACGACGTGACCGACTCCGGCGCCGCCCCGGTCGAGGTGATCCACCGGGCGCTCACCCTCAGCACCGCGCTGAGCCGGCGGCTACCGCGGCCGCCGGTGGCGCTGGTCGACGCGGCCGCGTTCCCGGCGTCGGCGGCCGAACTGGTCGAGAGCGGGCTGATCCGCTCCGCTGACCCGGATCTGCCACCCGGCCCGGTCGGCCTCCCGTTCGGAGCCGCCTACCTGCTCAACTACTGGCAGGACCGGCTGCGCGAGCAGGCCTGCCGGCTCGCCGACGCGATCGGCGACCGCTACTGGACCGACCCGGACGCGCTGGCCGGTGTCGTGGACGACACCCGCCGGGTGCTCGCCGCATACTTCGTCACCGCGTACGAGCTGGGTGCGCTGCCGCCGCCGCTGCCGGGGCCGCGCCGGACCCCGGCGGCGCACACCATCCAGCGGCGGACCGGTACGGCGGCCCGCACCAGGGAGCCCGGCCGCCATGTCCGCCGGCACCGCCAATGACCCGCCCCGCGGGCAGCGCCCGGCCGGCCCGCGGGGCGGCTGACGGTCGATAGCCGGGCCGCGGCTGCCCGCGGGGCAGGAGCCGGCCGCCCGAGCCACCCCGGGCGGCCACCGATCCGCCGGTCGTACCCGTCGGCCGGCGGATCGGCCTGCCCAGCTTCCGGTCAGGGCGCCAGAACGTGGCGGACTTCGCGGGCTATTTCAAGATCCTCACGGGCGGCGACGACCAGGGTGCTGACCGCGGCGCCGGCGGCGGTGATGTCGGTATCGCCGTCAGCGGCGGCGTTCCGGGCCGGGTCGACCGCCAGGCCCAGGTAGCCGAGCCCGGCGGCGGCCTCGGCCCGGACCACCGCGGAGTGCTCGCCGACCCCGCCGGTGAACACGACAGCGTCCACACCGGACAGTGCGGCTGTCATCGCGGCGATCCCGGCCCGCAGCCGGTGCAGGTACACGTCCAGCGCCGCCCGGGCCGTCTCGTCACTGCCGGCCTTCTCGGTCACCTCCCGCAGGTCGGCGGTGCCGGCCAGGCCGAGCAGCCCGGACCGGTGCTCCAGCGCGTCCCCGATCTCCGCGGCGGACAGCCCGACGTGCTGCTGCAGCCAGAGCACCAGCCCGGGGTCGACCGAGCCGGACCGGGTGGCCATCATCAGGCCCTCCAGTGGCGTGAACCCCATCGTCGTGTCCACCGACCGTCCGGAGTGGACGGCGGCGAGCGAGGCGCCGGCGCCGAGGTGGCAGGTGACCACCCGCAGCCCGGCCGGGTCCCGGCCGAGCAGTTCGGCCGCCCGCCGCGCGGCGTACCGGTGCGACAGCCCGTGGAACCCGTACCGCCGGACCCCGTGCTCCTCCCGCCAGGCCGCGGGCACCGGGTAGGTGGCCGCGGCCGGCGGGAGCGTGGCGTGGAACGCGGTGTCGAAGCAGGCCACCGCCGGGACCTCGGGCAGCAGTGCCGACACCGCCTCGAATGCGGCCAGCGACTTCGGCTGGTGCAGCGGAGCCAGGTCGACCAGCGCCTCCAGATCCGTCCACACGCGACTGTCCACACGTACCGCGCGGTCGTACTGGCGGCCGCCGTGCACGATGCGGTGGCCCACGGCGTCCACACCGGACGCGGCACCGTCCGGTGTGGACGTCAGCTCGTGCAGCGCCGCGTCCAGCCCGTCGTAGCTGGAACCGGAGACGGCCAGGTCGACCGAGCCGAGCACGCGGTCGTCGCCGGCCAGCAGCCGTAGCTTGAGGCTGCTGGAACCGGCGTTGACCACCAGCACCCGGGCGCTGCTGGTCACCCGAAGTCGCCCGCGGTGTCCTGACTGGACGATCCCGGGGTCTGACCGGCGAACTCGGCACCGCTCAGCTGGCCGTTGCCGGCGACATCGCCGTGCGGCCAGGTCCAGCCGCTGACCTCGGGCAGGTCCTCGCCGTGCGCGCGGGTGTACTGCCGGGCCCGCAGCCGGGTGTCGACCATCTGCTGGCGCAGGTGCGCGGCGGCCGCGCCGAGCCCGGGCACCCGGTCGATCACGTCCAGCACCAGGTGGTAGCGGTCCAGGTTGTTCAACATGACCATGTCGAACGGCGTGGTCGTGGTGCCTTCCTCGAGGTACCCGCGGACGTGGATGTTCGAGTGGTTGCGCCGCCGGTAGGTCAGCCGGTGGATGAGCGTCGGGTAGCCGTGGTAGGCGAAGATCACCGGTCGGTCGGTCGTGAACAGCGCGTCGAACTCGCGGTCGGTGAGGCCGTGCGGGTGCTCGCTGGCGGGCTGCAGCCGCATCAGGTCGACCACGTTGACCACCCGGATCTTCAGCTGCGGCAGGTGCTGGCGGAGCAGGTCGGTGGCGGCCAGCACCTCCAGCGTCGGGATGTCACCGGCGCACGCCAACACCACGTCGGGCAGCCCGCCGTCGTCGGTACTGGCCCAGTCCCAGATGCCGATGCCGCGGGTGCAGTGGGCTACCGCCTCATCCATCGTGAGGTAGTTGAGCGCCGGCTGCTTGCCGGCCACGACGACGTTGATGTACTGCCGTGCCCGCAGACAGTGGTCCATTGTGGACAGCAGCGTGTTCGCGTCCGGTGGCAGGTAGACCCGGACGATCTCGGCCTTCTTGTTCACGACATGGTCGATGAAGCCCGGGTCCTGGTGGGTGAAGCCGTTGTGGTCCTGCCGCCAGACGTGCGAGCTCAGCACGTAGTTCAGCGACGCGATCGGCCGCCGCCACGGGATCTCCCGGGTCACCTTCAGCCACTTCGCATGCTGGTTGACCATCGAGTCGACGATGTGGATGAACGCCTCGTAGCAGGAGAAGATCCCGTGCCGGCCGGTCAGCAGGTAGCCCTCCAGCCAGCCCTGGCACTGGTGCTCGGACAGCACCTCCATCACCCGGCCGTCCGGCGCCAGGTGGTCGTCGCCGGGCACCATCTCGGCCATCCAGGTGCGGTCGGTGACCTCGAACACCGCGCCCAGCCGGTTCGACTCGGCCTCGTCCGGGCTCATCAGCCGGAACGTGCTCGGGTTGGCCCGCATCACGTCCCGCAGCCAGCCGCCGAACACCCGGCTGGCCTCGCTGAACGTGCTGCCCGGCGTCGGCACGTCCACCGCGTACCCGCGGAAGTCGGGCAATTCCAGGTCGCGCAGCAGGACGCCGCCGTTCGCGTGCGGGTTCGCGCTCATCCGCCGCTGACCGACCGGGGCCAGCGCGGCGTACTCGGCGCGCAGCCGCCCGTCGCCGTCGAACAGCTCGTCCGGCCGGTAGCTGCGCATCCACTGCTCCAGCGCGGCCAGGTGCCCAGGCTTGCCGGCGAGGTCGGCCAGCGGCACCTGGTGCGCCCGGAACGTGCCCTCCACCTGCACCCCGTCCACCTTGTCCGGGCCGGTCCAGCCCTTCGGTGTCCGCAGCACGATCATCGGCCAGCGTGGCCGGGCCTGGTTGCCGCCGGCCCGGGCCTCGTGCTGGATCTGGGCGATGTCGTCCAGCACCTGGTCCAGCACGGCCGCCATCTGCTGGTGCACGGCCACCGGGTCGTCGCCCTCGACGTGGTAGGGCTGGTGGCCGTAGCCGCGCATCAGCGCGTCCAGCTCGTCCGTGGGGATGCGGGCCAGCACGGTCGGATTGGCGATCTTGTAGCCGTTCAGGTGCAGGATCGGCAGCACGGCCCCGTCCCGCCCCGGGTGCAGGAACTTGTTCGAATGCCAGCCGGTGGCCAGCGGGCCGGTCTCCGCCTCGCCGTCGCCGACCACGCAGCAGACCAGCAGGTCCGGGTTGTCGAACGCGGCGCCGTAGGCGTGGCTGAGCGAGTAGCCCAGCTCGCCGCCCTCGTGTACCGAGCCGGGCGTTTCCGGCGCGACGTGGCTGGGGATGCCGCCGGGGAACGAGAACTGCCGGAACAGCCGGCGTATGCCCTCCGTGTCGGCCGAGATGTTCGGGTACACCTCGCTGTACGTGCCCTCCAGGTACGCGTTCGCGACGATGCCCGGGCCGCCGTGGCCAGGCCCGATGATGTACATCGCGTTGAGGTCGCGGGCCTTGATCACCCGGTTCATGTGGGCGTAGATCAGGTTCAGCCCGGGTGTGGTGCCCCAGTGCCCGAGCAGTCGGGGCTTCACGTGCGCCAGGCTCAGCGGCTCTGCCAGCAGCGGGTTGTCCAGCAGGTAGATCTGCCCGACCGACAGGTAGTTGGCCGCTCGCCAGTACCCGTCGATGAGCCGGAGCTCGGCATCGGTCAACGGCGTCTGACTCGCCGTCACGGGCTGGTCAGTCACGGTCACGGTCACTCCCGGGAAGGCGCGGATACGGACCTACCCAGCCTGCCGGGTTCAGCCCCGGCAAGACCAGAGGACCATCGTCACTAGCCGGCACTCCGTGACTCCAATTCATGCGTCACCAGCCGCCAATCGGGGGACAATGTTCACTCCCGGTACCAGCGCGGCGCGGCGGGGGTGGGGCGGGGCGGCGATCTGGCCGGGTCGCGATCCGCCTGACCGGGGGCGGGGTTAGGTCGAGGTCCGGCCGGGCGGCGGGCCGGCGAGAGTTGGTCGAGCGGGCAGGGTGAGGGTGCGGTGAGCCGGGCGGACACAGACAAGGCACCGGAGCGGGCAGCGGACGGCCAGGTTGACGGGGGAGACCGGTCCGGTTACCGGCGGATCGTGGTCGGGGTGGACGGCTCGCCGGTTTCCCGGCAGGCGCTGATCTGGGCGGCGCGCGAGGCCAGGTTGCGCGACTGCCGGTTGGACGTGGTCTACGGCTGGCAGGTCTCGACCGAGCCGCGCCCGCCCGGGGTCGGCATCGGGGTGGCGCCGCCGCTGGAGGCGTACCAGCGGCAGGCAGCCGACAAGATCGAACAGATTGTCCGCGAGACGCTCGGCTCCGGCCTCGATCCGCAGCTGCGGTACGCCGTGCACGCGGTGCACCGGACGCCGGGCCGGGCCCTGGTCGAGCTGTCCAAGGACGCCGACCTGCTCGTCCTGGGCGCGAAGGGGCACGGCCGGCTCGCCGCCTG
>Ga0307500_10000442_pt1 | contig 13867 bp, 12 predicted proteins | sample 14_S_MG_FD_201362 | JGI IMG/M metagenome (GOLD analysis project Ga0307500, IMG submission 201362) | Soil microbial communities from Populus trichocarpa stands in riparian zone in the Pacific Northwest, United States - 14_S | ecosystem: Environmental > Terrestrial > Soil > Riparian zone > Trees... | reverse complement strand
TTCGGATAGTCGAGCCGCGACACCGCATCCAGCGTCTGCTTGAGCATCTCGACCGGCTCGAAATAGGCGGGAATGTGGATCGAGACTTTTGGGAAGGCGACGTTTTCGCCGATGGTGGCGGGCGCCAGCGGCGCGCTCTTGGTGATCAGCCGGCGCGGGCCGTGGCCGAAGGCCACGGCTGCGATTTCGTCGATCCGCGCCAGCGCGATCAGCACCAGCGGCACCAGCAGGATCAGGCCGAGCGTCAGCGCGAACGCCGAGCCGAACACGAAATAGTGCCCGGTCCAGTAGGCGAACACGGTGGCAGCCCAGGCGCCGACGCCGTTGGCGGCGGCCGACAGCACCAGCGCCTGCATGATGGTCGCCTGCTCGATCCGCAGGATCGGCAGCGACATCAGGATGCCGACCAGCAGCGCGATCGTCGCCAGCTTCCAGTAGTTCTCGTTCACGATCGGGCCGGTCCACGAAAATTTCGGCTCGCGCGACGCATCGAGAATGCCCCAATAGGGTCCGACGCCGCCTTCGAAGAATTTCCAAGGCTGATCGATCGCCTCGACGATGTTGTAGTCCATGCCGATGGCTTCGGCGCGGGTGACGAAATTGCGCAGCACGGAGGCCTGCTCGAACGGTCCGGGGTCGGCATTCCGCAAATTATAGCCGGCGCTCGGCCAGCCGAATTCGGCGATGACGATTCGTTTTCCCGGGAACTGGTCGCGCAACAACTGGAACATCGCCACCGCCTGATCGACGGCCTGCTTGGAGGTGAAGTTTTCCCAATAGGGCAGCACGTGCGCGGCGATGAAATCGACCGACGACGCCAGTTCCGGATTGTCGCGCCAGATGTTCCAGATCTCGCCGGTCGTCACGGGGACATTGACCGACTTCTTCACCTGCTTGATCAGCTCGATCAGGTCGTCGATCTTCTGCTCGCCGCGGAAAATGGTTTCGTTGCCGACGACGATGCCGTTGACGTTGCTGTTGCGCTTGGCGAGCGTGATCGCCGCCTCGATCTCGCGCTTGTTGCGATCGGCATTCTTGTCGATCCAGGCGCCGACGGTGACCTTGAGGCCGAACTCGGCGGCGATCGGCGGCACCAGTTCGACGCCACCGGTCGAGGAGTAAAGGCGGATCGCGCGCGTGATCGTCGACAGCTTCTTCAGGTCGGCGCGAATCTTCTCGATTTGCGGAATATTGTCGACGTCGGGATGGGCGCTGCCCTCGAACGGCGCGTAGGAGACGCTGGGCAGAATGCCGCGGAAATCAGGGGCCGCCTGCTTTTCCTGGAACAGGCCCCACAGCCCGGCGTGAGCTGCGGTGACAAACAGCAGAACGGCGACGACAGCACGCATCGGGGGCTAAACCATACGGGGCTGCGATTTGAGGTAAGCGAACCTGTCCCCTAGGTTCGACCGACACGGCGGCAGTATTAGGATAGTCCTGCCCTGCAATTTCACAACTGGTATGACGCCATGACTTTTTTAAGGTTGGCCTTTTTAAGGTTGCAACTTTTCAAGGACGGCGTTTTCAGGGCGCGGCCAATCCGACACGCCGGACAAATAGGACCGTTCCGCTGAACGGATCCTGAATGCCGGGCGGCTATTTTGCCGGCGGGGCGGGGCTGGCGCTCGGGGCCGGCGAGGGCGCAGCGGCCGGCGCCGGCGCTGCGTTGCCGGCGGTCGCAGGCGCCGGGCTGGCTGCCGCGGCAGCCTGGGGTTGGGCGCCCGGATTGATCCAGCAGACGTGGATGCGGCTGTCGAGGGTCTCGGCCACTTTGGGATCGATCTGTCCGCCAAAACGGGTCAGGCAGCGGAAGGCCGCCTGGACATGGCCGCCGGGGCAGCCGAACCGGTCGTAGAGATCGAGGTGCCGGAACGCGGTGTCGAGGTCGTCGCGCCACATCAGGCGAACCACCCGGCGGCCGAGCCACACGCATTCGGGGTTCCCGCCCGGGCCGTTGATGGCCTGGGCCGCCTCGACGAATTCGTCGGACTTGCGCTGGTTGTCCTTGTTGACGTCGGCGGCACTGGCGGCCGGCTGCTTGGACTGATCCTGCGGATTGGGGGTGCCGCTCTGGGCAAACGCGCCAGCCGATCCGATCAGAAGGGCCAGGCCGGCAGCGGCGAAGCGCCGCAAAACCGCAACTCTTGGATCACGCACCCGACGACGCATACATTCCCCGATTAGTTTCCAGCCGCCCGCGGCCGGTGTGATGTCTGGCTTGTTGCCGCCCAAATTGGTCTCCAATGCGGCGGACACGCTCAGCGATTCAAATGACGGGTATTTCGGATTTTGTCCAGCAAAGTCACAACTTTATCATGGTGGTGGTAAAACTGCCGCAGGCGGCGCGGCGGAATAGGGGTACCGTGCATCTTGGCAGGACGCCGATGAACGGGTAAGCGACGGTCAACGCCCGGAGGATGGAACCGATTTCTCTTCGTACGCCGCTGGCGCTTCTCCTTGCATCGCTCGGTATGATCGCGGCCCTTTGGTGGTGGCTGGCCACGCCGATTACGCTTTCGCGCGCGCCGATCGATCCCAACGCCAAGCTGCAATGCGTCTCCTACGCCCCGTTCCGTGGCGCCCAGACCCCCCTGATCCCGACCACGCAGATCTCCCCTGAACAGATCGCGCAGGATCTGGCGCAACTCGCCAAGATCACCGACTGCGTGCGGACCTACTCGATCGAGAATGGGCTCGATCAGGTTCCGGCGCTGGCCGCCAAGGTGGGCCTGAAGGTGATCCAGGGCATCTGGCTCTCCAGCAACCGGATCAAGAACCTCGCCCAGATTGCCGTCGCGGTCGAGCTGACCAAGGAGCACCCGGGCGTCATCACCGCGCTGGTGGTCGGCAACGAGGTGCTGCTGCGCGGCGAGATGACGACGTCGGATCTCGCGGCCAATATCCGCTCGGTCAAGTCGCGGGTCACGGTGCCCGTCACTTATGCGGACGTCTGGGAATTCTGGCTGCGCAACCGCGAAGTCTATGAGGCCGTCGACTTCGTCACGATCCACATCCTGCCGTACTGGGAAGACATCCCGGTGCGCGCGAAATTCGCCGCCGGCCATGTCGACGATATCCGCAGGCGGATGGCGGTGGCGTTCCCGAACAAGGAAATCCTGATCGGCGAGACCGGCTGGCCGAGCGCGGGCCGGATGCGCGATGGCGCGCTGCCGTCACGCACCAACCAGGCGCGCGTGGTGTCCGAAATCCTCGACCTCGCCAAGCGCGAAAAATTTCGGGTCAATTTGATCGAGGCCTACGACCAGCCGTGGAAGCGCCAACTTGAAGGCACCGTCGGAGGCTATTGGGGCATGATCGACGACGCGCACCGCGCGGTGAAATATCCGCCCGGCGAGCCGATCAGCAATTACCCGTCCTGGAAGCTGCAGATGGGATGCGGGATGGCGCTCAGCGTCTTCGTGTTCCTGGCCGGCTGGCTGACGCTACGGCGGCGGCCGTGGAAACCGGGCGTGGCCGCGTGGATTGCGGTCGGGACGTCGGCGACGACAGCCGGCATGCTGCTCGGGATCGCCGCGGACAAGATGTATTACGAGAGCTACGGGGCGGGCGGCTGGCTGCAATGGGGCGCACTGCTGGCGGCCGGCATCGCGTCGCCGTTGCTATGCGCCAACGCTGCGATGTCGGGACGGCCGCTGCCGACCTTCCTCGAACTGGTCGGACCGCGCGATTACCGCGCCAACGGGGTGCTGCCGGCGCTGCTCGGTCTCGTGCTTGTCGTGACCACGCTGATCGCGGCAGGGACGGCGCTCGGCTTTACGTTCGATCCGCGCTACCGCGATTTTCCGTTCGCCTCGTTGACCATGGCGGTGGTGCCGTTCGCGGCCCTGATGCTGCTGAATCGGCCGAAAGACGGCGTGCGCCCGATCGCCGAATCCGCCTTTGCCGGCCTGCTGGTGGCGGCTGCGCTGTTCACCGGCATCAACGAGGGCAACCAGAACTGGCAGTCGATGTGGACCTGTGCGGTCTATCTGCTGCTGGCGTTCACGCTGTGGCGGGCGCGGGCCGTGCAAATCCCAAAATGAGCAGGCCGATCGCAAGTCCCGACAGCGCGATATTGTAGAGCACGATCCCGAATCCCGCCGCGATCAGCCCGCCGGTCAAAAGCACGATCGACGGCCGCATGACGTGCAGCGTCGCGATGATCACCGCGACGATGCCGAATACCGAATTCTTGAACAGATAGGTGGCGAGCGTCCGCGACTTGCACAGCGTGCTTTGCAGGCCGGCGTCGCAGGCCAGCGCCACGGTCGAGAACTCGACCGCGAGGTAGCGCAAATAAAGCGCGTAACCGACGGTGACGAAGCCGACCACCAGCAGGAATTGCACTTGGTACGGCGTGAGCCGGAACGGGGATTTTTTCATGGGGGCAATATGGTCGGGATCGGCGGCCGGGACAAGCGCTCGGCAAGCCTTGCTGTGTCGCTAGACCCTCATGGTGAGGAGCGCGGAACGCGCGTCTCGAACCATGTGGCCCGTCTGTGGCCGTCATCCTTCGAGACGCCCGCTCCGCGGGCTCCTCAGGATGAGGGTCAATCAAAAGATTATTGCGAGCTTTTCCGGTTGAAGAAGGACGACAGCGTGGCCTGTGTCGTCACCGGCGGCGGCTCCGGCTTTTTCGCCACTTCCTCGACGACCGCCGCCGCCGCCCGCTTGGCGACGGCGCGCCGGCGATAGGTCGGCTTGGCGGCAGCGGGCGAGGCATCATCTGCCTTCAGCGACAGCCGCTGACCGTCGAAGATCGTGGTTTCGCAGGGCCGTTTGTTTTCGGTCAGGACGGCGCAGATCCTGGCGGCGGCGCCGGCGTCGTTCAGGGGACCTGCGACCAGGCGAAGCTGCATGCCGAGCCCGTTGGTGCTCTCCTTGATGACGATGATCGGGCGCAACGCGGTCAGGGGGGCGTTCGATCGCGATTTGAGCAGCCCGAGCCACAGCATGCGCAGGCCGTTCAGCGAATTGGCGGTGCCGAGATCGACCCCGAACTCGGTTCGCTGCAGCGACACTTTTGGCAAAGCGTCATCATCGGCCTCCGCATCGCCCGCCGATGGGGCCGACGCCACGACGTCAGGAATCGGGCCCGCAACAACCGGGTTTGCCGCCTTGCCCGGCTCGATCAGCTTGCTGGCCGAGGGATCGGGTGGGGCCATCATCGACTGCGCCGCCATCAGCGGCGTGGCGGGCGACGGTTTGGCGGGTTCCACCTTGGCGATGTCCGCTTTTGCCAACTCGGCCTTTGTCATCTCCGCCTTTGCCGCTTCCAGCCTGGCGCTGTCCGCTTTGGTAGCGTCGGTCTTCGCGGCATCCTTTGCGGCGGAGTAGACCGGCGTCGCCGGAGCGGGCTCGGCGGTGGCGACGGTGGATCTGTCCGCAGCGGGCGTCGTGGCTGGAGCGGTCGCTACCGGCGCGACGGGCGGGGACGGCTGTGGGCTTTGGGGGGCCTGCGGTTCCGCATTGGTGACAGGCGGCGGGAGGGAACCCTGCCGGGCGATGGCCCCGGTGACGGAATCGAGCCCCTGTTCCAGGCCGGTGACCCGCAAATACAGCCTGTCGCGATCGCTGTTGAGCGTATCGATGGCGGCGGCGAGCCGCCGCGCCTCGCTGTGGGTTTCCCTGGCAACCTGCTGGATCTGCTGCGCCTGCCGCGTCAAATCGGCGGCGGCGACCTGATCGCGCTTCAGCCCAAGCGACGACTGGTTGGCCATCACGGCAAGAATCACCGCGCCGGTTGCGCCGGCGCCCCAGGATCCGATCCGCCACAGCGCGCGGCGGTCGAACCCGTCCTCGTCGGCCAGCAGCTTACCCAGCACGCCACCGGTGTCATCGGCCTCGAAGTCCCGGAGATGGTCTGGTTTCTTGGCCAAGCGCCCTCGGCCCTCCTCAAGGCCCCTGCCGAATCACAGGCCAAACATTAACAGGAAAAGCGCCCATCACTTTAATCCGGACGTTTTCAGGGCGGCGAATCGGTTTGATCTCCGGGGGAAAACAATTAAAGACGGCCCGAAAGATGTTGATACTTTCGTCATGGCCGGGCTTGTCCCGGCCATCCACGTCTTTCTCGCTCGACGGGAATAAAGACGTGGATGCCCGGCACAAGGCCGGGCATGACGAGCTAACCGAAAGTGCCCGATTCACTTGGTGCTTTTGAGTCAGACTCCGAGGACCAGAATGACCGCTCGATCCAGCCTGACTGTCGTGCTTGCGGCCGGCGAGGGCACGCGCATGCGATCCTCGCTGCCGAAGGTGCTGCATCCCATCGCCGGCCAGTCGCTGCTGGCGCATGTGCTGGACGCCGCCCCGCACGGAACGGGCGCTGATTTGGCGGTCGTGATCGGGCCGGACCACAAGGCGGTGGCCGACGAGGTCAAGCGTATCCGCACCGATGCGGCGACCTTCGTTCAGGCCGAGCGCCTCGGCACCGCCCACGCCGTGCTGGCCGCCCGCGAAGCAATCGCTCGCGGCGCCGACGACCTGCTGGTGGCGTTCGGCGACACGCCGCTGATTTCAGCCCAGACGTTTGCGCAGCTGCGCGCGCCGCTGGCGCAGGGCGCCGCCCTCGCCGTGCTCGGCTTCCGTGCCGCCGACCCCACCGGCTACGGCCGGCTGCTGCTCGAGGGCGGTCACTTGGTGGCGATCCGCGAACATGCCGACGCGACGCCTGAGGAGCGCAAGGTAACGCTGTGCAATGCCGGCGTGATGGCGTTCGACGGCGCCCGCGCGCTGGAAATCCTCGACCGGATCGGCAACGCCAACAGCAAGGCCGAGTATTATCTGGTCGATGCCGTTACCATTGTCAGGGAAATGGGATTGGAGGCCGTCGTGATTGAAACCAGCGAGGACGAAGTGCGCGGCATCAACACCAAGAGCCAGCTCGCCGAAGCCGAAGCGGTGATGCAGGCGCGGCTGCGCAAGGCCGCCCTCGACGCCGGCGTGACACTGATCGCGCCGGAGACGGTGCATCTGGCCGCCGACACCACATTCGGCAGCGACGTCACCATCGAGCCGTTCGTGGTGATCGGCCCCGGCGTCACCATCGCCGACGGCGCGGTGATCCATTCCTTCTCGCACATCGTGCAGGCCTCGATCGGGAAGAAGGCCTCCGTCGGCCCCTATGCGCGCCTGCGCCCCGGCACCTCGCTCGGCGAGGGTGTTCGGATCGGCAATTTCGTGGAGATCAAGGCCGCAACGTTAGAGGCGGGCGCCAAGGTCAACCACCTCTCCTATGTCGGCGACGCCCATGTCGGCGCCAACGCCAATCTCGGCGCGGGGACGATCACCTGCAACTATGACGGTTTCTTCAAGCACAAGACCACGATCGGCGAGGGCGCGTTCGTCGGCACCAACTCCTCGCTGGTGGCGCCGGTGAAGATCGGCAACGGCGCCTATATCGGCTCGGGCTCGGTCATCACCAAGGACGTGCCTGACGATGCGATGGCGGTGGAGCGCAGCCCGCAGAACAATCGCGACGGCGGGGCGAAGCGCTATCGCGAGATGAAGATGCGGGCGAAGAAGCCGAAAGAGGGTTGAGCGCTGGGGCGCGGTCGATCCGAAGTTCTGCCGGCCGGTCGCGGATGGCGCGGCCTGGGGTTTATGCGAAGCGTGTGTAGTTGGGTCTGTTCTGCACGCATTGAGCGCGACCCCGACGCGACCTGATCCTCGCCGCAACAGCCCGTCGGGTCACGGCAGCAGCGCTGCGCGATTTCCTGGCGGCGACGTGCCCGCTGGCAAGTGCAGTCGCCTCTGCCCGCTGCACCTGCATCCGCAGATCATGGATTTCAACAATCAGCGTGGCCATTTCATCAGCGCTTTGAAGCAAAGCCCGAGCACGACTAAAACTACTCATACGCCCTCACTGGAAGTTCAGCACATTGCAAGCACATGCACTACGAGCACATGCACTACGAGACAGGATCTTCCAATGCCGGAGGAATACTGTTCGACAAAAGGAGAATGCGCCAGGTTGATGCGCGAAAGACGGCTGGCAAACCTCGCAACCGGGAGAGCGGTCGGGTCCGGTTCAGGTTCATGGCTAGGGAGCAATCCCGATCCCGATGCCGATCGCGATAATCGCCAGTGATATGACGATCACCAGCACATCGACCGTCAGCCATGTGGGTATGCGCTTTGCAGGTTGGGTCATAGCGTGTCCCTCCGCGGCCACGTTATGTACCGGAAGCGCGCAAGCGGCTGTGAACGGGTTCACATGCTTGAACAATCGCCGCCGTCATCACGAGAATAGCGTGTCAATTGCGTTTCCGCTGGTCGCGGGGTACCGGAATCGCCGTCATCCTTCGTCGGTGGCCGCGCTTGCAGGCACAGCCGCGTTGTTACGAGCATGGCCTGCAGCGCATTCGTTTTTCTAGCAAGCGTAGCCCGGATGAGCGCGGCGACATCCGGGGTTGTGGTTCATCCCCGCTACTTGCTGATCGCGCCGGAGATGATCTGCTCTGGCACTCGCGCAGACGACCGGCGTTTCAAGGCCTTCGCCAGAACCTCGCATCGGCATCTCGCCGATCGGAAGGGCGGGTGAGGCGCTGCGTACGGCGAAGTCGTGTGGTTCTGGCATCCGTGGCTGATGTCAAGCCAGCGGAGACGCGTCGGCCGGGCCGGCCGCAAATCCGGCGGCACCAATGACTGATCGATATCCACCATGCGCCCGGATCGGATCGAAATGTCCCAATTCGCTGGAAGCCCGACCCTTGATCCATCTCAAAGGACTTTGCTCGCCGTGAGGGCTTGCTGAACGCGAACGATGAGAACGGCATGCTGGCCAAATCTGCATTTGGAAGCGGTCCGTATTCGGAGCTTGTGATGCCAGCACGTCATCTCTGCCGCGGGGTCAGTCTCGTCGCTGCCTTGACCGTATTGCTGGGTATCGGAGTTGCGGCAGAGGCGGGGGACCTGAGAGGGGCGTGGGTTACAGACGAGTCGACATGCAAAAAAGTGTTCACAGGTGAACGGACCAAACTTGGGTTCGCGAAAGATGCGGATGTCTACGGCAGCGGTTTCATCTACGAGGGCAACAGGCTGAGAGGAAAGAATGCGAGTTGCGCTGTAAAGACCCAGAAACAGGACGGCGAAGTTCTGCATCTCCTGGCGCTCTGCGCCAATGACGTCACTTTCGGCACGGTGCAGTTCAGCCTGAAGATCCAAGACGACAATCAAATTACACGTTTGTACCCTGGCCTCTCGGAGCTTGATACAAAATACTATCGCTGTTCCCCGTAGCCTGGATGCCAGCGACTTTGATGCCTCATCGTCTACTCGGAGGTTTCAGATGAAATCGATGTTCCGAATCGCAGCCTTGTCGACGGCCTGTCTCTTGTTCGCGGTGGGCAGCAGCCACGCAGTGTGCCATGACGCGGCGTTCAAACTTGAGAAGGACAAAAAGGAAAAAAACATCGATCAGATTTTGGCGTATGGCCAGTGCGTCAAGGCGGAACAGCGCGCCCGTGTCGGCAAATGGGCCTGCCGGGTAAGCAGTACAGCCGGGATGAAAGTCGACGAACAGAGGCGAGTGATCAGCGATCGAATTAGTCCGGCTCATGAAAGGTTTTTTGTCACGATCAAAGAAGTAAGTGATGCTGAAAAGCGGATCAGGTGTGACGAGAGTGAGTACGGTCTGATCGATAACCTTGATGGTTCTCATGCAAACAGGTGCCTGATAAACTACGACATGGAAATTTCTCCTTCGATGGGAAAGTTTCTCGGTTCGACCGACACGTACAGCTTTCAGCGCGAACATGGGATGTTTACGCTGTACGGCTCAAACCATTTCTCGCTCTTTCAGGGCGAAACAGGAGAGCTCCTTGTCTCGGTGGGAGCCTGTGAAAAATCGAACTGATCCCGGTGATTTGCCAGTGCGACAGGCAAGGCGTTTCGAGTTGGTCATCAACAACAGGCGGCGCTTTGCGCGCTGGTGCTCGCGGCGACCATAAAAGTCATGGCTTGCCTGCGGGTGCGGAGAAAGCGAGCGACGTTGCGCGGAGAGAGCACTGCGCGACAGCAAACCGAGCAAGCGTAGCCCGGATGAGCGCCGCGACATCCGGCTTGTGGTTTATCCCGCATACCGCTGCGCTGCCGCGATTACGGCTGTGCGAAGCTCATCTCCAGGGGACAGTAACGAACGCGAGCTATTGTTCTGACGACAGGCGGATCATCTGGCGCCCGTCATTCATCGCCTTGAGATTGTTGACATAGTTCTCAGGACGCTGCCAGCGGTGAGGAACTTTCAATCCCATGAATTCTGCGATGCTGCCGATAAACGAAGTGCAATTCGTTGTTTCGGCGTTCCAGACCGGTGAACTCGCCTGCAGTTTCTTGATGTAGGCGAAAACCCTCTTTGCATCCGGCTCATTCAGGTAAACGCGGTAATTGGCGGTCAGGTACTGCGGATCAAGATCGCCATAGCTCGCCTTGGTCTCGGACGGCACCCACGTCAGATGACCAAGTACATAAGGCACGTTGTCTCCCGCAGGGGTGAGGCCCGCGACTTCAACGGCGCGCTCGCTTGTCTTCCCGAACCAGACGAAAGCATGTCCCCAGCTCGCCGCCGTTCTGGCTCTGAAATCGACGTAGTACGGGCCCTTTGCTGATCCCGATCCTGGCTTTCGGGTCGACGCCTCACCGGAAACAAGCGCGCTCGCGTTGGCGGCGCGCTTGTCGACTTCCTGTTGGGGGGAAATGAGACGTTCCAGGCCCGCGAGAATGTCCATCTCGCGTGCCGAAGCAGGATGGATTTCGCACTGGAGCAGGACAGCGAGTCCCGCAGCCAAGCATAGTCCTGATCTCTTCGGCCTGTTTGCCACGGATCGCCCTTCAACTGTCGACGCTAAAGCTCAGACTCAACGAGAATCTGAATCAATACCGCGCATAGGGCCGGGGCGCCTTGCCGATCGGGGTCTTCCCGATGGGGGTCTTGCCAATCGGCATCTTGCCGAACTGGGCCTGCTGATAGACGGGCTGTGGGCGCGGGATGTCGGCAGCGCCAGCCGCAGTCACCAGGGCAAGCGTCGCACCCGCTACAATCACGATCTTCATCACAGTACTGTTACCTCTACGTTCGAGAAAGCCGAGCAGTCAGCCGCGCCCCCTCAGCCACGCCGTGAGCATGAACGTCCGAATGCGCCTACAGTGCGGCAGGCCGGTCACGTTCGAGCGATGTGCGGCAGATATGAGACAGTCGGAACCTGAATGTGCGCTGGGGGTCAAAGCGGACCTCGGCCGGAGGCTCGATCCAGGCAAGCGCAGCAAGCGTAGCCCGGATGAGCGCAGCGATATCCGGGGCCGTGGTTTGTTCCCGCATATCGCGGAGCCTGTCATCGGGCGCGCATTCGCGCGACCCGTTGGCTCATGCTACTTACTAGCCAATAGGAATCGTCATCAGCATGATCTCTGTTGATCACAGAGGTGGCTTCACGAAGCGGCAAGTCAATCGGCGCAAGGCACTTGCGGCGACGATGGGCGGCGGCCTGGCGCTGGCCGGTCTGGCTCGGTCCGCCGGCGCCGTGTCCGGCGTGCGCATACTCGATTCGCCTGAACAGCTTCGTTCAGCCTATGACTATGTCATTGTCGGTGCCGGATCGGCCGGTTGCGTTCTGGCGCATCGGCTTGGTCTGGCTGGACGACGGGTACTCGTTGTCGAGGCAGGCGGCCAAGCGAAGCTGGCGGCTATCGCAGATCCGCCAGAATGGCCCAGGCTCCAGGGTAGCCAGTTTGACTGGCGCTATTTGACAATCCCGCAACCGGGACTGGGAGGCCGTATCATTCGCTGTCCGCGCGGGAAGGTCGTGGGTGGCTCAAGCACCATCAATGCGCTCGCCTATCAGCGCGGCCATCCGGCCGCTTATGATCGCTGGCCCGAGGGGTGGCGCGCTGCGGACCTTCTACCTTACTTTAAGCGCGCTGAGACTTTTTCCGGCGGCGCCAGCGCATGGCGGGGCGGCAACGGTCCTCTGCACGTTCTGTCGCTCGCAGACGTCACGGATCGCACGCCTGTGGCATCCGCCTTCGTCAAGGCAGCGCAAGACCTCGGGTTCTCGATGACTTCAGACATCGGAGGGGAGGTCACGACAGGCGTCGGCTGGAATCAACTCAGTATCAAAAGAGGGGTTCGCGACGATGCCGCGACAGCATATCTCGACAGTCTCGAGAACGTGGCCGTGGATCTGCTGGTGAACACGGAAGTGCTCGGTCTTGCGATCGAAGGCGGACGGTGCATCGGCCTGCGGCTCTTCGAACGGATCGTGCGGGCCGACGGCGAGCTCCTGCTTTGCGCCGGCGCAATCGATTCGCCACGCCTCCTGATGCTGTCCGGAATAGGCCCTGCCGACCAGCTCCGATCTCTCGGTATTCCCGTTGTCCGGGATCTGCCGGATGTCGGCCGCCATCTTGAAGACCATCTGCTGGTCGCGGGCGTGGCCTACGCGGCACGGCGCGACGTGCCGCGCTCGCATTATCAACATGCCGATGCTCTTCTCTACGTGCCGCCCAGTGACCCGAAGGAAAGTCCCGAACACCTTGTGATGTGCCTTTCCTTGCCGTTCGTCCTGCCGGGCGTCGGCCCGTTGCCTTCACCGGCTTACGTTCTTGTGCCTTGCCTGATGCGGCCCCGGAGCCGCGGGAGCGTGAAACTTGCCTCTGGCAATCCTCGGGTCCCGGCTCTGATCGATCCGAACTACCTCTCCGAGCCGGCCGATCTCGACCTTCTTGTCGAGGGCGTTTCTCTCGCGCGCGAAATCGGGGCCGGTGCTGCCTTTGCCGACTGGCGCATGCGGGAAGTTTATCCGGGGCCCGATGCAACAACCACGACCGACATACGCAAGTTCATTATTCGTGCGGCGGATTCGTTCCATCACCCTGTCGGCACCTGCCGCATGGGCGCCGTCGTCGATAATGCCTTGCGTGTAAAAGGCGTCTCGAACCTGCGCGTCATCGACGCGTCAGTATTCCCTGGAATCCCGCAGGCAATGACCAACGCCGCCGCAATTGCGCTAGCCGAGAAGGCGAGCGATCTGCTGCTCGCAGGGTAAATGGCCAAATAACGCACCGCCAAAGCTCGCGGAGGGACTTGCACGTCGATGACCTGCTTCCCCGTCGTAGCGGGCTGGTCTCGCTATGACCTCTACGATAAGCCTGAATTACGGTTACACTGTCACCGTAATTCCGGCGCAGGACTCATAGCGGTTTTCAGGCCAGCTGTTGCGCCGGGTCGGCGCCGTACAGGTTCGGCCCCTTGGTGCCCGGCAGAATGCCGAGCTCGACGATGCCCCACAGCGCGGGCGGAAGGCTCGCGAGAACCACGATCAAGCCGGTCGAGAAATCTCCGCTCCGGCCGGTTCTGGGGTCGTCAAAGAAGACGATGCCAAAGCCGCCACAAAACAGGGCGAAGGGGAGCAGCCAGAAAACCAGCAGCCACCAGCCGTTCCTGTTGCGGTCGTGCAATCGCTTAGCTCCCACGGCCAGCAGCGGCCACAGGCTCAAGAGCCATATGAATTGCGAGGTCAAGGCGAGCATCAGGACGGCTGCATCTTCGCTGTTGAGGAGAAAGGGCGCGACGGTCAAGACCAGCACCGCGACGATCAGGGCGAGGATCGCCAGCCAATAGACGCGGCGGCCGATCCGGCCGTCGAAGCTGAAAAGGATCTTCTGCAGTTTCATCGCATCTTTGCCAGGGACGTCCTCTCGCGTGCTTTGATCGGTCGGTACGGCGGCAGATTTGGTTCGAAACGGAGTTCAGGCGGCGGACCGCGGATCGGGTCCGTAACAGCTCGATCCCTTCGTGCCGCGCAGGAAGCCAATCTCGACGAGCAAGCGTAAATTACGGTGACCGTGCTGGACTGTAATTCCCGCA
>Ga0307500_10000441_pt1 | contig 13899 bp, 12 predicted proteins | sample 14_S_MG_FD_201362 | JGI IMG/M metagenome (GOLD analysis project Ga0307500, IMG submission 201362) | Soil microbial communities from Populus trichocarpa stands in riparian zone in the Pacific Northwest, United States - 14_S | ecosystem: Environmental > Terrestrial > Soil > Riparian zone > Trees... | reverse complement strand
TGGTGGATCGTATTGCGGTCCTCATTTGAGGCTGAAATCCCCCGGGGAATGGTGTGCCCCATAGCTCTCAGGGCGTGGCACAGGTGTTGGGCCAGTAGCCCACGGGGCGGGTAGCGTCCCGCTGAGTGGTGTTTCTACATGCCACGAATGGTGGTAGCTACTGACCGGTAGGTACCTACTCTCGCTTCCGAGGTCTCTCTCCCGAGCACACCAGCAGCGAGGCATTCCGTACCGCCGACACCCCAATCCCGGGCGCAGCGGAACGACGCCCGCCGGTCGCTCGCTGCCCGGGTGGGTATCGCGGAGTAGGACGGCAAACAGTCACGGGTCGGGAAAGGTTGAACATTATGCCCACGGTTCGTTCGACTTTCTCTTGGATGCTCGCCGCGCTGTCGTCAATCTTCCTGGTGGCCGGCTGCGGCACCGACGACCCTGCCGCCTCGGGCGGCGGCGCAGCGGGAGCCGCCAACTGCGCGTCCGGCACCTTCACCGTGGCCGGGAACAGCTCGATGAAGAAGGGGATCGCCGCCTGGATCGAGGCCTACCAGCAGCGCTGCACCGACGTGGCGGTCAACTTCGACGGGCAGGGCTCCGGCTACGGACGGACCCAGTTCGTGCAGAAGCACGTCCCGATGGCCAGCTCCCTCGCTTCGCTCACCGGGGACCAGAAGGTGCAGGCGCAGCAGCGCTGCGCACCGGGCGCGGCGGTCGACCTCCCGATGGCGATCATCCCGATCACACTGTCCTACAACCTGCCCGGCGTCGACCGACTCATCCTCACGCCCAGCCTGATCGCACGGATCTTCGACGGCAAGATCAAGCGGTGGAACGACCCGCAGCTCGTGGCGGTGAACCCCGGTGTCGCACTGCCGGACAAGAGCATCACGCCGGTGTTCTTCTCGGCCGACGCGGGCACCTCGGAGAACCTCACCCGGTTCCTGGTGAAGCAGGCTCCGGCCGACTGGCCGCACAAGCCGAGCCAATCCTGGCCAGTCAGCATCGGTATCGGCGCCGCCATCTCGACCACGATCGTACAAGCGGTGAAGAACACCGACGGTGCGCTGGGCTACGTCGACTACCCCGACGCGGTCGACAACAAGCTGTCGCTCGCTGCGCTGGACACCGGCAAGGGTCCGGTGATGATCAGCTCCGAGTCGGTCGCGAAGGTGCTGACGGCCAGCACGACCAGCCAGGACGGTCAGGACATCACCCTGGACCTCGCCTACGGCCTTCATGAAGCAGGGGCGTACCCGGCGATCATGGCTGTCTACGAGATCACCTGCACCCGCGGGTTGCCGGCAGCCCAGGCGCGGTTCGTCAAGTCGTTCCTCACGCTGACCTCCAGCGACGAAGGCCAGCGGCTGCTCGCCGACGCCCGCTACATCCCGCTGCCGCCGGACCTGCACAACCGGGTCACGACCGCGGTCGCCCAGCTGGCAGCCGGGTGATGGCGATCATCGGCCAGGTCGCTCTGCGGGGCGGCCGCGGAGCCAGCGACTAGGGGCGGCAATGACCCGACCGGCAGGTAACTGATGACAACCTCCGATGTCGTTGGATCTCCGACCGCCTCCCAACCGGCACCACCCCCGCCGCCCGGCCAGCGTCCAGCGTGGGTGGAACCGGATGACGGCAGTTCTGGTCTGGCCCACGGAGGCGGAGATCAGGGCGACCGGGTCTTCCGGGCACTGACCGCCGCGGCGAGCGTGTTCGTCCTGCTGATCATGGCCGCTCTCGCCGCGTTCCTGGTCTACCGGGCGGTCCCGGCGCTGGCGGCCAACACGGCGAACTTTGCCACCGAGCAGCGGTGGAGCCCGGATGCGGACCAGCCCCGGTTCGGCGTCGCCGCGGCCCTTTACTTCACGCTGCTGACCTCGATGATCGCGGTGGTCCTGGCGGTGCCGGTGGCGGTCGGGGTGGCGCTGTTCATCACCTATCTCGCGCCGCGGCGGGTCAGCGAGGGCATGGGTTACCTGGTCGAGTTGCTCGCCGCGGTGCCGTCCATCGTGTACGGCCTGTGGGGGTTCACGGTGCTCGCACCGAACCTGGCCGGGCTGGTCAGCTGGCTGGACCGCTGGTTCGGCTGGACCATCGTGCTGAGATACCGGCCGGACAACGAGCCCAACAGCTACTCCCCGCTCGCGGCCGGCATCGTGCTGGCCATCATGATCCTGCCGATCATCTCGTCGCTGTCGCGCGAGGTGTTCCGCCGGGTGCCGCGCGAGCAGGTCGAGGCCGCGCTCGGGCTCGGCGCGACCCGCTGGGAGATGATCTGGATGACGGTGCTGCCGGTGGGCCGGGCCGGGGTGACCTCGGCGTCGCTGCTGGGCCTCGGCCGGGCGCTGGCCGAGACGCTGGCGGTCACCATGGTGCTGTCCACCGCCTACAACCTGACCGTGCACATCACCGAGAGCGGCGGCGTCACGCTCGCCTCGATCATCGTGCTCAAGTACGGCGAAGCCGGCGAGGTCGGCACCGGCGCGCTGGTCGCCGCCGGACTGTGCCTGTTCGTCATCACGCTCGCGGTGAACTTCGTCGCCCGCATGATCCTCGCCCGGCAGAAGGTGGGATAGCCGATGGCGCTCCTGGGTCGGCCCAGCCGGCACCCGCCCGCGCTGGCGGACGGACTGACCGCCCGCTGCCTGCCGCGGTACGCCCTGCCGGTGACCGCCGCGGCGGTGCCGGTCGCAGTCCTCGGGCTGTTCGCGGTGACCGGCCTGCAAGGGGTTGCCGGCTTCGTGGTGGTGTCCGCGCTGCTGTTCGCGGCCGCGCAGACAGCGCTCAGCTACCTGGTGGAGGGCCGGCGCAGCGCGGTCGACCGGCTGTGTACCGCGCTACTGTGCCTCGCGTTCGCGGCGGCCGCGCTGCCGCTCCTGCTCATCGTCGGATACACGGTTCGGCAGGGTCTCAAGGTCGTCGACCTGCAGTTCCTCACCCACTCGATGTTCCGGATCAACCCGGAGAAGGTCGGCGGCGGCGTCTACCACGCGATCGTCGGAACCCTGGTCCAGGCACTGCTGGCCGCCGCGATGGCCACTCCGGTCGGCGTCCTGGTCGCGATCTACTTGGCCGAGTACGGCGGCCGGCGGCGGTTCGCCCGCCTGGTCAGCTTCGTCGTCGACGTCATGGCCGGCGTGCCGTCCGTCGTCGCCGGCCTGTTCATCTTCACCGCCTGGATCCTCGTGCTCGGGTTCCAGAAGTCCGGCTTCGCCGGGGCGATGGCCCTGTTCGTCGTGATGCTGCCCGTGGTGATCCGCTCCGCCGACGAGATGCTCCGGCTGGTACCCGACGAACTACGCGAAGCGGCCTACGCCCTCGGCATCCCCCGGTGGCGAACGATCCTCCAAGTGGTCCTGCCGGCCGCGCTCGGCGGCATCGTCACCGGCGTCATGCTCGGGGTAGCCCGGATAGCCGGAGAGACCGCCCCGCTGCTGCTGCTGGTCAGCCTCAACCAGCGCATCGAGTTCAACCCGTTCGCCGGACAGACCGATCCGCGGCCGCAGGAAACGCTCCCGACGCTGATCTTCGAGCAGTTCGGCGTAGCGGCCGGCAATGCCGAGTCACCGCCGTTCCAACGGGCCTGGGGCGCGGCGCTGGTGCTCATCGTGTTGATCGGGCTGCTCAACCTCGTGGCCCGATTCGTCGCCCGGTTCGCCCGGGTCAGGGGCTAGGCCTGCCACACGCAGGCACAGCCCCGCGGTAGGTGGGAGGTCAACCGTGGCCAAGAGCTTGGACATCTCCGGTCTTGACGTCTACTACGGCAGCTTCCTGGCCGTCCAGGACGTCTCGATGACCATCGAACCCAACGCCGTCACCGCACTGATCGGCCCGTCCGGCTGCGGCAAGACCACTGTGCTGCGGGCTCTCAACCGGATGCACGAGGTCACCTTCGGCGCCCGGGTGGAGGGAAAAGTGCTCCTCGAGGGCGAGGACATCTACGCCCCCACCATCCCAGCGGTCAGGGTGCGCCGGACCATCGGCATGGTCTCCCAGAAACCCAACCCGTTCCCGACCATGTCGATCTACGACAACGTGGCCGCCGGGCTCCGGCTGACCGACCGCCGCAACAGGTCCGGATGGGGCGACGCGGTCGAGCGGTCACTGCGCCGGGCGAACCTGTGGGAGGAGGTCAAGGACCGCCTGGCCAAACCCGGAACCAGCCTGTCCGGCGGGCAACAGCAACGCCTCTGCATCGCCCGGGCGATCGCAGTGGAACCGCAGGTACTGCTCATGGACGAGCCATGCTCAGCCCTCGACCCGGTCTCCACCCTGGCAATCGAGCAGCTGATCACCGACCTGAAACGGCGATACACCATCGTCATCGTCACCCACAACATGCAGCAAGCAGCCCGGGTCAGCGACCGCACCGCGTTCTTCACCGTCGCCGGCAACGGCCACCCCGGACGACTCATCGAACTGGCAGACACCGCGCAGATCTTCAGCCAGCCAACGGACAAGAAGACCGAGGACTACATCACCGGCCGGTTCGGCTGACCGTGGGTCCGGCAGCGCAGCCGCCGAAGGCTGCGTCACCCGGCGGTTCGGGCGCTTGAAACGCTTAAACCGGCCGGCCGCTACTGTGGGAGGTAGTGCGAGCGCTGTCAAGAGCACAGGAGAGGCGGACGTGACAGGTCAGCCGACAGCGGGGCCGGGCGGCGCCGCTCGGCGTCCACGGCTGGCCGACGTGGCCAGCGGCGCCGGCGTGTCAACCGGCACGGTGTCGCTGGTGCTGCGCGGCGAGCCGGGCCCGAGCGCGAAGACCCGCCGCCGCGTGCTCGAGCCGCCGGCCGTGCGGCTGCTGACCGACGGGCAGCAGTGGATCGACTTCTTCGCCGCGGTCTACGACCTCTACCGCCGCCGCGGCGTGGCGCCGGCGCTCGGCCGATTCCGCGGCGAGGCGTTCGCGGAATCCGACCGACTGGCCATGGCCCGGGCGACGGACCTCAACACGAACGAACAGGCCCTCGCCAACGCCACATACTGGTTCGAACACGAGCTGCGCCAGTACCCGGCGGTCCACCTCGACCTCGACGCGCTGAGCGGGCACGCCGGGCGGATCGTGCTGGCAGCCGGGCGGGAATCAGGCGGCCACCCCTGCCACGACGCCACCATGGAACTGGGCACGAGACTCGGCCGGCGCGTGACTGAACTGCCCGGCGGGCACGTGGGCTTCATGACCCACGCCGCCGCGTTCGCCACCGAACTCCTCCAGACTCTGCCCGGCCCGGCCGACATCGGCCGCCGCCCCGCTGGCTGACCGGATCGGCCGGTCACATCCCGCGCCAAGCCGCCAATCGGGTGGGCGCAGCGCGCGGACGTCCGCACCGGAGGTCGCCGCGCCTGGCCTGGGCCGTGCGCTTCGACTCGGACCCAGGCGGCCGGCAGGGGCGGCGCCGTCCGACCCGCCCCTGTCTTGTCAGGCCGCTGCCGCGCGGGTCAGCGTTGGTAGGACAGGCGGGTCATCATCCCGGTCTCGGCGTGGTAGGCGTTGTGGCAGTGGGTGGCCCACTGCCCGGGGTTGTCGGCGACCAGGTCGGCGACGACTGTCTGGTGTGGACGGACGATGACGGTGTCCTTGCGCGGGCCCGGTCCGCTGTTGCCGCGGATGGCGAGGGTGTGGCCGTGCACGTGCATGGGGTGGAACATGGTCGGCCGCTGGACCACTGCCGTGCCACCCGCGGCTGCCCAGTCCACCGCCGTGCCGCGGCCGGTCACCGGGTCGACCGCGAGGACCGCCCGCCCGATCAGCGGCTCCTGCCGGGCTGTCTCGGCGAACTGTTCGAGTGTCACGTCGACGAAGTGCTGGTGCTCGGGCAGCCACAGCACGCAGTGGCCCCGGAAGTCCGCACCGTCCCAGCGCGGGTAGGCCCCGTACCGCGTCGCTGCCCGGCCATCAGCCGGGTTGATCACCAGCTCCACCGGCCACGCCTGGGCCGAGATCCCGAACTGGCCGAACGCGGCGGCCAGCGTCAGCGCGGCGTCGATGCAATGGTTCGCCCGCTCACCGGCCGCGTAGTACCGGTACAGGTGCGGCAACAGCCAGATCGGCAGCCGATCCGGCGGCGCCCCCCATCGCGATCATCGAGGCAATGTCCTCGGGGACCTGCCGAAACGACCGGACCCCGCCCGGCCGCCGCCCTTGGACTTCTTCGCCTTGCGTCGCCGCGACTCCGGCACGACCAGCAACCGACGAGACAGACAGCACACCGTGGTCACACCACTCCGGACCGTCACCTGTCAGCCAGGCGCCCAGCTGAGCCAGACCTGGAGTGCCGCCTCGACCAGCCGTCCTTTAGCCGGCCGACGGTCACTCACAGTGACCAAATTGGGCCGGCGCATGGACCCCCGTTGATCTTCGCTTGCACGCTGGCCGCCCGCGTGGTCAATTTTTGGTCAATCTGGGACTCGTCCGGCGCGGCGCAAGATCACCCTCCGGCGTAAAAGCCCAGGCCAGACATGGAGCCGCCTATCGGAATCGAACCGATGACCTGCTCATTACGAGTGAGCCGCTCTGCCGACTGAGCTAAGGCGGCATGCCGCAGGGGGTGCGGCAAGCCGGGTCAGTGTAGCGGGTGAGGTGGGGTGGCGGCGCGGGCGGTCATGATGGAGCGGGCTGCCGGGCGTCCACGAAACGCCGGCGGCGACGTCTCGACCGTGACCCGGGAGTGCTGCATGCCGAGTTCTGACGGTGCCCAGGTGGTGCGCCACCCGCTGTTCGCGCGGTTCTTCAGCCGGTTCGCGGCCCGGGACGAGGAACGCGGGCAGGCGGAGCTGCGGCGGGAGCTGCTGGCCGGGCTGGCTGGGCGGGTGCTGGAGCTGGGCGCGGGCAACGGGCTGAACTTCCGGCACTACCCGGCGACGGTGGCCGGGGTGGTCGCGGTGGAGCCGGAGGCGTACCTGCGGGGGCGGGCGGTGTCGGCGGCGCAGGCGGCACCGGTGGGCATTCAGGTGGTCGGCGGGGTGGCGGGGCAGATCCCGGCGGCGGACGGGTCGTTCGACGCGGCGGTGGTGTCCGGTGTGCTGTGTTCGGTGGCGGACGCGCCAGCGGCGCTGGCCGAGCTGCGGCGGGTGCTGCGGCCGGCCGGCGAGCTGCGGTTCTACGAGCACGTACGGGCGGCGGGGCGGCTGCACGGCCGCACCCAGGACGCCGCGAACGTGCTCTGGCCGCGGCTGATGGGCGGCTGCCACCCGAACCGGGACACCCGTACCGCGATCGAGCTGGCCGGCTACCAGATCGTCAAGTGCCGCAGCCTGGTCTACCCGCCGACGGCGCGGTTCTCCCCGGTCGCCCCGCGCATTCTCGGTATCGCCCGACCCGAGCTCTGATCGGGTCGATCCATCAGCGCCAGGTCGGTCAGCGGCACCCTGTCCGTGCAGAGTGGACAGTCCACAGCGGACCAGAGTGGGGCGTCGACGCGTTCGACCGCGTGTACCGGCAGGGCACCGGCCACCGATGTCACCGCGGAGCCGAGCACCAGCAGCGCGCCGAGCGCGACCGGCTCACCGCCGGCGGACCGCACCGCGGCCAGCGTGGCGCCGACCGCCGACCCGGCGTTGATCGCGTCGTCGACGACCGCGACCCGCCGGCCGGGCAGCCGCCCCGCCAGACTCCCCGGCAGCCGGTACGAGGCACCGGACCGGACGGTGTAGCAGCAGTCCAGGTCGAGGCGGGCCGCCAGCAGTTGGGCCACGAACGCGCCACCGGTCAGCGGGCCGCAGAGCACGTCCACCGGGGGCAGCGCCGCGGCCAGCGCCGCGATGAACGGGTCGAGCCGGCGGGGGCGGACGAACAGCCCGTCCAGATCCAGCCATAGCTCGCCGTGGTGGCCGGACTCGTACCGGAAGTGCCCGCGCCGGGCACCCAGCAGGCTGTACAGCGTCACTCAGCGGGCGGGTTGTAGCGCTCGTCGTGGGCCTGGCGGGGGGCGCAGACGGAGGCGCGGGAGCAGGTGCAGGTGCGGCCGCCGTCGGCCAGGCGGACCCGGACGGTGTCTCCCGGCACGTTGTAGTCGATCACCCGGCCGGGGCCGTCCGGGGTGTCGACCTGCGCGCCCTTGGCCGGCATCGTCTCCTGCGCCTTCACGTACAGCGGGTGCTCGTACTTCAGGCAGCAGAGCAGGCGCCCGCAGGCGCCGGAGATGCGCAGCGGGTTCAGCGGCAGGTCCTGGTCCTTGGCCATCCGGATGCTGACCGGCTCGAAGTCCTTCAGGAACGTGGCGCAGCACAGGTCGCGGCCGCAGGAGCCGATGCCGCCCTGCACCCGGGCCTCGTCCCGGGGCGAGAGCTGGCGCAGCTCGACCCGGCACTTGAGGGTGGCGCCGAGGTCACGGACCAGGGCGCGGAAGTCGACCCGGTGCGGTGCGCTGAAGTAGATCGTGGTGCGGTTCGCGGACGGTAGGTGGTCGACGCCGACGATCTTCATCGGCAGGCTGTGCTCGCGGACCAGTTTCTTCGCCGCGACCCGGGCGTCCGCCTTGCGCCGCCGGACCAGCGCGTCCCGCTCCAGGTCGGCGTCGGTGGCGATGCCCTCCAGCCGGGGGAAGCCGTCGGTCTCCTCGGACACCCATTGCGGCGCCCAGACGCACTCGGCGACCTCAGCACCGTCGTCGGTCGGCACCAGCACCTTGTCGCCGACCTTCGGCGTGTACCCGCTCGGATCGAGGTAGTACAGCCGTCCGTACCGCTCGAAGCTCACGGCGCAGACCATGCCCATGCGGTGGAGCCTACGGCGTCGCCGGGCCGCTGGCCTGCCGGCGGCTCGCCGGCCTGGCCGGACAACCCGCCGCCGGCGCCCGCGGCGGCCGGGTTCGGCGGCCCCCGGCCGGCTACGGCAGGCGCAGCGTTACCGCCATGGCCTCGACGGCGATGCGCGGTTTCACGTTCAGTTCGACCGCTTCGCGGCAGGCCAGCACCGCCTCGAGCCGGATCAGCGCCTCCTCCGAACTGAGCCGGCCGGCCACCCGGCGGACGTCGGCCTGCGCCTCCGGGTGCGCCGGTGGCACGTCCGCGGCGGACTGCACCAGCAGCACGTCCCGGTAGAACGCGGCGAGGTCGACCAGGGCGCGATCGAGCGCGTCCCGCTGGGCGCGGGTGGCCCGGGACTTCTGCCGCTTCTCCAGGTCGCGCAGCGCGCCGGCGCTGCCGCGCACCGAGGCGGCCACCCCCCGCCCGGTGCCGCCGGCCCCGTAGGCCTGCTTCAACGCGTCGGTCTCCGGCGCGTCCAGCTCGGCGGACAGCGCGGTGGCCTCCTGCTCGGCGGTGCTGACGAGGTGGTCGGCGGCGGTGAAGCAGGCGGCCAGGCTGGTCAGCGACGCGGGCACCGACAGCACCGCGCGCCGCCGCTCCCGGGCGGCGGCGTCCCGGGCCAGCCGGCGGGCCCGGCCGATGTGGCCCTGTGCGGCCTGCGCGGCCCACTCCGCCTGCTCCGGGTCGACGCCGTCACGGGCGACCAGCACCGCGGCGACCGCGTCCGGCGGCGGGATCCGCAACGGCACCAGCCGGCACCGGGACCGCACCGTGACCGCCACGTCGTCCGGGTGGGTGGACGGCGCGCAGAGCAGGAACACGGTGCGCGGCGGCGGCTCCTCGACCGCCTTGAGCACCGCGTCGGACGCGGCTTCGGTCAGCCGGTCGGCGTCCTCGATCAGCACGACCTGCCACCGGCCCCCGGCCGGCTTGCGCGCCGCGGTCAGCACGATGGCGCGCATCTCGTGCACCGGGATGGACAGCCCTTCCGGGATGACCGAGTGGACGTCGGCGTGGGTCCGGGTCCGCACCGTGTGGCAGCCCGCGCACTCGCCGCAGCCGACGCCGTCCCGCTCACACTGCAGGGCCGCCGCGAAGGCCCGCGCCGCCACCGACCGGCCCGACCCGGGTGGCCCGGTGAACAGCCAGGCGTGCGTCATCGCGCCCGGGTTGATCGGCTCGCCGGCGACGATCCGGGCCGCCGCGGTGGCCGCGGCCCGCAGCGTGGCCACCGCGTCGGACTGCCCGACCACCTCGTCCCAGACAGTCACTGGCACCTCCTCCCGGAGATCATCATGTCAGCCGGGACGCTACGGGCGGTGCGTGCCGGCCGGGTCGCCGGACCACTCCGGCGGCTGGTCGGCCGGGGGCTGCTGGACGTTCTCGATGGCGGCGCCGGTCTCGATGGCCGCCACCGTCTCCGCGAGGGGCGCGGGCTCCGGGCCCGGGGCCGGTCCGGGCGACGGCCGGGGGCGCGGGCGGGCCAGCCGGGGGACCCGGATCGTGGGCGGGCGGCGCCGCCGGCGGCGGTCCCGGTCGCGGCCCCGGCCGGCGGCCAGCCGCTTGGTGACCGCCGTCCGCACGATCGCCGCGACCGCCTCCGGATGCCGGGACGAATCGACCACGGCGTACCGGTCGGGCGCGGCATCGGCCAGCGCCCGGAACGCCTGCCGGACCCGGCGGTGGAACTCCAGCGACTCCCGCTCCAGCCGGTCCGGTTCCTCGTCCTGGACCGCCTCGCGGGCCCGGGCCCGGTCCAGGCCGAGCTCCGGATCGACGTCCAGCAGCACGGTCAGGTCCGGCTCCAGCCCGCTGGTCGCCCACCGGGACAGCCGGCGGACGTCCTCCAGCGCCAGCGAGCGGCCGGCCCCCTGGTACGCCAGCGACGAGTCGACGTACCGGTCGGTGATCACCACGTCGCCCCGGTCCAGGGCCGGGCGGATCACCGCGTCGACGTGCTGGGCACGATCGGCCGCGAACAGCAGCGCCTCAGCGCGGGAGGTCAGCTCGCCGTCCGCGGCCTCCAGCAGGATGTGCCGCAGCCGGGCGCCGAACTCGGTCGCCCCGGGCTCATGCGTCACGGTGACCGCGGCGCCGCGCTCGCGCAGCCAGCCGGCCAGCCGCTCGGCCTGCGTCGACTTGCCCGAGCCCTCGCCGCCCTCGAACGCGATCAGCACGCCGCCGTGGCTGAGCCGGCGTCGGGCGGTGGTGTCGCCGCGGACCGCCGTGACGATGTCGGCCATCACCGGGATGCCGTGCCGGTCGTCCATGTGCCGGTACGCCGCGATGCCACCGGCGATCGCGAGCAGCCCGGCGGCGGCGAGCAGGATCCGGGTGCCGTCCACGGTGAAGTCGAGGCCGGCGAACACCACCCGGCGCTGCCGCAGCACGCCGACCAGGAACGGCGCCGCCGCCACCGACAGGATCAGGTCGACCCGGACCAGCGACTGCACGAAGGCGAACGTCCGGCCGCGGACCTCGTCCGCGACCTCCTGGCCGAGCAGCGTCGTGCCGGACAGGTACGCGGTGCCGGCGCCGAACCCGACGCCCATGATCGTGATCAGGCTGAGCACCAGGTGCGGCATGAACGAGGCGAGCACCAGGCAGCCGCCGGCGAACACGATCGACAGGCCGAACAGCCGGCGTCGGGACAGGTCCCGGGCCACCCGCGGGCCCAGCCCGATGCCAAGGCCCAGCCCGACGAACACCGCGCCGAACAGCACGCCGTAGGTGGCGTCGCCGCCGCCCAGGCTGGCCGAGTAGATCTTGCCGGTGCCGACCACCGTGCCGGCCGCCGCGAACGCGCCGAAGATCCCGAACACCAGCCCGCGGATCAGCCGGTTCGTCCCGATGAAGACCCAGCCCTCGCGCAGCAGGGTGAACAAGCCGGGCTGCGCGGCCGTCTTCCTGCTGCGGTCGGCGCGGCCGATCCGCCGGATCTGCAGCACGGTCAACGCGGAAACCAGGAAGGTCAGCGCGTTGATGTAGAGCGCCAGGTCGACCTGGTTGGTCCGGAAGAACGACACCGACGCCGCCAGCTCGCGGCTGACCAGGGCGAGCAGCGAGAAGACCCCGGCGGCCACCACCGGGGTGATGCCGTACGTGGTGATCAGGCTGAGCTGGTTCGCCGCCTCCAACTGGTCCCGCCGGACCAGGTTCGGCACCGACGCTTCCTTCGCCGGGATCCAGAACAGCGCCAGGCACTCGATCAGGAACGAGGCGACAAACAGCCACCACAGCGCGCCGGCCAGCGGTATCGACACGAACAGCCCGAACCGCGCGATGTCGGCCACGACCATCGTCCGCCGCCGGTCGAACCGGTCCGCGAAGGCGCCGGCCAGTGGGCCCAGGATCGCCGCCGGCAGCAGCCGGACGACCAGCACGCCGCCGAGCGCGAAGTTCGCCGCCCGGTAACTCTTGGCCAGGTCGGCCGCGAGCGCGGTGGTCGCCAGCAGGCCGAGCCAGTCGCCGAAGCTGGAGAACGTCATCACGATCCACAGCCGGCGGAAGTCCCGCCCCCGCAGCACCCCCTGCACCTTGCGCGCCGGCGAGACGATCGGCTCGCGCCGGTCGTCCGTCTCTGCCGCCGGGCCGCCGGAAGCCGGGTCCGCCCCGGTGCTGGACACGCCGAATTGGCCGTACGCGGACGCCCGGGTCGGGTCAGGTCGTACGGCGCCCTCGTCAGTCCGGTCGGAGCTGATGATGGACCCCTACCTGCTACAGCGATGGCGGGACCAACTGACCTGGCCACTGTAACGGGCAGCTCCGACGGCTTTCGCATACGCCCCGCTCAGACCGCGTTTCCGCCCTTTCCGCAGCTTCCGTGGCCGTCGCCGCTGGGACGGGCGGGGCCGGGCGGCCGGGGCCGGGCGGGCGGAGCCGGCGGGCCGGAGCCGGCGGACGGAGCTGGCGAGCGGAGCCGGCGGACCGCGCGCGGCGGGCGGAGCCGGCGGACGGACCGGGCGGACGGAACTGGCAGACGGAACTGGCGGACGGAACTGGCGGGCGGAGCCGGCGGGCCGCGCGCGGCGGTCAGGGCTCCGGTGTGTCGAACGGGGTGGCGAGGGTGCGCAACAGGGCGGCGAGGGCGGCCTGCTGATGCGGGTCGAGGCTGGCCAGCAGGGTGCGCTCGCGGTCGAGCAGGTCGGCGAAGGCGGCATCCACCCTGGACCGGCCGCGAGCGGTGAGCCGGACCCGGACGCCCCGTCGATCCTCCGGATCGGGCCGGCGGCGGACCAGGCCGCGCTGCTCCAACCGGTCAAGCCGGTGCGTCATCGTGCCGGAGCCGACCAGCGTCTCGGTCAGCAGCCGGCCCGGCGACAGCTCGTACGGCGGCCCGGCCCGGCGCAACGCGGCCAGCACGTCGAACTCGAACTCCTCCAGCCCGTGTTCGGCGAACGCGGCCCGGCGGGCCAGCGCCAGGTGCCGGGCCAGCCGGCTGACCCGGCTGAGCACGGCGAGCGGCTCGACGTCGAGGTCCGGCCGCTCCCGGCGCCAGGCGGCGACCAGCCGGTCCACCTCGTCCAGCATGCCGCCAGGATACCGATCTCTCGACATCGAGAGTTATTATCTCGACGTCGAGAGGAGTCGGTTGATGTGGGACCCGCAGCAGTACGACGTGTACGCGGACGAGCGCAGCCGCCCGTTCCATGAGCTGCTGGCGCGGGTGCCGGCGAAGGGGCCGCGCCAGGTGGTCGACCTCGGCTGCGGGAACGGCGCGCTGACCGCGACGCTGGCGCAACGCTGGCCGGCGGCATCGGTGCTGGGCGTCGACTCGTCGCCGGAGATGCTGGCCGACGCCGCCGGGCGGGAACTGCCCGGGCGGCTGGCCTTCCAGCTGGGCGGCATCGAGAGCTGGCAGCCGGGCCGCGCGTTGGACGTGCTGGTCTCCAACGCGGCGCTGCAGTGGGTGCCCGGGCACGGCGACCTGCTCGGCCGGCTGGTGAGCTGGCTCGCGCCCGGCGGCTGGTTGGCATTCCAGGTGCCGGGCAACTTCGGTTTCCCGTCGCACACGATCCTGGCGGCGCTGTGCCGGGCGCCACGCTGGTCCGATCGGCTCGGCGGGCTGGCCGGGCGCACCGCGGCGGTGCTCGAGCCGGCCGGCTACCTCGGCCGGCTGGCCACGCTCGGCTGCCAGGTCGACGCCTGGGAGACGAC
>Ga0307500_10000440_pt1 | contig 13903 bp, 12 predicted proteins | sample 14_S_MG_FD_201362 | JGI IMG/M metagenome (GOLD analysis project Ga0307500, IMG submission 201362) | Soil microbial communities from Populus trichocarpa stands in riparian zone in the Pacific Northwest, United States - 14_S | ecosystem: Environmental > Terrestrial > Soil > Riparian zone > Trees... | reverse complement strand
GAGCTCTTCGAGCGCGGCACCGGACAGCTTCTCGCGTTCGGCGTGGTATTTGTCGCGATAGGATTTCTTCAGGGCAGAGGCATTGGCGAGCCGCGACTTCGGCGTCTCAAGCCCGATCTTGGTCATGGCCTCGCGGAAGAGCTGGCGGTCCTCGGCCTTGTCGATGGCGTCAGCCGTGGCGCCGATCATCTCGACGTCGAACTTGTCGAGCGTGCCCTGCCGGCGCAGCGACAGCGCGCAGTTCAGCGCGGTCTGGCCGCCCATGGTGGGCAGCAGCGCAAAGCCGCCGGGGATGACGTGGCGTTCCTTTTCGATGATCTTGGCGACGATTTCCGGGGTGATCGGCTCGATATAGGTCGCATCCGCCAGTTCCGGGTCGGTCATGATGGTGGCCGGATTGGAATTGACGAGGACGATGCGGTAGCCCTCTTCCTTCAGCGTCTTCACCGCCTGGGTGCCTGAATAGTCGAATTCGCAGGCCTGGCCGATCACGATGGGACCGGCGCCGATGATCAGGATGGTGGAGATATCTGTTCTTTTGGGCATCAGCTCTCAGACTGGAAATTGGGCACAAAAAAAGGGCGCGCATGCCGCGCGTCCCCTAAGCCAAGAGCGCGGGTCACCCTCGCGCGCGGGTGGTCTTTAGACCAGATTCCGCACCCGCGTAACCCCCAAAAGCGGGCCATCAACGGGGATTTCCCGCCTTCGCCCTTCGGGCTACGGCGTGGCAAGCCCACCACTGGATCGAGACGAGGGGTGCGCTGGTGCGTTCGGGGGGCTGGCTTGCCTAGCCGAAGCTGGCGGAGCCAGCGAAGGCTGGAGGCCCGGCCTGGATTTGAACCAGGATAAAGAGCATTGCACTGCTCCCGCGTCGACGCTTCCGCCACCGGGCCGTGGCAATCATCGCCGATCACGGCGCGGTGAACCACACCTACCGCGGCTTAGGGTTAACAACTCGGGCAGGGATTAACTGAGCTGGAGGGCGTGCCGGGCCACGAACGTCATCCGCCAGGGATTGTGCCCGATATTCTGTTGCGCGCGTGAGGCGGAGAAGCCGGCCCGGGCGAGCTTCTCGATCATTTCATTTTCGCCATAGCGCTGCAGCCCGACGCGGGTGCGCAGCTGCCGGTAGTCCGACAGTGCGGTGCTCGCCAGCCCATACAGAGCGTCTTTCAGGAAGCCGTGGGTGCGTGCAAATTTCAGCAGCGCCAGCACGTCTCTGGGCATGCCGACGTCGGGCCGCAGGATGTCGCCCAGCACCATGCGGCCGCTGGGCTTCAATAGCCGGCGAACGACGGCGAACGCCGAATCGAGTTCCCCCGGCGTCATGTATTGCGCAACCGAATTCATGAAGACGAGGTCGACCGCCTCGTCCATCTTTCTGAGATCGTCGAGGGAGCGGACGCGGATCTTGGTATTCGGCGCAAAGCGCGCGATCAGCCGGCCGCGGACCCCGGGTGCCGGCTCGGCCAAATAGAGCTTGGCACAGGCGTCGGCGACCCGGGCGGCGGACAGCGCCTCGCCGCAGGCATAGTCCAGCACGACGGCGTCGGGCGAGGAGATGTAGCCGATGATGTCGCGCGCGATGATCTCGAAATGCAGGTCGCGATGCAGCCTGCTCGCATAAATCGTATGCGTGGAATCGTAATAGTCGATCCATTCGTCCATCGCGGGCGCCCGGTAAAACAGCGGGTTCCGGTGTCGGAACCAGCCTGAAAGTGATGCGTTAGGTCGTCCGACGGCCAATGTCCACCGCCGCCAAAGTCCGTCTCCTAACAGGAAGGTGCAACGTGAGCAAAACCAGCAACAAATCCGACAAGACAGCCCCCGAGCTTGATACCCCGACCGACTTGCCACAGGCCGCGGTGGACAAGATATCCAAGTCGCTCAATACGTTGCTGGCGGATGCTTTCGCCCTCTACCTGAAGACGAAGAATTTCCACTGGCATGTCAGCGGCCGGCATTTCAACGACTATCATCTGATGCTGGACCAGCAGTCGGAGGCGATTTTCGCCACCACCGACCAGCTCGCCGAACGGGTGCGCAAGCTCGGCGGCACCACGATCCGCTCGATCGGGCAGATCGCCAAGCTGCAGACTATCCAGGACAACGACGACGACTATGTGCCGCCGCGCGAAATGCTGCGTGAACTGATGGAAGACAACAAGAAGATGGCGGCGGCGATGCGCAAGGCCCACAAGCTTTGCGACGACAACGAGGATTCCGGCAGCGCAAGCCTGCTCGAAGTCTTCATCGACGAGACCGAGCGCCGCACCTGGTTCTTGTTCGAGGCCAGCCGCCAGGAAGGCGCCAACGCGGCCTGATCGCGGGTGCGCTTGGGCAGGCGCGGCAGGGTCGGCCTTGCCGTCCCTGCTGCCTGCGGCGGCTGCCTGCAGGACATTCCCGTCGCATCCATGCCAGTTTTGCGGTAGGCTGCGCTGCGGCTTCGAACAGCGGCTGCCCGAAGCTTTTGCTGCGATCCGATGGAGGCGGGAGATGCCTATCTCTTTCTCGATGATCGTTTTGAGTTCGCAGATGATCGTTACGGTGGCAGACGGAATGCCGAACTTCGACATTGCGCGGAGTTGCAAGCTCGACGTCGCCGCCACCACCGGCCTCTCCGTTGACCAGTCGCTCAAGAGCTGCGTGAACGATGAACAGAAAGCGAAGCGGCAGCTCGCAGGCCAATGGTCGAAATTCCCCGCGCCAAGCCGGGTAAGCTGCACCTCGCAGGAGAGCATTGGCGGCACGCCGAGCTACGTCAGTTTGCTGACATGCCTGCAGATGGGGCAGTGGAACCGGTAGCTGTTCTGGGAACGCTTCACTGCGTCAGGCGTAATGATCGAACTCGCTCAGCGCGATGCGCACCTCGCGGGCAAAATCGACCAGCGAGACTGTGAAAGCGCCCAGCGAAATCATGAAGAAGATGGCCACCCCCAGCTCGTGCTGGAGCTGAAAGAACGCGGTTACAAACGCCACGATAACAAGAAGCGTCACCGAAATGCTGGCGATCACCGCCCAGAAGATTGCCCGGTTCAGCATCGCCGCCCGCCGCATCAGGCGTGGTAGATCGACCTTGAGCCGGGATCGGACGGTGTCGTGATCCGGTATCCCGTTCAGGACCACGGTGCGGTCGATGATTCGGTTCAGGCGGGAAATCAGCACGGCGATGAAGGCTGCCAGCGCACCCAGCAGGAACGCGGGCGCTGCCGCCTGCGAAATCACCTGCGATAGCTGGCTGACGGACGGCGTATCTGGATACATTGGATCTGTGCCCCCGACGCTTGCAAAATAGGGCCGGCCAATAGCCCACAGGGCCAACCATGACCTGCTTCGACAGGAATTGCGATGCGTCCCGGTCGAAGTGCATGTCGACGCCGTTCTGCGTCGCAGCAACAGGAAAGGTAATGCACGCTATGGGGCAAACGCGACGTTTTGACCTCGGGCCAGCCCCGGCCTGCCACCAGGAGCGGAATTCGTCAGGCCGCCTCGACATGTCTCAAAGGTGCCAAACAGGCGACATCGCACGTTCGGTTTGAGGCGGTCGCAAACTGAGGCAGCAATGGTGACGGAACTAAAGGCTTCATGCGGCGCGGCCAAAGAGATGAAGCGAACTCGTTGTTGCTGAATTATCACCGCATCGAAAATAGCACGCGTGGCTTGACACGCATCGATCTAGTCGGTTGGGCAGAAGGAGCTATTCGCAATATATTTCGGAGTTGTGGCCGACCTTTCAGGAGGCGACAGTGCAGAAAACTTTCCTGGGGGGAATTGCTGCTGCGGGATTGTTGAGCGGGTCTGCTCTTGCATCGGACTTGCCTATCAAAGCCCCCGTGTACGCAGCTCCGATCGCGCCGCTGTCCTACGATTGGTCGGGGCTTTATGTGGGCGCCAACTTCGGTGGGGGATGGTCCAACGGCAGCCTGAACATTCCTGGCAACAATCTGTTTGGTGGCCTAAGCGAATTCATCGGCGGCGTGCAGGCGGGCTATAACTTCCAGGCTGGTCACTTTCTATTTGGTGTCGAAGGTGAGTTTGATGGAGCCGGCTTTGCTCATCCGGTTCTTCCAGCTCCGACGTTAGGCCTTGTAGACCAGCGCTGGATCGGCACCGCGGCGGGCCGCATCGGCCTCGTGAACGATCGATGGCTCCTGTTCGCCAAGCTTGGCGGCGGCTGGGTGAACAGCAACGCTACCTTGAACCTCCCTGGCGCAATTTGGAACGGATCCAGCACCAGCAGCGGCTGGTTGGCTGGCGCTGGCATCGAATACGGCTTCAAGTCGCATTGGACGGTCAAACTCGAATACGATTATCTCGGACTGCCAAACTGGAATTCTCCCACACTCCCTTCGGTGACTTTGAACCGCGACCTTCAAATGGTCAAAGCCGGGATCAATTACAAATTCCAGAGCGGCCTTCCCGATACAGCTGAGGCGCCGAAGCCTTCGCATGAACCTTCAAAAGATGAAGACCTACAGAAGCAATCACAAAACCCGATCGCGGATCTGGTCAGCGTGCCGTTTCAGAGCAACACCAATTTCAACGCGGGACCCTTCAGTCGCACCCAGGAAGTATTCAACATTCAGCCCGTCGTGCCGATGCACTTGAACGATGACTGGAACCTGATTTCACGTACCATCATTCCGTTGCTGAGCCAGCCGAGTCCGTTCTTCGACAGCAACACCAACGGCGTTGGCGACATTACGCAGTCGTTGTTTCTTTCCCCCACGCACCCGGGCAAGCTCATCTGGGGCGTTGGTCCCGTCTTTACCATTCCCTCCGCCAACGATCCCATCCTCGGGACCGGCAAATTCCTGCTGGGCCCAACGGCCGTCTTCCTGGTCACACCGGGACATTGGGTGCTCGGCGTATTGCTCAACAACCAGTGGTCGGTTGGCGGCAATCCACTGCGACCGCCCGTCAACGCATTCCTCGCCCAGCCTTTCGCCAACTACAACTTGGCGCACGGCTGGTACCTGAACACATCACCCATCATCACCTCTAACTGGCTCGCGGCATCGGGCGAGCGGTGGACTGTGCCGGTCGGCGGCGGCTTCGGTCGGGTTTTCAGAGTGGGTGATCAACCGGTCAACGCATCGATCCAAGTCTATTACAACGCGATACGTCCGACTGGCGCTCCGCCCTGGTCACTGCGGGCTAGTCTCGCGCTGCTGTTCCCGGTCAAATGACGTGGCTGTAGGCGCGTAACGATACTTGTGCCTCGGCGTAGTCCGATATTCCTGCATAGTACGGTCCACATCGAACTCGGTATGGTTTAAGAACGAATCTCCGATTGGGCAGAACATCAGCGATCAAGATCGGCCCCGATTTGCTCGGCGCCATCTACAGCTGGTTCAATGCAGAACCGTCACGCCATGCGTCTGCAATGCCTCGATGACGCCGTCGAAGATCAGCGCAACGCCCATCGCCGAGACGAAGAAGCCAACTATTCGCGTGATCGCATCGATGCCCATAGCGCCGAGTCTGTCGAAAAGTTTACCGGCATATGCCAGACACAGGTAGGTGACGACCATCGTCGCGAAAATAGCCGCGACGATCGCCATGAAAGAGGCCAGTTCCGCTGATGATTGCTTGATCGTCGCAGTCATGCCGAGGATGGTGGCGATAGCGCCTGGTCCGCACATGAGCGGCATCGCAAGCGGCACGAAAGCTATGTTGCCGCCCTGATCCGCGCCGCCGGCCGGAATCACGCCACCGGAAGCGGATGGTGAAAATAGCTCAAAGCCGATCTTCATCAGGATGATGCCGCCGACGATGCGGACCATGCTCAGCGGCACGCCGAACAGGCGTAGGATCAGCGTTCCGAAGATCAGAAAAAAGAGAGATAGCAGCAGCGCATAGAAGCAGGCTTTACGTGCCACCTGGCGATGTGTGGCGGCGTCCCTACCTTCCAGCATCTTGAGATAGACCGGCAGGACCTCGAACGGATTTATTATCGCGAGCAATGTCGCGAACGTACCTACGAACAACGAGAGTTCGTGACCCATCAACTCTTGTCCCCCCTCGAATTCTAAGTTTTTCTCACTTCTGACCGGTTAAGCGACTAGCTCTGAGCCTGTGCCTCACTCCTTCTCAGGGTGCTCGACTTCTGTAAAAAGGCTTCCCTGTGCCGCACCAGAGCCTGCGCGGCCGCCGCCGGCACCGCGAAGCACCCATGCTGCACTCACCGCGAGAACTGCACCCACGAGTGGGCCTGCGACGTACACCCAGTAGCTCGTGAAGTCGGTTGCGACTAAGTTCGGGCCGAACGTGCGCGCGGGATTCATCGACGCTCCCGAGATAGGGCTCCCCCACAGCCCGGCGAGCGCAATGTACGCGCCGACGCCGATTGCGCCGAAGATCCCGATGCTCTGGGCGCCGGACGCCGTGCCGAGAATGACACTGACGAGACCGAGGGTCAGCACGGCCTCCATCAGAAACGCATCGGACGCGGAGTATCCCGACGCGGGATAGTTCGACCCGTAGCTGGCTGACACGTTGATCACCGCGTGCAGGAACAGTGCCGCGAGCGTCGCGCCGATCAACTGTACGAAGATGTATCCCGGCACGCGACGCCATGGGAAGTCGCCACGCAGCGAGAACGCGATACTGACCGCGGGATTGAGGTGAGCGCCGGACACCTTGCCCATGAAGAGGATGATCGCCATCACCATCAGGCCGGGTGCGACGACTGCTGCGGCACGGCTGATCGTGCCGGGAAAGGCCTGCCCCATCATGCCGCCGCCGGCGGCCACCAGGACGAGGAAGAACGTGCCGAGCAACTCCGAGAAGAGGCGGCGCCACTCTTGGCTCGGATCGTGGAAGTCGTTCAGCGACGCGACAAGCTCCTGATCCAGATGGCTCAATGTTCCGTCAGCCTCTGCATGCGCCATAAACTGCTCTTTCCTCCAGTCGATGCCGGTGTCCCTTAGCCTCTCGCACCGGGCCAGCACGGCTCGTCGGCGCGCTAGCGGATTTCTCACGCTGGATGGGCATGCCTTCAATCCTCCAAGACGGGACCACACCAGCCGGGCAGGTAGCTCGCCTCCTCGTTTTTGGCCAATTCCAGGGCTTGCTCGAGGGCGGCCTCGAAGTGGGTCTCAACGGTTTTGCGCTTGACCCGTCGGCGCAAAAAATCCGCCCACAAGAACTCGCTGAACGGCGTCGTGTCCTTGGCGTACCCGCCGGCGCGCCGTAGTTCGCCCGACAACGAGCGGAACGGATCGTCAATAAGCCCGGCCACGGTCTTCGGCAAATCCTTGTAAGGGCGCAGGCGGCCCTCGTCGTCGTACGAATGCATCCAGCTGTGATTGTCCAGGACGAACCAGAACGAATCGGGCTCCAGCGTCCTGAGGTTTTTCACCACGGTGACCAATATCTCTTCGACCCCTTCTTCATGGAGCGCACGCGCCAGGTGGTGATGATCGATCACGTAGTGGCGGTCCTTCGGGCCAAGCACGACCGGGATCATATGCTTGCCTAGAAACTCGGCTCCTTTGCTTTTGCTCTCGTCACGCCAGCGCTTGCGCTTCTCCTCGACCTCGCGGATGCCGACCGTCATCTGAGTCGGGCGCAGGTCTGTGATCGCAACGGTCTTGAGAATGGGTTCGCGAATCGACATCATTCGGGCTCCTAGATCATTAGTCCCGAAATGTTCGCTTTCAGTAGAAGTGGTCTTCGTCTCGTCGGCGAACGAATAACCCTCACCTCATGGGTAGATTCCCCTTGATCTAGATCAAGGGTTGGCCAGCACTCGGGGGCGTAAAGCGCCGCGTTGGATGCGCCTGTTACGGCCCATCGGATAGTTGTGTTCTAAGCAACTGAAAAGCCGCTGCTTGGCTGATCCTAATATTTTCTGACGATGGGTTTTGTCGTCGGAGGCGCGCCGGGCGCCGGCGGCGAGATGGCGAAGGTGACCCAGGCATTCCAGCCGCTGGGACGGTTCTCTGCGGCAAACTCTCCGTAAGCCTTGAAATTGAGATAGCCCTGCATGTCGCCGACCGGAAAAAGGAATCCGATCTGGGGACCGATGCCAACCACCTGGGACTGGAAGCAGCCGACACGGTCGCCTGGACCGCTGTCGCAGCCGAGCTCCTTGTAGACATAGCCTACGAGGCCAACCATGACCTGCTTCGACAGGAACTGCGATGCACCCCAGTCGAAATGCATGTCGACGCCGCTGGTATACTGCGTCGATGTGTTCTTGGTATTGTAGGTGAAGCCGAGCACGCCGGAGAATTCGTGGCCGGTCGCCGGATTGAAATAGGTGTAGCCGCCGCCGGCATCGATCGCGCCGTGTCCGATGCCTATATTCGACAGGCGCGTGGATTGGTAAGCGCCAACCGGGATGTCGCCGGTGATATAGGTCATGTAGTTGTGGACGCCGGCGTTCCAGCGCAATGAGAATTGCGGTATCAGATCCCCAAAGCCCCATGTCGTGTCGCTGATGGTGTCGGACCGCGCGAAGGGGACGCTGTTGCCGAACGGGCCCGTGATCACGCCTGACAGGGTTCCCGCCAGGCTGGTGCCGACGACGCCATAGGCTGCAATCATGGAAACCGACGCCTGGCCGCCAAGTACCGGCGTCTCGAATACATAGGTCGGGATCACAAAGCCAAGATTGCCGGTGGCGTTGACATTCAAATTCAGGTTTGCGTTGACTGTAAGGTTGGCCGGAACCCTGTTGAGCGAGAATTCGCGTGCGCGCGCGACGTCGGCACCCGCGGAGACGGAGGTGTGGTAGTAGATCGTCGCCAGCGACCAGCCCGGCTGCTGCGGCGTGGCCGCGAGGCTTCCAAAGAAGCCCGGTACCCAGAAGCTGATGCCGTTTTCATCGGCGCGTGCCACGCCGGGAAGGGCGGCCAGCATCGCAATCGACAGGCCGGCGCCTGCATATTTGAGAAGGGCGTTAAGTCCTCGATTGAGGGATTTGTGCGCCATCTGCTGCTCCCAATGCCCTGAGATCACAGTGATCAACCCAAGATTGGCATGGATTGAATGTCTCGTTGCAAGCTATTGGCGTGCGGAAACGGTCCAGATCGAAATTCCATCGCGACTGTTGCGCTGAAGTCGCGAGAAATCGCCTGCTATTCACTCTAACGGGCATTGCGAGAGCGTGACGATAGCGGATCGGTCGCGGGACGATGCATACGGCGTGCAGGCTGCGCCGGCGCCGAAGCGCCGGCGAGCCGTCAACTTTACTGGGCCGAAATGCCCACCGTTGTTTGCGTTTTCACAACCGGCGGCGGATTCCATTTTCCGGTCAGCGCCTCCGATTTCGGACTGTAGAGTCGCATGGTCAGGTTGAAGGCTCCTTTCGGCGCCGGAAGCCAGTTGGCTTCCATGTCCTTGCCCGGACTTTCGTTCTGAATGTAGAGGTCAAGGGAGCCGTCGGCATTTTGCTTGAACGGCATCCAGCTAGAGACCGCGAAGCGGTTCAGCACATTGCCGACCTGGAACCCTTCAGGATCGTAAAGGGTGATCGACCAGAAGGCATTGACTGGCGGGGCAGCGCCTTTCTCGAACGTGATGGTGTACTTGTTTGCGCCATCGAGCGGCTTGCCGGATTCGTCGCCGAGATTGAGCGGATAGATGGCGTCCTCTGGCAGGTTCGCACCGAGTCCGACCTGAGCGACGATCGCCCGCTTCAAATAGTAGTTGCCGTAAACACCCATCGTGTCGGTGTTCATCGACCAGTTGTTGGCGACCCGCGCCAGCGTCGGCACCTTCCAGGCCATCAGCTTTTGCCCGTCCTGCGGTGCGGTCTCCAGCGCCCGTTGCACGACTGGATTGAGCTTGCCGATGTCGAAGCTCTTGCCGGGCTCGATGCCGATTTTCTTCATCTGCGCGATGATCGGCTGGTCGGTGACATGAGGCGGATGCAGCTTGAGTAGCTCCGCGGCATTTGCGAAATACACGCCCGCCGTCATCGTATCGACCTGGGTCTTTGGCGGCGTCTTCATATCGACGCTTGGGTCGGGCTTGAATTCGACTGGCTTGGGCGTTTTGCCATACTCGGAAAGCAGGGTGACCTTGTAGCCGGCCTGGATTTTGCGGACCGCAGGGTAGTCCGGCGGACCATCCGTCTTGGTGCGGCCGATCAGCCAGACGTAGGGCGTTGGCGCGTCGATCCGTTGGGTGTCTTTTGGAAGCTTGAACTCCTCAGCGAACCTTTCGCGCAGATCCGGCCTCCAGCCCGCCGGCGCCACCAGGAATGTCCCGGCCTTGGTGCCAGTCGTGCGCCAGCCCGGCGATGCGAAGACGTCCGTCCACATGTCGAGCATCGGCAGCAGATAGTAGCGTCCGTCGGTATCCGGCGCCGAGATGACGACCGGCTCCTTGGTCATGTCGAGCCAGGAGACGGAATACAGCGTATCGAAGTTGGAGCGCACCACGCCTTTGAAATCTGCCGGCGGGTATTCGGGCACGTTGACGAACGTGTTCATCGGCCCCCTGAAATCGGTGGTGCCGTTGGTAAATTGCTTGCGGGAAATGTCCATCGACATGATGGAGTAGAAATAGACATAGGCGTCGACCGCGATGGCGTGCGCCTCCTGTTCGGTGATCGGCGCCGCCGATTGGGCCAGCGCCGCGGGCGCTGTCGCCGCACCAAGGCAGAGAGACAACGTCAGTGGCAGAATTCCTCGAAACATGTCGAACCTCCTCTTCTGATTTGTTGATTTGTGCAGTTGCTATTTGCAGCTTCGTTCAATTCTCCTTGTTTGCCGTCGGAATCCTCTCGCTTCTATCTGCGGGCATCCTTTGGTGCCCGCAGACGAACGAATACTGGGCTAGTCGCTCGCTCTTTCGAGTGCGTGCCGCATCCGCTTCTGCTCGTCGCTCGACATTTGCGTCGGACCAAGCTTGTACGTCAGCTTGTCGATCTTGCCGGTGAAGCGGAACGGCAGCTTGTAGCTGTCGTCCACCGCCGTGCGGGTGTCACTGCCGATGTCAAAGGTTTCGTCGATCGCCATAATGAAGGGAATCGAGTGCGGCATCGACTTTTTGGCGACCTGCTTGCCATCAACCGTGAGCACACCGGTGCCGCCCTTGCCCGGGCCGGGTCCATCATACTTGAAGTCAAACACGATCGTGTGCTTGCCGGGCTTGAGCGCATCGCCAAAGACATCTCGATTTCCAAAGCCGCCCTCCCAGCGATACCGCTTGAGATTGAGCATGTTGTAGGAAAACACCGGTTTGCCCTTGAGCAGATAGAGGCCGTATCCGCCGAAGCGACCGCCGAACGTGGCGATCATTCCTTCCGCGCCGCCCTGGGGAACGGTGATCTCGGCGGTGATGGTGTAATCCTTGTTGAGGATGCTCGGGGTGTTGCCGTCGGGAATGCCGGCATTCTCCCCCTTGAACGTGAAGACACTTCGCCCGGCGGTCGCGCTCGGCCGCGGCGTCACGAGGCGGGGCAGGATCGAGTTGTCTAGCGGCAAGACCTGGTATTTCGCCGCCTCCGTCAGGAACAACGCCTGCATCTCCTTCAACTTGTCGGGATTCCTGGCGGCGAGGTCGTTGTTTTGCGAAAAGTCATCAACGATGTTGTAGAGTTCCCATTTGTATTCGTTGATCTCAGGCAGCTTGGCCGTTCCCATGATCCACGGCGGCACCGGCGGCGTCGTGCATGCGTACCAGCCATTGTTGTAGATGCCGCGATTGGCGAACATCTCGAAATACTGCGTGTCGCGCTTCGAGGGCGCGTTGGCGTTTGCCTTGTCGAACGTGTAGGCCATGCTCACGCCTTCGATCGGCTTTTGCGCGATGCCGTTGACCGTGGCGGGCGCCTGGATGCCGGCGGCTTCGAGGATCGTCGGCACGATGTCGATGATGTGGTGGAACTGGGTGCGGATGCCGCCAGCGTCCTTGATGCGATCGGGCCAGGATATCACCATGCCTTGTCGTGTGCCGCCGAAGTGCGATGCCACCTGCTTGGTCCATTTGAACGGGGTATCGAACGCCCACGACCACGCCACCGACATATGCGGATAGGTCTTGTCGGAGCCCCAGGCTTCATAATTCAGCATCAGCTCGGCTTCCGGGAGGTCCAGAATGGCGTTGTAGGCGGTCATTTGGTTCGGGGTGCCCTCGAGCGTTCCCTCCGCGCTGGTGCCGTTGTCGCCGCTGATATAGACGATCAGCGTGTTGTCGAGCTTGCCCATATCCTGAACGGCCTGGATGACGCGGCCGATCTCATAGTCGGTATAGGCCGCGTAGCCGGCAAACACTTCAGCCTCGCGCGCGTACAGCTTCTTTCGCACGAAGGAAAGCGATTCCCATTTCGGCAGCGTATCCGGCCAGGGGGTAAGCTGGGTATTCTCGGGAATGACCCCGAGCTTCTTCTGGTTGGCGAAGATCTGCTCGCGCAGCTTCTCCCAGCCCATGTCGAACTTGCCCTTGAACTTGTCGATCCACTCCTTCTTGGGCTGATGCGGCGAATGCGTGCCGCCCGGCACGTAGTAGACAAAGAACGGCTTGTCCGGCGCGGCGGCGTTCAAGCCGTTCATGTAGTTGATGGCATCATCAGCCATGTCGGTGATGAGGTTGTAGTTTTGCTTGCCGATCCACGGAAATACCTGGGTCGTGTTGCGGAACAGGTAGGGCGTCCACTGGTCGGTCTCGCCGCCCATGAATCCGTAGAAGTATTCGAAGCCCATGCCGACCGGCCACTGGTCGAATGGTCCGGCCGCGCTGTACAGATAGGTCGGAGTGTTGTGGTTCTTGCCGAACCACGACGTGGCATATCCGTTGTCGCGGAGAATGGTTCCGATCGTTGCGCTGTCCTGGCCAATGACGGAATTGTAGCCGGGGTAGCCGGTGGACATTTCGCCGATGACGCCGAACCCGACCGAATGGTGGTTGCGGCCGGTGATCAGCGCTGCTCGCGTCGGCGAGCACAGCGCGGTCGAGTTAAAATGGGTGTAGCGCAGGCCGGTATTGGCGATGCGATCCATGTTCGGCGTCGGGATGACACCGCCGAAGGTGCCGGAAACGCCATAGCCCTGGTCGTCGGTCATGATCAGCAACACGTTCGGCGCGCCCTTGGGCGGCACCACCGACGGTGGCCAGTACGGCTTGGAATCCTTGGCCGTCTCGTTGATCACACCGCCGAACTTCGGAGGCTCTGGCGGTAGTTGCTTGCCGTCGAGCGTCATCGTAGCGCCGGGCGTACCCGGGGTGCCCGTGATTTGCTGGGCTGCTGCCGATCCGGCGAGAAGATCTGGAAATGCGACGAGCAAGGTCGCAAGACCGGTGGCCAATAGCCATTTCTGTTTCGGCCGATACTTGCTCTGTTCGTCTATCATGGGATTTCTCCTCTCATGTAATGCAGCGGAGCCCGATATGAGTCGTGACGAATGCGCTTATGAGAATCTTCGATGGCGGATTGAATGCGAACCGGCTGACTGAACACGGAGAAGCGAGCGCTTCCCCGCGTCTTCATGCGTCTCAATAGGGCGGATAAGGAGAATAGCCGCAGGCCGGGCGGGCGCAGGGATGGTCGTACGCAGCCGCGCCATTTGCGGCGGTGCCGGCGGTTACGGCGAGCGTCCAGAAAATCTGATTCAGCTTAGTGATACGCATGACATCATTCCTTGTACAAAAAAACGACGGAACGACTTGAAGCACTCGCGCTTGGGCGCGCGAGGGGGCGTGCAACTGAATGTGCAATGTCAGCTGCATTTAACGCCTGATGGCGTCTGCAGAATCGAAACAGGATTGCTGGAATATCGATGTTATAAAGCTTGTCGTTGTAGGGCGCTTCGAAGGGCGACGTCGGCTACCTCCACGGACATCACGATAGCACGACCCGATAATGAGGGCCACATGATCATTATTCTGTGCCTCTACCTCGTCGCGCTCTGGGCCGTGTTCTCGAAATTCAAACTGGTGCGGTGGGGCT
>Ga0307500_10000439_pt1 | contig 13918 bp, 17 predicted proteins | sample 14_S_MG_FD_201362 | JGI IMG/M metagenome (GOLD analysis project Ga0307500, IMG submission 201362) | Soil microbial communities from Populus trichocarpa stands in riparian zone in the Pacific Northwest, United States - 14_S | ecosystem: Environmental > Terrestrial > Soil > Riparian zone > Trees... | reverse complement strand
GGTCCATCCACGTCCGACAGTGTTCGTGTTGAGAGACTGTCACCCCGCCCCGCCTCACATTGCGCTACGCTCCATGTGAGCCGACCCTCCCCCTCCAGGGGAGAGTGAAGCGGAGCTTGCTGGTTGGTGGGACACCAGGGCGCTGCCTGCTGCGCATTGCCGATCGGGGAAAATGCTGCGATGAGCTATTTGCTGGTCTTTGTCGGTGGCGGGCTTGGCGCGAGCCTGCGCCATTTCATCAACGTCACCTGCGCCCGCTGCATGGGCACCGGATTCCCCTGGGGCACCTTCATCATCAACATCACTGGCTCGACCGTGATGGGGCTGATCGCGGGCTATCTCGCCTTCAGGGGCGAGGCGTCGCAGCCCTGGCGGCTGTTTCTGATGACCGGCATCCTCGGCGGCTACACCACCTTTTCGGCGTACTCGCTCGACGCGGCGCTGCTCTACGAGCGCGGCGAACTTGGCCTTGCGGCGCTTTACGTCATAGGCTCGGTCGTGCTCTCGATTGCCGGGCTGTTTGCCGGACTTGCGCTGGTCCGCCAGTTCACCTGAGCGGTTGACCCGTAACTTACCGGGCCACGTGACGTCCTCGCATGGGCATGCCTGAGATCCGCATGGGTATCGTGCGAGCTTCCGTTTGCGTCGCCACCATGGCGGGACTAAGCAGGGTGGACCGCATCACCCGCAAAACCCATCGCCCTTGTCAGAACATCCGATAAAAGACCCGGCGCCTGCCGATGACGCCGAGCCGAAGCCGCGGCGCGCCCGCAAGCCGGTCGGCTGGTCGATGATCGTGATCGGCGCGCTGGTAGTGGTTTGCGCAGGCCTGGTCTGGCGGCGCGACGGCATCGACGGCGTGCTCAAGATCCTCACCCATGATCTCTGGCTGTTCGGGGAGATCATGCCGCGCGTGCTGGCCGGCTGCCTGCTCGGCGGCTTCATCGCGGAAATTCTGCCGCACGACAAGGTCTCCCGATCGCTGGGGCCGAAGTCCGGGCTGAAGGGATTGCTGATCGGCACGGCGTTCGGCGCGATCCTGCCCGGCGGTCCCTTCACCGCCTATCCGGTGGCGGCGGCACTGCTCACCGTCGGCGCCGATTTCGGCGCCACCATCGCCATGGTGGTGAGCTGGACGCTGATCGGCTACGGCCGCGCGGTCGCCTGGGAATTGCCGATCCTCGGCGTCGACTTCACGCTGTGGCGGATCGTGATCTCGCTGCCGATCCCGGTGCTGGCCGGCGCGCTCGGCCGCTTCGTCTTCGTGCGGATGTACCCGAAGGGCGAGCCCTCGTGAACATCTCCGCGCTGATCATCGACGTCACCCTGTGGGGCTCGGTCTTGATCCTTGGCTTCATGGCCTGGCAGCGCGGCCGCGTCGTGCTGGTGTCGTCGGTGCGCGAAGGCAGCATGGATTTCATCAACATCGTGCCGCGCATTGCGCTCGGCGTGATCGGCTCCGGCTACATCGCCGCCGTGATCCCGCCGGAAGTCATCACCGGCTGGCTCGGGCCTGACAGCGGCTGGTTCGGCGTCCTGACCGCCGTCATCGCGGGTGCGGCAACCCCCGGCGGTCCGGTGGTCGGCTTCTCGATCGGCGCGGTCGCGTTGAAAGTCGGCGGCGGCCCGCCGCAGGTGATCGCCTACGTCGTGGCCTGGGCGCTGTTCGCCTTCCAGCGCATGATCCTGTGGGAAATTCCGTTCATGCCGGCCCGGTTCGTCTGGTTTCGCGCGGCGGTCTCGGTGCCGTTTCCGTTCCTGGCGGCGGCGATCGCGATGGCGATCGGGAAGCCGTGAGCGGAGAGACCGACCACAAGGCTTCCTAAGAGATGCTGGAATCACTATATTTGCAGGATGACCCGCTTGCTCAAACAGGCCATTGAAGCCGTCTCCGCTTTGCCCGATGAGGCGCAGGACGATCTCGCGCGAATTCTGCTGCAGCTCGCAGGCGTGGACCAGCCGCCCTATGAACTCACGCCCGAGGAAGCCGCCGACCTCGATGCTTCGCTTGCCGAAGCCGCGCAAGGTGAGTTCGCGACAGACGAAGAGGTCCGCGCCGTCTGGGCGAAGCATGGGCTGTGAAGGTTCGCTACACACGTCGGGCGCTCCGGCAGCTTGCGGAAATTCTCGACTACATTGATGCTCGTTCGCCGCAGGGTGCCGACCACGTCAAGCAGCGACTCCAGGCCGTGATTAGACTGCTCGCAGATCACCCGAATTCCGGGCGCCTTACCAACAAGCGCGATATCCGCCGCGCTGTGGTGCGGCCATATCCCTATGTGATTTTCTACCGATCGGACGAGACGGGGATTGTCATCCTCGGAGTTCGGCACGCCGCGCGCCGACCGCTTTAGAAGTTGACCCGCATGACGCCGCCTGGAAGAGAGGTCGCGTTTCGGGGCATTTAGGCAACCGCTGCAAGGCTACTTCGAGTGCCATCTCGGTGCCCTCGTACCTCCAGTAGGGATTGCGGCCCGGGAACCCGTGCCGTATCTTCATCGTTAGTAGTTTATGAAAGCCATCACCGCCGCATTCGTTGCCGTGTTCATCCTGTGGGTCGTTGATGTCAATCTCAACGGCTCCCGCTACACCGACGCGGTCACGCGAATGATCCGTGCGGCGGTCTCGTCGATCGGCGTTCGGAACTGATGATGCCTTGATCGGCACTCATCATGACTGCTGGCGCGTGATCCCCAGCGGCACGCCTTCGACGAACATGTTCTCTGCAAAAAAATCGGACGCCGAGGAGGGCCAGCCACGCCGCGCACATCGGCAAGCAGGACGTCCGCAGTGCGGTGGCAAGACCCTATCCCTACGTGATTTTCTATCGGCCCGACACGACGAGGATTGTCGTGCTTGCCGCTCGGCATGCTTGCCCGCAAGCCGCTTTGAACCAGCCACTCATCCACGGCGGGGTCGCCAGCGGCTATGCTCATGCCCCAACCGGACGGCCAGAGAGCTTGATATATGTCAATGGGCGCTCCGCCAGCCGAAGCACGTTTTAGCGTGGGGACCTACCCAATGGAGGACTGCATGAAAACGAGCTTGAGAATGGTGGCAGTTGCCGCATCGACGTTCGCATGTGCGGCATTGCTTTCGCCTGGCTGGTCCGAGCAAGGCGGCGTATCGCTGTCGGTCAGTAAAGCCGAGGCGCAACAGCGGGTCTATATCACACGTGGCTATGCCGTGAACGCGGCCTATGTCGAGCCGGGCTCCTGGTACGCCGTGAGGGCCTACTACTTTGGTGGCCCCTGGAGCGGTCTTGGGTACAGCTACACCGGCTGGGCTGACTACGCAGCGCGCAATGGCATTGGCTGCACGCCTGGTACCGCGATCAAGGGCGGGGACAGCATAATGTACAATTGCCAGTAGAATCGTTTTGTCGAAACGCGGGGTCAGGTCGCTGTTTTGGCGGCCTGGCCCAACACGTTTGTTGTCCAGCCGTCGCGAATGCTCTGGTTTATGTGTGCTGCGAGGGTAATCCGCAGCACTGATCCGTCTCACCGCCTCATCTTGACTTATCGGTACCCTGCCCTTCTCGGTGACAACCACGCTATCGAAATGTCTCGAAACCTCTGTTCTTCAGTGGGAAAACACCCACGCGTGGGTATCCCCGGATCAGTTATCGGCAGTCCTGAATGCCCTAGGGATATCAACGCGTGGACTCCTGTAATGTTATATTATAACGTCTCCTCATGCCTCACGATCATTCCCACGACCCCGGCCATCACCATGGCCATGCCCATTCCCACGGCCCGGCGACGCCGCATCCGGCACAGGCCGCGCCGTGGTCGATCCTGCGGATGACCGTGACCGCCCGCCTTGCCGCGGCGCTCGCCGTCAGCGCCGGCCTGTGGGCCGTCGTCCTGGTGGCGATGAGGTGAGCATGGCCGCGCAGATCAAATTCCGCGACGTCACGCTCGGCTACGACCGCCATCCGGCGGTGCATCACCTCAATGGCGAGGTCGCGCAGGGGGCGCTGCTGGCGGTGGTCGGGCCGAACGGCGCCGGCAAGTCGACGCTGTTTCGCGGGCTCGCCGGCATCCTGAAGCCGCTCGCAGGCTCGATCTATCTCGGCGGCCTCGATATCCGCGACATCGCCTATCTGCCGCAAAGCGTCGACATCGACCGGACTTTTCCAATCTCGGTGTTCGATCTGGTCGGCGCCGGCCTGTGGCGCGCGACCGGCTTTTTCGGCGGCATGGGCAAGCCGGCGCGGGACAAGATCACGCAGGCGATGGCCGCCGTCGGCCTCAACGGGTTTGAAAACCGTTCGATCGGCACGCTGTCCGGTGGCCAGATGCAGCGCATGCTGTTTGCGCGCGCGCTGCTGCAGGATGCACAGCTGATCGTGCTGGACGAGCCGTTCAACGCCATCGACGCCAAAACCTCGGCCGACCTGCTGGCGCTGGTGCGGCGCTGGCACGGCGAGGGACGCACGGTGCTGGCGGCGCTGCACGACATGGATCTGGTGCGCGAGAATTTCCCGGAGACGCTGCTGCTGGCGCGCGGGCCGGTGGCGTGGGGTGCTACCGCGCAAGTGTTGACCGTCGAAAACCTCGCCGAGGCGCGGCGGATGTGCGAGGCGTTCGACGACACGGCGGCCGCCTGCGCCGTGGACGTCAGGCCGCCGCGGGCCGCCTGATGTTTTATGACGCGCTGATCGCGCCCTTCACCGAATTCGAGTTCATGCGCCGCGCGCTCGCCGCCGTGATCGCGCTTGCGCTGGGCGCAGCACCCATCGGCGTATTTTTGATGCTGCGGCGGATGAGCCTGGTCGGCGACGCCATGGCGCATGCGATCCTGCCCGGGGCGGCGATCGGCTTCCTCGTCTCCGGGCTCAATCTGTTCGCGATGACGACGGGCGGGCTGATCGCGGGCTTCACGGTCGCGCTGCTTGCAGGCCTTGTCGCGCGCCATACGGAATTGAAGGAGGACGCCTCGCTTGCGACCTTCTATCTGGTGTCGCTGGCGCTCGGCGTCACCATCGTTTCCGTCAAGGGCACCAATATCGACCTGCTGCACGTGCTGTTCGGTAACATCCTGGCAATGGATGACCAGACCCTGCTCGTCATCGCCTTCAACGCCACCATCACGCTTTTGGTGATGGCCGTGATCTACCGGCCGCTAGTGATCGAATGCGTCGATCCAGTGTTCCTGCGTACCGTCTCGCGCGCCGGCGCGCCCGCGCATCTGGCGTTCCTGGCGCTGGTCGTGATCAACCTCGTCAACGGCTTTCACGCGCTCGGCACGCTGCTCGGCGTCGGCCTGATGATCCTGCCCGCCGGCATCGCGCGGTTCTGGTCGCGCGACATCACCGGTATGATCTGCATCGCGGTCGCCAGCGCCATTGTCTCGGGTTACGCCGGGCTGGTGCTGTCGTTCCAGACCAAGATTCCCTCGGGACCCGCGATCATCCTGGTCGCGGCGGGGATCTACCTGGCGTCACTGTTGTTCGGCCCCGTCAGCGGCCTGGTGCGGCAGATGTTTCCCGGCCGTCATCTCGAGGCGTAGCCATGATCCGGCTCTGGCTCATCGCTCTCGCCATGTTGGCGGCCGTTGGCCCGGTCCGTGCCGCGGATCGCCTCAACGTCGTCGCCAGCTTCTCGATCCTCGGCGATTTCGTTCGCAATGTCGGCGGCGATCGCATCGATGTCACCACGCTGGTCGGCCCCGACAGCGATGCGCATGTCTATGCGCCGACGCCTTCGGATGCAAAAAAAGTGGCGGATGCAAAGCTCGTCTTCGTCAATGGTCTCGGATTCGAGGGCTGGCTGCCGCGGCTGGTGAAGTCCGCCGGCGGCAAGGCTTCGGTCGTGACCGCGACAACAGGCATCGCGCCGCTCAAGCGCGGCTCGCAAGCCGATCCGCACGCCTGGCAATCGGTCGCAAACGCAAAAATCTATGTCGCCAATATCCGCGATGCGCTGGCGGCAGCAGCGCCTGCGGACGCTGAGGCCTTCAAGTCCAGGGCGCAAGCCTATCTGGCCGATCTCGACGCGCTGGAGCGCGAGGTGCGCGAGGCGATCGCGAAAATTCCGGAAAGCCGCCGCAAGGTAATTTCGACCCACAATGCCTTCGGTTATTTCGCCTCCGCCTATGGCGTCGAATTCATCGCGCCGCTGGGTGTCTCGACCGAATCCGAGGCCAGCGCCCGCGATATCGCCGGGATCATCACCCAGGTCAGGGCCGCCAAGATACCGGCGGTCTTCCTGGAAAATATCACCGACCCCCGCCTGATGGGCCGGATCTCGGCCGAGACCGGCGCCAGGATCGGCGGAACGCTCTATTCGGACAGCCTGACCGGTGAAAAGGGCGATTCTCCCACTTACATTGCAATGGTCAGGCACAATATAAAGGCCCTGACCAGCGCGCTGAGCCCATAGGGCAGGGGCCTCCCTGCTCGCCGGCGCGCGCTACAATTCCGTTCCGGAGCCGTTATGTCTGAACCTTCGTCCCAGAAAATTCCAGTGACCGTGCTGACGGGCTATCTCGGCGCCGGCAAGACCACGCTGCTCAACCGCATCCTGTCGGAAAATCACGGCAAGAAATACGCCGTCATCGTCAACGAATTCGGCGAGATCGGCATCGACAATGATCTGATCATCGGTGCCGACGAGGAAGTGTTCGAGATGAACAATGGCTGCGTCTGCTGCACCGTGCGCGGCGACCTCGTCCGCATCCTGGACGGGTTGATGAAGCGCAAGGGAAAGTTCGACGCCATCATCGTCGAGACGACGGGACTGGCCGATCCGGCCCCGGTGGCGCAGACCTTTTTCGTCGATGAGGACGTGCAGAAAAACGCTCGCCTCGACGCGGTCGTAACCGTGGCTGACGCCAAATGGCTGAGCGACCGGTTGAAGGATGCCCCCGAAGCCAAGAACCAGATCGCCTTTGCCGACGTCATCGTACTGAACAAGACTGACCTGGTCTCGAAGGCCGAACTGGCGGAAGTCGAGGCGCGGATCCGTGGCATCAACCCTTACGCAAAACTGCACCGCACCGAGCGCTGCAAGGTCGCGCTATCTGACGTGCTGGAGCGCGGCGCGTTCGATCTGGATCGCATCCTGGAGATCGAGCCGGAATTCCTCGACGCCGGCGACGGGCACGATCATCACCATGACCACGATCATCATCACGGCCATGGCCACGATCACAGTCACAGCCATGGCGGGTTGAAGCACTACCATGACGAGGACATGCAATCGCTGTCGTTGCGGTCGGACAAGCCGCTCGACCCGACCAAATTCATGCCCTGGCTGCAAAACCTCGTCGCCACCGAAGGCCAGAAGATTTTGCGCTCGAAGGGCATCCTCGCCTTCACCGACGACGACGACCGCTACGTGTTCCAGGGCGTGCACATGATGCTGGAGGGCGATCATCAGCGGAAGTGGAAGGACGACGAGGCGCGCGAAAGCCGCGTCGTCTTCATCGGCCGCGAATTGCCGGAGCAGATGATCCGCGACGGTTTTGAGAGCTGTATTACCACGTGATGAAAGAGTTCGATCCGGGCGACACGCCCTCCATCGCTTCCCTCACCGATCAGGTGCGGAAGCTCGCAGTCGGCATGCCGGTCACCTCGATTCATTTCCTCGGTGACACCGCGGTGTTTATTGGCGCCGAGGAAACCGCGGCGATGGTCGGTGAAGGCGATGAAATCTCCACCGTCGCCGTCCACGGCGGCGCCATCCTCTGCGCCGTGTCTGACGGTAAGCGAATCGTCACCGGCGGCGACGATGGCAAGGTGGTCGCGCTCGACGCCAAGGGCGAGGTTACGGTGCTCGCGACCGATGCAAAACGGCGCTGGATCGATAGTGTCGCGCTGCATCCCGAGGGCGCGGTGGCGTGGTCGGCGGGCAAGACCGCGTTTGTCCGTAGCGGCAAGGGCGATGAAAAAAGCTTCGATGCGCCCTCGACCGTTGGCGGCTTGGCGTTCGCGCCGAAAGGCTTGCGTGTGGCGGTTGCCCATTACAATGGCGTGACGCTGTGGTTTCCCAACATGGCGGCGAAGCCGGAGTATCTCGAATGGGCCGGCTCGCATCTCGCCGTCACCTTCAGCCCCGACAACAAGTTTCTGGTCACCGGCATGCACGAGCCGGCGCTGCACGGCTGGCGGCTTGTCGACAACAGGCACATGCGGATGAGCGGCTATCCCGGCCGCGTCCGCTCGATGTCGTGGAGCGTGGGCGGCAAGGGGCTTGCTACGTCGGGCGCCGATACCGTGATCATCTGGCCGTTTACCAGCAAGGACGGTCCGATGGGCAAGGAGCCGGCGATGCTGGCGCCGCTGCAAGCGCGCGTCTCCATGGTCGCCTGTCACCCGAAGCAGGACATCATGGCTGCGGGCTATAGCGACGGCACCATACTGATCGTGCGGCTCGAAGACGGCGCGGAAATTCTGGTGCGCCGCAACGGCGGTGAGCCGGTCTCGGCGCTGGCCTGGAACGCCAAGGGCACGCTGCTGGCCTTCGGCACCGAGGACGGCGACGCCGGGATGCTGGAATTCTAGGCGGTTAGGACGGGGCTTGGGCCCCGCGGAACCTTGCGCCCCGCCGGCCGTTAAAGCCCACGAACAACCTTGTGGGTGAACGACATGCCTGCCGATGACCGCCAACGCGAATACCGACGGGAAATGCTGCTCGCATCCATGCTGATTGCGGCCGGGCTGGCCGTCTCAGCGGCCGCGATTACCGTGCTCAGCACAAGCGAACCCACCCAAATCGCGCAGGCGACGCCGCCCACGCAATCGACGCCTGGCGCTGAAACGAAGCCGTCCGCGCCCTCCGAACCGGCCACGACCGGCCAAAGGCCCTCGGACATTCCGCCACAACCGGCCCGACCTGATCCGGACGCGCAGAAGGCGGGTGCTCAACCCGCGCTGCCGCCGGCGCCGGCGGAGAAGGTTGCGCCGCCGATCCGCGAGAAGTAACCCCACTTCCACGGCGCCCATTGTGCAATCGCAATATTAGTGGGCCAGCGAACCTGCGCCGTGCGATCTGATGCGCGAATGTGCAGCTATCAATTTGTATGAGGGGGCGTCAGCGTCGCCCTCGAACGCCTTGTGTTGATCCCCAACAAGCGGTTAGGCTTGCTGCAATAATGGCCGGCGGCTCGTAAAACAGCCGGCAACTCGGGGAGTGACGCATGCGTGAGCTGACGCCTGAAACGATCACGGACGCCGTGCTCGACCAGATGGCGACAACGCCGGACCCGCGCCTGAAGGCGATCATGGCGTCGGCGGTCAAGCACCTCCATGCCTTCGCCCGCGAGGTCAATCTGACGCCGGCGGAATGGATCAAGGGCATCGAATTCATGACCGCCGCCGGCAAGATGTGCTCGCCGGAACGGCAGGAGTTCATCCTGTTGTCCGACACGCTCGGCCTCTCGGCGCTGGTCAACGGCCTGCACGACGCCACCGCCATTGAGGACGCCACCCATACCAGCCTGCTCGGCCCGTTCTACCGCGAGGCGACGCCGACGCTCGCCGCCGGCAGTTCGATCGCCAAAAATCCGAAGCCGGGCAGCGAATGCGTGCTTTATGGCCGCGTCACCGATGCCACCGGCAAGCCGGTCGCCAACGCCACCGTCTCGATCTGGCAGACCGGCGCCGATGGTCTCTACGACATTCAGGCCAGTGCGACATCGGTCGATTATCGCGGCGTGTTCGCAACCGATTCGGATGGCCTTTATGTGCTGCGCACCGTCAAGCCGCTCGGTTATTCGATTCCCATGGACGGACCGGTCGGCGCCATGGTGAAGGCGCAGGCGCGGCATGGCATGCGGCCAGCGCATATTCATTTCCTGGTCGGCGCGTCAGGCTATCGCGAGCTCGTCACCGCGCTCTATCTGCGCGACGATCCCCATCTCGCCGACGACGTCGTGTTCGGCTCGTCCGGCGATCTCGCGGTCGACGTGGTCGCCAACGATCCGGACTGCCCGATCAAGGGCATGCCGAGCATCCGCTTCGACATGCGGGTTTCGCGCGAGAGCGAGGCCGACAAGACCAGCGGGCGCGTCGGTGCCGATCCGTCGGCGATCATGAAACAATCGGCCAAGAATCAACCCACGCCGGTGGGGGCCAAATAGTCTTGGTCTGATACCAGTCAATCGCAGCGACCGGGCGAAGATCCGGCGGAGCCGCAATCACTGACAACAACGACAAATGAGGGGGAGACAATGAAACGCAGGACATTTCTCGGTGGCGCGATGGCCGTCGCGGTGGTCGGGCAGGGCTCGCGCGCGCTGGCGCAGCAGCCGCCGATCAAGATCGGCATGTCGATGCCGCAGACCGGCGGGCTTGCGGGCGGCGGCAAGGCTTCGCTGCTCGGAATCGAAATCTGGCGCGATGATATCAATGCCAAGGGGGGCCTGCTCGGCCGCAAGGTCGAGCTGATCGTCTATGACGACAAGTCGAGCGCCTCGGAGACGCCGGCGATCTACTCCAAGCTGGTCGATGTCGACAAGGTCGATCTGTTGTTCGCGCCTTATGCAACGGTGCCGACCGCGCCGATCATGCCGTTCGTCAAGCAGCGCGGCCTGCTGCTGATGGGTAATTTCTCGTTCCAGGTGAATAGCAAGGTCGGCCACGACATGTGGTTCAACAACGCGCCGTGGGGGCCGGCCGACAGTTGGGCCGCCTCGTTCATCGATCTGGCGCAGAAGGCCGGCGGCAAGAACATGGCCTTGCTTGCGGCCGATCAGGAGTTTGCCCAGAATCTGGCGCTGACCGCCCGCGATGTCGCCAAGAAGCGCAACCTGCCCGTCGTCTTCGATCAGTCCTATCCGCCGAACACGGTCGAGTTCTCGTCCATCATTCGTGCGCTCAAGGCCACTAAGCCCGATATCGTCTATGTCGCGTCTTACCCGCCGGATTCGGCCGGCATTCTGCGTGCCGTGAACGAGATCGGAATCGGCGATGACGTCAAGGTTTTCGGCGGCGGCATGGTCGGCCTGCAGTTCGCCGCCGTGATGGGGAATCTGGGGTCGTTGCTCAACGGCGTCGTCAACTACAACACTTGGCTGCCGGAACCGAGCATGTATCACGCCGGCACCAAGGAATTTTTCGAGGTCTATACCAAGCGCGCCGTCGAAGCGAAGGTCGACCCGCTCGGCTATTATCTGGCGCCGTACGGTTACGCCACGGGACAGATGATCGAGGCGGCGGTCAACGCGACCAAGTCGCTCGATCAGAAGGGCCTCGCGAAGTATTTGCGTGAGAACGAGCACAAGACCATCGTCGGGCCGATCGCGTTCGCGGCCGATGGCGAGTGGAAGGAAAGTGCGACGGTGCAGGCGCAGTTCCGGGGTGTGGCCGACAAGGACATCGAGCAATTCCGGAAGCCTGGCAGGCAGGTGATCCTGTACCCCGAGAAATTGAAGACCGGAAATCTCATCAGTCCCTTCGAGGCGGCCCGAAAATAGGCCTCGTGGCTGTTCCGGCACGGCGCCGAGGGGGGATCTGACGTGTTTTCGATGGACCTGCTGCTTGGCGCAGTGGTGTTTGGGGTGCTGCTCGGCTGCTTCTATGCGGCCGTCAGCGTCGGGCTGTCCGTTTCGTTCGGGCTGCTCGACGTTCCCCATGTCGCGCATCCGGCCTTCCTGGTGCTCGCCTCCTACGGCGTGTACCTGCTCAACGAGAGCTACGACATCGATCCGCTGCTGGCGGGCCTCGCTATTACGCCGTTGTTTTTCCTGTTCGGCCTGCTGGCCTACCGCGTCTACTACGAAACCTTCGAGCGGCGCGGCAGCGACGCCGGCGTCCGCGGCATCGCGTTTTTCTTCGGCATCGCCTTCATCATCGAGGTGCTGATCGTCCTTCAGTTCGGCGTCGACCAGCGCTCGGTCACGGCGACCTATATCGGCAAGTCCTGGCGATTCGGCGAATTCCGGATCCCGATCCGCCAACTGGTGGCGTTCGCGGTGGCGCTGGGGCTGACGGTGCTGCTCGGGCTGTACCTGTCGAAGACCTTCATGGGCCGCGCGATCCGCGCCGTTGCGCAGGACGAGGAAGCATTGCGGCTGATGGGCGCCAATCCGGTGCGCATCAAGCAGTTCGCCTTCGGCATCGCCACAGCCGTGCTCGGGATCGCCGGTGCGCTTTTGATCATCGTGGCGCCGGTCGAGCCGACGCTCGACCGCGCCTATATAGGGCGCACTTTCTGCGTCGTCGTCATGGCCGGGCTCGGCAGCATCAGCGGTACGCTGATCGCCGCCATTATCCTCGGCGTCGCCGAATCAATCGTGCTGACGATGTTCGGCGCCTCCTGGGCGCCGGCGATCTCATTCGCGATGCTGCTCGCCGTGCTTGCCGTCCGGCCGCAAGGTCTGCTCGGCCGATGAACAAGCGCAGCCACAGCATCGCGTTCTGGGCCGGCGTGGCCGTCTTCCTCATCGCCGTGCTGGCGATGACGCAAATCGTCCGCAACGAATATCCGTTCTTTGCCGGCTACGTCATCCTGCAATTCATCGCGCTCGCGGTCGCCTGGAGTATCCTCGGCGGCTATGCCGGCTACGTCAATTTCGGCACCAACGCCTTCTTCGGCATCGGCGTCTACACGGCGGTCGCCTTGTTCAAGGCGACCGGCGCGCCGCTCGTGGTGCAGATCGCGGTCGCCGCGGTTGTCGGCATGCTGCTCGGCTTTGCAGTTGGCCTCCTGACGCTTCGGATGCGCGGCATTTTCTTCTCGATCGCAACCATCGCGCTGGCCATCATCATCGAGACCTGCGTGATGAACTGGCGCTTCGTCGGCGGCGCGGCGGGCATCCAGATCCAGCGGCCGCCGGTGACGGCGCCGTTCGACAGTTACGTGAAGATGCTGTTTTTCGTGCAGGCGGTGCTGGCAGTCATTGCCGTTTCGATCTCGCGCTACATCCAGAACTCCCGGATCGGGCGCGGCCTGCAGGCGCTGCGGGACGACGAACTCGCCGCCGAATGCACGGGGGTACCGACCCTGAAGCTGAAACTGGTCGCCTGCATGATATCGGGCGCGCTGATTTCCGCGGCCGGAGCGCCCGCCGCCATGTACCTGCAATATGCCGATCCTTCCTCGGCGTTCAATCTGAGCTATTCGGTGTCGGCGCTGGCGATGGCGCTGATCGGCGGAACCGCGCACTGGATCGGCCCGGTGCTCGGCGCCATCCTGCTCGGCTCGACGCAACAGCTGCTCGCCGTTACCATCTCCTCGGAAGTCAACGTGCTGGTACTCGGCATCATGCTGGTGCTGTTCGTGGTCGGCGCACCCAAGGGCATCATCGGGCTGCTGCGGCCGCGCTACCGCCTGCGCGCGGGAGGCAAGCCATGACGGTGACGGACGCGCCCCTGCTGCAAGTTGGAACCTTGACCAAAACCTTCGGCGGCTTCACCGCGCTCGACAATATCAGCGTCGATATCAGGAAAGGCGAACGCTTCGGCCTGATCGGGCCGAACGGCTCCGGCAAGACCACGCTGATCAACTGCATTTCCGGTGCGTTGCGTCCGCAGATCGGCAGCGTGGTATTCTGCGGCGAGGACATCACCCAGTTGCCGCCGCACCTGCGCGCGCGCCGCGGCATCGCCCGGTCTTTCCAGATTCCGCGGCCGTTCAAGAGCATGACGGTACTCGAAAATCTCCTGGTCGGGCTCGACTTTGCCACCGTTGGCTCCAGCCTGCCGGAGGAAGACGTCGCGATGTCGATCTTGACGCGGATGGGGCTCTCGTCGAAGGCCGACGCGCCGACCGATACGCTGAGCCAGGTGGAATTGCGCAAGATGGAGCTTGCGCGCGCGATGGCGGTGCGGCCGAAACTCCTGATATCGGACGAGGCGATGGCGGGGCTTTCCCATTCCGAGGTCGACGAGGTGCTCGATCTCCTGATCAGCCTTGGCGAGGAGGACATCACCATCATCATGATCGAGCACATCATGCAGGCGGTGATGCGC
>Ga0307500_10000437_pt1 | contig 13924 bp, 10 predicted proteins | sample 14_S_MG_FD_201362 | JGI IMG/M metagenome (GOLD analysis project Ga0307500, IMG submission 201362) | Soil microbial communities from Populus trichocarpa stands in riparian zone in the Pacific Northwest, United States - 14_S | ecosystem: Environmental > Terrestrial > Soil > Riparian zone > Trees... | reverse complement strand
CATCATTAGTCATAATGAAGCGTAAATAGGGCAAATCCCGCCCTTTCGTCCATAACGCGTGAAATTCGCTGGCCAAATCATATAGATAAAAGGCGATTCGGTGAGGCTCATGCGCCACCGCCGCCGATTCGATCATTCTGGGGTAGAGCGCCAGCCGTTTCAAGAGGTCGAGTTCCGCCGGGTCGGTCAACCGCTCCACCGGGGCCGAACCCAGCCAGGCCGACCGGGCGGCATCGTCCTCGGGCAGCTCCGGAACCACCTCGCGGGCATTCTTGAAGATCGAATGACCGCGGGCGTGCCCGTACTGGACATAGAAAACGGGATTGTCCTTCGACTGCTCGCGCACCTTGGCGAGATCGAAATCGAGCACGGCGTCGTTCTTGCGGAACAGCATCATAAAGCGCACCGCGTCGGAACCGACCTCGTCGACCACCTCGCGCAGCGTGACGAAATCGCCGGAGCGCTTCGACATCTTCACGGGCTCGCCATTGCGCAGCAGCCGCACGAGCTGCACGACCTTGATGTCGAGCGCGGCCTTGCCGCCGCTGACGCCCTTCACCGCCGCCTGCATGCGCTTGATGTAGCCGCCATGATCGGCGCCGAACACGTTGATCATCTCGAGGAAGCCCCGATCGATCTTGTTTTTGTGATAGGCGATGTCGGCGGCGAAATAAGTGTAGGACCCATCCGACTTGATCAGCGGACGATCAACGTCATCGCCATAGGCGGTGGCGCGGAACAGCGTCTGGATCCGGTCCTCGTAATCCTCGACCGGCTTGCCCTTCGGCGGCGGCAGCCGGCCCTCATAGATATCGCCCTTGGCGCGCAGGAAATCGATGGTCTCGGTGACCTTGTTGTTGCCGGTCTCGATCAGCGACCGCTCCGAGAAGAACACCTCGTGCTTGATGTTGAGGGCTGCGAGATCGCCCTTGATCATGTCCATCATCATGGCGATCGACTTGGCGCGCACGATCGGCAGCCAGGATGGTTCCGGCATTGCCTTCAGCTTGTCGCCGTGCTCGGCCGCGAGCGCCTGCCCGACCGGCACGAGGTAATCGCCGGGATACAGCCCTTCCGGAATCTCACCTATGACTTCGCCAAGCGCTTCGCGATACCGCAGGAATGCCGAGCGCGCGAGCACGTCGACCTGCGCGCCGGCGTCGTTGATGTAATATTCGCGCGTGACGTCGTAGCCGGCAAAATCAAGCAGACCGCACAGCGCATCGCCGAACACCGCGCCCCGGCAGTGGCCGACATGCATCGGCCCGGTCGGATTGGCCGAGACATATTCGACATCAACCTTGGCGCCGTGGCCGATCGCGCTTTTGCCGTACGACGCGGCCTCGCGCAGCATGGTGCGCAGTTCGCCGGCCCAGACCTCAGGCTTCAGGGTGAGATTGATGAAGCCGGGACCAGCGACCTCGACGGAAGCTACCAGATCATCGGCACGCAATTTTTCCGCGATCTTGTCGGCGAGATCACGCGGCTTGATCTTGGCGTCCTTGGCCAGCACCATCGCGGCGTTGGTCGCCATGTCGCCATGGCTCGCATCGCGCGGCGGCTCGACCACGACGCGGGAGAAATCGATGCCGGCGGGCCACTGGCCCTCGGCCGCGAGCGCGGCGCAGATCGCCTGCACACGCGCCAGCGCGTCGGCAAACAGATGTTGTGAAGCTGGCTTGTCGGACATGGCCGCCGCCTAACGCAAATCCGGGGTCGAGTCAAAAAGCCTTTGGTGCTCGATTAAGGCGAAACGGTCGGTCATTCCGGCAATGAAATTGCCGATCCGCCGGGCGCGCTCCCCTTCGCTCTCGCTTTCCGTGCCCTCGACCCATTCGGGCGGCAAGTCGCCCGGGGAGGTCTGATAGCGCGCGAACAGGTCGAACAGGATCCCTTCCGCCTCGCCCATCACCCGCATGACGCGGTTGTGGCGGTACATATGCAGTTTCAGGAACGCCTTGATCGCGGCCTCCTCCTCCGCGACCTCGGGCGGAAAGGCGACCAGCGGTTGATGGTGGTGGCGGACGTCATGCGCCGATTGCGGCTTCGCCGCCGCCAGCCGCCTGCCCGCCTCCGACATGACCGCCCCGATCATGTAGGAAATCAGCTCGCGCACCAGTTCCGCGCCGCGCCTGCCGTCGTCGAGATTGGGGTAATGCCGGTCGATCTCGGCGATAACAGCGGCGGTGAGCGGCATCACCTTGAGGTCGTCGACGCCAAACAGGCCGGCGCGCAGGCCGTCGTCGATGTCGTGGGCGTCATAGGCGATATCGTCGGCGAAGGCCGCGGCCTGCGCCTCCAGCGAGGCGTAGCTCCACAGCTCCAGATCGAATTTTTCGTTGAAACCGGCGATGCCGACCGGAATGCCGGTTTCGCGGTATGGCCCCGCCGGGGTCCCGTCCCGTCCGGTCAGCGGACCGTTATGCTTGACGATGCCCTCGAGCGATTCCCAGGTCAGATTCAACCCGTCGAACTCGGGATAGCGATGCTCGAGCGACGTCACCACCCGCAGTGCCTGCGCGTTGTGGTCGAACCCGCCATGATCCCTGAGGCATTTGTCGAGCGCCCGCTCGCCGGCATGGCCGAACGGCGGATGACCGAGGTCGTGCGCCAGCGCCAGTGTCTCGGTCAGGTCCTCGTCGAGGCCGAGTTGGCGGGCCAGCGCACGGGCGATCTGCGCCACTTCCAGCGAATGGGTCAGCCGGGTGCGGTAATGGTCGCCCTCGTGGAACACGAATACCTGCGTTTTGTGCTTGAGGCGCCGGAAGGCGGTGGAGTGGATCACCCGGTCGCAATCCCGCCGGAACGGGCTGCGGGTCCGGCTCGGCGGCTCCGCAAACAGCCGGCCACGGCTGGAATCGGGGTCGCAGCCATAAAGCGCGCGGGGGGCAGCCATTCCGACCGACACGATTTTTTAGTCCTTATCCATTTGATTCTGCGAGATTACGCACTTAACTATGTCTGACGCCCCATACCAAATGAATTGGGTATGACGGGCCGGAGAGCATGCCATGACCACTGCCATCACCGTCAGCGAGCGGGCCGCCCGCCGCATCGGCGAAATCCTCAAGACCGAAGGCGACGGCGCCATGCTGCGCATCTCCGTCGAGGGCGGTGGCTGCTCCGGCTTCCAGTACAAATTCGACGTCGACCATGACAAGGCCGAGGATGACCTCGTGATCGCGCGCGAGGGTGCGGTGGTGCTGGTCGATCCGGCCTCGGTGCCGTTCCTCGCCGGCTCCGAAGTCGATTTCGTCGACGATTTGATCGGCGCCTCGTTCCGCGTGGTCAATCCGAATGCCACGGCGTCGTGCGGCTGCGGGACGAGTTTTTCGATCTAATATTACGGTGAAGCGAAGCGTGGCCTCGCGGACAGTTCAGCAGCCGTAGGGTGGGCAAAGCGCAGCGTGCCCACCATGAAGCAGTGAGCTCGCGGATAGATGGTGGGCACGTCGCTTCGCTCCTCTGCCCACCCTACGAAATCCGCGTCGAACCTGTAGCCCGCATGAGCGCCAGCGATATGCGGGGAAGCATCCCCGGGGTCGCGTCGCTCGCCCGGGCTACGCGCTGCCCTACGCCTCTTTTGCGTAGCGCGGCAAATCGGCTTTCAGCATTTCCAGCACGTCATCGCGCACCGGATCGCGCGTACCGCGGGTGAAGGCGGCTGCGAGCGGCAGCTTGTTCATGTCGGAGGCGGCAAGGCGGATGAAGCGGACGCCGCGCGTGGCCATGCGCGAGGTCCAGCGCGGGACGATGGCGACGCCCAATCCGGTGGAGACCAGGTTGACGATGGTCTGCTTTTCGTCGGCGATCTGGGCGACGCGCGCCTCGCACCCGGCCTCGGCGAACAGTTTCATGGTGAGGTCATGGCTGTGCGGACGCGAGCGGCGTTCAGGCACGATCAGCGGCTGGTTTTCGAGATCGGCGATGGTCACGCGCTTGCGCGATGCCAGCGGATGACGCTCGGCCACCGCGACGACGGCGGTCTCGTGCAGCAGGAACAGGAACTCCAGCCGCTTGTCAGGCCGCTCCGGCGGGCGCACGAAGGCCAGATCGAGCCGGCCGGACAGCAGCCGCGGCAGCAGGCGCACGGACTTGTCTTCGGCCAGTTGCACCGTGACATCGGGCCGGCGCTTGCGAAAATCATGGAGCAGCCGCGGCAAAAGCCCCGCGGCGGCGCTGTCGATCGCGCCGACGCGAATGACCGCGGCCCGCTTGCGGCCGCGCATGCGAAACCGGCCGGCCAGCGCATCGGCCTGCGCGAGCAACTCCCGCGCTTCCTTCAGCAACACGGCGCCGTCGTCGGTCAGCGCGACGCTTCGCGTCGTGCGCGTCATCAGCCGCGTGCCGAGATCGTCTTCGAGCAGCCGGATGAAGCGCCCAAGCGCCGAGGGCAGCATGTCGAGCCGCTGCGCCGCCCTGCCGAAATGCAATTCCTCGGCCGCCGCCACGAAGCAGCGCAGGTGATGTAGGTCCATCTCGCCTCCCGGATCGGATTATATCAATTTTTTGTATAAACGCGAGGCAATTGCCTCTCGCCTGCAGCGGCCGCAAGCTGCATCCGGGCCATCAAAGGCGCGGCAAAATCACGGGGAAGAGACATGCGTGAATATTCAATCGCGGCAATTCCGGCCGACGGGATCGGCCCCGAGGTCATCGCCGCCGGCGTTCAGGCGCTCGAGAGCCTGCAGAAGCGCCTCGGTGACGTGAAGTTCAACGTCGAAACCTTCGATTGGGGTTCCGCCTACTATCGCAAGCACGGCGTGATGATGCCGACGGATGCCCTCGCCACGCTGAAGAAATTCGACGCGATCTATTTCGGCGCGGTTGGCGCGCCCGACGTGCCCGATCACATCACGCTGTGGGGCCTGCGCTTGCCGATCTGCCAGGGCTTTGACCAATACGCCAACGTCCGTCCGACCCGGATCCTGCCCGGCATCACCTCGCCGCTGCGCCATGCCGGCCCCGGCGATCTCGACTGGGTGATCGTGCGGGAAAACTCCGAGGGCGAATATGCAGGCTGCGGCGGGCGGGTGCATCGCGGGCTGCCGGAGGAAGTCGGCACGGAGGTCGCAATTTTCACCCGCGTCGGCGTCCAGCGCATCATGCGCTACGCCTTCAAGCTGGCGCAGTCGCGCCCGCGAAAATTCCTCACCGTCGTTACCAAATCGAATGCGCAACGGCATGGCATGGTGATGTGGGACGAGATCGCCGATGAGGTCTCGAAAGAATTTCCCGATGTCACCTGGGACAAGATGCTGGTCGATGCGATGACGGTGCGGATGACGCTGAAGCCGCAGAGCCTCGACACCATCGTGGCGACCAATCTCCACGCCGATATCCTGTCCGACCTCGCCGGCGCATTGGCCGGCAGCCTCGGCGTCGCGCCGACCGCGAACATCGATCCCGAGCGGCGCTTTCCCTCGATGTTCGAGCCGATCCACGGCTCGGCGTTCGACATCACCGGCAAGGGCATCGCCAACCCGGTCGCCAGCTTCTGGACCGCTTCACAGATGCTCGATCATCTCGGCGAGACCGAGGCTTCGGCCCGGCTGATGCGCGCCGTCGAGAAGGTCACCGGCGCCGGCATCACGACGCCCGATGTCGGCGGCACCGCGACGACAAAGGATGTCACCGAGGCCGTCGTGGAAGCGATCCATAGCTCCAACATTTAGCAGCGCGTCGCGGACGAGGCGTATCGATCGTGCTGCACGGCACGATGATGGAAGACCAGCCAGAACAAGAGCTCTCAGGGAGATGCAGATGCAGGCGACGAAGATAGCCGCGATGGCCGTGGCGTTCGCCACGATGAGTTCCGCGAGCTTCGCGCAAAACTATCCGACTCGGCCCATTACCTTGCTGGTGCCGTTCGCCGCCGGCGGCGCCACCGACACGGTGGCGCGGGTCACCGCGCAGTCGATGTCAAAATCGCTCGGCCAGCCCATCATCATCGAGAATGCATTGGGAGCCGGAGGCACAATCGCCGCCACGCGAGCGTCGCGCGCGGAACCGGACGGTTACACGCTGATGATCCACCACATCGGCATCTCTACGGCGGCCACGCTGTATCGCAAGCTGCCCTACGACACCAAGACCGCGTTCGCACCGATCGGCCTCGTGACCAACGCCCCGATGACCATCATCGGCCGTCCCGATCTGCCGCCGAACACGCTGGCCGAGCTTGTGACGTACATCAAAGCCAATGGCGACAAGATGACCTTTGGTAATGCCGGCCTCGGAGCCGCGTCGCATCTCTGCGGCATGCTGTTCATGACCGCCGTCGGCAAGGAAGTCCTCACCGTACCCTACAAAGGCAATGCGCCGATCATGAACGATTTGATCGGCAAGCAAATCGACTTCTCCTGCGACCAGACCACCAACACCACGGCGCCGATCGCCTCAAAGCTGATCAAGAGCTACGCCATCACGACGAAAACCCGGCTTGCGTCGATGCCCGACCTTCCGACCGCAGACGAAGCGGGTTTGAAGGGTTTTGAGGTCGGCGCCTGGCACGGCATCTATGCGCCCAAGGGCACACCCGACGAGATCATCCAGAAGCTGTCCAAAACGCTGCAGGAAGCGTTGCGCGACCCGGACCTGGTGAAGCGGTTCAACGACATCAACACCGAACCCGTGCCGCAGGATCAGGCCACGCCCGAGGCACTGAAGGCGCAATTGAACAGCGAGGTCGATCGGTGGGCACCGCTGATCAAGGCAGCCGGTCAGTTTGCGGATTGAGCGCCCCTCACCGCACTGCGCAGAATTGTGCCCACGGATTCCCGTGCGCGATCAGTGCCGCGATTTTTGCCGGCAACTGTGCAGCCAGCCCGGTAGATCGCCGCGACAACAAGGTGATCGGCGGGTGCGATTGCACAGCATAAACTGATGCGCATTAGCAAAGCCGCGCCTCACGGCACTAGAGTGGCGGAGGCGCGTCTGTGTAGGCCTCTTACGTCCCGGGCGTTTTGACGACCAGTTTGATGTTCAAGAGGTTGACGCCCTTGAACGGGTTCGGGGCGCTTTCGATGGTGCCCGTGCCCGTAGCGTTCGCATAGGCACCCGTGCCCGAGAGGATCGCATATTCGCCGGTTGACTTGCCGTCTTTGGTCGAGCCGGTGTAGCGCGCCGTGATCGAGCCATCCTCGAACGTGTAGGTGCTGTAGCCGTAGAAGGGCCCAGAGCCTTTGAGCGAGTCTGAGGAATTGACGAACTCTTTCACCCCGATACGGCCGTCCTTGAAGACGGCGACGCCGAACAGTCTGCCGGATCCGACCGTCTGGCCTTCGATGTTTGCTACCTCTGTTATTTTGTAGTCGATCGGCTTGGTGACGAGCTTGAACTCGAGTACCTGCTCCCCGGCCAGAGCGGTCGACGCCGCCAGGGCCAGAGCCACGCCGGAAAGGAAAACGGCGAGAGACTTGCGCATGTGCTCCTCCTGCGTTTGCTGGAACTAAAATGTGGAATGCTTGCCGTGCCTCGCCAGCGGCTGACGTTCCTGGGATTGTCCAGCATGCGGGCTCGGACACAACCATAGGTCTTAGCGACGGAAGAAAGCTTCAGCGCTTGATCTCGTGATCTTCGCCAGCCGGCGGCGGTATCAAAAGCAATTTCATGCCAATTCCGGGTGCGGCAACCCAAATTCTGGTGCTTTGTCAGAAACTGGAACATGATCGCCGTCAATGGCCCAGGAAACCTCCGGGAACCTCCCGTCGCTGCACGTTAGGTCACCTCGGAACTTCGCTTCGACGATATCGCTGGACGCAAGCTTTTGGCGACTAGTTTGCGGATTGAGGCGACCTTCGCGCCTCGCGCTCAGCGCTCGCTTCCAAACAGCGCCCGCGCATTGCCGTGCGCGATCTGCGCCGCGATCTTTGGCGGCAACTGCGCGAGCCAGGCGCGATATCCCGCCATGATGTCGCCGTAGCTCTGCCAGCGCTCGTTGACCCAGGTATCGGAGCCGAGCAGGAAGCGATCGGGATAGCGCTCGAATAGCGCGCGCCATTCAGCCGTCAGCTTGCCGCCGCCTTCGACGATGCCGCTGCGATAGGACAGCTCACCCCACAGCTTTGGATATTTCGACAGCATCTCCGCGACACGATCGGTCGACAGGCCAAAGCCGGTATGAGCCCAGATGATGCGGGAACGCGGATTGTGGCGCATCAGGATCTCGACGGCGATGTCGTCGGCGTGGGCGTGCAGATAGAGGTCGTGCTCGACCGCGAAATCGACGGTCTTTTTCACCCACTCGTTTTCGGCTGCCTTGCCCGAGATGTGGAATTCGCCGATGCCGCGGTAATAGCCGCGTTTGAACTCTTCCTGCACGAGGTCGAAGATGAAGGGATCGCCGAACCAGGTCTGGATGTCGGCGCGCACCCGGTAGGGCCGGATGAAGGGGACGATCTGCAGGCCCGCGGGCTTGGCGTCCATCAACGCATGCGTGCCGGTGTTGGGGCGGCTGGTGGCGAGGATGCCGGTGACGCGATGCTTTTTGAACAACGCCAGCACCTCATCGACGCCGTAAAAGGGCTTCGGCTCCCAATTATAGTGCATATGGGCGTCGAAGATTTCGATCGGCTCGTCGGCGCGGGCCGGGCCGGCGATGAACGCCAGCGCCATCAGTATCGCTGCGCACCGCACGGCCGGCCGCATCGCGCGCCCGCAGGCCGTCATTCGGCGGCGACCACGTGCGGCCGCTCGCCCTCGCCGGCTTCTTCCAGTTGCGGTTCGAGCTTGCGCTTCAAGCGGCGGTCGACACGGTCGAGATAGATATAGATCACGGGCGTGATGTAGAGCGTCAGTAGTTGCGACAGGCAGAGCCCGCCGACCACGGCGATGCCGAGCGGCTGGCGCAATTCAGCGCCGGCACCCGCGCCGAGCGCAATCGGCAGCGTGCCGAAGATCGCGGCGAACGTCGTCATCATGATCGGACGGAAACGCAATAGCGCCGCTTCCCGGATCGCGTGCTCGGCGCTCAGGCCGACGCGGCGGCGCTCCAGCGCGAAGTCCACCATCATGATGGCGTTCTTCTTGACGATGCCGACCAGCATCACGATGCCGATCATGGCGATCACGGACATTTCCATCCCGAACAGCATCAGCGTCAAAATCGCGCCGATGCCGGCCGACGGCAGGCCCGAGATGATCGTGATCGGGTGGATGAAGCTTTCGTAGAGAATGCCGAGAATGACGAAGGCGGCGAAAACCGCGGCGAGGATCAAGACGCCCTGCCCGCGCAGCGAATCCTGGAACACCTGGGCTGTGCCGGAGAAGCCGGTCGCGATGGTCGCCGGCAGGTTCGAGTTCTGTTCGAGCTCGGTGATCTTGTCGACCGCATAACCCAGCGAAACGCCGGGCGCGAGGTTGAAGGAGATCGTCACCGCCGGCTGCTGGCCCTGGTGGTTGATCTGCAAGGGACCCACGGTCGGAACCAGTTTGGCCACCGCCGACAGCGGGATGGTGACGTTGTTCTGGGTCTTCATGTAGAGCTTGGAGAGATCGGACGGGTCGACCTTGAACTGCGGCTGCACTTCCAGAATGATCTGGTAGTCGTTCGACGGCATGTAGATGGTGCCGACCTGGCGCGCGCCATAGGCGTTGTAGAGCTGGTTGCGGACCTGATCGACGGTGATGCCGTAGACGGCGGCCTTTTCGCGATCGATATCGACCGTCATCTGCGGGTTCTTGAGATACAGGTCCGTGGTGACGTCGAGCAGGCCCGGCAGCTTCTCGATCTTGTCACGCATCTCGGGCGCAAGGCGATACAGCGACTCGGTGTCGCCGCTCTGCATCACATACTGATACTGGCTCTTCGATACCCTGCCGCCGATGTTCAGGTTCTGGATCGGCTGGAAGAATGCCTGCATGCCGGGGATCTGGCGGGACTTGGCCCGCAGCCGCCCGATGATCGCATTGATATTGTCGCGGTCCTTCTTCGGCTTCAGCGCGAGGAACAGGCGGCCGTAATTCGCGGTCGGGTTGGGTCCGCCGGAGCCGACGGTGGAGTTGATGTATTCGATCGACGGATCGGACTTCAGCACCTCGACCAGCGCCTGCTGCCGCTCCTTCATCGCCTCGAAGGAGGTGTCGGTGGCGGCTTCGGTGACGCCGATCAGGAAGCCGGTGTCCTCCTGCGGGAAGAAGCCCTTCGGCACGATCATATAGAGGTAGACGGTGCCGCCGAGGGTGGCGAGCGTCACCAGCAGTATCAGCGGCTTGCGTGCCAGCACCCAGTCGAGCGACGATTCATAGGCCCGCAGCCAGGAATCGAACATCGCTTCGAAGACGCGAAGCACGACATTCGGCCGCTTGGTCGCGTCATGGGCGCGCAGCACGCGCGCGCACAGCATCGGCGTCAATGTCAGCGACACGAACCCGGACACGATGATCGCAACCGAGACCGTGACCGCGAATTCGCGGAACACGCGGCCGACGATGCCGCCCATCAGCAGCACCGGGATGAACACCGCAATCAGCGAAAAGGTGATCGAGATGATGGTAAAGCCGATCTCGCGCGCGCCCTTCAGCGCGGCCTCGAACGGCCGCATGCCGTGCTCGATGTGGCGGACGATGTTCTCCAGCATGACGATGGCGTCGTCGACCACGAAGCCGACCGACAGCGTCAGCGCCAGCAGCGTCATGTTGTTGATGGAATAGTCGAGCCCGTACATCACCGCGCAGGTGCCCAGCAACGAGATCGGAACCGCGAGCGCCGGTATGAAGGTCGCCGAGGCCGAGCGCAGGAACAGGAAGATCACCAGGATGACGAGGGCTACCGCGATCAGCAGGGTCTCCTCGACGTCCGCAACGGACTGACGGATCGAGACCGAGCGGTCCATCATCACCTGCATGGTGACCGAGGGCGGAATCTGTGCCCGCAGCGCCGGCAGTTTCGCCAGCACCGAATCGACCACCGCCACGGTATTGGCGTCCGGCTGCTTCTGGATCGCGAGCACGACCGCCCGCTCGCCGTTCAGCCAGGTCGCGATCTTGTCGTTCTCGACGCTGTCATAGATTTTCGCGACTTCGTCGAGCTTGACCGGCGAGCCGTTGCGCCAGGCCACCACGATCTTGCTGTAGTCGGCCGCCTTGTCCATCTGGCCGGAGGCCTGCAGCGCGACGTCCTGCTTCGGCCCGTTCAGGGTGCCGACCGGCGTCGAGGAATTGGCGCGTGAGACCGCGGTCCTGATGTCGTCGAGCGACAGCCCGCGCGCGGCGGCGGCTTCCGGATCGGCCTGGACACGGATCGCGAATTTCTGCGCACCGTAAATCAGCACCTGCGCCACGCCGGGAATCTGCGACAGCGTCTGCCCGATGGTGATGTCGCCATACTCGTTGACCGCCGACAGCGGCAGCGTCGCCGAGCCGAGCGAGACGAACAGCACAGGGAAATCGGCCGGGTTCACCTTTCGGAAGCTCGGCGGAATCGTCATTTCGATCGGCAGCCGCCGCTGCGCGATGGTCAGCGCGGTCTGCACGTCGAGGGCCGCGGCGTCGATGTTGCGGTTGAGGTCGAACTGGATGGTGATGACGCTGGTGCCCTGCGAGGAACTCGACGACATCGAGGAAATGCCGGCGATGGTCGAGAGCTGGCGTTCGATGATGCCGGCGACCGAGGCCGCCATGGTTTCCGCGCTGGCGCCCGGCAGGGTCGCGGTAACGGCAATGGTCGGGAAGTCGACCCGCGGCAGCGCCGAGACCGGCAGCAGGCGGAAGCCGAAAATGCCGAACGCGATGATCGACGCCGTGATCAGCGTCGTCATGACCGGCCGGCGGATACAGAGTTCGGAGAGCGTCATCGGCTAGGCTCCGGCTTTCTTGGTGCGCGGCGCAACCTTCGAGCCGTCCGACAGCAGCAATTGCCCGTCGACCACGACGCTTTCGCCGCCTGCCAGACCTTCTGAAATCACCGACATGCCCTGCGCGGTGCGATCGACCTTGACCGGCTGAACCTTGGCGGCGCCGTCCTTGATGACGAAGACGAAATTGCCGCTCTGGCTGCGCTGCACGGCGACCGTGGGCACCACGATCGCGTCCTCGCTGCGAATGACGAGCTTGGTCGCGACCAGGGTCCCCGGCCACAATGTCTCGTTTTCGTTGTTCATGATGCCGCGAACCGTGACCATGCCGGTGGTCGCGTCCACGGTGTTTTCGACCATCGCGACCTTGCCGGTTTCGGAGCGCTGATGGCCGGGGATGGTCGCAGTGACGCCGGAGACGCCCTTGGCCATGGACTCGCGCAGATCGACCAGCACGCGTTGCGGCACCGAGAAAGATACATAGACCGGCGCCATCTGGTTGATGACGGCAAGCGGCGCGGTATCGGCCGGACGCACGAAATTACCGACCTTCACATTGGCGGCGCCGATCCGCCCCGAGAACGGCGCGCGGATCGTGGTATAGCTTTTCTGGACCTTCAGATTGTCGAGCGCGGCCTGATCGGCCTTGATGGTGCCGGTCAGGATGTCGGACTGGGTCCTGGCGTTGTCGACATTGACCTGGGTGGTCGCACCCTTGCCGACCAGATCGTTATAGCGGCGCAGGTCGCGCTGCGCGCCTTCGAGCTGCGCCTGGTCCTTGGCGAGCACGCCCTCGGCCTGTTCGATCTGCGCATCGATCTGTCGGCTGTCGAGCGTGAACAGCAGATCGCCTTCATTGACCTTGGCGCCGTCCTCGAAATGCACCGCGAGGATCGTGGTTTCCAGCCGCGATTTCAGCGCTACGCTGGAGATCGGCGTCACCATCCCGATCGCGTCGACGTCGACGGGCACGGACTTGCGCTCTGCCTTGGCCAGTTCGACCGAAACATCCCGCGAGGGGCGTTGTGGCCCCTGGGCGCTGGAGCTGCCCCCCATCCACGAGGAGCGGGTGACAAAGCCGGCCGCCGTGGCAATGGCGATGGCGCCGACAACGAGTATCAAGGTACGTTTTTTCATAATTTTTCACGCCGCCAGCCCCAAAGGACGGAACGGTTCTCCTCTGCCCCTTGACGGCGACTTTCTCGCCTTATTTCTAGACGGTTATCACAGCCTTCCTGCACATGGTATGCCACTGCTGGAAAATGTGTAGTTACCACTTCGACGAAAAACCCGGATTTCCCGGTAATACTCCAGCCCGGATCCCCTCCATGCGTATTGCGACCTGGAACGTCAATTCGGTCCGGCAACGGCTCGACCATCTCCTGACCTGGCTCAAGGAGTGCTCGCCGGATGTCGTCTGCCTGCAGGAAATCAAATGCGTCGATGAGGCATTCCCGCGGCTCGAGATCGAGGCGCTCGGCTATAACGTCGTCACCCACGGCCAGAAGACCTTCAATGGCGTGGCGCTGCTGTCAAAACTGCCGTTCGACGAGACCAAATCGGGCCTGGCCGGCGACGACGAGGACGCCCATGCCCGGTTCCTCGAAGGCGTGGTGACGCTGAAAACCGGCGTGATGCGGATCGCCTGCCTCTATCTGCCCAATGGCAACCCGCCGGAGACGGAAAAATATCCCTATAAACTCAAATGGATGTCGCGGCTTCTTGAGTATTCGAAGGAGCGGCTCAAGGCGGAAGAGCCACTGGTGCTCGCGGGCGACTTCAACGTCATTCCCGCCGCAAGCGACGTCTATAACCCCGCCGCCTGGGCCAACGACGCGCTGTTCAAGCCCGAGACCCGCGAGGCCTTCCAGTCGCTGCTCGGCCTCGGGCTGACGGACGCGTTGCGCGCGGTGACTGATGAGCCCAACCTCTACACGTTCTGGGATTACCAGGCGGGCGCCTGGCAGAAGAACTGGGGCATCCGGATCGACCACCTCCTGCTCTCGCCGCAGGCCAGCGACCGCCTGACCAATGTCGGCGTCGACAGCTATGTGCGCGCCTGGGAGAAGCCGTCCGACCACGTGCCGGTCTGGGCGGACTTTGACCTGGAAACCGCTTGAGCGCGACCG
>Ga0307500_10000436_pt1 | contig 13963 bp, 11 predicted proteins | sample 14_S_MG_FD_201362 | JGI IMG/M metagenome (GOLD analysis project Ga0307500, IMG submission 201362) | Soil microbial communities from Populus trichocarpa stands in riparian zone in the Pacific Northwest, United States - 14_S | ecosystem: Environmental > Terrestrial > Soil > Riparian zone > Trees... | reverse complement strand
AGGCCGATCGTGCCGCCGGCCCGGTGGGCCGCGGCGGCGATCTGCATCAGGCAGCCCGGGTTGGCGGTGACCAGCAGCCGGGCGCCGGTGGCCAGCACGTTCGCGGCCTTGCGGTCGCCGAGTTCGGCCGCCGGCCGCGGGTGCAGCAGGTTCCAGATGCCGGCCGAGCCGCAGCAGATCTCCGGGTCGGCGATCTCCTTGACCGTCAGCTCGGGGATGCCGGCCAGCAGTTGCCGCGGCTGCGCCCGGACGCCCTGCGCGTGCGCGAGATGGCAGGCGTCGTGGTAGGCCACGGTGACCGGCAGCGGGTGCCGGGGCGCCACCGGGCCGAGCTCGACCAGCACCTCGGAGAGGTCCCGGACGGTCGCCGCGAAGGCGGCCGCCGGCTCGGCGTAGGCCGGGTCGTCGGCCAGCAGGGTGGCGTACTCCTTCAGCGACGAGCCGCAGCCGGCCGCGTTCGCCACGAAGTACTCGATGCCGCTGTCGGTGAACGAGTCGATCATCGCCCGGGCGAACTTCCGCGCCTCCTCGTCCCGGCCGGTGTGCACGCTCAGCGCGCCGCAGCAGCCCTGCCCGGGCGGGATGATCACGTCACAGCCCTCGGCCGCGAGCACCCGCGCGGTGGCGGCGTTCACGTCCGGGAAGAACGCGCTCTGCACGCAGCCGGTGAGCATGCCGACCACCGCGCGGCGCTCGCCGCGGGCGGCCACCCGGGCCGGCAGCCGGGTCGGGCGGCCCAGCGGCGGGGCCAGCGACTCCAGCGTGGCCAGCGTCGGCAGCCGGCGCAGCAGCGCGGACCGGCCCACCAGCCGGCTCAGCCCGCTGGCCTGGTACGCGCGCAGCGGCCCGCGCAGCAGCCGCAGCCGGCGCGGGTACGGGAACAGGCCGAAGATCGCCGCGCGCAGCGCCTTCTCCCGACCGGTACGCGGGTGGTTGCGCTCGACCTGCGCCCGGGTGTCCTCGATCAGCCGGTCGTACCGGACGCCGGACGGGCACGCGGTCACGCACGCCATGCAGCCGAGGCACTGGTCGAAGTGGGTGACCATGGAGTCGGTCAGCGGCTCGCCGGACAGGCCCTGCGCCATCAGCTGGATCCGGCCGCGCGGCGAGTCGGCCTCCTCCGCCCAGAGCACGTAGGTCGGGCAGGTGGTCAGGCAGAAACCGCAGTGCACGCAGTCGGCGACCAGGTCGGCCGATGGCGGGCGCAGGTCGTCGAAGGCGGACACCGTCAGATCCCTCCCACGAAGCGGCCGGGGGCGAAACGTGCGTCCGGGTCGAACTGCTGCTTCACCCGGCGCATCAGGTCGAGGCCCGCGATCGGCCCCCAGAGGTCCACGGCGTCCCGGAGCAGCGGCGGCGCGGTCAGCACCACCGCGTGCCCGCCGGCGCCCGCGGTGGCCGCCCGCAGGTCGGCCAGCACCGCGATCGTCGCGGCCAGCCCGGTGCCGGCCGGGAGCCCGGCGTACAGCACCCCGGCGCCGGCCGAGCCGCGCACCGCGACCGCGACCCCGTGCCGCTCGGGCGCGGCCGCCGCTGCCGCCAGCACCGCCGGCACCCCGGACAGCGCCGCGGTCAGCTTGATCCCGACCCCGCCGGCCGGCCACGGGTAGCCGGCCCACCAGTCCGGGACGGCCGTACCCACCACCGTCTCCACGCCCAGCAGCCGGGCCGTGGCCGCCGCCCGGTCGGTCACCCCGGCCGGGACACCCTCCAGCAGCACGGCCAGCTCGATCTCGGCGCCGGCCGGAGCGTCCAGCTCGACCGCGCTCGGCACCACCTGCGCGGCCCGGACCGCGGCGACCAGCCGGCCGGCCTCGACCGGCCCGTGCACGTGCCGGCGCAGCACCGCGGTCGCGGCGGGCAGCGGGTGCAGCCGGAACGCGCACTCCACGATCAGCCCGAGGGTGCCGTACGAACCGGTCAGCAGCTTGCCCAGGTCGTAGCCGGCGACGTTCTTGACCACCTTGCCGCCGGCCCGCACCAGCACCCCGTCCGGCCGCACCAGCTGGATGCCGATCAGCAGGTCGCGCGCGGTGCCGTAGTGCAGCCGGCGCGGCCCGCTGGTGCTGACCGCGACCGTGCCGCCGACGGTCGCCCCGGGCAGCGGCAGGTCCAGCGCGAGTTGCTGGCCGGCCGCCGCCAGCTTCGCGCCCAGCTCCGCCACCGGCGTGCCGGCCCGGACCACCGCGATCAGGTCGCCGGCCTCGTGCTCGACCACGCCGGTCAGCCGGGTGGTGTCGAGCACCAGGTCCAGCCGGCGCGGCGGCCCGCCCCAGCCCTGCTTGGTGCCCGCACCCCGGGCCACCAGCGCCAGCCCGTGCTCGGCGGCCACCCGGACCGCCGCCGCGGCAGCCGCCACCGAGCCCGGCGACGCGACGTACCGCGCCGGTACGCCGGCGATCGCGTCCGCCCCGGTGGCCGGCCGCGCCGCCCCGCCCGTGGCCGCCAGCAACGCGTCGAGCGGGGCGTCCGGCACGGTCAGAACACCTCGGCCAGGCCGGCTCCGGCCAGCGGGTGCGGGCCGCGGCGGCCGGGCGCCTCGCCGCACAGCCGCGGGGTGGGGAACAGCTTGCCCGGGTTGGCCAGCCCGGCCGGGTCGAACGCGCAGCGCAGCAACTGCATCGTGGTCAGGTCGTCGGTGCTGTACATGTCCGGCATGTACTTCATCTTGTCCACGCCGACCCCGTGTTCGCCGGTGATCGAGCCGCCGGCCTCGATGCACAGCGCCAGGATCGCCGCCGACGTCTCCTCCGCGGCGGCGGCCTGGCCCGGTACGGCGGCGTCGAACAGCACCAGCGGGTGCAGGTTGCCGTCCCCGGCGTGGAACACGTTCGCCACCCGGACGCCGCGCTCGGCCGAGATCTCGGCGATCCGGCGCAGCACCCGCGGCAGCGCGGTACGCGGGATCACCCCGTCCTGCACCAGGTAGTCCGGGCTGATCCGGCCGACCGCGGCGAACGCCGACTTGCGGCCGCGCCAGATCAGCGCCCGCTCGGCCGGGTCGGCGGCGATCCGGATCTCGCCCGCCCCGTTCGCCCGGCAGAGCGCCTCGACCTGCTCGAACTGCGCGTCCACCTCGGCCGCCGGGCCGTCCAGTTCGACGATCAGCACCGCCCCGGCGCCGGCCGGGTATCCACAGTGGACGGCCGCTTCGGCCGCCTCGATCGCCAGCGCGTCCATCATCTCCACCGCGGCCGGCACCACGCCGGCGCCGATGATCGCCGAGGTGGCCGCGCCGGCCGCGTCGGTGCCGGGGAAGCCGGCCAGCAGCGTGCGGACCGTCTCCGGCAGCCGGACCAGGCGGACCGTCACCTCGACCGCGATGCCGAGCGTCCCCTCCGAGCCGACGAACGCGCCGAGCAGGTCGTAGCCGGGGGCGTCCGGCGCCCGGCCACCGAGCCGGAGCAGGTCGCCCTCGGGGGTGACGATCTCGGCGCCGAGCACGTGGTTGGTGGTGAAGCCGTACTTCAGGCAGTGCGCGCCGCCGGAGTTCTCGGCCACGTTCCCGCCGATGGAGCAGATCTGCTGGCTGGACGGGTCCGGCGCGTAGTAGTAGCCGTACGGCGTGGCCGCCGTGGTGACGGCCAGGTTGATCACGCCCGGCTCCAGCACGGCCCGCTCGTCGTCCGGCGCCACCTCGACGATGTCGCGCAGCCGGGAGGTCACGATCAGCACGCCCTCGGCGTGCGGCAGCGCCCCGCCGGACAGGCCGGTGCCCGAGCCGCGGGCCACGAACGGCACCCCGGCCGCGGCGCAGGCGCGCACCGTCGCCGCGCACTCGACGCCGGTGCGCGGCAGCACCACCAGGGCCGGGATCACCCGGTACTGGGCCAGCCCGTCGCACTCGTAGGTACGCAGTTCCTGCCGGTCGCTGATCACCTGCGCGGTGCCCAGCTCGGCCCGCAGCCGGGCCGCCAGCCGGGCGATGACCGCGCCGGTCTTATCCACTGTGGACACCGCCGGACTGTCTACTGTGGACGCAGCGGAGCCGGCCGGGACGTTGTCCATTGTGGATGGTGTCGGCGTGGGCATCCGGGGCCTCCGGTCAGATCAGGGCATCCGCTCGTACGCCGGCAGCGTCAGGAAGTCGGTGAAGTCGTCGGCCACCGCCACCTCCATGAACAGCGCCCGCGCCTGGTCGAACCGGGCCGGCTCACCGCCGAGCTTGCCGATCTCCTCGGTGGCGATGCGCTCGATCAGCTCCCGGGTCACCTGCTGCCCGCTGTCATCGAGGATGACCTGGTTGTGCAGCCATTGCCAGACCTGCGAGCGGGAGATCTCGGCGGTGGCGGCGTCCTCCATCAGGTTGAAGATCGCCACCGCGCCGGAGCCGCGCAGCCAGCTCTCCAGGTACTGGATGCCGACGCTCACCCCGTTGCGCAGCCCGACCTCGGTGCGCTGGCCGGGGGTGTGCTTCACATCCAGCAGCTCCGCGGCGGACACGGCGACCTCGTCCCGGGTCCGGTCGAGCTGGTTGGGCCGGTCGCCGAGGACGCCGTCGAACACCTCCCGGCAGATCGGGACCAGGTCCGGGTGGGCCACCCAGGAGCCGTCGAAGCCGTCGCCGGCCTCCCGGGTCTTGTCGTCGCGCACCTTGGCCAGCGCGGTCTCGTTCACCGCGGCGTCCCGCCGGCTCGGGATGAACGCGGCCATCCCGCCGATCGCGTGTGCCCCGCGCCGGTGGCAGGTGCGCACCAGCAGTTCGGTGTACGCGCGCATGAACGGCACCGTCATCGAAACCGAGTTCCGGTCCGGCAGCATGAAGTCGGCGCCCCGGCCGCGGAACTTCTTGATCACCGAGAACATGTAGTCCCACCGGCCGGCGTTCAGCCCGGCCGAGTGCTCGCGCAGCTCGTACAGGATCTCGTCCATCTCGAACGCGGCCGGGAACGTCTCGATCAGCACGGTGGCCCGGATCGTGCCGACCGGCAGGCCCATCCGGTCCTGGGCGAACCGGAACACGTCGTTCCAGAGCCGGGCCTCCAGGTGGCTTTCCAGCTTGGGCAGGTAGAAGTACGGACCGAGCCCGGCGTCGAGCTGGCGCCGGGCGCAGTGGAAGAAGTACAGGCCGAAGTCGACCAGGCTGCCCGAGGTGCGCTCGCCCTCGACCAGGATGTGCTTCTCCGGCAGGTGCCAGCCGCGCGGCCGGACCACGATCGTGGCCAGGTCGCCGTCGGCCAGCGCGTACTGCTTGCCCTCCGGCGAGGCGAACGAGAGCTTGCGGTCGATCGCGTCCCGCAGGTTCAGCTGGCCGCCGATCACGTTCTCCCAGAGCGGGGTGTTCGCGTCCTCGTGGTCGGCCAGCCAGACCCGGGCGCCGGAGTTCAGCGCGTTGATCGTCATCTTCGCGTCGGTCGGGCCGGTGATCTCCACCCGGCGGTCGACCAGCCCGGGGGCCGGCGGGGCCACCCGCCAGTCGCCGGCGCGGACGTCCGCCGTCTCAGCCAGGAAGCCGAGCATGCCGCCGGCGGCCAGCTCCGCGTCCCGGTCGGCGCGGCGGGCCAGCAGTTGGCGCCGGCGCGGGTCGAACGTGCGGTGCAGGTCGGCCAGGAACTGCATCGCCTCAGTGGTCAGCACCTCGTCGAACCGGTCCCGCATCGGCCCGGTCACCCGGACCCCGGTCGCCATGCTCATGCCGGCTCCGCCCCAGTGGCCGCGGCAGGCGAAGTGGGCGCCCCCACCTGGTCGGCGCGCGGACCCGGCACGAGACTCCACGCGCGCTGTGTCCATGATTCGCCCGCAATCTCGCTCATCTGCCCGCTCCTCACCTACGGTCTCGCCGGTGGGTGCCGCTGGTCCTGATCGTCGCCAGCCTAGGCGCCCCGGGGCGGGCCGGCCGGCCGCCGTTCGCCGGACGGGCCGGTCGGCGCGGCCAGCGGCGGCTCCGCCGGCGGCGCGGCCCGCGGCCGGGTCGGTCAGATGCGCCGGAGTCGGGCATCGGCCAGGCAGTAGACGCCGAAGCAGAGCAGCCCGACCGCGGCCGCACCGAGCAGCCAGGGCCCGTACGGCTGGCCGGCCAGCGTGCGCAGCGCCGCGTCCAGGCCGCGCGCCTTGGCCGGCTCGAAGGTGACCGCGGCGGTCACCACCAGCGCCCCGGCCAGCGCGAACACCAGGCCGCGGGCGACGTAGCCGATCCGGCCCAGCACGACCACCGCGGTCCGGGCGGAGTGGCCCAGCCCGGCCAGGTTCAGCTGCTTGACGAAGTCGGACCTGACGCCCTGCCAGGTCAGCGCCGCGCCGACCCCGACGATGACCAGGCCGACCACGATCACCAGGAAGCGGCCACCGGTCTGCCCGAGCGCCTTCGCGGTGACCGTGTCACCGCCGGACCGGGACGAGCTGCCGGTCACCACCTTCACCGCGAGCGCGCCGATGACCAGGTAGATCAGCGCCTTGGCGGCCGACTCGACCCGCTTGGCCAGCCGCTTGCGGCCGGACTTCTGCCGGTGCCCCCAGACCGCCTCGGTGCCCTGCCAGATCGCGTAGCCGAACAGGCCGAGCGCCACCGCCCAGAGCATGATCTTGCCGCCGGGCTGCCCGGCCAGCGCCTGGAACGCGCCCTTCTGGTCGGTTTCCCGGTGCTGGTTGCCGACCGCCAGCTGGATGGCCAGGACGCCGATCAGCCCGTAGACCACGCCGCGGGCGGCGATGCCGGCCCGGGCCCAGCGGTCCATCGCCTTGCTGTCACCGGCCCGGCGGGCCGCCCGGGCGGTGGCCCGGCCGGTCTTCGCGACGTCGAGACCGGTCATTGTCGGCTCCTCCCGGGGGTTTCAGTGGCTTCCTCCGACCTTCCCCGCCCCGCGGCCGGCCTAATCGCGCCGGCTGGCGGCAGACTCCACGCTGTGTCCACCTGGGAGCCGGAACTGTCCGAACTCGACCGCCGGCGCGAGCTGGCCCAGCGGCTGGGTGGGGCCGAGCGGGTCGCCCGGCAGCACGCCAGCGGCCGGCTGACCGTCCGGGAGCGGGTGGCCGCGCTGGTCGACCCCGGCTCCTGGCGCGAGCTCGGCACGCTGACCGCCGCCGCCAGCTACGCCGCCGACGGCACCCTGCTCGACGCGGTGCCGGCGAACACGGTGGTCGGGCAGGGCCGGCTGGCCGGGCGGCGGGTGGTGGTGGCCGGCGACGACTTCACCGTCCGCGGCGGCGCGGCCGACGCGACCATCCACGAGAAGCAGGTGGCCGCCGAGCGGATGGCGCACGACCTGCGCGTCCCGATCGTCCGGCTGCTGGACGGCACCGGCGGGGGCGGCAGCGTGAAGAGCCTGGACGACCTGGGCCGGACCTACGTGCCCTGGCTGCCCGGCTGGGACCTGGTCGTCGCGAACCTGGCCCGGGTGCCGGTGCTGGCCTGCGCGCTCGGGCCGGTGGCCGGGCTGGGCGCGGCCCGGCTGGTCAGCTCACACCTGTCGATCGCGGTCCGCGGGCTCAGCCAGGTGTTCGTCGCCGGCCCGGCGGTGGTCGAGGCCGGGATGGGGGAGCGGGTCGACCGCGAGGCGCTCGGCGGGGTGGACGTGGCCGCCCGGGCCGGCACGGTGGACCTGGTGGTCGACTCCGAGACGGCGGCGCTGGCCGCCGTCCGGACCCTGCTGGGCTACCTGCCGCAGCACGCCTGGGCGCTGCCGCCGCGCTCGGCCGGCGATGCCGATCTGCCGGGCACCGGCGGCGACGACCCGGGGCGGGTGGCGCCGGCGCTGCGCGACCTGGTGCCCCGCGACCGCCGCCAGCCGTACGACGTCCGGGCCCTGCTCGCGGCGGTCTTCGACGGCGGCAGCGTCCTCGAGTTGGGCCGGGCCTACGCGCCGGCCACGGTGACCGCGCTGGCCCGCCTGGACGGCTGGCCGGTCGCGGTGCTCGCGTCCGACCCGCGGGTGTACGGCGGCGGGATGACCGCGGCCGGCGCCGACAAGCTGACCCGGTTCGTCGACCTCGCCGGCACCTTCCACCTGCCGGTGGTGCACCTGGTCGACCAGCCCGGGTTCGTGATCGGCAGCGCGGCCGAGCGGGCCGGCACGATCCGGCACGGCGCCCGCGCGCTGGCCGCGATCTACCAGTCGCTGGTGCCCTGGGCCTCGGTGCTGATCCGGCGCGCCTACGGGGTGGCCGGCGCGGCGCACCGGCCACATCACCGGCACACCTACCGGATCGCCTGGCCCAGCGGGGACTGGGGCTCGCTGCCGATCGAGGGTGGCCTGGAGGTCGCGTTCAAGCGGCTGCTGGCCGAGGCCGGCCCGGACGCCGACCGGCAGAAGGCCGAGATCCTGGCCCGGCTGGAGTCGGTCCGGTCCCCGTTCCGCACCGCCGAGGCGTTCCTGGTCGAGGAGATCGTCGACCCGGCCGACACCCGACCGCTGCTCTGCGACTGGGTCGCGTCCGCCTACGACCTGCTCGGCACCGAACCCCCGGCGCCGGCCGGCCCGGCGGCCCGACCATGACCGGCGGGGCCGCCGGGCCGTCCGCGGTCACAAGCCGTTGGGCCCGTCGAGCAGGCCGGTGCCGGGCTTGCGCTCCTCGATCAGCCGGTTGTTCGCGTCGTACACCCGGACCAGCTTGGCGTGGTCGGCGCCGGCCAGCATCCCGCCGCCGTCGTGCCACGGGATCGGCACCACCGAGTTGTCCGGCTGCACCGCCTCGGCGCGCACCCCGCCGGTGGCGACCACGACCAGCGCCCGGACGTCTGCGCTGACGAACGCGAAGACGTGCCGGTCCAGCGGGCCGGCCGGCAGGATGCCACCACCGCGGCCGCCGAAGCCGCCGCCCTTCAGTGCCGCCGCGTCGGAGACGTACCGGGCGCCGCTGTCGAACACCACCGACACCAGCACCAGCGGGCGTCCGTTGGGTGCCTTGCCGCCCCAGATCACCTCGGGCCGGCCCAGTTGCACCCCGCGCAGGCCGTACTGGACGGGACCGAAGGCCTCCTTGACCAGCGGCCCGTCCACCTGGCCGTGGCCGGCCCTGATCGCCTGCTCGAGCTGGTCGGCCGTTGGCCACGCCGGCTCAGCCGGCGTGCCGAGCGGCAGGCTGCGCTTCGCCAGCAGCTGACCGTGCCGGCGGACCTCCAGGTCCAGCCCGCTACCCATCCCGCTGGCCTTGATGAACGCGATGCCGTCCCGCAGCGGAACCGGTCGGCGACCTGCCACCACGTGACCGGCCGCGTCGATCGTCCTGTTGCCGGCCACGGTCAGCTGGCTGTCCGGCGGCACGACCGCGATCCCGTACTCGGTGCACTGGAAGGACCGGACATCCAGGTAGACCGGCTGCTCGCCGTAGAACAGCTGCCCCAGCGGCCGGTCGAAGTCGGCTGCCCCGGCGGTCAGGGCCGCAGTTCCGCCGCCGACGCCGGTCACCGTATCGGCGCTGCGGCCGGCCACCCACTGGTTCGCCGCCCAGGTGTGGCCGGTGTCCGTCGCGTATACCTCGCCGACGATCAGATCGCCCACCCGCTCGACCAACTGGACCCGGGTGGTCCTGGGGTCCGGCGGACCGCCCGCGGCGGGATGGCCGGGCTGGCGCTGGTCGTCCAGCTTGATTCCGAGCCAGCCCTGCATCAGCACCTCGCGCACCAGCGCGGCGTCACCGCCGAGCGAGCCGCGGGCGGTCCGCTGGTCCGGCAGCTTGGCCCCCCGATCGGGCGCCGGCCGGGGGTTGCCCGGCGGGCAGGTCACCGCCGGCGGGGACGACGTGGCCGGCGTCCGCCCGGTGGCCGCGTCGCCGCGGGCCGCGTGCAGCCCGACCGGGACGCCGGCCGCCACCACCGCGGCGGCAACCGCCGCGCCCACCGCCGTCCGGTTGCGGTGCCGCCGGTACCCGGCGATGACCACGCCGGCCAGGTCAGCCTGCGGTCGGACCTCGTCCGCCCGTTCGGCCAGCATGCCGCGGATATCCCGCTCGGCAGTCGAGTCGTGGTCAGTCATGCCCGGGCTCCTTTCGCGTCGTGCTTCTCGGTGTCGCCGCCGGCCGTCTCGGGGTCGGGGTCGAGCAGGCCGCGTAACCGCGCCAGGCCACGTGAGGCCAGGCTCTTGACCGTGCCGACCGAGCAGTCCAGGAGTTCCGCGGTGGCCGTCTCGGAGAGGTCCTCCCAGTACCGCAGCACGACCACGGCCCGGGTCCGCGGCGGCAACTCGCGCAGCGCCCGCCACATCCGGTCCCGGTCGGCCAGGCCGCTGCTGGCGTCCTCGACCGTCCCGGCCACCGAGTCGTGGTACGCCGGGATCGACACCGCCTCCAACTGCCGGCGGCGCCACCAGGAGACCCGCTGGTTGAACAGGATCCGGCGGACGTACGCCTCGGGGTCGCCGGCCGTGGACACCCGCCCCCAGTGCCGGTACGCCTTCAGCAACGCGGTCTGCAGCAGATCCTCGGCCAGCCCGTGATCGCCGGTCAGCAGGTAGGCGGCGCTGAGCAGCCGCTGGCTGCGGGCCGCCACGAAGTTCCGGAAGTCCGCACCGACATCGTCCTTCATCCACCCTCCTCAACCCGTCGGCGTCAACACGCCGGCAGGCAGCCGCCAGGTTGACTGGCCGTCTCGACCAGCCGGGAGGCTTGGCCGGCGGGCGGCTCGACCGGCGGGGCGGCTCGACCGGCGGGGCGGCTTGGCCGGGCGGGGCGGCTTGGCCGGCCGGGAGGGCGGATCGACGGTCGGTCGGCGCGGCCGAAGGCGGCGGCTCAGTCGCTGCCGATGTCCTCCAGCCAGACGTCCGGGTGGGCCCGGATGAAGTCGGCCATCAGGGCGCGGCAGTCGGGGTCGTCGAGCACGGTGACGTCGACGCCGGCGGCGGCGAGCCACCCGTGCTGGCCGGGGAAGGTCTCGGCCTCACCGACCACCAGCCGGCCGATGCCGAACTGCCGGACCAGCCCGCTGCAGTACCAGCACGGGGACAGCGTGGTCACCATCGTGGTGCCGCGGTAGCTGGACTGCCGGCCGGCGGCCCGGAAGGCGGCGGTCTCGGCGTGCATGGCCGGGTCGCCGTCCTGCACCCTGCGGTTGCGGCCCCGGCCGAGCAGTGTCCCGTCCGGGCCGAACAGCGCGGCGCCGATCGGCACCCCGCCCTCGGCCGCCCCGGCCCGCGCCTCCGCCAGCGCGACAGCCAACATCCGCCCCGGATCGATCGTCACGGCGACGATCCTCCCAGGCCGGCCACACCGCTTGCCGGGAACCGCCCGATCGAGGCTACGGGCCCCGTCCAGATCGATCTGACTAATCGGTCACGGGCACGTTGAGGCGTTCGAGGGGTTGTCCGGTGATCTCGGCGATGACGTCGAAGTCCTTGTCGACGTGCAGGACGGTCAGGCCGGCGAGTTCGGCGGTGGCCGCGATGACCAGGTCAGGCACCGACGGGGCTCGGTGCTGCCCTCGGTCGGCGAGCAGGGTCAGGACTTCGAGAGATCTGTCCTCGATCAGCGGGGTCAGGTACTCCACCGGCATCGAGGACAGCGGCGGGCGCCGCAGCCCGGCCCGCAGGTCCGGCCCGGATCTGGACGAGTAGCCGATCTCCAGTCGGGTGACCGAGGTGATCCGTACCAGGCCACGCCCGATCCGGTTGGCCCACTCGGCCGCGTCGGGGCTGGCGGCCAGGCGCACCAGCGCGGACCTGTCGATCAGCCAGGCGGTCACCGCCAGGCTTCGGCCATGACCGTTGGGTCGGCCAGGTCGCCGAAGATCTCGGCGAACCGTGCGAGGTCACCCACGCTGACAGTCGAGTCGGAGATCGCCGCATCCTGGGCCAGACGACGGCGCACATACTCGCTGCGGGACAGGCCCAGTCGCCCCGCGTGGACGTCCAGCGCCGCGACCACGTTGTCGGGAACGTCCCGGATCAGTACATCTGCCATGGCGACCCCTCCGCTCCGCTATCCCATGATAGCGGGTTGGTATGGCTGACCCGGCCAATGGTCGGTGGCCGGGCGGGGTCAGGTGGCGGTGCAGGCGAGGGTGGGGGCGCCGTTGGTGCCGGACCAGGCGCCGAGGAAGCCGAACTGGGCGCGGCCGCCGGCGGTGAGGCTGCCGTTGTAGCTGAGGTTGCGGGCGGTGATCGCCGATCCGGTGGACGTGAGCGCGGTGTCCCAGAAGGACGAGACCGTCTGGCCGTTCGGGAACGTCCAGGTGACGGTCCAGGAGGTGATGGCCGCGCCGCCGGCGGTCACCTGCACGCCGCCCTGGAAGCCGCCCGGCCACTGGTTGGCCAGCGAGTAGGTGGCGGTGCAGGCCCGGGTGCCGCCGGGCGGGCTGGTTGGCGGGGTCGTGGGCGGCGTGGTCGGCGGTGTGGTGCCCGGCGTGCCGATGCTGCCGGGCACCGACTGCAGCGCGCCGAACCAGGCGGCGGCCATCTTCTCGTATCCACCGGCCGTCGGGTGAATTCCGTCCGCCAGGTCGGCAGCGGTCAGCGCGCTGTGCATGTCGACCAGGTGGATGTGCCGGCCGGCATTGGCCCGGCTCTGCACGATGCCCGGGATGGCCGCGTTGAAGGTGCGGACGGCGGTCTCCTGGCTGGCCGACGCCAGCGGGATGATCGTCGCGACGAACACCTCCGCGGTCGGCACGGTGTTGATGATCTTGTCGATCAGGCCGGACAGCCGGGCCGGCGCGTTGGCCAGGTTGAGGTTCTGGATGACGTCGTTGGTGCCGATGTGCAGCAGCACGGTGTGCGGCGTGGTGGTCTGCAGCCAGCCGACGATGTTCGCGTCGAGCTGGTCGATCCGCCAGCCGGAGTGGCCTTCGTGGTCGTGGTCGCCGAGGTTGCCCGGCCCGTTGAACTGCGAGCCGACGAAGTCCACGGTCAGCCGGCCGGTCCCGAACCGCTGCCAGAGCCCGACCCGGTAGCCGCCGGCGACGTTGAACCCGTCGGTGATCGAGTCGCCGAGCGGCATGACCCGCACGCCGCCGTTCGACTCGGCGTGCGCCGTGCCGGTGGTGGCCCCGACGTATCCGAGCGTGGCCGCGGCCAGCACCGCCGCGCCGAGCGCCGCCCCGGCGACGTTCCAGAACCGGCGCATCCCGCACCTCCGCTGTCGGAGAACTGCCGGCCGCCGCGCTGGCATGAGGTCACCCTCAGCAGAAATGTAAGCGTTTCCCCGCAATCGTGCTAGACCCGACCCGGATCAGCCGGCGATCACCGGCCTGCCCTGGCCGGCGTCGGTGGCCGGGTCAGGCCGCGTCGTGGAAGACGAGGCCGAGGGTGTAGCGGTGGCCGGTCCGGATCACCGAGACGCCGTGCCGGACCGGGGCGGCGGACCAGCCGCGGGCGGAGCGGACCGGGCGGTCGCGGGTGGTGAAGACCAGGCCGTGGCCGTGCGGGATGAGGGTGGCGGTGCCGCGGGACTGCGCGCGCGGGCGCTGTTCGTACAGCAGGAACTCGCCGCCGGTGTGGTCCACGCCCGGGTCGTTCAGGTTGATCACGACCTGCAGCGGGAAGACGAGGTCGCCGTACAGGTCGCGGTGCAGCGCGTTCCAGCCGCCCGGCCCGTACCGCAGCAGGATCGGGGTCGGCTTGGTCTGGCCGGCGGCGTGGCAGCGGTCCAGCCACTCGGGCAGGGTGTCCGGCCACGGGGTGTCGCGGCCGAGCCGGGTCCACCAGTCCCGGGCGATCGGCAGCAGCCGCGGGTAGAGCGCCTCCTTGAGGGCGGTCACCGCGGCCGGGAACGGCTCGGCGAAGTAGCGGTACTCGCCCGCCCCGAACCGGTGCCGAGCCATGTCCACTGTGGACCGGAACCGGGTGGCGTCCGGGTAGAGCGCGGCGATCCCGGCGGCCTCGGCCGGGTCGAGCAGCGGCCCGATCAGCGCGCAGCCGTCGGCGTCGAGTTCGGCGCTGATCCGCGGCCAGTCGGCGGCCTCGACCCGGCCGCCCCAGTCGCTCGCCAGCTCGCTCGTGCCGGCTCCGCCTCGGCCGGCTCCGCCTCGGCCGGCTCCGCCTCGGCCGGCTCCGCCTCGGCCGGCTCCGCCTCGGCCGGCTCCGCCTCGGCCGGCTCC
>Ga0307500_10000435_pt1 | contig 13965 bp, 13 predicted proteins | sample 14_S_MG_FD_201362 | JGI IMG/M metagenome (GOLD analysis project Ga0307500, IMG submission 201362) | Soil microbial communities from Populus trichocarpa stands in riparian zone in the Pacific Northwest, United States - 14_S | ecosystem: Environmental > Terrestrial > Soil > Riparian zone > Trees... | reverse complement strand
CCGGTTCCCCGCCAGGTGGGGCCATGCTCAGCCGACCGACGGGCCGAGACCGAGCGACTGCGGTGTGCTGGAGTCCGGCGACGGCTGGTGCAGTCCCTCGTCCAGCGGGCCGAACTCGGTCATCAGCGCCCGGCTGCCACCCCAGGGCGTCTGCTCCTCGGCGATCAGCGTGTTGGTGGTGAGCAGCAGGCCGGCCACCGAGGCCCCGTTCTGCAGCGCGGACCGGGCCACCCGCAGCGGGTCGACGATGCCCATCTCGATCATGTTCCCGTACCGGCCCTCGAGCGCGTCGAACCCCTCGTCGGTGCCCATCGAGGCCAGCTTCGCCACCACCTCCTGGCCCGGGTAACCGGCGTTCGCGGCGATCAGGTACGCCGGCTCGGTCAGCGCCCGGCGGACGATCTCGACGCCGATCGCGTGGTCGGCGGAGACCGTCATACCGTCCAGTGCGGACTCGGCGTGCAGCAGCGCCGCGCCGCCACCGGCCACGATGCCCTCGGCCATGGCCGCCCGGGTGGCCGACAGCGCGTCCTCGACGCGGTGCTGCAGTTCCTTCAGTTCGGCGTTGGTGGGCGCGCCGACCCGGATCACCGCGACCTGGCCGGACAGCGCCCCGATCCGCTCGGTGAGCACGTCCTCGTCCACCCCGAAGGTGGCCCGGCCCAGCTGGGCGCGCAGCTGGGTGACCCGGAACTGGACGTCGTCGGCCGACCCGCCGCCGCCGAGGATCGCGGTGCCCTCGCTGGTCACCCGAACCTGGGCGGCCCGGCCGAGGTGCGCCAGCGTCATCGTCTCCAGCGTGAAGCCGGACTGCCGGCTGCACACCTCGCCGCCGGTGATCGCGGCGATGTCGCCGAGCTTGTGCAGCCGCCGGTCGCCGAACCCGGGTGCCCGCACCGCGACGCACTGGAACACCCGGTTCACGTGGTTGTGCACCAGCATGCTCAGCGCGCTGCCCTCGACGTTCTCGGCCACGATGACCAGCGGGCGGGGCTCCCGCATGATCTTGTCCAGGATCGGCATCAACTGCTGCACCTTGGTGATCTTCTCGCTGCACAGCAGGATGTACGGGTCGTCCAGCACCGCTTCCAGGCTGGCCGGGTTGGTCACCAGGTACGGCGACAGGTAGCCGTTGTCGAACTCGAAGCCCTCGATGAACTCGACGCTCATCCCGTGTACCGGGGATTCCTCGACGGTGACGATGCCGCCGTCGCCGACCGTGTGCAGCGCCTTCGCGATCACCGCGCCGACCATGTCGTCATCATTCGCCGAGATCGCCGCGACCCGGGCGAAGTCCGCCTCGGTGACCACCGGGTGCGCGACCTGGCGCAGCCGTTCGACCAGCCGGCCGACCGCGAGGTCGATGCCGCGCTTGACCAGCACCGGGTTGCCGCCTGCGCCGATCGCCTTCATGCCCTCCCGGACAATGGCCTGGGCCAGCACGGTCGCGGTGGTGGTGCCGTCGCCGACGATCTCGTTGGTCTTGATCGCCGCCTCCTTCACCAACTGCGCGCCCATGTTCTCGAACTGGTCGCTCAGGTGGATCTCCCGCGCGATCGTGACGCCGTCGTTGGTCACCACCGGCGAGCCGGTGATCTTCTCCAGGATCACGTTGCGGCCCTTGGGCCCGAGCGTCGACTTCACCGCCTCGGCGAGCTTGTCGACACCAGCCAGCAACAGGCCCCGAGCTTCTTCGTCGAAACGGAGTTCCTTGGCCATCGCTTCTCCTCGGGACTGTCCGATGTGGACTTATTAGTGCGGACTGCAGTGCAAAGTGGACGGTCGAGCCGGCGCCGCTGGCCGCGGCGCCGGCGGCCGGCTACGGGACGAGGATGGCCCGGCCGCGGACCCGGCCGGCGTCCAGATCGGCGAACGCCTCGACGGCGGCGTCCATCGGGTAGCTGCGGGTGTGCAGGGTGACCTTGCCCGCCTGGGCCAGCACCATCAGCTCGGCCAGCTCCGGGTAGGTGCCGACGATGTTGCCGACGATGTTGCGCTCGGTGGAGATGATGTCCAGGGTCGGGATCTGCACGGTGCCGCCGTAGCCGATCACGTAGTACGAGCCGGCCCGCCGGGTCATCGCGAAGCCGTCGGACTCGGCGCCTTGTTCGGCCACGAAGTCGAGCACCACGTCGGCGCCGGCACCGCCGGTCAGCTCGGCCACCGCGGCCACCTGGCCGCCGTCGGCCACCACCGTGTGGTCGGCGCCCAGCTGCTCGGCCAGCTTCAGCGCGTCCGGGTTGCGGTCCACCACGATGATCTTCGTGGCGGTCAGCGCGGCCAGGCATTGGATGCCGATGTGGCCCAGGCCGCCGGCGCCGATGACGACGCACGCGGTGCCCGGGTAGAGCAGCCCGATCGCCTTGCGCACCGCGTGATAGGCGGTGATGCCGGCGTCGGCGAGCGCGGCGACGTCCCGCGGCTGGGTGGCCGGGTCGAGCTTGACGCAGGCCCGGGCCGACGTCAGCAGGTACTCGGCCATCCCGCCGTCCCGGGACAACCCGGGGAACTCGCTGTTCTCGCAGTGCATGTCGTGCCCGGACCGGCAGGGCAGGCACAGCCCGCAGGTCGGCGTCGGGTGCAGGATCACCGTGTCGCCGACCGCGACGTTGGTCACCGCTGACCCGATCTCGTGCACCCAGCCGGCGTTCTCGTGCCCCAGCGTGTACGGCAGCTCGACGCCCATCGCGGCCGCCCACTGGCCTTCGATGATGTGCAGGTCGGTGCGGCAGACGCCGGCCCCGCCAACCCGGACGATCACGTCGAACGGGCCGGACACCGTCGGTTCCGGCACCTCCTCCACCACCGGTTCCGAGTGGTATGCGTGCAGCCGGACGGCCTTCATGCGTCCTCCTCGCCTTGGCCCCTGGTCTGATACCTGTGCTGCAGCATTCCCCGGCAGATGCCGGTGTTCGCCTCGATGTTGACCCGGGTGGTGCGGGCCTTGCGCAGGTGCAGCGGCACCGCGTCGACCGGCACCGGCCCGCCGGTGGCCGGATCGACCAGCAGCGGGGCGCCGTCCCCGGCCGGCAGGCCGAGTTCGGCGCGCCGCTCCCGCAGCCGGGTCAGGTCCGGCGACGGCGGCACCTCCCCGAGGGTCAGCGCCGCCAGCGCGGCCGGCTCGACGCCGGCGCCGACCAGCGGCCGGCAGACCAGGTCGGTGCCGGCCAGCACCGCCCGGCGGACGAAGTCGGCGCGCAGCCCGTCCAGCTCGCCGACCGCCTCGCCCTGGAACGAGCCGGCGAAGCCGGCCCGGGCGGCCACCCCGTCGTTGATCGGCCCGGCCGCGAAGTGGTCGGTCAGCACCACCTCGGCCCGCCGCACACCATCCACTGCCGACACCGCGTCGTAGGCGTCGGCGACCATCAGGTAGGCGAAGTTGGGCGCGCAGAAGTAGGTCGGCAGCCGGAGCTCGACCCGGGCCGCGCCGGCCGGCGACAGCGTGGCGGAGGCGACGAAACCGAGCGCGGTGATCGGTTCGTCCAGCTCCGGATCCCGCACCGTCGCCAGCGCGGCGAGCACCGGGCCGGCATCGAGAAGGGTGGTCATGTCGTTACGGGACCAGGGCGGCGTCGTCCTGGGCGGCCGGGGTGCCCTCGCCCGGGTCCAGCCGGTACTCGGCCGGCACCTCGATGCCGTAGAGCTTGGCCGCGTTCAGACCGAGGATCTTCTTCTTGGTCGCCGTGGTCACCCGCGGGAAGTCGGAGAACTCGTCACTCGGGTAGTCCCAGTCGACGAAGCCCTCGATCTGCCACTTGGGCTCCCAGATCCCGTAGTCGCTGCCGAAGGTCATCTTGTCCTCGCCGACCCAGAACAGCAGCTCGCCCATGACCTTGGCGAAGAACTTCGGCCGGGCGTGCATCAGGCCGCCGATGACGACGGACAGGCCGGCGTAGACGTTGGGCTCCTGCGTCGCCATGAAGCAGAAGTCCTCGATCCGGGGCAGCCCGACGTGCTCGACGATGAAGTTCAGCTCCGGGAAGTCGGTCGCGGCGTGGTCCACATCGGACACGTCGAAGGCGTCCTTGTCCAGCGGCCAGATCGTCGGTCCTTTGTGGACGTGGATGTTCCTGATGCCGAGCTCCCGGCAGGCGTCCAGGTAGCGGTACGCCTCGGCGTCCTTCAGCGTCCAGCCGCGGGAACCCTGGCGCCATTCCGCGGTGTAGAGCTTGACGCCGCGGCTGCCGTACTTCTCGACGTTGTGCCGCAGTTCCTTGAGCCCGTCGTCGCCGTCCCGGGGGTCCCACCGGGTGTTCAGGATGAACTTGCCCGGGTACTTCTCGGCCAGCAGGCCGTTGCGCTCAGTGGTGTTGAAGCCCTCCGCGTACCACTCCTTGAGGTAGGTCGGCTGGAAGACCGCGACGTCGACGTAGCCGTCGGTGAAGACGTCGCGCATCAGGTCTTCCTCGGAGTACTTCATGAACTTCTCGATCGGCCAGTGCGTCTCGGCCGGGCCGAGCCCCTGGTATGCGTGGAAGCACTCGATCCAGCCTTTGGCGTACTGCTCCGCGCCGGGCACCCAGTTGTCCGGTGCGGCGTTCCAGTAGTGCATGTGGCTGTCGACGACGAAGTACTTCTCGCCATCCTTCTCGTACACGATGCCTCCTACTGGCTTCTACTCGGCCTGGCCGGTGCTGGCAAGCAGGTCGAACCCGATGTATTCGGCGGCGTCCTCGGGGTTGGCGAACATGATCGTCCGGTCGTCCTCGTGGATCATCCGGCCGTAGTGGGTGGACATGCTCTCCTCGAACTCGGCGGCGTCGAAGAAGCCGGGCTCCTCGCCGAGCGCCTCGGAGATCTCGTCGTAGACGAAGTCCATCCGGTTGACCGCGTCGACCCGGATCATCGATGGCAGCGGCATCACCCGGACGCCCGGCTTGTCCTTCATCACCTCGGCGACGACCACGCCGATCTGGTTGTTCATCAGCGTCACGCCGCACATGTTGGACGCCGTGTTGTCCGACTTGAACGGGCTCTCGGTGGTCTTGAACCTGGTCACTGGGCGATCTCCTTCGGGGTGTCCAGACCGAGTTCGTCGAGGATGCCGGTGAACCGGTTCTTCACCCGGTCCAGGCCGTCCTCGAAGCGCGGCGGCCGCGCGTCCGGCTGCGACCACAGCGGCTGCAGCGTGCGGGCCGCCACGATCGCCCGCGGCACCCAGGCGGCCAGCCAGCCGGCCATGATCTCCTTGTTGTGGTCGGCGAACTCGCGGTCGTTGGTGAGCAGCACGAACATCGCCTTGGTGTAGCGCAGGTCGCGCTCGGCGAAGTCGTACTCCTCGGCACCGACCACGGTCGGGGTGACGAAGTCGCCGTTACCCGGCGCGGCCTGCTGCACCAGCTGGCTGCGGAACAGCTCGCCGACCAGCGGCTCGAACACGACGTTCGCGGCGAAGATGGCCTCGCACCAGTCGTCGATCGCGGTCAGCTGCTCGGCCACCTGACGGACACCCTGCCAGGCCGGGTCGTTGTTCCACGCGTCCAGGTGCGCGGTGCCGTCGAAGCGGTCGATCTCCTCGCTCAGCGTCAGGTTGTAGAGCGCGAGGTCCTGGGCGGCCCGGATCCGGTGCATGCTGTTCACCGAGATCGCGTTGTTGTGCATGTTCGTCGGGGCCCGCCGGTTGGCGTTGGCGAACAGGTAGAGGCCCAGGCCCTGGTCGACATGCATCCACGCGCCGACATTGCGGTCTACAAAGGACACCCAGTTGGTGTTCCACTGGTCGAACGCCTTGGACTGCCGGGCCGCCTCGATGTTCTGGGTGAGCTGCCGGACGACGTTGGAGTTGTACCGGTAGAGGGTGAGTTCCCACTCCTCGTTCGGGTCGCGGAACTCGTGCCAGCCGTGCGCCGGCCAGTCGTAGCCCTTGCCGCCGGAGCCGGGGAACCGCTTCGGCTCGGGCCGGTCCGAGCCCCAGGCCTTCAGCGCGGTCCAGTCCAGCGGGTAGCCGCCGCGGCCGTCGGAGAAGCCGTACAGCCAGCCCTGGCTGAGGTAGTGCCGCGGGTCGGGTTGGACCTCGACGGTCACGTCCTCGTAGTGGGTCTGCTTCCGCTTCTGCGGCGTGTAGTAGTTGTACCGGCGGGAGCCGGAGTCCGGGAATTCCTTGGCGCCGGCCTCGGCGTCGGTGAAGACAGGTTTCGGCACACTGCGTTCGGGCGCGGTTGTCATCAGGCCGTCCTCCGCACTACTTCTCGGTGTTGCCGGTCGTGGTGAACTTGTCGAAATAGATGCGCTTCTCGGCCACGCCGAGCCGGGTCAGCAGCGCCACCGCGGCCTCCACCATCGGCGGCGGCCCACAGACGTAGGCGTGCGCGCCGGACAGATCAGGCTCGTTGCGCTGAACCACATCGGTGATCAGGCCGACCTCGCCGTCCCACGGCTGCGCACTGTCCGGTTCGGACAGTGCCGGGATGTACCGGAACCCGGGCAACCGCTCGGCCAGCGCGCGCAGCTCCGGCTCGAAGCACAGGTCCCGGCTGCCGCGGGCGCCGTAGTAGAAGGTGGCCTTCCGGCGCAGACCGCGCTCGGCCATCGACCGCAGCAGCGCCAGGATCGGCGCCATCCCGGCGCCGCCACCGACGAACAGCAGGTCGGTCTCGAACCCCTCGCGCAGCGTGAACACACCGAACGGGCCGGTCAGGTCGAGCCGGTCACCGACGGCCAGCCGGCTGTCCAGGAAGTGCGAGAACAGCCCGTCCGGGTAGACCTTGATGACGAACTCCAGCCGCCCACCGTCCCGGCTGGACGTATTCGCCATCGAGAACGAGCGGGTCACCTCGGTGCCGGGAACCGCGATGTCGACGTACTGGCCGGGGAAGAACTTCAGTTCGGTCGGCTCGATCAGGCGCAGCACCAGGTGCCGCAGGTCATGGGTGACCCGGTTGATCTCGACCACCTCGGCCACCGCCTGCTGGATCGGCAGCCCGGACCGGATCATGTCCTCGTCGTAGTTGAGCAGCTCGATGGTGAGGTCTTCGTAGGCGTGCGCCCGGCAGAGCAGGGTGAAGCCTTCCTCCCGCTCGTAGTCCGGCAGCGCGAAGGTGGAGTAGCGGTCCAGCTCGATGTCGTCGCCGTCCAGCACGAACGACTTGCACGCCGCGCACTGGCCCTCCTTGCAGCCGTGCATGAGCATGATCCCCTGCTCGGCCGCGGCGCGCAGGATCGTCTGACCCTCGTCGACCTCGATTTCGATGCCGACCGGTTCGAACCGCACGACGTGCTTGTCAGCCATGGCTACCTCGCCCACCCGGTGCTACCGACCGCTGCTGTGACTGGGATTCGGGCGCGAGCGGAGCCGGGGACCGGATCCGCCCGCGCCCGCCCGTCCCTCAGTCCCTGGGCGCCGGCCGGCCGGCCGGGCCCTGCCGGTTGTAGTCGGCCTGGAAGGCGTCCCGCTCGGCCGCCGACATCTGGTTCAGCAGCACGTTCGGGCTCTGCAGCGGCGGGCACCGGCGCAGGTGGTCCAGCGTCCACATCTTGGACGGGTCGAGGTTCAGGTGCGGCTGGGCGACCATGGTCTTGCCGTCGTCGCGGACGAAGCCCATGTCGCTGACCACGTCGGCCCAGTTCCAGCCGTGGTAGAGCGTCTCCCATTCCCGGGCGCCGATCAGCTGGCCCATGTTCGGGGTGTTGCGGCCCTGGTAGGTCGGCCGGAACGCGACCGTGTCGGTCCACCGGCAGGCCTCATGGCAGTACGTCCGCCACTGACCGTCCACTTCGGCCATGACCATGTCCTCGCGGACCAGGCACGGCACCATGCAGGTCCAGCATCGGTGCGGGTAGACGTAGTCGACGTCCTCGAACACGATCGGGTTGTGGCCGTTCGGGGTGGCCAGCCGGTTGTAGGCCTCCCACCACTTGCCGTACCGGTCGTACCAGCCCGGGTACTTGAACTCGAACCACTCGAAGTCCTTGTCGGTCATCGGGTCGATGCGCCAGTAGTTCGCCAGCCAGCCGGTGGCGAAGAACTGCGCGACCTCATGCACGTAGCCCTTGTTCCAGATCTGGTTCCAGGCTTCCTCGATGAGGTCGTGCGGGATGACCAGCCCGTACTTCTCCAGCGGGACGAGGTAGCTGCGGTAGTAGTCGTCGTAGATCCAGCGCCGCCACATCTCGGCGTACGACTCGCGGTCCTTGCGCCGGTCCTTGGTGCCGTACTCGATGAACGTGCCGATGGCCGCGTCCACCACCCGGTGGTTGTTCCACCAGGCGTAGCGCAGGTCGCGCTCCAGTAGCTGGTGGTTGCCCTCGTCGGCGAGCGCCATCAGCAGCGTCGCGTAGCCGTTGCTGATGTGCCGCGACTCGTCCGACTGGACCGAGTGGAACACCGTCGGCAGCAGGTAGTCGCCGTTTGCCGCGGCTTCCGCCGGCATGGCCACGAACAGCGTGTTGGTGAACGCGGTCTCGGCCACGATCGTGAGGTAGATGCTGGCCGCCGTGATCGCGTCGCCGGTGATGAAGCCCTCGGCGAACTGCCGGCCGATGGTGCCGCAGTAGTCGCTCTGGAAGTTCCGCAGCGACGAGTTGAAGCCGGCCGGGTCGATGTAGTTGTTCATGTAGAGGCGCTTGAGGTTCTGCTGGATCGTCGAGTGCCGCACCTCGTCGATCATCTGGATGGCCTGGCCGTTGTGCAGCTCCGGGTTCGGCACGGTGCGGAACAGCAGCGGCATCGCCCGGGCCGCCGAGATCTCCGGCAGCGGGATGATGCTCAGGAACAGCTTCTGCCACTCCAGCCAGCGCTCCTGCACCTGCCGGAACATGTTCCCGCGGATCGCGCCGTCCGAGGCGCCGTAGACACGGTGGTCCTTCTCCTCCTGCATCGGGAAGTACGACCGCAGGACCTGCTTGAGCGGGTCCTTTTTCTGCGCCTTCTGGAAGGTGTAGTCGGTTCCGTACTGCGATACCGGCTCGTGATACGCCGGCTCCCAGGAGAGTTCCTGGATCTTCTGGTGCGCCCTGGCTACGCTCTGCCGACTCATCTGTGACTCCTCGCCTGTCAGATCGTCTCGGTTTGGGGTCCGGTGCCCCGCGACGCGGCGGGCGCGGCGGTGGCCGCGCGAGCCCGACCCGGCCCGAAACTCCTGGTGCGGCAGATCACACCCCGGTAACACAGCGTCGGCGGTCTCAACATGAGACAGCGGCCGGCCTACCCTCCACAGTGGACGGATCAGCCACCTTCGAACGCGGCGGCGCGCAGCTGCGCCAGCTGCCGGGCGATGTCCTCGGCGAGCCGCCGGTCGCCCTCGGCCGCAGGCCGGATGCCGAGCGCCCGCAGCAGCGCCGCGGCCGGCGGCCCCGGATCACCGGCCTCCCCGAGCACCGGGTGCAGACCCTGCTCGGCCAGGTGGTGGAAGACCAGGTTCACCACGGTCCACGGGTTGTACGTCTCGTCCTGCTGGTCGGTCGGCCGTTCCATCCGGCACCTCCGTACCGGACAGCCCACGCCCGCCGGGGCGCGATGGGGGTCTCAATATGAGACAGGCGCGGGTAGCGTCACGCCTATCGTGTAACCAGGACGCAATCTCGACCGCAGCGGCGCCGCTGGTGCGAACCGCCTTGCCAACGCGGTACCGGCCCGGGGGGCGCCATGTCGCCTGCAACGCAGCAGCCGCCGGTGACCCCCGGCGGCGACCGGCTGGCCAAGACCCGCGAGCGGTTCCTCACCGCGGAGAGCGTCGAACCGGATCAGGTTCGCGACACCATCCTCGCGTCCTGGTGGCGCTCCCGGCGGTTGAACGTGGCGGCCGACCACATCGACCTCGCCTACGTCCGCGACCCGGACCTGGACACCCCGCTGACCCGCAGCGCGCTGCCGGTGCTGCAACACCTGCGCGAGCAACTGGACGGGCAGCCGATCAGCCTGGTCCTGACCGACCCGACGGGCGTGGTGCTGACCCGGCTGATGGCCGACCCGGACCTGGACCGGTACCTCGACAGCGTCAAGCTCGCGCCCGGTTTCTCCTACGCCGAGGAGTTCATCGGCACCAACGGCATCGGCACCGCGCTGGAAGGCGGCCGGCCGATGCACGTGTTCGGGCACGAGCACTACGCCGAACACCTGGAGAACCTGGCCTGCGCCGGGGTGCCGATCCACCATCCGATCAACGGCAAGACGGTCGGCGTGGTCGACCTCACCTGCTGGCGCAAGGACGCCGGGCCGCTGCTGATCACGCTGGCGAAGACCACCGCCGACCAGATCCGGCAGGCGCTGCTGGCCGACTCGGGCATGCGCGAGCTGGAACTGTTCCACGAGTACCTGCGGGTCTGCCGGCGCACCGCGGGCATCGTGTTCGCGTTCAACAACGACGTCGTGATGATGAACGACCATGCCCGCCAGGTGCTCGACCCGGGCGACCAGTCGGTGCTGCTCGCCCAGGCGGCGGCCACCCTGGCCAGCCGGCACCGCGGCGCCGTCACCGTCGAACTGACCACCGGGATGACCGCCCGGATGTACTGCCGCCCGGTGCACGGCGGCGGCCGGCTGGCCGGCGGGGTGGCGCACGTGAAGCTGACCGAGGCCGGCGGCCGCCCGTCGGTCGACGCCGGCCCGGTGACCCGGATGATCCGGCCCGGACTGGTCGGAACCGGGCCGCTCTGGCTGCGCGGCTGCCACTCGGTCGAGGCCGGCTACGACTCCGGGGAGTGGCTGGCGCTGGCCGGCGAGCACGGCGTCGGCAAGCTCGCGGTGCTCCGCGCGGTGCACCAGGACCGCAACCCGGCCGGCCGGTTCCGGGTGCTGGACGCGACCGAGGCGACCGATCGCAGCTGGCTCGGCGGGGTCCGGCGCGAGCTGCGCGAGGGCAGCGGCGCGCTGGTGATCCGGCACGTCGACCGGCTGGCCGGCAACCGGCTGCGCGGGCTGGCCACCCAACTGGCCGCGGCCCGCGCCGCCGGCGGTACCGACGGGCTCTGGGTCGCGGTCACCCTCGGCCCCGGCAAGCCGTCCGCCGACCTGACCCGGCTGCTCCAGTCCTTCCCCAGCACGGTCGAGCTGCCCCCGCTGCGGCACCACATCGAGGACCTGCACGAGCTGGTCCCGTTCTTCCTCGGCAAGCTCAACCCGCACGGCCGGCTGACCTGCTCCCCCGAGGCCATGCAGCTGCTGGTCCGCACCAGCTGGCCGGGCAACGCCGAGCAGCTCTGGCAGGTGCTCCGCCAGGTCGTCCAGCACCGCCGCACCGGCACCATCCAGCCGGCCGACCTGCCACCGGAATGCCGCACGGTCAGCCGGCGGGTACTGAGCCCGCTCGAAGCGATGGAACGCGACGCGATCGTCCGCAGCCTGCTGGACGCCGACGGCAACAAGGTCAAAGCGGCGCGGTCACTGGGCATGTCCCGGGCGACCATCTACCGCAAGATCCACGAATACGGCATCGTCGCGCCGACCAGCTGACCGCCGGGCGCCGCCGGTTGCCCGGCCGGGCGCCCCTGGGTGACTCAGATTGAGAACGGCGGCGGCACCCCGGAGCGGGACAGTGACCGGACCGCACGGTAGCGGTGAGCAGCCCGAATGCCTCCGGCAGAGGAGCAGCGATGACCACACTCGACGCCACGACCGACCACCCCGTCCAGCTGGATGTGCCGGCGCCCGCCGCCCCGGTCGGCCTGCTCGCCGGCGACCCCACCGCGCTGGGCCTGCCCAGCTTCATCGTCGGCTCGGTCGCCCTCGGCCTGGTGCTGGTCGGGGTGGTACCGGCCAGCGCGGTCGGCGCGTCCCTGCCGATCATCCTGGCGGCCACCTCGCTGGGCCTGTTCGCGGCGACGATCTGGAGCGCCGCGGTCGGCCAGAGCGCGGTCGCCAGCGTCTTCGGCATCTTCGCCGGCTTCTGGCTCAGCTACGCGGTGCTCGTGCTCGGTCTCACCCACAACTGGTTCGGCATCACGGCGGACGCGGCGAAATCGACCCAGGAGCTGTTCCTGACCAGCTGGCTGATCGTCATCGTGATGCTCACGCTGGCCACCCTCCGGCTGCCCGGCGCGTTCACCGTCCTGTTCGCGCTCATCGACCTGGCCCTGCTGCTGGTGCTGATCGGCACCGCCCAGGCCTCGACCGGCGTGCTCAAGACCGCCGGCTACGTCGTGCTGCTGTTCGCCGCGGTCGGCGTCTACCTGTTCTTCGGCTCGGCCGCCCAGGCCACCGGCGGCCGGGCACTCCCGCTGGGCCGGCCCGTCCTGACCGGCTGACCGGCCCTGACCCCACCCCCGCCCGGGCCCTCCGGCGGGGTGACCGGTCGGCCGGCGGGGCGGTCAGCCGGCGGGGCGGTCAGCCGGCCGGGTGGGCGGTCACGACGGCACGCCGGCGGGCGAAGCGGACTTCGCCGCCGGCGCCGGCGTCCAGGCCGCCGGGGCCGGCTGCCGGGCCGCCGGGGCCGGCTCCCGGGCCGGCAGGGCCGGCTTCCAGGCCGGCGCCGGCTTCCGGGCCGATGGGGCCGGCTTCCGGGGCGGTGCCGCCGACCTGGCCGACGGCGGCGCGGATGAGCCAGGGGTCGTACTCCGGCGACATCATCACGATCAGCGTCAGCGCGGCCCGGGCCAGGTGCCGGGCCAGCAGGGTGGCGGCGGCGGCCGGGTCCCGGTTGGCGCAGGCGGCCAGGATCGCGTGGTGCTCGGCGGCGCCGACCGCGCGGGCGTGCGGCCCGCCGGTCACGTACACCCGCCGGTAGCGCTCGGTGTGCTCGGCCCACTGCTGGATCCAGGCCACCGTCCGGTCGCCGCCGTAGCGCAGGCAGGCCAGGTGGAACTGCTGGTGCAGCCGCTCCCAGCCGGGCAGGTCGGCCCGGTCGACCGCGTCCAGGTCGGCCAGCATCCGGCCCAGTTCGGCCAGGTCCGCGTCGGTGAACCGGGGCACGCTGACCGAGATCGCCAGCGCCTCGTTCACCACCCGCAGCGAGTAGAGCTGCTCGACCTCGGCCGGCGAGAACCGGCTCACCCGGGCCCGGCGGTTGATCTCGGCGTCGATCAGCCCTTCCCGCTGCAGCAGCCGGAACGCCTCGCGCACCGGGCCGCGGCTGACCCCGAGCTCCTTGGCGATGCTGGCCTGGGACAGGAACGAACCGGCCGCCACCTCGCCCATCAGGATCGCGTTGCGCAGCTGCCGGTGGATGGTGGGCGTGGCGTCGCGGGCACCGGGACGGACCGGCGGCGGTGTCGACGTCGGCATGACCCCTCCCAGGCTGCGGACCGGCTCAGTGCCGCCGCCCGCCGCCGACGCCCAGCACGCCCTCCCAGCCTACCGGCGGATCACCCTTGCGGCCGGCTCAGCCGGCAGCCAACCGGACGCCGACCGGACCGGGCGGCGGGCGCCCGGCCGGAGCCAGCGGCGGCACAACTCAGGCTTCGATGCGGGCGAGCAGGCTGCGCAGGTCGTCAGCGTGCTCCTCCTCCTCGGCCAGCAGCTGCTCGACCAGGCGGCGGGTGGTCGGGTCGCCCTCGCCGAGCCAGCGGGCGATCTCGGTGTAGGTGGCGATCGCGATCCGCTCGGCGACCAGGTCTTCGCGCAGCATCTCGGCGAGGCCGGTGCTGGCGTCGTAGCTGGTGTGGCTGCGCTCGGCCAGCACCGCCGGGTTGAAGTCGGGCTCGCCACCGAGCTGGGCGATCCGCTCGGCGGCCAGGTCGGCGTGCCGCTGCTCGTCGTTGGCGTGCTCGAGGAACTCGGCCGCGACGGTCGGCCCGTGCACGCCCTGCGCGGTGTAGTAGTGCCGCTTGTAGCGCAGCACGCAGACCAGTTCGGTCGCCAGTACCTCGTTCAGGACGTCGATCACCCGCTTGGTGTCGACCCCGTACGAAGCGGTGACCGGCCCGGCCTCGATCTGCTCCCGGGCCTGCGTCCGGATGCGGTCGAGGTCGAGCACAAACTCGTTCATCTGGTATTCCTCCTGGCGGTGAGGCCCGTACCGGTCGACCAGCAATCCTGCCCGTGATCTGCCGGGAGCACACCCCCACTCACCCATTTGACTACCTACAGTAGCG
>Ga0307500_10000434_pt1 | contig 13977 bp, 14 predicted proteins | sample 14_S_MG_FD_201362 | JGI IMG/M metagenome (GOLD analysis project Ga0307500, IMG submission 201362) | Soil microbial communities from Populus trichocarpa stands in riparian zone in the Pacific Northwest, United States - 14_S | ecosystem: Environmental > Terrestrial > Soil > Riparian zone > Trees... | reverse complement strand
GTCGCGAGCCCGGTAGCGCGCGCGCAAACCTATCCGTCCAGACAAATCACCCTGATCATTCCCTTCACGCCCGGCGGCTCGAACGATCTGGTCGGGCGCGCCATCGGCAAGAAGCTATCCGAGGCGTGGGGTCAGCCGGTGGTGGTCGAAAACCGCGGCGGCGGCGGCACCCTGATCGGCAGCACTGCCGTCGCCAAAGCGCCGCCGGATGGCTACACGCTGCTCCTGGTGTCTCCGACATTCACCATCAACCCGGCGACCCGGAAGACCATGCCGTTCGACACGGCGAGGGACTTTACGCCAATTGCCTTCATGGGCCGCGCGCCGCTGCTGGTCACAACATCGAACAAGCTGCCTGTGCAATCCGCCGGCGAGCTGTTTGCCCTGGCCAAGAGCAAGCCTGGCCAGATCACCTACGCCTCCGCAGGTCTTGGCAGCATCAACCAGATTTCGACCGAAGTGATCGCGCTGGCGGCAGGCGTGAAGCTCGCGCATGTTCCCTACAAGGGCGGCGCACCGGCGCTCAACGATCTCGCCGGCGGCCATGTCGACATCTACGTATCCAGCATTCCGCAGGCGCTCCAGCTCGTCCGAAGCGGCCAAATCAAGCCGCTTGCGGTGACGAGCAGCCGGCGAACGGCGCTGTTGCCCGACGTGCCCACGCTTGCGGAGTGCGGGACACCGGGCGCCGATGCGGAAACGTGGTGGGGCATCGTTGGCCCGGCCGGGATGCCCGCGGATGTCGTTCAGGCGCTGAACGCGGAGATCAACAAGATCCTGATATCGCCCGAGCTCGTCACGTTTCTCACCAATGAGGGCGCTGAAGCCGAGCCCATGGCTCCACAGCAGTTCGGAGACATGATGCGCCGGGAGATCGCGCGCTGGACCAAGGTCGCGCACGAGGTCAATATTTCGATCGATTAGCGTCAAGCCGACATGACTCTCTTCCCCGACCACGTCCGGTTTGGGTCCATTCGCGATCGGGTCGAGCCAACAGCAATGCAGGCCATGTCCGCTATGCCGCCGAAAGCGGAAGCCATCTCGTATCCGGCTACGCGCTTATGAGCGCCATGCCCTAATCCTCGAATCCGAACAGCCTGGCCGGATTAGTCACCAGGATTCTCCTCAGCTCGGCCTCGTCCGCGACGTAGCTGTAGAGCAGTTCGAGCAGGTCGGCGTCGTTGGGCGGCTGCACCACCGAAACCGGATGCGGCCAGTCGCTCGCCCAGACGCAGCGGTCGGGCGCGGCTTCGATATAGGCGCGCGCGATCGGGATGACGTCGTCCCAGGGCTTGCCCTTTTTCGAGGTCTTTTCGCCAAGCGACAGCATCACCCAGAAATTGCCCTTCGACAGCAGCTCCAGCATCTTCTGCAAATTCGGATCTTCCTTGCCACGCACGGGGTCGGGGCGGGCCATGTGGTCGATCAGCACGGGCAGGTCGAGGTTTTCGTATTTGGCGGCGCTGGAAACGATGCCGTCCTTCTCCGGCTGGATCTTTGCGTACCAGCCGAGTTCGCGCATCCGCGCGATCGCTCGCGCAAAATCCTTGTCCGAGAGCACCGCGCCGAGTTCCTGCCGGAAACTGAAACGCGCGCCGCGTACGCCGGCGTCGTGCAGCTTGGCGAGATAGGCGTCGCTGGCTTCGGCAAACACCAGCGCGTTGGCGCAGGCGCGATAGTTCGGTCCCATCGCGGCGAGGGCATCGAGCACCACGGCGTGATCGGCGCCATAGGTCGTGGTCTGCACGATGATGCCGCGCTCGATACCGAGCGCCTTGTGGACGCGCAGCGCCGCTTCCCAGGTCGCGGTCGGCATCTGGTAGGCGGCACCCGGCCGCACCGGATATTTGTCCAGCGGGCCCAGCACGTGAAACTGGCTGTCGATGCTCTTCGGCGGCGGCAGTCTAGAAGGGCGGCGCGGGTTCGGATCGAAGGGAAGATAGGCCGGCATGTCAGGTTCCTTGTCTGGTCGCGGTCAGCCGATCACGGCGGTGAAATCGCATTGCACGAGCGCGCCGTTCTCCATGTCCATCTGCAGGGCATGACGGGCCGGGCGCGAATGCTCGTCGGGAAACATTTTTAGCCATTCGACATTCACCGGTGCGCGCTGGGTGCGATCCTGCAGCCACACCGTCATCTTGATGATGTCGGAGGTCGCCCCGCCGCCGGCTTCCACGATGGCCTTCATGTGGCCGAACATATTGGCGCACTGGTCTTCGATCTTTTCCGGCATCTTGCCGGTCGCGGGGTCGCGGCCGAGGATGACGCCGGACATCAGGAGGTTGCCGATGCGGCAGGCGTTCGGAATCGGATTGGCGTGCTTGAACTCGCCGATATGAATGCTCTTGCGCCTTGTCATCGCTGCTCTCCCTGGGACGCTTTCTTGTTCAGACGAACTGGCACGACACCGATCCGAACTGGCCGTAATCGGCGTGAAACGTGTCGCCCTTGATGATGTTGACCGGCCGCGTAAACGATCCGGCCAGCACCACTTCGCCGGCTTCGAGATGCTCTCCTTGGGCAGCCAGCCGATCGGCGAGCCAGGCCACGCCGTTGGCGGGATGGTTGAGGACGCCGGCGGCGATACCGGTCTCCTCGATCTGGCCGTTGCGAAACAGCAGCGCCCCGATCCAGCGCAGGTCGAAATCGAGCGGCCGAATGGGCCGGCCGCCGACGACCAGCGCGGCATTTGCGGCATTGTCGGAAATCGTGTCCATCACCTTGCGCGGCGCCTTGGTCTCGGGATCGACGCGATGCATCCTGGTCTCCAGGATTTCGAGCGCCGGCGTGACGTAGTCGGTGGCGTTGAGCACATCGAACAGCGTGCAATCGGGGCCCTTCAAGGGAGCCTTCAACACGAATGCCAGCTCGACCTCGATACGCGGCGCATGGAAGCGGTCGAACGGGATTGGCGATGCGTCCGGATAGAACATGTCCGCGAACAGCACGCCGTAATCCGGCTCGGAAATGCCGACGGCGTTCTGCATCGCTTTCGATGTCAGGCCGATCTTGTGCCCCCTGACGACGCGGCCGCGGGAGAGCTGCAGCTTCGTCCAGGCGCGCTGGATGGCGTAGGCATCCTCGATCGTGAGATCAGGATATTCGCGTGTGAACGCTGGTATCAACGACTTGCTGCGTTCGGCCTCATCGAGGCGCTGCGCCAGCCGTTCGATCGTCTGTTGATCAAGCATCGGCTACTGCTCCTCCGCCACGGTGTTGCGGAGGACGCCGATGCCAGCGGATTCCACCTCGACGACGTCGCCCGGCTTGAGCCAGCGCGGCGGCGTGAACCGGGCGCCGGCCCCGGTCGGGGTGCCGGTCGCGATCATGTCGCCGGGCTTCAGGGTGGCAAAGGTGGAGAGGTAGGCGATCAGGAAATCGAACGGGAACATCAGCCGCTCGGTGGAATCGCTTTGGCGCACCTCGCCATTGACGCGGGTAACAATGTCATGCGGCCCGCGCGGATCGCATTCGTCCGACGTGACGATCCACGGCCCGATGCTGCCGGAGCGGTCGAAATTCTTGCCTTGCGTAACGTTGAACTTGCCGTGATGCAGCCAGTCGCGGACGCTGCCCTCGTTGCACAGCGTCATGCCGAAGATGTGGTCAAAGGCGCGCTCGCGGGGAATGTGCCGGCCTTCCTTGCCGATCACGATCACAAGCTCGCCCTCATAGTCGAGCTGTTCGGAAATCTTCGGCTTTTCGATCGGCTGGTTGGAGCCGACAACGGAGGAGGGGTTGCGGACAAACAGGCTCGGATATTTCGGCAGGTCCGAATTGTCCTTGTACTCGGCGTTGCGGTCCTTGTAGTTGACGCCGATGCACCAGAGCTTTTCCGGGTTCGGAATCGGTGGCAGCAGCACGAGATCGTCGAGGGCATGGCTCGGCTTGAGGCCGGCGACCATCTGGCGCGCAACTTCCAGACCGTCCCTGGCGATCAGGCTCCGAAGGTCCGGACATTTCGGTCCGATCCGCTTCGTCAGATCGACGACGCCGCTGTCGACTGCCGCGCCGTAGCGCGGCTCTCCTTCCACCAGATAGCTCACCAGTCGCATTGTCGTCCTCTTCGAGAATTCTGCTTCGATCTGCGTCCGACGTCAGCAAGCTCGGTACGGATTGCTGCCACCGCTAATCGGTCGATTTCGGGGTCTGGAAGACGCCGCGCAGCGTCACGATCTCGCCGAGCCGGGCGTAGCGGGGCCCACCGATGCGGGCGATCGGGTCGAGCGCTTCGGTCTCGACCTTGCCGTTGTTCACGAGACCGTCGCGGATGTGGAACATGACGACCTCGCCGACGATGAGCCGGCTGCGCGCCTCGCCGAATTCGAGACATTGCCGAAACACGCATTCCATCGCGACCGGCGCGGCGGCAAGCCGGGGCACCTTGACGCGCTCGCTGGGACGCGTTTCCAGTTTGAGCTCTTCGACCTCGCTGACTTCGGGCGGATGCTCGACCGAACTGTCATGCACCGCATCCATCAGCGGCGTGTCGGCGATGTGGATGACGTACTCCTCGGTGTCGAGGATGTTGTGCGCCGTATCCTTGTAGTCGGGGCCCTTGCGGCCGACGCTGATGGCCAGCATCGGCGGCTTCTGCGAGACGAAGGTGAAGGCGCTGAACGGGGCGAGGTTGAGCACGCCCTTGCGCGACAGGCTCGTCACCCAGGCGATCGGACGCGGCACCACGATGCCGGTCATCAGCCGGTAAATCCGCTCCGCGCCGAGATCGCCGGGATCGATCTGCATGGATCAGTCAGCCTTGATGTTGGCCTTGCGGACCACGGGAATCCACTTGGCGTCCTCGCGTTCGAGGTAGCTCGTGAAATCCGCCGGCGTCATCGATACGGCCTCGGCGCCGAGTGCGTAGAACTTCTCGACGATGGCGGGATCTTTCAGGATCTCCGCGAGGCTCTCGTTCAGCTTGGTCACGATCTCGGCCGGCGTGCCTGCTGGCGCGAACAGGCCGGTGAAGGTCTGGCCGTCAAATTCCTTGTAGCCGAGTTCGGTGAAGGTCGGGACGTCCGGAAGCCAGGAGGCGCGGTGCGTGCCGGTGACGGCGAGGGGACGCAGCATGCCGCTCTTGATGGAAGGCAGTCCGACCGAGATCTGGTCAAGCGCGAATTGCACCTGTCCGCCAATCAGGTCGTTGAGGGCAGGGGCGTTGCCGCGGTAGTGCACCGTCAGCCATTCCAGGCCCAGCTCCGACTGCATCAGCTCGCTGAGCAGATGGTTGGTGGTGCCCTGGCCGGGAGACGCCATCGTCAGCTTGCCGGGATCGCGGCGGGCAAGCTCGATGAACTCCTTCAGATCCTTGGCCGCCACCGACGGGTGCACTTCGAGTACCAGCGGCGTCATCGTGATCGAGGTGATCGGGATGAAATCCCGCTTCCAATTATAGGCGTCGCGCTTGGCGATCTCGGGTGCGAACAGCACGGGGCCGTTGGCGCCGACGAACAGGGCGTAGCCGTCGGGTTTGGCTTTCGCGAACGCCTCGCCGGCGATCAGGCCGCCGGCGCCGGCCTTGTTTTCGACGATGAACGGTTGGCCGAGCTTCGCCTGGAGCCTGTCGGCGATGACGCGCGCCGCGCTGTCGACATTGCCGCCTGCCGGATAGGGCACGATCAGGCGTACCTGCCGCGCCGGCCATTGCTGGGCATCGGCCTGCGCGCTCAAAGCCACCGAGAACAGTGCCGATACGGCGACGCCTGCGATCGCGAAAAATTTCATCGCATTCTCCCGAAAAGCGGCACATCACCGCTACGTTTTGTTTTGCGCGAGCCCCGTCCCGGGCGGCAGGCACATGTATTATTCCGCGGCGCGATGTTGCGCGCGGCCCTTTCGCTGTCGACCAAATTGTGGTGTTTCTGTCCACATTGTGGACAGCGGACAATGCAGACAACGGATATGACAAACGCTCGGTTAAAGGCGCGCGGACGAGACCCGCGGCAGGGCGGGCAGGCGATCCGCCGCGCGTTGGCCGTGCTGCGGACGCTCGCGGTTGGCGGGGAAAAAGGCGTGCCTCTGGTTGAGATCGTGCAAGCGACGTCGCTCGCCCGCCCCACGGTCCATCGCATCGTGCATGTGCTGATCGAGGAGGGGATCGTCGAGCGCAGCGAGCGGACGGGAAATTACGTCGTCGGCCGCCAGGTGCCCGAACTGGCGCTGGCGCGTCCATCGCGTTCACCCCTGATGGTTGCAGCCGAGCCGTATCTCGCGGAAGCGTCGGCGCAGCTCGGGGATACGCTGTTTCTAACGGTGCGCACCGGGCTCGACACGCTCTGCGTGGCCCGCCGCATCGGCGGCTATCCGATCCAGGTGCTGTCGATCGAGGTCGGTGTGCGGCGTCCGCTGGGCGTCAGCAGCGCGGGGGTCGCGATACTCGCCGCGATGCCCGCTGCGGAGGCACGCAAGATCGTGCTCGCCAACGAAACACGATTTGGCGCCTATCGGACCGATACGGCCACCGTACTCGGGCAGATCCAGCTCGCACGCCGCCGGGGTTACAATCTGCGCGATGTCGGCCTGGTGCAGGGAACGAAGTCGCTTTCGGCCTGGATCCGGACGCCGGACGGCGAGCCGGCCGCCGCGATTACGCTCTCGGCCATCCGAAGCAGGTTGAGCCCGCGCCGCGCGATCGAGGTGGCAGACGTTCTGGTGGCGGCTGCGCGCGCGATCGAGGCGGCGACGCCGCGGGATTAGCCTAGGCGGTTCCGATTGAATCGGAACTTTTTGATTTTGACGCGTTTCACTCAGTACGCCTCGCTGCGGCTATGATCTGGCTGCGTTGAATGTCAATCAGACCTAGTCCAACCCGACCTTGCCCTGCGCCCAATAGGCCTTGGTCTTCACCCGCGATGACACGACGCCGACTGCTTTCAGGGCCCGGCTTATGCGCTGGATCGACAATGCCCTGCCTGTAAGAACGAAATGCGCGCCGCTTGCGGCAAGACGCAACACTTCGGCTTCGGCCGCGGCGAGATGGGCGTCATTGCCGGTGCGCTCGATCAACGCCGCCTCGCCGAGGCCGATCGCCTCCAGCACCGGTCGCGACTCCGCGACATCGGAGGCTTCGAACACATGGATTGCACCGTCGGTCTGCAGGCAATCGCGGAGTGCCGCCGCCAGGCCGAACGAGGTTTCATCGCCGAACAGGACCACCGGCGATTTAAGGCCGGATAGATCGAGCGAGCGGCGCGGGCCGAAGAACTGGCAGGTGTCGTCTTCGCGCAGGCCGCTTGCCCATCGGCTGCCGGGGCCGTCGCCATGCGCGAAGGTGAGTATTCGTGTCCTGCCGCTGTCGGCGTCCCACGACATCGGCGTGTAGGTCCGCGCGCTCAGGCCCGAGCCCATCGATACCTGGACCTTTTGGCCAGCCGTCCAGTCGACGTTCCTGAGCGCTTCGCCTTCCAGTTGGACCAGCCGAAAGTGCGGCGAGAGCGTCTCGATCGCGGCAACGCGCGCGGGACGCATCAGCCATCGCAGCAACGTCCGCATGACGCGACCCGGCGGGGCGAACGGCGGCGCAGAATCTTGCGGCCGGTGGGCGGGTTGGGTCAAGAGTTCGCTCCTTTTACCGTAAATTTCGATGGCGCTGCCGCGCGGATCATTTCGTCTTGACGGTGAGTTCGTTACCGCGCCCCGGATCGAACGACAGCGGCAATGAGAGATAACCGTTCTGATGATCGCGGACGTACTCGATGTAGCCGCCCGCCTCCGCGAACGCATTCTCGCCGATGATTATCGCACCCGGCTTCAGATGGGGCTCCAGTAGCTTGAGAATGGGAAGATACAGGGTGAAGGCGCCGTCGAGCATCACCATGTCGATGTCACCGCCGACGTCGGATTTGAGGGTTTCCCGCGCATCGCCGGCCCGAAACTCGACAAGATCGCCCAGCCCGGCGGCCGTCACGTTCACACGCGCTCGCTCGGTCTTGCTGGGCTCGAGATCGGTGCCGATCAGGCGGCCGCCACCCATGTCGCGCAGCGCCGCCGCCAAATAGATGGCGGAAATTCCCATCGAAGAGCCGAACTCGACGATGCGCTTGGCCTTGCAGCTTCGGGCACACATGTAGAGAAAGCGCCCAAACTCCGGGGAGACGCTCAGGAAATTATCGGCGTAACCGTGATACAGCCCCGTCAGATCCTTGGTCTCAGCTTCGACAACCTGTCTCATTGCCTGTTCGACATTGGTCATCTCGCTCGCGTAGGTTTGCATCAGGGGCGTATCGGCCGCTTCTGCTTCCTGATGGAGACGTTTGAGAACTTCCGCGACCGGGCCGCTGCTGAGTGAATCCATGCTTCCGATTCCATTGGGGGGCTCGCCCCTGCCGGCGGCGTGCCAGCTTGCGGGTGTCGAAGTCAGAATACGAAATCGCCCCTCTGACCGCATTCCGCAAATGGGACAATATATTGCGATTTCTGGTCAACGGGCGCGAGGGGATTTGTCCGAAGGCAGACAGAGTGCAGAACATCTGTCGTGGTTGACTACGATGATTTTCTGTCGAGGCTGGTTCACTGTTTGGCGAATTCCTGGCGATCCTGGGCCCCCCCGGCTGGAGGCGGGTCGTCCTGCACGAAGACTTCGTCGCAACCGACGTCGCCGTGTCGTCTACGATTACGATGCACTAGCTAGCTACGAACCTCGGAATGGATTGACGCGGCACGACGGCGGCACGCGGGGCCGTTCGCGCTGGGCGCGGCAGGGCTCCGATCAGCTATAGTCGGGCAAAGTCAGCGCGCTGTGGACCTGACGGGAGCTGTCCTTCTGAAGGACCTCGCCTCCCGCTTCTGCCGCCATCTTTCGGAACATCTCGTTGCGCGCGTTGATCTCCTCCTGGGTGTTCGGGATCATGGTGCGCCTGCCTTCATCGACCAGGGCTTGGTTCATCTCGACGAAGGGCCGCACCAGTGTCTCATAAGCCTCGAAGGCAGAGTTGTAGTCCGCATTGGTCGCGATCTCGCCGGCCAGAACATAGGCGCCGACCAGCGCCATGCTCGACCCTTGGCCCGACATGAAGGAGGTGGCGTGCGCTGCATCCCCGGCAAGCACCACGCGTCCCTTCGACCAGGCCGGCATGTAGATCTGGCTGACCGAGTCGAAGAACAGGTCCTTGGCCTTTCGCATTGCCCCCACCATTTGGGGCACGATCCACCCGTTGACCCCTTCGAACATGCGGGCGGTCAGATCGCGTTTGTCCTCGTCGGTGAGGTTCTTCCGAAACGGCGAGGTCGGATATTTGAAGACGAGGAATGCGTAGGCCGGGCCGCTATCATTGGTCGCATAGATAACCGCATTCTTTCCCGGAAGCGTAAAGGCGAGGGCGCCACGATCGAGACCGAAGGTGTTTGGGATCGTGAACCCGGCGAAGCAGTAACCAATGTACCGCTCGAATTGGGACTCGTGGCCGAAGACCAGTGATCGGGCGTTCGAATGCAGACCGTCCGCGCCGATGATGATGTCGTAGGTCCCGGTGTCTCCGCTGGCAAATGTCACGTTTACGCCGTCAGCACGCTCCTCCAGAGCAGCGATGGAGTCGTTGAACTTGTAGTTCGCCGTGTCCTTCGTTGCGGCATACAAGGTCGTGGCGATGTCGCCCCGGCGAATCTCGATATCCTTGCCCCTGACGCCTCCCGTGATCGCTTCCGGATCGATCTTCGCGACCACTGCGCCGTTGGCGTCCACGAAGCCGATGCTCTGCGTGTCGACGTGCGCCGCGCGCATCTGCGCGTACAGGCCCATGCGCTCCACCGCCTCGATCGCGGTGCCCCGGACATCGATCGGGTAGCCGCCCCCGCGCAACGACGAGGCTTTCTCCACGACGGTCGCGTTGATGCCATAGCGGGCGAGCCAAAAGGCCAGCGCGGGACCCGCAATGCTCGCACCCGATATCAAGACAGTCTTGACCGCTCTCTCACGCATGTCCTGCAATCCCGTCGTGTCCTGCGGCTGATCGTTCCGCGAGCGCTTCGCGGTTCGCGATCCGAATGGGCTTTCCGTCGAGCCACGCCGCCACGGCTTCAACAGCATCGGAATAGACGGCGGCGAGAAGTTCGCGGGTGACGTAGCCGAGGTGAGGAGAAAGCGTCACGTTCGGCAGCGATCGCAGCGGATGATCAGACGGCAGCGGCTCGACGTCATAGACGTCCAGTCCTGCTCCGGCGATCTGTCCTGCTTTGAGGCCGGCGATGAGCGCCGCCTCATCGACGATCGGGCCTCTGGAAGTGTTGATCAAGTAGGCGCTTGGCTTCATCAGGGCCAGCTCGGGTCCAGCGACGAGACCATGTGTGCGTTCCGACAGCACTAAGTGGATGGTGATCACGTCGGCTTCTCTAAAGAGGGCCTCTTTCTCGACCCGGCGCGCGCCGACCGCCGCCGCGGCCTCAGCGGTGAGGTTTTGGCTCCAGGCGATAACCTCCATCCCAAAAAACTTAGCGTATCCATTTATGATTTTGCCGCTCCTGCCGAGACCGAGAAGGCCGAGCGTCTTGCCGTGCAGGGTCGTGCCTGCCGAGGACTGCCACCCGCCTTCGCGCATGCGCCGATGTTCTTCGGCCAGGTTGCGCACGGTCGCCATCGTCAATCCCCACACCAGTTCCGGGACGGCGGCGGCGGCAGCGGCGAATGCAGGGTTGGCGAAGTCCGGATGGGCCACCGGGATGCCCCGTTCGGTTGCGGCGACCATGTCCAGGTTCGCCAAGCTCATGCCGACGATTGTCATGAACTTCAGGTTCGGCAGCCGCTCGATGAGCGTGCGCGGAAAGGCCGTCCGTTCCCGGAGAGTACAAATCACGTCGAACGGTTGCAGCACCTCCGCGGCCTCGTCCTCGGAGAGGTGACGGTCGAAAATCGCTACGTCTGCCTTGGCCCGCACCGACGACCAGTCGGCAAGGTCGAGGGCTACGCCGGCGTAGTCGTCGAGTATCGCCACCTTCGTCATTCGGCCTCCTGATCAATCAACGGACCGGCTTGCGCGCAAACCAAATAAGATGCATGAATCGTTCTTATAGCGCCGAAGCAGGGGCGTCAATTAGAATCGCTCGTGCATCTTAAAGGAGGCCGCGTGGAGGCGAAGAAGGGTCGGCGACGCGGGGGCACTCTCGAGACAGCAATCCTTGACGCCGCTTGGGCCGAACTGCTGGAGATCGGATATTCCAGCTTCACGGTGGAAGCGGTAGCGAAGCGGGCGGGAACGAGCCGCCCTGTTTTGACTCGCCGTTGGCCGAGCCGTTCCGATCTGGCCGTCGCCGCGCTGGCCCATTACAACAGGACTAATCCTGTCGAAATGCCCGACCTCGGAAACGTGCGGGCCGAATTAATCCATGTTCTGCAAAAGCTCTCGGAACGAGGCGCCAGCACCGTGATACACGTCGTTCTGACCATGAACGACTATTTTGCGGAAACCAATTCGAGCATCGCCGATCTTCGGGCGCGTCTGGTTGGTGAGAACAAATTCGAACAGGTGTTACGGCGCGGTGTCGCGAGAGGAGAACTGGATCAGAGTAAATTGACATCGCGCATATCATCGCTGCCACTCGACCTTCTCCGCCACGAACTCATCATGACGCGCAGGCCTATTTCAAAAGAGCTGATCGTGGAAATCGTAGATACGATATTCTTGCCGTTAGCGGCCACCAGGGCGGCGTTTTGATGCGTCCCACGCTCGACCGAACGCGGTTGTGCGGCACGTAATAGCCGATACGGAATCGCTCATCTGACCGCATTTTGCAAACGGGATATAGTACGAGTTCTGGTCGGAAACTCGCAGGGGGCTTGTCCCAGGGCGAATGGCGATCACGCGAGGATGCGGCGTTCTGCCAGATAACGGGCAGGCGGCTTGCCCAGGGCTTTGCGGAACATGGTGACGAAGGCGCTCGCGCCCTCATAGCCGAGATCGAGCGCCACGGTCTGGACCGACGCCCCTTGGTCAAGGCGCTGCAGCGCAATGAGAATGTGGAGCTGCTGACGCCAGCGGCCGAAGCTCATGCCGGTCTCGCGTTTCAGAGCCCGGGTCAAGGTCCGCGGGGCAACGGCCATGCGCCGGCCCCAGTCGTCGATCGTCGCGCGGTCGGAGGGATCGGCCATCATCGCGGCGGCGATCTTACGCAACTTGGCGTCGACCGGCATTGGGAAGTTCAGCTTCTCGACGGGCGCTACAGACAGCTGGTCGAGCAGCACCGTGGCGATCCGACCGTCGGCGCCGCCAACATCGTACAGGACCGGCATCTGGGTGACGTGCAGCAGCAAACGTTCGAGCAACGGCGAGATCGACAGCGTGCAGCATTGCCTGGGCAACGCTGGCGTCGCATCCGGTTCGACAAACAGGAGATAGACCTCGACATTTCCCGCAGCGGTCACGCTGTGGGGAAGATTGCAGGGAATCCAGAGCGCACAGCGCGGCGGCACGATCCAAACGCTGCTGCCGGCTTCGCACCTGACGACGCCACGCAAGGTCAGGATAAGCTGGGCCTTCCGATGCTCGTGAATGGGCATCTCCACGCCTTTGGTGAACATATCGAACCCGACGGCGGTGATGGCGCGGGACACGTCCTCGGGATCGAAATCATCGTCGGGGCGAAGATCCTCTTCCTTGAGCCGGTAGAAGGGCATGGCGGGTGACGATCGATCCGAGTGCGTTGACCAGATCAAACAATATCAGTCCGCGATTACGACTTTCAACACAGGAGGCAGCTTCAGCCGGGCGGCTGCTCCCCCGCTCACACATTTATGGCGAATATTGAATAGCGATCAGTCCTAGCCGGCCGCGGCGTTGGTCGACTTCGGCGCTGTCTTCGGGGTGCGGCGGAAGCGCAGCACGATCCTGGTGCCGTGATGGTTGGGATCGCGCTCGGCGGTGGCGTCCAGCTTGGCGGCCATCGCGGTCACGATGCGCTGTCCCATGCCGGTGGAGCGCGGGTCGACCTTGACATTGAGGCCGACACCATCGTCCGCAATCGCCACCACAAGGTCTTCGCCGTCGTGCTGCAGTTCGACGTGAATCGGCCCGGAGCCGTCCGGATAGGCGTATTTGACGGCGTTCATCACCAGTTCGTTGACGATGATGCCGATCGCGACCGCGCGGTCCGGGTCGATCTCGATCGGTTCGGCCTTGAGCGTCAGCCGCGACATCTTGTTGCCCTCGGCCGACCGCCGAAGGTCTTCCAGCAGGGCTTCGAGATACTGGTTCAGCAGCACGCTCTTGAGATCGTGCGAGGTGTAGAGGCGGCGATGGACCTGCGCGACCGCGGCGACACGGCCCATCGCATTGGTCAGCGCCGCCTTGACATCGTCCTGGGTCGTCGAATTGGCCTGCAAATGCAGCAGCGAGGCGATGATCTGCAGGGAGTTGCCGACGCGGTGGTTGACTTCGCGCAGCAGCACCTCGCGTTCGGCGGCAAGCGCCGCGTAGCGGTCGCGCGAGCGGTGAACCTCGGCTTCCGCCTCGTCACGCGCGCGCTGGAGCTCGGCCTGCTTGAGCGCGCCGTTAACGGCGACCTGAAGCAGCGGAATGAAGTCGCCCCTGACGTCCTTGACCAGATAGTCGGCAGCGCCGGCTTTCAGCGCCGTAACGGCGATCGCCGAATCCTGCGAGGCCGTGACGAATACCACGGGCGGGGCGCCCGGGATCGCCATGATCTGTTCCAGCGTTTCGAGGCCGTCGAGGCCCGGCATGTACTGGTCCAGCGCAATCACATCGATGCCGCCTTGCGCCAGCCGCGCCAGCCCTTGCTCGCCGCCCGACGCGTGGACGACCTTGAAGCCCGCACGCGTCAGGCCGCGGTCGACCAGCCGGGCGAGGCCAGCGTCATCGTCGATATACAGCAATGTCGGCGTTGCGGGTTTCATGTGGCGGCAGGGGGCACCTGGATGACGGAAAAGAACAGGCCGAGCTGGCGAATGGCGTTGGCGAAGCTTTCGTAGTTCACGGGCTTGGTGATGTAGACGTTGCAACCGAGTTCGTAGCAGCGCTTGATCTCTTG
>Ga0307500_10000433_pt1 | contig 13995 bp, 13 predicted proteins | sample 14_S_MG_FD_201362 | JGI IMG/M metagenome (GOLD analysis project Ga0307500, IMG submission 201362) | Soil microbial communities from Populus trichocarpa stands in riparian zone in the Pacific Northwest, United States - 14_S | ecosystem: Environmental > Terrestrial > Soil > Riparian zone > Trees... | reverse complement strand
ACATCAAGAGATCGTCGATGTTGATCTCGACCGCGATCCGCGTCGTGGTGGCAGGGGCACAGGGCAGCGGCGCGTTCGGGCGCCACAAGTCCGGCTTGCTGTCGCCGGCCCGATTGAACGCCGGCCGCGCGCTCGAGGACACCGAGCTCGTGATGATGTCCCAGATGCCGTTGTCGTTCCCAGCCAGACTCATCACGGCATCGACCGCGTGATTTTGATATTGATTTTGGCCGGGACTTTTCGCGACGTGCCCCCACAGCGAGGCGGGAAAGGCCACCGAGAGCTGCCGGCAGCATTCCTCCGTGAACGTCCCGCAGCCGGTCTTGCTCGCCAGGTTGTAGTTGCCTGACGCATACACGCCGTTGATGATCTCGAGCGGCGTGCCGCCGGTGACGGGCGGCGGGATGGGCGGCTCCGGCGGCGCGGGGACATCGGTCAGCGTGAAGTCGTCACACTGCAAGTACGCGCGCTCGGCATCGGCATACACCAGCACGCCGCGCGCTTGTAGCGGGATCTTCCCGGTGGCCTCGAGGTTCACCTGCGCGCCGTTTCCCGGCGGGACCGAATCGGGAATGTCGAACACCACACCGGCCCGCCCCGCGGGGTCGACTGAGGGCACGGCCGTCCCACCCCACCCGCTATCGTGGGCGAGTGTGACGTGCGTCCCCTCGAGCAGCGGCACGCCGGCGGGCGTGTTGAACACGTAGAACTGATGCGGCATCTCAGCTTCCTTCCGGCAGTGGCGGCCCCTGCGTCCCGTAGAGTTCCACGAAGGCCTCGTTCGTGACCACCTCCGGCGGGTGCGTCGGAAACGCCACCGAGAACGTAATCCAGTCGCCGTCGTGCAGTTCCCACAGCCCCGTCTCGGTATGGACGTGCGCCCGCCAGTCCGCGAAGATCGGCGTCTGGATGCAGGTGCCGACCGGATGCGCTTCGGTGCAGACACCGACCGGCGGCGGCGTGAGCGCGGCCGACCACTGCTCGGCCATCACCTTCTGCGGTTTCGCGACGTATTGCTTTTGCATGGGGTCAGGCCGGGATATGAATCTGCACGCGGAAGTTGTAGACGCCGGCCGCCCAGGCCGTGCCGCCAATGTCGCGCAGCAGGTTGAGCGTCGACGATGAGGGCTGGATGTCCGCAATGCCGGTCCCGCTCACCGCGCCCCAATAATGGAACGGCGTGCCGACGGAGCGCACCGACGTAAACGGGAGCGTGACGTTGAGAAACACCGGAGCGCCAACCACGGTGTTGCCGTTGGAGTTCATGTTGAGCCAGTACGTCCGCATGCGCCCGTGCAGTTGATAGACGTTCGCCGTGATCCCCGCGGCCGTCACCGTCCAGCTGCCGCCGGTCGTGCCGACAAAATTCGCGGCGTTGAAGCTGATATCCACCCAATCCTGGACGGCAATATCGATCTGATCGTAGAGAATCTGTTTCTCGGCGTTGTTGATGACGGTGCCAAGCGTACCCGAGCCGTCGTCGTCGACCCATTGCGTTCTAAGAATCGCCATTACGTCCTCGTCTGCATGCGCCGCAACCAATCCTCGAACGAGAAACGGATGCCCGAGGCTTCGACCGTATACGTCGGCGGCTGGGTCGGATAGGGCCGGAAGTTATCGATCGTGACCTGCTGAATCTTGAAGGTGCCGCTCACGTTCAAGGGCGAGCCGGCGCCCACGGTCAGGTTGACCAGCACGCTCTTGCCGGCCGCCGTCAGGCGGTCGAAGCAGCGATAGGACAGCGTGGCCCGGTCGAGCGGGCGCACGCTCAGGGTCGCCTGCCCGCGGCTGCGCGCTTCGGTGATCGACAGGCGCCGGTCCTGCACCCACTCTTCACGGATGCCCGTCCCGCCCATGACGGCGGCGAGCTGCGCTTGCCGCGCGGGATCGTCGACCTGCACGACGAGATAGACCTCGTCGCCGGCCGTGAGCGCGCGCGTGATCGACCGCGTCCCGGTGGCCGGGATGCCGGTGAGCATCGGCGCAATCGTCACGGTCGAGTTGTACGCGACGGCCGCGGTCATCGCGCCAATGCCGGTGGCGGGAATCCCCGTGAGCGCGGTCGCCGACTTCGCCGTATAGCGGATCACCTGTTCGCCGTTGCCGATGATCGCCCAGCCGCCCGTCGGGAACACGCTGCCATTGGCGACGATGAGCGAGGGCGAACCCGCCGGCACGGACCCGGCCGGCACCTGGAGCGCGGAGGTATCGCCCGTGGGCGCGTTCACGCCGAGGGAGGCGTCCGGCAGACTGTCATTGAAGGCCGTCGTCGTGTTGTCGCCGAGATGCATCGCGAGCTTCAATTGGGCGCCGTTCGCCGCGGTGCGGTAGATTTTCCGGCCGGTGGTCGGCGACGGCCCCGGCGCGAGATTCGACACGAACACATTTTTGTATTCCGTGCCCGCCGTGTTGGTCGTCGGGGCGGTCGCCCCGAGCGAGGCATCCGGCACTTGGTCGATATATTCACTCGTCGTCATGTCGTTGATGGTCGCGACGAGCTTCAGCGGGAGTTGGGTATTCACGGTCGAGCGGTAGATCCGCCTGGCCGTGAAGCCCGCGGGGGCATTGCCGCTATTCCCGATGAGGACGCGGACCTTCCGCAGGCTTCGCGTCGCGGTGTTCGTCGTCGGAATCGCCGCTCCGAGCGCGGCGTCGGTCGTCAGATCCATGAAGGTGCCCGTGATCTGGCCGTTCCCCATGACCGTGACTGTCGCATTGCCCGTAAACAGGTACGGTCCCATTTGGGACGAACCCGCCGAGACGCTCTTGGCGCGATAGACTTTGATCGCGGTCGTGCCCGCGGGGACCGCAAAGGTGGCACTCCCGTCTTGGTCGCCGATGAACAGCTCGAACTTTTGCGTGGCCGTCGTGAGGGCCGTATAGACGATGAATCCCATCGCCGCCGTCGTTTCCCCGCTCAGGCCGACATACGTCACGGCATAGCCGTAGTAGCGATCTTTCGTGAGCGGTCCGGTCGCCCAGTTATTGACGGTTTTGATCCCGCCGGTCGCCGGAAGCGGGCCGACCGTGTTCGCCCGCCCGCTCAGTGTGGGCAGCGTCTCGCCGCCACCCGCCGATACCCACGTGAACGCCCAGTCATGCAGCCCCGGCTCCGGGCCGGTCGTCGAGGGCTCCGGCGTGAGCCCCGGCACGGTATTGCCGAACTGCGGATCCATCAGTTGGCCCACGGCGATGGATCCGACGGGACTCGGGAGCGATTCGCCGGACGGCGTGACGTCGGTATACGCGTACTGATACGTGCCGGGCGTCAGGCCCGTGCCGAGGTTGGGCGCCAGCGTCAGCACCCCAGCCGGCCCATTGCCGGGGCCGACGAGACTCCCGACGCCGGGCTGATTGACGACGCCGGTATAACTCAGATGCTGCGCCCCGCCCTCCGAGCCCTGGAACGACACTTTCACAAAGACGTCGCTCGAGACCGCGAACATGTCGACGGCGTCGAGCGGGATCATCGTGTCGCCGAGCGCGACGGCGCCGATCAGCCGGGAGCCGCGCCCTTCGACGTAGACGCGCGTCAAGGCCTGACTGCGATCGACGTCGTACCCGAAGCCCGCGAGCGACAGGGTCGGATTCGCGGCGGTGACCGGCGTCGGCGCCTGCGTGGTGTCCTCGAGGAAGAGATGCACGCCCTTGCGGTAGTCGACGTACCAGTAGCCGCCGATGCGCCGCGCGAGCCGCGTCAAGGCGTCCGGCAAATCTTCGTTCGTGAAGGTGATCTCGTCGATGCCCGGCAGGCCCGCGACGACGCCGCCCGCGTGAAAGCCGTTCATCGCGGCGTAGGTCGCGATGAGGTCGGCTGCGATGGCCGACGCGGACGTGTTCGCGTACCGCTTGGTGACTTTGAGAAACCCGAGCTGCCAGGTGTAGTCGACGCACGACACATCGGATCGGACCTGATCCGGCTTCCCGCCGATGAGCTCGTCGACCGTGAGCACATGACCGGCGAAGAGGCGCTCCAGGCTGTTCCGCGAGCCGAGCGTAATGATCACGTCCTGGCCGGTCGTGGGCACGGCGTTGATCGCGCGGAAGGTGCAGCGGTTCGGGACTTCGTCGAGACTGTCGGTGATGGTGAGCGAGCCATAGGCGACCGAGCCCGTGAAAGACGCGCCGCCGATGGTGATGTAGACGTGCGCCGACACGTACCCGCTACGCGTGGCCCCTGAACGCGCCACGTTGCTGAGCGCGTAGGTGTACGCCTTCTGACTGCCCGTGATCGCCATTAGACCGGGAGCCGGTTCCCCCCGCTGCGATACGAGCTCGTGACGGCGTCCCCGACGACGCGCGCGATCTCGTCTTTGTTGCCGAGGACCGAACCGTTGATGTTGATGTTGATGGGCGAGCCCGTGCCGAGATATCCGCCCGCCCCGTACCGCGCGACCTGGTTCTGATTCCAGGTGGGCGCCATGCCCGCGACCGAGCCACCGACCGTCGGCGTCGGACCGACCCCGGCGGCGTGGGTAGCCTGGCCGAAGTCGCGCACGGCCTCGGCCGCGTCCTTGACGGCCGGCGGAATCTCCTCGATCGCTTCGACCCAGTTCACGATGGGCTCTGGCGACCAGGCGTTCTGGGCGAGGACGCCCATCTCGTTGTAGAAGCCGCGGAGCTGCGCCGCTTCCCGCTCGGTCGCCGCTTGCTGCGCGGCTTCGTATTCCATCCGGCCGACGCCGATGTCGTTCCACATGGCGCGCTCGGCCTTCGCCCGCGCCGCCGCGGCGTCCGTCGCGCGGTTGGCCGCCGCGACCGTCTGCTCGACCACCGCATGGACCGCGTCCGCCGTCGCGCGGGTGGCGGCCGCGACCTTCTCTTGCCCCGCCGCCATCTTGTCCGCCGCCTGCCGGTTGATGATCATCGCCTCGTTGAAGTCGGTCACTTCATAGCCGGCGTTCTTCGAGGCGAGGGCAAGGACGTCGGCCTTGGCGCCAGCGCGTTGGGCCGCCTCCGAGACGCCAAACAATTCGTTGACGAAGCGGCCGATGATCGCGTCACTGCCGGTCAGGTCGGCGATGAAGCGGCCGATATTCCAGCCCGTCATCGCCGCGCTGGCGATCCCGACCGCCGTGCCGAGCGTCCCGACTTGCGCCGCCGTCTTACCGGCCATCTCGCCGAGTTCCGTGACGGCGCGAATCTGCGGCCCGATGTTCACGCCGGCCTGGGCGAGCAGCCCATCGACCTTGCGGAGTTCGGTCGCGAACCCGCCCGCCGCCGCCGTGCTGTCCCGGTAGCCTCGGACGTCCATCAGCCGCCCACCGGCCCGATCGACGGCCGTCTCAAACGAGAGGAGCGTCTGCTCCGCGCCTTTGACGCCCTGGTCGAAGTCGGTAAAGTCAGCGACGAATTTCGCGGTGACAGCCATCAGGGTTGCTCGTTCAGCATCTCGAGGAGCACGTCATAGTCCAGTTCATCTAACTCACGGACCCAGTCAACGCGCCAGCCACACCGGAGGGCGAGGGCGAGGTCACTGCGGCGCCGCTCGTGCGTCTTTTTTTTTCCCGCGCGCGCTCGGCGACCATCTGCTTTTCGTGCAGCGCAATCGCGGTATAGATCTCGTCGAAGTCTTCCGAGAACAGATTGCGGACGATGCGCTCGACCACCTCGATGGGTTCGCCCATGATGACGATGCGCTCGCCGGCGTCGTCGGTCAGGGACCAGTCGACGAGGTACGCGGTCACCATCGAGAGCTTGATCTGGCCGGGAATGACTTTGAGCTTGCCCTCGTCGTCCGTCTCGTACTGGCGCGCGTAGCTGTCGCTGCGTTCGCCATGGGTCAGGCGCGTCTTGACGGTGAGCGTGTCCCCGTCGGAGATCGTGAGCGTCGTCGTACTCGGTCGGACGAAACGCGAGGCCATAGATCTCCTATTGCAGCGGCGGTCCCAAGGTCGCCCGCAGTTCCGTGCCGGCGAGGTCAATCGCTTTCACTTCCAACGTGAACCGCGTGGCGCCGCGTGGCGCCGTGAACACGAGCTCCCGATACTTGGCGGCCTGCTGACATTGCCACGCATCGGCGCGGTCGAACGTGGCGGTCAGCGTCCACGCCCGCGGCGTTTTGTAGATGCGCCAGTGCGTGAGGGCTGCGACGCGCCGATGCAACCAGAGCAGCGTGCCGGTCGCGCCGTGCAGCGTGAGCTCGTCGAACACCTACGGATGGACGCCGGCTATCCACGTCGTGCCGTTCCAGGTCGCATCGGAGCCGTTGCCCAATTCGACGTGTTGCCCCACGGTCCAATTGGTTGCGGGGGACGCCACGATGCCGGTCATGTTCGCGAGCGCGAAGGGCGGCGTGGCGCCGGCCGGCGTAAACGATCCCGGTAAGCCGGCGGTCGCGCCCGTGGCGACGACGGTGCCGGGGACGATCCAGGCGCCGGCCGCGCTCCACGTTCCGGTGACCTTGGGCGCCGCCAGAGAACAATCAATCGACGCGCTGAGATACGCCGGCCCCTGCCACTTGAAGCCTGGCTCCTGATTGTTCACCTGAAGACTGAGGGTGCCCGGGGTGCCTGAGTCGGAGGCCTTCCAGAGCGCGAGCTCGGCGCTGTTCCAGAAGCCGCCAATCTCGCCCTTCGCGTCCTTCATGCCGGGGATGTAGACCTTATTCGTATCGCCGAAGCAGGTCACGTCCTCCATCTCGATGGACATGTCGAGGGTCCACGTGTTGAGGGACACGATCTCGACGAGGGTCGAGCCGCCTGCCGCGTCCCAACTCACCTTGCCGTACCGTCCGGTCTTGATCGCCATCTATGCAACCTCCTCATCGGCCGAGCCTGTGACGCGCGTGGCGCCGTGTTGGTACAGCCGGAAAATCACGTCGTTGATCGCTTGGCGCCGGTACGCTTCCGCGATAGGAAAGAACGTTGGCGTCGAATGCATCCGGCCCCGATTCGCCCCGGCTTTGTTTGCGCGGACGGTTGTGCCGTGCTCGTAGATGTAGCCGTGCGGCGCCGTCTGGACGAGCTCGGCGCCGCTCAGGACCTGCCCGCGCGCCGGCTTCAGCACGAGGCCGCGGCGGAGCGTGCCCGTCTTGCTCGGATAGGCGGCGGCGATGTCGGCCTTCGCATCGGTCGCGCTGTCGACCATGATGGTGTTCGCCTCGTCGACCAGATCGGCGGTCAGGGTCTGGAGCTCCTGCATGAAGCTGTCGAGGCCCGACCAGGTGACGCTAACTTTGGTCGCCATCGAACACCTCCCGGCAGGTCAGCGTGAGCTCCACGTCGCGCTCGTCGTGATTGACGGCCCCGTCGATGTGAAAAATGCGTCCCTTGAAATGCACGCGCGCGTTCGGCGTCGTGAGGCCAGGATGGAAGCGGCCGACGAGCGTCACCGTCCCGGTGCCTTCACTCAGCACCGAGCAGTACCAAGTCGCTGGATCTAAAGGGAGATAGCCACTGCTGCCGTTTGGCACGTCGAGGGTGACGAGATGCCGCAGCGATCCGGTATTCATGCGAGGGTCGGATCCTTGTAGAGGCCGAGCAGGAGGTCGACCGTCTCCATCGCCTTGCGGAGTTCGTCGGCCGCTTCGGCGCCGCCGCGGCGTTCGTTGAAGGCATCCAGCATCAACTTGATGGCGTGGTAGACGACGCGCGGGACGGTCGCCTCCGTCCAGGTGGGATCGGCCGCAGCCTTCAGCGCCGTAATGACGTGCTCCTGCGCCGCCTCGACGAGCGCGGTGATCTCGGTGTCGTGCGTCGTATCGGTGATGCGCAGTTGTTGCTTCGCGGCGGTCAGCGACAGCAGCGGCACGGCAATGACGACGCGCGAGAATTCGAGCGTCATTGACACTGAGGGATACCTTGGGGTATCCTTATTCCTGTGACGAAGCAGATGATTTCATTTACGGATCCCCAACGACAGTTCTTAGAGCGTGAAGCCAAAAAACTAGGGATCTCAATCGCCGAACTTGTCAGACGAATCATCGACCGATACATCGAGACCCACAGAAAATGAGCACCAACCGAACCAGCAAGACATGCACGCTGTGCCTGATGGACAAACCTCACGATGCTTTCCATCGTGCGAAACGTGCTAGTGGACAGCGGACCCCGCGTCAGGGCTCTATCGTCTGCGGTCTGCACGTCGCAGCGAATCTGCAGATTTTGACCAGCGCCGCCAATAAGAAGAAGTCGAATCATCTTTTTCTCGCCGCATAGGCGGCCATCACGATTTCGCCAAGGCACCGACCGTGGCAGCAATTGCCTCTTCAGTAGGCTCGTTGGTAATAGGCGTTGGTGCTGTGGGCGCTCTCGTCGGTAATTCTCGTGCGTTCAGTTGTGCTAATGGCCAGTTCTGTTCCTGCAGATACGGCGTGTCGCCACCCGGCACGGGGCCGAGCCCGAAGTATTTAAAGCGCGCTTCATTCGGCGACATCGCGCCGGCCGCGATCGCGTCGTGCGCCGCTTTCGTCTTCGTCGCCGTGTCCATCCAGATCAGCACATCGATGTCGAATTCGGTCCCGTAATAGGTCGGCAGCTCGAGGCCCTCATCAAGGGCGCACTCGAGCGCGGTCATGTGGACCTGGAGACACTGCGACAGGTACTGCATCTGCGTCGCTTCGCTGTTGGCGTACGGGGGTTGCTTGCTGCTATCGACGTAGGAAATCGGCACGCCGAAACAGCCGGCAATGGTCGCGACCGTGGTCCCGTGCTGCTCGGAGAGCTGCGAATCCACCGCGCTCGTGCCGATGTCCTGATACTTCATGCCGTAGCCGACGACGGCCGTCTTGCCGGGGCCGAGGCCGTGCCACGTTTCGCTGAGGCGGGCCGCCGTCTTGGGGTCAATCTCGGTGGGGGCCACGAGTAACCCGGACGGGCGCCCGCCCTTCAGGAAGAACTCAGTGCTGGCGTTCTGAATCGCGTTGGCTTCATTCGCCGCCCCGCCGCACGCATAGAGCGGCGAGAGCCCGACGAGCGGATGAAAGGCGCAGTTCCACCGGTCGTGAATGATTTCGCGCGCCGGCACGGCAAGCTGCTCCGTGATGCCCGCGAGATCGTGTGGCCCCTGCAGTTGGTAGTACACGCTGCCATCGGGCGCGACGAGCGGCTGCACCCGGTTCGGGTCGAGCACATAGAGCGCGGTGACGATCCCGCGCTCATCGCGATCCTTCAGGACGTACGTGTTCCCGTGCAGGAGCTTCGACAACATCCACTGTTCGAGAAATTGCCCGATGGTCTGATACCGATTCGGCTTGCGGAGCACGGGTGAAAATGCGGGGCTCGTCGTCTCCGTCCAGATGCCGTCGTCGTCGAGCGTGACGAGTCGAAGCGGGGTCTTGGCAATGTCGCCGGCAATGAGCGAGACGCAGCGGAAGACGGTGGGATTACTGAGCGCCGTGTCAACGCGAATCTCGACGTTCTGCTGCCACGCGCCCGTATAGGGCTCGCGGACGACCATGGGGAGCCACGCGCTCGAGCCCACGGGACGCGCAAACGCCGATCCCAGCCGTGACCGGATCGAGCTCAGGAAGCCCATACCGTCAGGGCCTTATTCGGGTGCTTCCATCGCGGCGCCCGTCGGGGCCGGCCAGGCGGTCGCCGTCAGGTACTTGACCGCGTTCGCGCTCGCCTTGTTCCAGTTGACAAACCGCTCCGCGCGCAGCCCGACGGTGTTGGTCTGCCAGAGCGACACGTACACGGTCGTTGCATCCGCGGGCGAGGCCGGCGCGCTGTCCATCTGGAGCGAGGCTTCGCGCGAGGCGTCGATCGTCACGCCGCCGTCGTCGGCATACAGCACGAGCTGCGGTTGCAGCGCGACCACGTTCGTGCCAGCGGCCTGCGACGTGATGAACGTCAGGCCGCGATACGTGCCGCCATCCAGGCCGATGCCGGGGAATTGCGGCGAGCCGTCCAGGTTCGTGCGGAACGACAGCGAGAGCGCGTTCGCCGCCGACATGATGAACGTGACGCCGCCGACCGCGATGTTGTTCGTCGCAAAATGCGAAATCAGCGACATGATGTCCGCGACCGGATTCGTAGTCGCCGCCGCAGTGGGCGCGCCGTTCGTGATCGACGCGGGATTCACACCCGCCACGGCCGCGACGGCTGGGTCGATGAATTGCGTATCCAGGAATTGCGCGATGCCGGCGATCATGTCCGCGCGCACGAGGGCTTCGGCCGAGGGATTGCTCAGGCGCACCAACTCTTCGGTCAGCACGATGATGCCCGCGACCTTGGTGATCCCGAGCGACGTCGAGGCGAACGCCAGCTTGGTCACCGGCTTGGGCTTCGCTTCCCCGACCCACCCGTACGTCCCGCCCGCCGTCTGACTCGGCACCTTCGTATTGAAGGGCACGGTGCGCAGGCCGGGAATTTTGCCCAAGATCGTCGCGGGCCGCAGCAGCTCGATGAAGTCGTTCGCGATGTTCTGGTTCACGAGCGGGCCGGCCCAGGTCGCATCCGTGATCGTCCCGGGCGCAATGGCCGCCTTGAGGTACAGCGAGACTTCTGGGGTCGAATCGTCCCAGCGTTTCGCGTACTCGGCGGCTTCGTGCAGGTTGCCGTTGCAAACCAGCTTCGCGCAGGCCGCGCGCACGAATGCGGTGCCAATGGGCACATTTGGGCGCACCGAGATCACGGGCGTGGTCGAGGTCCGCAGGTGATTTACGGGCGGCACAGGAGTCGCGGTCCGGGCGTTCACCTTCTCGAGGTCGCGCCAGCGCACGAGGTCGCCATCCAGGCTCTTGACCTCTGCCGCGACCCCGTCGTGGTCAGTGCCTTCCTCGTCGGTGAGCGTGCGGTCCTCGTCGGCGGCCGTGCGCATGATGTCGGTCATCCGCGCCGCCAGGGCCGCCCGCTTGTTCTCGAGGTTCTGAATGTGTTCCGCGGTTGTCTGCTTCATGGTGCGTGTCTCCTGCCGCGGCGGCGCCGCAAGCGATTTCACGAGAAGGATCGACGCCTGCGCGTTGGCAGGAATGGTGACCAACGAGAGTTCGAAGATTTCGGTTTTCAGGAGCTTGAGCCCGCCGCTCTTGAGGCGTTCGGTCGCGCCATCGATCAGGCGGTACCCGATGCTGACGCCGGTCAGGACGCCGGCCTTGATCGAGTGCCACGCTTCGTCGACCCGGTCGCGCAGCCGGCCAGGGCTGTCAATCTGGGGCAGCGTGGCCTCGAACAGAATCCCGTGGGGCGTGGCCGTCAGCGTGACGGCCCCGACGGGACGTTGTTGGTCGTGATGCAGCAGCAGCGGGACGGGATTGCGAAACTGCACGCCGGCCGGGTCGACGACATGGCCTTGGCGGTCGAGCTCCGGGGTCGAGGCGATGCCGGAGAACGTGCGGCGGTCGGGGTCCACCGCCTTGACGTCGAGCAGCGTGTAGGCGCGATCCATCAGGATGCGCCAGTGTCAAGGCCCGATGTCGGTTACTCCAATTTTAGGCACCAGAAATAGACGCTAACAAGTGGGTTGGCTTAGGCTTGGCACCTTATGGCACGACATGGAACAAGACGAGTCTTGCGCGTGCCAGAAGTGCTCGCGCGCACTGGCCTTAGTCGGAGCACGCTCGCGCGTTACCGTCAACGCCGAGGTTTTCCACGACACGTCCAGCTTGGTCCGCGCGCTATTGGTTGGTTTGAAGAGGACATCGACCGATGGCTGAGAACAAGAAGACGTTAGGTCGCCGCGGGCGGCCGCCGATCAGCGACGAAGGGCCGAGCGTTCCTCTAAATACTCGCGTACCACCGAGCGTGTTCGACGCGTTCTGTAGAGAAGCTCGACGAAACAAAACCACGTTGCCAGAACACGTCCGGCGCTTACTGAAGATCCCCAAAAAAGAACTCTAAAATCGACAGCCGCCGCCGGCATCATTCACGATCCGAGCGAATGGCGCGGAGACCGACAAAACAGCAGGTCGCCAAGTTCCTCGCTTCCCCTAGGATGTGGGCACTTCGGAAAGATGCGTGCGAGCGCGCGCGCTATCGGTGTGAAGAGTGTTTCAAGGGTGGGTGTCCGCTACAGATGCACCATTTACACTACCGCACGTTCGGTTATGAAACTCTCGAGGACGTGCAAATGCTCTGCGACGATTGCCACGTCCGCGCAACATTCAGACAACGTACGAGTCTCTATCAACTCGAACACGATTTCGGCCAAGCCAGCCTTTTTGCCATGATTAAGGCTGATCTTCTCAGGAAGTTGTCGGAGGTTCCCCTAGATAGCGGCGCAGTGCCCGCCGCACAACCGCCGGCAGTGACTTACGCTCAAGACGCGCCCTGGCAGACGCGGCGTCGTACTCCTTCGCCGACATCCGGACATTCACAGGGGTCGACGTCTCACCCATCTGCAGCGCAGGCCGACCGCGACGATGCGGCTTGACGGTCTCGGTCATCCAAACACGACCATCTCATAGCCGGGCGACGGCGTCCGCGCGTTGCGGTCCATCAGGTCGACCGCCATCACGAGCGCGACCACGGCATCGATCCGCTCGGTCGATGCGACTTTTGACGGTTTCAGATTGCCGGCCGGATCGCTGTCGACGGCGACGTTGCTCACACACCAGCGCAACACCGGATGCCCATCGTGGCGCAGCTGCTTCGCGAGAATGGCCTTCTCAAGGGACTTCGTCGGCGCCGAGAGCGCGGCGAAGCCCTGCCGCATCGGCACGCATCGCACGCCGTCCTGCTTTTCGAGTCGTGACACCAGATCGGTCGCGTTCCAGGGATCGAAGGCCACGAACTGGACGTCAAACTCCGTACACCACGCGAGCAGCGCCTGACGGACCACTTCGTAATCGACGGCCGCGCCCGGAATGGCCGTGATGAACCCGTCGCGCGCCCACTGGTCGTACGGGACTTTATCGCGCCGCGACCGCTCGCGGATGCGTTCCGCCGGCACGAAACACTGCGCGAGGACGTCGAAGCCCTCGTCGTCGGGAAACACCGCGACGAGCGCCGTTAAATCCGTTGTGGAACTCAAGTCCATGCCGATATAGCCGCGGCGCCCACGGAGCGCCGTGCGCTCGACCGGCACCTGACAGGCATCCCAGGCCGAGAGCTGCAACCAGCGACTGGCCTGCTCCGTCCATTGGTTCAAATACAACCTCCTGAACGTATTCTCTTGGGCGGGAATTTCCTTCGCGCGCGCCGCTAAGATCTCCATTTCCTCGAGGCTGCGAAAATCACCCAGCGCCGGATTCGCTTTCTTCCACACCCGCCGACTCGTCCAGTCCGCGTCGATCGGGGCTTCGTAGATGATCGGCAGAAACGTCGGATCGAGCGCGGGATTCTCCTGGACCTTCTTCGCGTGCTGGTAGAGCTCCCACAGGATCGAATGGCGGTCGTACCCGGCCGTGGAAATGATCAACATGAGCGGGTTCAGCCGCCCGCCCATCGACGTAGACAGCACATCGTAGAGTTCGCGGTTCACTCCCGCGGCATGCAGCTCGTCATACACCACGAGCGAGGCGTTCTGTCCATGATGCCGATGGGCATCGGCCGACAGGGCGCGATAAAAACTCCCACTGCGCCGGTGATGAATCCGCTTCTGCGAATCCACGATGTAACACTCGTCATCGAGCGTCGGATCGTTGCGAATCATCTGCGCCGCCACGCCAAAGACGAGGCTCGCCTGGTCCTTGTCGGCCGCCGCGGAATACACCTCGGCGCCGGCCTCCCCATCCGCCAGCAGCCCATACAGCGCAATCGCCGCCGCGAGCTCCGACTTGCCCTGTTTCCGGGGCAGCATCAGCAGGCAGGTCCGATACTGCCGGAGGCCGTCCGGGCGCCGCTTGAACAGGCGCCGCAGAATCGACCGCTGCCAGGGCCGCAGGTTGAACGTCTGCGAGGCGAACGCGCCCTTGGTATGGGTCAGGCTGTTAATGAAGGCGATCGGGTCTCTGGAGGCCCCTGGTGGCCCCGTGGGGCCATCGTGGCGGTGGGGCTGCTTGCTGTTCCAACCCCCTCGCCGGTCCCGTTTCCGGGGGGACGGCCCGAGGTCAGGCATAGGTCATTTGGGCCAAAATCTGGCCTAAATTTTTGGGCAAAGGGTCGGCGTGGG
>Ga0307500_10000431_pt1 | contig 14011 bp, 16 predicted proteins | sample 14_S_MG_FD_201362 | JGI IMG/M metagenome (GOLD analysis project Ga0307500, IMG submission 201362) | Soil microbial communities from Populus trichocarpa stands in riparian zone in the Pacific Northwest, United States - 14_S | ecosystem: Environmental > Terrestrial > Soil > Riparian zone > Trees... | reverse complement strand
CTCCCGAATTTGTTGCCGATCGCAACAGTTTGCCGAAAGTCAAAATGCGCAATCGCGACAATTTCATCTGGACCGACCCGCGCCCCGATACGATGGCCAAGCCCTGCATGAACGCGTGCGTCAACGCCGCCGATGTCAGGCTATCGTCGACGGCGGAGGGGCGGAACCTGACGCCGCGCACCACCGGACCGCTCGACACGATGCAACCGAAATAGAAATTACGGAAACGCCTGTGACCGATCATTCCCTGACGCAATCCGCAAAGCTGCCGGCGCTCACGCTGGCGCTGGCGATCGGCGCTTTCGCTTCCACTGGCACCGCGCAGGCGCAGTCCGCCGCGGCCGAAGGCCAGAAGCTCGCCTTCGATCGCAGCAAGGGCAACTGCCTGACCTGCCATGTCATCAAGGGCGGCAACCTTCCCGGCTCGATCGGGCCGGAGCTGATCGACATCAGGAGCAAGTACCCCAATCGCGCGGATCTCGTCGCCATCATTTCCGACGAAACGCTGCGCAACCCGCTGACTGTGATGCCGCCATTCGGACGGAACCGGATTTTGACCGAAAAGGAAATCGAAGCGGTGGTCGATTTCCTGCAGACGCTGTGACGTGCGCGCGCACGCTTTAGGAGACGATGGACATGACTGACGTCGGATTTTCGACCACGCGGCGGCTGATCCTGCAGGGTGCAGGCGCGGTCGCACTTGTCGGCCTCGGCAATCCACTCTTTGGCCTGACTCCGGCGCTTGCAGCCAACGACAAATATCCGGAAGAGGCGTTCAAGGCCAAGAGCGAAGCCGATGCGATCAAGGCGCTTTACGGCAAGACGGCGGAGCCTTCGGACAAGGTCAAGATGGACGCGCCCGAAATCGCGGAGAACGGCAGCGTGGTTCCGATATCGGTGACGACGACGCTGGCCGACGTGACCTCGATCTCGTTCCTGGTCAGCGAGAATCCGGTCGCACTGGTGGCGTCCTACAAGATTCCGGCCGGCACGCTTCCAAGCGTCGCCAACCGCATCAAGATGGCGAGGACCAGCAACGTGATCGTGGTCGTGGAAGCCGGCGGCAAGCTCTACAGCGCCAACAAGGAAGTCAAAGTCACCGTCGGCGGTTGCGGCGGCTAACGGGCAGCACGCATGATCCGGGAAAGACACCGGTTTTCCCTCGCGACAAACGCGGAACGCGTTTGCGCGGAGATCATGCGCCAAATAGTGAGCTAGGAGAACTCAGATGGCATCGACCATTCGCGTGCGCGCCACTTCGAGCGGCGAGACCACCGAGGTGCAGGCGCTGATCCAGCACCCGATGGATTCCGGCTTCATCAAGGATGCCAAGGGCGAAATCATTCCTGCACATTTCATCCAGCAACTCACCTTCGAGTATGACGGCAAGAACGTGTTCACGGCCGACTGGGGCGGCGGCGTTTCCAAGGACCCTTACGTCAAGTTCGCCTTCAAGGGTGGCAAGAAGGGCGACGAGCTGAAGATCAGCTGGATCGACAACAAGGGCGCGACCGACACCACCACGGCAAAGATCCAATGAAGCTGCGATCCGCGATCTATCTGGCTTCCGCCATGCTCGCGCTCGCGTTGCTGTCGCTTGCGAGCGCGCTGCCCTCCGATGCCGCCGACAAGGTCGATCCCGTCGCCGACGCCAAGGCGTTCAGGAAATTCTTCACCGACAAATTCCCCAAGGTGAAGCTGGACGATTTCGTCAACGGTCCCTATTCGATGAATGAGGACCTGTACCGGCAGTGGCAGGAGAAGGAGCAATTTCCGCCTTACGAGTTCTCGCTCGAAATGGGCAAGGAAATGTTTTCCAAGCCGTTCAAGAACGGCAAGACCTACGAGGATTGCTTCCCCAACAAAGGCATCGGCGTTCGCCAGAACTATCCTTACTTCGACGAGAAGGAAGGCAAGGTCATCACGCTCGAGCTGGCCTTGAACCGCTGCCGCGAGGCCAATGGCGAAGCGCCGTATTCCTATGTCAGGGACGAAATGGCGGCGCTGACCGCCTACATGGCTTTCACCTCGCGCGGCAAGCCGATGGACATCAAGATCCCGGACGATCCGCGCGCGCTCGCGGCCTACGAGAACGGCAAGGAATATTTCTACACCCGGCGCGGCCAGCTCAATTTTTCCTGCGCCACCTGCCATGTGCAGAGCCCGGGCGAGCGCATCCGCGCCGAAATCCTGGCGCCCGCCCTCGGCATCGTCAACGCCATGCCAATCTATCGCTCGGAATGGAGCGGCATGGGAACCACCAGCCGCCGCTTCACCACCTGCAACAGCCAGATCCGCGGCGTGCCGCTGAGCCCGCAGGACGACGAATATCGCAACGTCGAATACTACCTGTCCTATGTCAGCAACGGGCTGCCGATTTCCGGTCCGGGAGCGCGGCCATGAGGATTAAAACGCTTACAGCGGTGTTGTCCCTGGTGTTGCTGGCCGCAGGCGCGACATGCGCCATGGCCGCAGGCTCCGAGGACGAGTTCAAGGCGGCGTACGCCGCGGCTGAAGCCGCCAACAAGGAGGCCGGGAAGTTGCGCAACCAGTGGACCACCACGGCGGCGACGCTGGCGGCGGCGAAGAAGTCGGCCGAAGCCGGCGATTTCGACAAGGCCACCGTGTCGGCCAAGGAAGCCGAAGCGCTCGCCAAGGCTTCGATCTTCCAGGCCACCAGCGAGAAGACCCGCTGGAAAGATATGGAAATACGCTAGGGCATGATCCGGAAAAGTGGAAACCGGTTTTCCGCCAAGATCATGCTGCAACAATGACTGACGCCGTTACGACGCGCGGAGACCCGCATGACCATCCGCCGCCGCGATTTCCTGACGCTTGCGGGCGCCGCCACCCTGTACGGCACCCTGCCGCGCGTTGGCGCGCAGGCCGCCGACAATAATGCAGGCGTCTACGATCTCGAACGCTTCGGCAATGCGCGCATCCTCCACATCACCGATACCCATGCGCAGCTTCGGCCGGTGTTTTTTCGCGAGCCGAGCGTCAATCTCGGCGTCGGATCGATGCGGGGCAACCCGCCGCATCTGGTCGCACGCGCCTTCCTCGACCGTTTCGGCATCCGGCCCGATAGCGCCGACGCCTATGCTTTCACCTGCGTCGAGTTTGAAAAAGCCGCCGGGAGATTCGGCAAGCTCGGCGGCTTTGCGCATCTGAAGACGCTGGTCGACCGGATGCGCAGCGAAGCCGGCGCGGGGCGCGCGCTGCTGCTCGACGGCGGCGATCTCTGGCAGGGCACCGGCCTTGCCAACACCCTGCAGGGCGCCGACATGGTCGACGCCGCCAACCTGCTCGGCGTCGAGGCGATGACCGGCCATTGGGAATTCACCTATGGCGAAAAGGCGCTGCGCGCCAACCTCGAACGCTTCAAGGGCGAATTCCTGGCGCAGAACGTATTCCTCACCGAGGAAGCCGCCTTCAACGACGCCAAGGCGTTCGATCCAGCGTCGGGGCGCGTGTTCAAGCCATCCATCATCAAGGAAATCGGCGGGTATCGCATCGCCGTGATCGGGCAGGCATTCCCCTACGTGCCGATCGCGCACCCGAAGCGTTTCACGCCGGATTGGAAATTCGGCATCCGCGACGAGGAGCTGCAAAAGCTCGTCGATGTCCATCGCAACACCGACAAGGTCGATGCCGTCATCCTGCTCTCGCATAACGGCATGGACGTCGACCTCAAGCTCGCCAGCCGCGTCACCGGCATCGACGTCATTCTCGGCGGCCATACCCATGACGCCGTGCCGCAGCCGGTCGCCGTGACCAACGCCGGCGGCGTCACGCTCGTCACCAATGCCGGCTCGAACGGCAAGTTTCTGGCGGTGCTCGATCTCGAACTCGCCAAGGGCAAGGTCAAGGATGTGCGCTACCGGCTGCTGCCGGTGTTTTCGGAACTGCTGAAGCCGGATCCGGCGATGCAGGCTCTGATCGACAAGACGCGCGCGCCACATGCGACCGCGCTGGACGAAAAGATCGCATCCGCCGACCGCCTGCTCTATCGCCGCGGCAATTTCAGCGGCACGATGGATCAACTGATCTGCGACGCGCTGCTCGGCGAACTGAACGCCGAGATCGCGCTGTCGCCGGGTTTTCGCTGGGGCACCACCGCGCTGGCGGGCCAGCCGCTGACGATGGAGGACGTGATGGCGCAGACCGCCGTCACCTATCCCGAGACCTACGTCCAGACCATGACCGGTGGCCAGATCAAGGACGTGCTGGAAGACATCTGCGACAACCTCTTCAACACCGACCCCTATTACCAGCAGGGCGGCGACATGGTCCGCGTCGGCGGCCTCGCCTACACCTGCAGTCCGAACGAAACCGTAGGCAAGCGGATTTCCGAACTCAAGCTCGACAATGGCCACGCATTGCAGGCCAGCAAGAGCTACAAGGTGGCGGGATGGGCCTCCGTCACCGAACAGACCGGCGCGCCGGTCTGGGACGTGGTCGCCAAGCATCTGCGATCGGGCAAGCCGCCCAACCGGTCGCTGCCGGGCGTCATGCTGAAAGGCGTCGAGGACAATCCAGGCATTGCGGGACAGGGATGAACGGCTTTTCAACCATCCTTCGCGCGACGATCGCGGCGCTTCTGATCGCAGCCGCCGCGCCTGATGTCCGCGCCCAGCAGGTGCCGCTGCAGGACAAGCCGTTTGCCGAGCACAAGATCGTGCTGCAGCTCTCCGACAACGACCCACGCAAGCAGGGCCTCGTACTCAGCGTCGCCAGCAATTTGATGAAGCATTACGATCCCGACAAGGTCGCGATCGAGGTTGTGGCGTTCGGCCCCGGCATCGAGCTGCTGCGCCCGGAAAATCCCAACCGCAAGATGGTCGAGAGCCTGGTGGCGCAGGGTGCGCGTTTCGACATCTGCCTCAACACCGTCGACACGCTCGAACGCGAGAGCGGCAAGCGGCCGGAGTTCATATCAGCGGCAACGCCGGTGCAGGTCGGCGTGGCGCAGATTCTGTTTCTGACCGAGAACGGATATACGCTGGTGAGGCCGTGACTGTTTCAACCGTCCGTCAGTGCGAGCGCAGCGAAGCAATCCATCTACCCATACGCCGCGGCATGCGCTCGCAATGACAGGGGCCGGCCTTGAGGAGTAAAATCTCTTCGACAATGTTACTTTCTGTAGATGAAATATGTTTGAGAAGGCCACCAAACTAGAATAATATCCTGCACGAAACTCAATTGAGAGCGCGGCAGCAGGCATGATCTTTCGTCAGCTTTTCGACAGCGTTTCGGGTACCTACAGCTACCTGCTGGCGAGCCGCGCCGGCGGCGAGGCGTTGATCCTCGATCCCGTGCTGGAGAAGGCCGACCGCTACTGCCAGCTGCTGCGCGAGCTCGACCTGCGGCTGGTAAAAGCGGTCGACACCCATCTGCACGCCGATCACGTCACGGGACTGGGCGAGCTGCGCGACCGCACCCAGTGCATCACCATCATGGGCGAGCAGAGCAAGGCCGACGTGGTGTCGATGCGGGTTTCCGACGGCGACAGGGTGACGATCGAGGGCCTTTGCCTCGACGTCATGTACACGCCCGGCCACACCGACGATTCCTATTCTTACCTGATGGGCGACCGCGTCTTCACCGGCGACACGCTGCTGATCCGCGGCACCGGCCGCACCGATTTCCAGAACGGCTCTTCGCGCGCGCAGTATGACTCGATCTTCAACCGGCTGCTGAAGCTGCCCGACGAAACCCTGGTGTTCCCCGCCCACGACTACAAGGGCGACACGGTTTCCACCATCGGCGAGGAGCGCCGTTACAATCCGCGTCTTCAAGTGCGCTCGGTCGACGAATATATCGAGCTGATGGCCAATCTAAAACTGCCGAACCCGAAGATGATGGACGTCGCGGTGCCCGCCAACATGCATGTCGGCCTGCATCAAGAGGACCTGGCGAAGCAGGGGCTCGCGCTTTCCGCCCGCGATGCGATCAACAGCCTCGGCCGGCCCGACATCCTACTGGTCGATTTGCGCGAGGCCAGCGAGCGCGCCAAGCACGGCACGATCTCGGGCGCGCTGCATGCGCCCTATCCCGGCATCGCCGAGAGCCTGACGCCCGGCGGCATGCTGCGCGAAGTCGCCGCCGCCACCGGCCGCCGCGTGGTGTTCTTCTGCGCCTTCGGCGAACGCTCCGCGATGGCGGTGGCGGCCGCCAAGAATGCGGGGCTGGCCAACACCGCGCATATCGAGGGCGGTATCGATGCGTGGAAGAAGGTCGGCGGCCCGGTGGTGATGGGATAATTTTTCGTAGCCCGGATGAGCCTGCGACATCAGATATCCGCCCACGGCACGATCACGGCCTCGTTCTGGAATTCCGCGCGATAGGCCGAAATCCGGAACACATCAGCCATCACCTGCTCGGACAGTGCTTCTGCCGGCGCGCCCTGCGACACCAGACGGCCTTCGCGCAGCACCAGCACATGGTCGGCAAATCGCGCCGCCAATCCCAGATCATGCGTCACCACGATGACGAGCACGCCCTTGTCGGCGGTCGCGCGCAAATTCTTCATGACGTCGATCTGGTGCCGCGGGTCGAGCGAGGCGGTCGGCTCGTCGGCCAGGATGACCGGCGCCTCCACCGCCAGCGCACGGGCCAGCGCGACGCGGCTGCGCTCGCCGCCGGACAACTCCGTAACGCGGCGATCGCTGAACTCCATCACGTCGACCGCCTGCATCGCGCGCAGCACCGCCTCCGCATCCCTGGGCGACAGGCGCGCCGGATCGGTAGCGCCGTGCGGATAGCGGCCGAGCGCCACGATATCGCGCGCCGGCAGCGGCCAGTGCACGACGTGTCCCTGCGGCAGATAGCCAAAGCGTTTTGCGCGCTCGCGCAGCGGCAGCGATGACAGCCTCTCGCCGCCGATTTCGATCTCGCCCTCGGCCGGGATCAATCCCGCCAGCGCCCGCAGCAGCGTGGTCTTGCCGGCGCCGTTGGGCCCGACCAGCGCCACCAGATGTCCCGGCGACAGCGCCAGCGAAACATCGCTCAGCACGACGCGGCCGGCGAGCCGCACGCCGAGTCCCCTTGCGGTCAGCAGCGCCAGCTCGCTCATGCGATGCCTCCGCCGAGCGCGCGGCGTTCGCGCATGATCAGATAAAGGAAGAACGGCACGCCGATGATCGAAGTCAGCACGCCGACCTTGATGTCCGATGTCGAGGGGATGATACGAACAGCGATGTCTGCCGCCAGCAACAGCGCCGAGCCGGCGAGCGCGCTCGGCACCAACAGCCGCCCCGGATCATGCCCGATCAACGGCCGCATCAGATGCGGCGCGACGAGCCCGATGAAACCGATGGTGCCGGTGACGGCAACCGCGCCGCCAACGCCGAGGGCTACGCCGGAAATGACGAACAGCCGCAAACGTCCGACATCGACGCCCAGGCTTTGCGCGGTTTCTTCGCCGAGGCTCAGCGCGCGAAAGGCATGACGCTGGCTGAACAGCATGATGGCGCCGGCAATGATGAAGGGAAATGCCAGCATCACATGCTGAAAGCTGCGATCCTCCAGCGAGCCGAGTAGCCAGAACGCGATCTCCAGCACCGCGAAGGGATTGCTGGAGAGGTTCATCACCAGCGCGGTGGCAGCGCCTGCAAAGCTCGAAATGGCAAGGCCCGACAGGATGAGTATCAGCAGCCCGGCATTGCGGCCAGCGATCGAAAGCAGCACGAACACGGAAGCGAACGCAGCACAGATCGCCGCCACCGGCAGCGCGTAGGAGCGCACGTCGGCCAGCCCCAGCGCGATCACCAGCACCGCACCGAAGGCGGCGGATTGCGGCGCGCCGAACAGCGAGGGCGAGGCCAGCGGATTGCGCAGCAGGCCCTGCAGCGACGCGCCTGACAGCCCGAGAATGGCGCCGATCGCCAGCGCCAGGAGCGTCCGCGGCAGGCGGATTTCCCGTACGATCACCTGCGACACGTCGCTGCCGCCGCCGAACAGCGCTTCCGCCACCGCCAGTGGAGAGAGCCGCACGGGCCCGATGCCGAGCGAGATCAGCGCCAGCAGCCCAACGAGGGCGGCAAGCGCCGCGGTCGCGCCGATCCGGCGACGCGCGGCATCCTCGTTGATCACGGCAACAGTCTCGACACTCATCGATCGTCCTAAAGCAGTTCTTCCCGCCCAGGTACAGCAGCGCGGGCAGGCGTGCTCATGCGGCAAAAATAGCGCACTCGTCCAGTGCGGATCGCGCACGCGGCCGAGGCGGATTGACTCGGACTTTGACAGACTTCTACCATAGTTGCCGACGGTTCCCGTTTTGGGGATCAAAAGGGAATGCGGTGCGGGGAAGCCCCCCAATTCCGCGGCTGCCCCCGCAACTGTAAGCGGCGAATCCTTCGTCATATGCCACTGGGAATCTCGGTCCTGGGAAGGCGACGATGGGGTAGCGACCCGCGAGCCAGGAGACCTGCCGTCAGCCGTGGTCACATGCGAAGATGTCGGTCGGGGAGTACAGGCATTAGCTTCACTGGGTTCGCGAGAAGCGCGAAGGTGAGACTTGGTTCGCTGTGACGTGCCACTGACGTCATACCGAGGCCTACAACCCATGTCTTCCACTACCGCCACGCGGCAGCGCCGCTTCCGGCTTGCCTCCGGTTTCCTGGTACCCATCGTATCGCTCGGCATTTCCGCGGCGCAGGCGCAGCAGGCACCGTCAGAGCAATTGCCGCCGATCGAAGTCACCTCGCCCACCGACCCGAACCGGACCCGCGCCAAGCCGACCTACGACGAAGCATCGACCTCGCGCCGCGCGGTGCCTCGCACATCTCCGACACCACGCACCGACGCTGTGTCGGCACCCGGCCCGGTAGCGGACTCGTTCTCGACCGGCGTAGGCGCTGTCCGGCAATTCAACGGCATCGTCGGCACATCGACCGCGGTCATAACAGCGCAAGATATCGCGCGTTCGCCGGCCTACACCGTACAGGAAATCATCGCACAGACACCGGGCGTGCAACTGACGAGCTTGTTTGGCGGCGTTAATGGCGCAAGGACCAGTGTTGACCTCCGTGGCTTCGGTGCGTTCGCCTCCTCCAATACCCTGCTCCTCATCAATGGACGCAGGGTCAATGACGTCGACATACAAGGCGTGGATTTCTCGACCATTCCGCGCGATTCGATCGAGCGCATCGAAATCACCCGCGGCAACAGTGGCGCGGTGCTGTACGGCGACAATGCGATCGGCGGCGTCATCAACATCGTCCTGAAGAACGGCGTCGGCGGCCCACCGGTCGCGGTCCGCGCTGAAGCCGGGGTCGGATCGTTCAACCAGCGGCAGGCCTCGATTTCCGCCGCGACCAATTTCGGGCCGTGGTCGACGTCGTTCTACGGCAACGGCATCAAGTCCGACGGCTATCGGGTCAATAACGCCCTCGACCAGCGCAATGGCGTCGGCAATTTGAATTACACCACGCCCGGTCTCACCGCGTTCCTGACGCTGTCGGGCGACGACCAGAAGCTGGGTTTCCCCGGCGGCCGCACCGTTGATCCGGCGACCGGCTTGAACCAGCTCGTCACCAACCGCCGCGGCACCAATACCCCGTTCGACTATGGCAACCAGCAGGGCGCCAATGCCACTGCCGGCTTCACCAAAACCTTGGTGAACGGCGTTGACCTCATCGTCGATGGCGGCGTGCGCGACAAGAAGCAGCAGGCCGGGTTCTTCGGGCTGTTGCCGACGATTCCGTTCAACTATGTCGACAGCCATCTGCAGACATGGTCGATCACGCCGCGCTTGAGCATCAAGAACGTGATCTTCGGAATGCCTTCGACCATCCTGACCGGCGTCGATTATTACGACGCGACCTATCACTCAGAGCGTCCGGTCGCCAAAGGCATGATCCCCATTCACACCTACGATTTGTCACAGCAAACGCTCGCCGGGTACTTTCAGCAAACCATCGGGCTGCTGCCGACGACAGATTTTTCATATGGCGGACGCCTGCAACGGACCACCCTGAAAGCCCGGGACATTCTCCAGAACGATCCGAACTGCGCGATATTCTTTTCGTGCAGCGTCCAGAACTTCCCGCTGGATTCCGAGGAAGGGCAATACGCCCTGCATATCGGCCTCGAACACCGCTTCAATAATGTGTTCTCGGTGTTTGGGCGGGCCGCACGCGCGTTCCGCACGCCGAATGTCGATGAAAGGCTGGCTTCGGGGCCCGCCTTCGACCCTTTCTTCAACCCGCTTCCCGTTGACTTCAAGCTGAAGACCCAGACCTCTCATGACATCGAGGGCGGCGTTCGTATCAAATCCGGACCGCTCGAAGTTCAATCGAGCATCTATAACATGGACCTCGAGAACGAACTCCAGTTCAACCCGATACAGCGCTTCAACGTCAACCTCGATCCGACCCGCCGCTACGGCTCGGAAACCAGCGCGTCGTTTCGTGTCAGCGATACCGTGCAGTTGCGCGGCGGCATGGCCTATACCCGTGCGGTGTTCCGCGAAGGCCCGTTTGCCGGCAACGACGTTCCGCTGGTGTCCCGCTACACGGGCAGCGCCGGCGTCAGCTGGAACATCTGGCAGAACTATCTCGTCGCCGACGCCACCGTGCGTGCCTGGAGCGAGCGCTTCATGGACAACGACCAAGCCAATACCCAGCGCCTGATTCCAGCGAGCGCAACGGTCGATTTCAAGCTGAGCGGCGCATACGAGCGCTTCTTCTGGTCGATCTCCGTCAACAATATTCTCAATGCGCTGTACTACGACTACGCCGTCGAGAGCCTGTTCACGCCCGGCCGCTTCTCGGCCTATCCGCTGCCCGGCCGGACCTACATGGTGAAGGCCGGCGCGACGTTCTGACCGGAATGGCCGGTTCGGCCTGCTGCCGGACCGGCTTGCCGTTCGCCGCATTGCGTTGCGGCAGATGAAGTCACAGGGGCATGCGTCAGCGGCGCTGAGCGCCTGGCTTGCGAGCTTCGATCAGGCGGCCCCCGACGACGAAACGGCCCTTCATCATGAAGGCCGATTTGACAAGAAAGTTCGACTTTTTCGACCGAAAATAACGTCCTTTGCGCCCCGATCCGTGGTAAACCGCCCCAAAACCGCTCGACGATATCTGTCGTGATTTCAGAGGTATGACATGGACGATGAGCCGAAGAGCGCCGCGGAACTGAAAGAAATCAGGCTGAACCGCAAGCGCACCCAGGAGGTCGAAGGCATCAAGGCAATGGCCGAGATCGCGGCCGCCGATGTCGCGATCCGGAAGCGGACCGAGAAGTTGCGTGCACTGCGTCTGGCGAAGGAAGCGGCCGACCGTGAAAACCCGCCGGAACCGGCGGTCAAGACCAAGGCCAAGAAGGCCGCCAAAAAGGGCTGATCTGAAATGACGAAAGAGGATCGAGATCGCGCCCAGGCCCGCGCCGACAAGGTGGCAAGGGCGGCGCAAGACGCGAGATCCGGCAAGGCCGAACGCGACGCCAGCTCCAAAGCTGTGCTCGACAATATGGCCAAGCTGAAGGCGCTGCGGCTCGCGCGCGAGGCAGCCGAGCCGCAAACTGCTCCCGCAGCGAAGGCCGCAAGGAAGGCGCCCGCCGGCACCAAGCGGTCGAACGAGAAGCCGGTGGCTTTGTCCGATTGGCTGGCGAACCAGCAGAACGGCGGACGGCGAACCTGAGGCAGGGCTCTTTTTAGGCAAGACTCTTCTTAGATGAGACTCTTGCAGGTGTTGTGTCATGCCCGGGCGAAAGCGCGAAGCACGTCCTCGCGCGCGATGTCCCGGCCGCGACGAAAAGTAAAGTCGGATATCGGCAGCGTTACGCCGGTCCCGGCCAATCGATCATCGAACGCGTCTTGTTCTCGGCGTCGTAGACCTGCACCTGAAGCATCTGAAACTTGTTCTTCAGGGCCATGCCTGCCTCTTCGGCGGCCTCGACCGTTTCGTGATGCGATTTGAAATGACCGTCCACCACCAGCGAGTAACCGGTGGTCGGCGCCTTGTCGGCGCGGACGGTTTTACGCGGCTGCGGCTCTTCCGCCGCAGGGCGGGGCTTCTTCATGCTGGCTCCGTGTGAAAGCCCTTTTGGACTGAACGCCGCAAAAAGGGCAGGAAAGTTCTTCAGACCGGCGCTAACATGCCGGCCAAACGCAATCAGATTGAGATCATGCGGATACTCCGAATCGGCATGCAGAGCAATGTCGATTCATCCGACGAAAAAGGCATCACATGGGCGGAACCGGCAGGAAGAAAGAGCCTCCGAAAAAGGGCGACGACAAACCGAAGAAGCCGGAGCGCGCGCCGGTCGAGGATGAAGACTACGAGGACGGCGACATCGCCACGCCGAAGCGCGACAGCCACGGCAATGATGATGAGCCGTTGTGACGTTGGTGCTAGGTGCTTCGTAGTGAGCAACTTGTCCCGTCGTAGCTCGAAGAGCGAAGGTGGAAGCGAAGCGTGCCCACCATTCGTGACGTACCGCCAGCTTCGTAGGATGGGTAGAGCGCAAGCGAAACCCATCGCCAGTGTGGATGCCGGAGCTGATGGGTATCGCTTCGCTCCACCCATCCTACGAATGTCACAGCGCCTTCGCGAGCCGGCCCACGTCGATCTGCGGCACGACATAGCGTATCCCTGCACTCCGCCGGGGCAGCTATGCGCCGCTATTCATGGACAAATAACGGCTTGCCTCTATTTTCACCGGGCCCTTGCCGGGCGTTAAGCATCACGGGGCTCTGAGCCGACATGGTCGATATTCTGGCCGCACCGCAACAATCCAAGGCGGACTTAAAGACAGACGCCTCGCTGCGTACGCTCGCGGCGATTTCGGTCGCGCACTGGGTCAGCCATTTCCATCTGTTCGTGCTGCCGATGCTGTTCCCGTTCCTGAAGGCGCAGCTGGGCGTCGGCTATATCGAGCTCGGTTTCGCGCTCACGGTTTTCGGCATGGTATCCGCCCTGACGCAGGCGCCGATCGGCTATCTCGCCGACCATATCGGCGCCAGAAAAGTCCTGCTGATCGGGCTCAGCGTCGGCGGCGTGGCGCTGATCATGCTCGGCCTGCATCTGAGCTACACGTCGCTGATCGTCTGCGCCGCACTGCTCGGGCTCGCCAACAGCGTCTATCACCCCTGCGATTACGCGATCCTGTCGACGCATATGGATGAAGCGCGGATGGGCCGCGCGTTCTCGATCCACACCTTTGCCGGCTTCCTCGGCGGCGCGGTGGCGCCCGCGATCATGGCCGCGCTCGTCGCGTCGGTCGGAGGCCTCGGCGCCCTGATCGTGGCCGGCGCGGTCGGCCCCGTGGTGGCGCTGGGATTGATGGCCGCGGGCATTCCCGATGCCAGTTCGGCCGACCGCAAGCAGGACGGCGCCGCCGCGCCGAAGCTAAGCGTCGTCACGCCCGCGATCATCGTGCTGACGTTCTTCTTCATGCTGCTCGGCCTCTCCAATGCAGGCATCAGCAATTTTGGCGTCGTCGCGTTGATGAGCGGCTATGGCGTGACCTTCTCGGCCGCCAATATCGCGCTGACCGCGTTTCTCGGCGCGAGTGCTGCCGGCGTGCTGGCCGGCGGCTATCTGGCCGACCGCACCACGCGCCACGGACAAGTCGCCGCGGCGTGCTTCGGGATCAACGCGGTCATCATGCTGGTGATTGCGACGACCACGCTGCCGTCCATCGTGTTGACCGCGGCGATGGGGATCGCCGGATTCCTCGGTGGCGTGATCGCTCCCTCGCGCGACATGCTGGTGCGCAATGCCGCACCTCCCGGTGCCGCCGGAAGAGCTTTCGGCATCGTCTCCACCGGTTTCAATTTCAGCGGCATTCTCAGCCCATTGTTGTTCGGCTGGATCATGGACCAGCACATGCCGCACTGGGTGTTTGGCGCCTCCGTCGCTTTCATGGTCATGACGGTGCTGCTGGCGCTGGTGACCGACCGCAAGCCGCAGGACCGGTCAGACGGCCCGGTCAAGGGCATAATGCATTCCTGAGCCTCAATCCCGGCGGTTGACTGCATCCGAGGACGCCGGATGATGCGTCAACA
>Ga0307500_10000430_pt1 | contig 14016 bp, 10 predicted proteins | sample 14_S_MG_FD_201362 | JGI IMG/M metagenome (GOLD analysis project Ga0307500, IMG submission 201362) | Soil microbial communities from Populus trichocarpa stands in riparian zone in the Pacific Northwest, United States - 14_S | ecosystem: Environmental > Terrestrial > Soil > Riparian zone > Trees... | reverse complement strand
CATCCGGCGGGCAGTCGTCGGCCAGCGTGGCCGCCCGGACGCCGAGCTCGATCGCCCGTTCCTCATCCCGCAGCCCCTGCGCGGCCCAGGCGGCGACCGACTGGAACCGGGCCTGTAGCGCGCGCCGCGCGGCCGGCACCAGCGGCTGCAGTGCGTCGAGCGTGTCCTGCGCGGCCGGGAAGTCCGTGGCGTTCGCGTAGGCCTGCGCGAGCAGCGTGCCGAGCAGCACCTTCTCGTCCAGCGGGACCTGGATGCCGTCCGACTCCAGCCCGGCGGCGAGCTTCTTCAACTCGTCCGCCCGGCCCTCGCGGGCAAGCTCACCAGCGGTGGCCAAGGGCTTGGCCAACCGCGGGTCCTGCTGGGCTTGCTGCAGCATGCCGACACTCCTCCCCGGCAGGAGTGTAAGCAGGTCGTCCCGACCTCGGTGTGAGGTTTTGGGTCAGCCTGACGCAGTTGCCGAAACGCTGCGCCGGTGCCGGGCCCGTTTCGCCGCGAGCAGGTCGGCGTCGGCCGCGGCGAACAGGGTGGCCGGGGTGTGTGCGGCGGTGCTCTGGGCCAGCCCGCAGGTGACTGTGACCGACAGCCCGGGGGCCAGCGTGGCCCACTCGTAGCCGGCCACCGCCGCGGACAGCCGGGCCGCCGCGTCGCCCGCCTCGGCCAGCGTCGCGGTCAGCAGCAGGACGAACTCGTCACCGCCGAACCGGGCGCACAGGTCGCCGTCGCGCACCTGCTGGCGCAGCAGCCGGGCCACCCGGAGCAGCACCTCGTCTCCGGTGAGGTGGCCGCACTCGTCGTTGATCCGCTTGAAGTGGTCCACGTCGACGACGATCAGCGTGGTCGGGCCGGCGGCTGGGCTGGTGCCGGGCACCCGCTCGCGCAGCTCCTCGTCCAGCGCCCGCCGGTTCGCCACCCCGGTCAGTGGATCGGACCGGCGGTCGGACTCCAGCTGCCGGCTGCGCCGGACCAGCGCCTCCCGGTCGACCGCCAGCCGGGCCGCGGCGGCCCGGGCCAGCGCCACCTCATACTCGGCCTGGCCGTACCGCTTGTGCACCTCGCCGTACCAGCGCAGCGCGTCCCGGTTGTTGTGGGTGGCCTCGGCGGCGCGGGCCAGCAGGAACGCGACGTCCTCGGTCCACGGGGGCTGGTGCTGGTCGCGCACCTCGGGCCAGCTCGGCGCGAGCATCCGCACGGCCGCGTCGGCCCGGCCCTCGGCCAGCAGGGTGGCCCCCTCCAGGTGGGTCAGCAGCGACCCGACCTCGCCGTGCTCGGTCGGCTCGGTGATCTCGATCGTCCGGACGGTGGCCAGCTGCCGGCGGGCCTCGACCGGGTCACCCAGCCGGGCCGCCGCGAGCCCCAGGTAGGCGTGCGTCCGGGCCACACACAGCGGGGTCAGCATGTCGTCGCCCCAGGTCAGGCTCGCGCTGAGCTGCCCGGCGGCGGCCTGCCACTTCTCCTGGGCGTCCTTCGGTAGCCGCAGGTGCTCCAGCCGGATGGCCCAGGCCAGGTTCGCCGCCCCGGCCCGGAACTGGAACAGCCCGGCCGGGATGCCGCAGGCGATCGCGGCCTGCATGGCCCGCTCGCCGGCGTCGACCCCCAGGGTGAACAGCTGGGTGCGGGCCAGCACGCCGGAGCAGTTGCCGAGCACCCGGGCCAGCTCCTCGGTGGCCGGCTGGTTCTCGTCCACCAGGGCCAGTGCCCAGATCAGCTCCGAGATGGCACGTGCCTCGTTGCCCAGGCCGTGCGCGACGCTGCCGGCGATCGCGTGGTAGCGGGCCTGCCGCAGCGGCGGGGTGTCGGGCAGCAGCGGCTGGACGGTGGCGAGCTCCCGGCTGGCTTCCGCCAGCCGGTCGACATTCAGGTACGCGGTCGCGAGCAGCACGCCGGCGAGCACCGCATCGTCGCGGCCGAGCGCACCGCCGGCGGCGGCGCGGGCAGCCTCGACCTCGGCGCGCACGTCATCGACCCGCGCTTCCCGGACGTGCCGGGCCGCCACGGCGAGCCGGTCGGCGACACAAGCGTCAGCCGGCGGATGCCCCATGCGCACCACCACCCTGCCGCGAAGTCTAGTCGGACATGCCCGGTTGGCGACCCGATCGTCGCTCTACCAGAGTCCGACCGGAAATGCCGCGCTAACGACCTGCCCGAGCTTGGTCAGGGTGGCGACCTCGTGGCCGAGCAGCCAGCGCTTGCGGTCCAGCCCGCCGCCGTAGCCGGTCAGGCTGCCGTCGGCGCCGATCACCCGGTGGCACGGGATGATCACCGCGATCGGGTTGCGGCCGTTCGCCAGCCCCACCGCCCGGGACGCGGTCGGGTTGCCCAGTTCGGTCGCGAGCGCGCCGTAGCTGGTCGTCCGGCCGTACGGGATGGCCACCAGGCCCGCCCAGACACGCCGCTGGAACTCGGTGCCGTGCGGGCGAAGCGGCAGGTCGAAGTCGGTGCGGTCGCCGGCGAAGTAGGCCTCGAGCTGCTCGATGACGGCGCGCAGCGGGCCGGTGTCGGGCCGGGCGCCGCCGGCGACCTCCGGCCGGTGCGGCTCCATCTCCAGCGCGGTCAGCGCCTCGCCGTCGCTCACCAGCAGCAGCGAGCCGATCGGCGACGGGACCGTCGCGAAGTAGCGGGACACGGCTAGTTCCTTCCGTTGCTGTCGAGACTGCCCCAGAGGTGGAGCAGGGCGTAGGACCGCCACGGCCGCCAGCGCTCAGCCAGCGCGGCCGCGGCCTTCGGATCGGAGTCGGCGCCGAGCCGGTCTAGCGCATGCCGGACGCCCACGTCTGTGGGCAAGAACACATCCGGGTCGCCGACCGCGCGCATCGTCACGTACGAGGCGGTCCACGGCCCGATGCCGGGCAGGTCGAGCAGCTGCCGGTACACCGCGGCCCGGTCGGCGCCCGGGTCGAGGACCAGGCCGCCGGAAGCCAGCGCGGCCGCCAACCCGGACAGTGCTCGCAGCCGCGCGGCCGGCATCCCGAACCCGGCCAGCTCGGCGGCGGCGAGCGTCGCCGGGCCGGGAAACAGGTGGGTGATCGACCCGACCGGGTCCGGCAGCGCGGTGCCGAACCGGGCGACCAGCCGGCCGGCCAGGGTACGGGCGGCGGCGACCGTGACCTGCTGGCCGAGCACCGCCCGGACGGCCAGCTCGGCGCCGTCGACGTGGCCAGGCACCCGGCGGCCCGGGCTGGCCGCGACCAGCGGGCCGAGCAGCGGGTCGCCGCCGAGCGCCGCGGCCACCGCGACCGGGTCGGCGTCGAGGTCGAGCAGCCACCGGCAGCGCTGCACGGCCACCGGCAGATCGCGGACGTCGGCCAGCCGCAGCGCGCACCGCACGTACCGGGCCGGCTCCGGCCCGGTCCGCCGCCTGAGCTGTCCAGCCAGGTCGGGTTGCCCGGCCAGGTCGGGTTGCCCGGCCCGGTCGAGCTGCCCGGCCCGGTCGACAGATGCGGCGCCGTCGAGGGCCCCAGCCCCGTCGAGCTTCCCAGCCCCGCCGAGCTTCCTAGCCCCGCCGAGCTGTCCGGCCCCGCCGTGGGGCCCGGCGCCGGCGAGCGGGCCGACCCGACCCGGCCGGGGCCCGGCGGCGGGCGGGGCGCTCAGCGCGATCACGCCGGGACCGTGCGGCAGCGCGACGCTGCGGCGGTAGGTGCCGCCGTCCCATTCCTCGATGCCGGGCACCGCCCGGATCGCGAGGAACTCGAACAGCGCCGGCAGGTCGACCGGCGCCCGGTACGGCAGCCGGACCACGATCGTGCCCGGGGTGGTGGCCTGGTCGGCCTTTCCGGTACGGCGCAGGTCGGTCGGGGTGACCGCGAACACCTCCCGGATCGTGTCGTTGAACTGCCGGATGCTGGCGAACCCGGCGGCGAACGCGACGTCCGCGATGGCCAGGTCGGTCGTCTCCAGCAGCACCCGCGCGGTCTGCGACCGTTGCGCCCGGGCGACCGCGATCGGCCCGGCGCCGACCTCGGCGACCAGCTGCCGGTGCACGTGCCGCTCGCTGAAGCCGAGCCGGCGGGCCAGCCCGGTCACGCCCTCGCGGTCGACCACGCCGTCGCCGATCAGCCGCATCGCGCGGCCGACCAGGTCGGCCCGGATGTCCCATTCCGGCGAGCCGGGGGTCGCGTCCGGACGGCACCGCTTGCAGGCCCGGAACCCGGCCGACTGCGCGGCCGCGGCGCTCGGGTAGAACCGCACGTTCGCCCGCTTCGGCGGACCGGCCGGGCAGCTCGGCCGGCAGTAGATCTTGGTGGACGTCACGGCCACGAAGAACCAGCCGTCGAACCGGCTGTCTCGACTCTGCATGGCCTGGTAGCAGAGGTCGGAGTCGGCGAGCACGGGACCACTCTGCCAGCTGGGCCGGCCTATCCCTGGCGGAATTCAGACCTCGACGCGGTGGTCTGAAACCCGCTAGTAGAGGGCCCGGCCGGCGAGCGGGCAGGATAGCCGGTATGAAGGCGTGGGTGGTGCGGCGGCCCGGCCCGATCGCCGGCGACCCGCTGCTGCTGGTGGACAAACCGGTGCCGGAGCCGGGCCCGGGCGAGGTCCGGGTCCGGGTGCTGGCCTGCGGCGTCTGCCGCACCGACCTGCACCTGGCCGAGGGCGACCTGCCGCCGCACCGGCCCGGCACCGCGCCCGGGCACGAGATCGTCGGCGCCGTGGATGCCCTCGGTGCCGGTGCGACCCGGTTCGCCGCCGGTGACCGGATCGGCATCGCCTGGCTGCGCCGTACCTGCGGGAAGTGCCGGTACTGCCGGCGCGGCGCGGAGAACCTGTGCGTGGCCGCCGAGTTCACCGGCTGGGACGCCGACGGCGGGTTCGCCGAGTACGCGGTCGTCCCCGAGGCGTACGCGTACCGGCTGCCGGCCGGGTACGACAGCGTGACCGCCGCGCCGCTGCTGTGCGCCGGGATCGTCGGCTACCGGTCGCTGCGCCGGGCCGCGCTGCCGCCCGGCGGCCGGCTGGGCATCTACGGCTTCGGCGCGTCCGCGCACCTGGTCGCGCAGGTCGCGGTACACGAGGGCGCCCGGGTGCACGTGCTGACCCGGTCGGCTGCGGCGCGGTCGCTCGCGCTGTCGCTGGGCGCGATGTCGGCCGGCGACGCGACCGACCCGCCGCCGGAGAAGCTGGACTCGGCCGTCCTCTTCGCCCCGGTCGGCGACCTGGTCCCGGTCGCGCTGGCCGCGCTGGACCGCGGCGGCACGCTCTCGATCGCCGGCATCCACCTCTCCGACGTGCCCCCGCTGCGCTACACCGACCACCTGTTCGCCGAGCGCCAGGTCCGCAGCGTGACCGCGAACACCCGCGCCGACGGGGAGGAGTTCCTCCGCCTCGCGGCCCAGCTGCGGCTGTCCGTGACCACCCAGCCGTACCCGCTGGCCGACGTGAACGCCGCGCTGACCGCGCTGGCCACCGGCCATGTCACCGGCGCCGCCGTGCTGGTCCCGTAGCCGGCGCCGGATGCGCCGCCAGGTCGCGGCTCAGGCGCCGGGGGTGCGGCTCAGGTGCCGAGGGTGCGGCCCAGCCGGATCCAGCGGTAGCCCCAGCCGTCCAGCTCGATTCCGGTCAGGTCGCGCTTGAGCGCGGGGTAGCCGCGGTTCCCGAGCACGTCCAGCGGGGGTTCGGTGAGCTTGCCGGCCGGCGGCAGGTCGACGGTGACCGGCTGGTCCGCGAGGTTGAGCACGGCGAGGACCGAGCCGCACGGCGCGTCGTAGCGCACCGCGAGCACCGCGTCCGACTTCGGGTCCAGGACGGTGGCCGTGCCGATGCCGAACTCCGGGCATTCCCGCAGCGTGCGCAGCACCCGCTCGAACCAGCTCAGCAACGAGGCCGGGTCGGCCGCCTGGGTGGTGACGTTGACCTTCCGGTAGCCGTACCCGCCCTTGCTGATCACCGGCCGGACCGGCTTGTCGCTGCTGGTGAACCCGCCCTGGGCGGCCGCCGACCACTGCATCGGGGTACGGATCGAGTTGCGCTCCGGCAGCGATAGGTCGTCGCCCATGCCGAGCTCCTCGCCGTACCGCAGCACCGGGGTGCCGGGCAGGCTGAACTGCAACAGGTACGCCAGCTCGATCCGGCGCCGGTCGTTGCCGAGCATCGGGGCCAGCCGGCGCCGGATGCCGCGGCCGTAGAGCTGCATGTTCTGGTCCGGGCCGAACGCGGCGAAGACGTCCGCCCGCTCCGAGTCCTGCAGTTGGGACAGGTCGACCTCGTCGTGGTTGCGCAGGAACGTGGCCCAGGCGCAGTTGGCCGGGATCGCCGGGCTGGCCTGGATCGCGGCCGCCAGCGGGACCGCGGAGGAGCGGGCCAGAGCCAGGAACGTCCGCGGGTTGAGCAGGAAGTTGAACAGCATCTGCAGCCGGCTGCCGCGCGGTCCGTAGAACTCGTTGATCAGCTCGCGCCGCACGTTCGCCTCGGCCAGCACGATCGCGTCGCCGCGCCGCCAGGCCACGTGGTCGCGCAGGTCCTCCAGCCACTCGAAGGCGAACCGGCGGTCGGCTGAGTCGGGGTGGATCTCCTCGATCGTGAACGGTGCCGCGTCCATCCGGAACCCGCTGACGCCCAGCTGCAGCCAGAACGCGACCACCCGGCCGATCTCGGCGCGGACCTCGGGGTTGGCCCAGTTCAGGTCCGGCTGGAAGTCGTAGAAGCGGTGGTGGTACCAGCTGCCGGCCTCCGCGTCCCTGCTCCAGGTGCCGCGCTGGTAGCCGGGGAACACCTCGCCGTCGTCGGCATTGGCCGGCTCGGTCGGCGACCAGATGTACCAGTCGCGGTACGGCGAGTCGGGATCGCTGCGGGCCGCCTGGAACCAGGGGTGCTCGTCCGAGGTGTGGTTGACGACCAGATCGATCATCACCCGCAGGCCGCGGTTCTCGCACTGGTGCACCAGCTCGACGAAGTCGCCGAGCGAGCCGAGCCGCGGGTCGATGCCGTAGTAGTCGGCGACGTCGTAGCCGTCGTCCCGGTTCGGCGTCGGGTGGATCGGGCTCAGCCACAGGCAGGTCACCCCGAGCCGGGCGAGGTAGTCAAGCCGGCTGATCAGCCCGCGCAGGTCGCCGCCGCCGTCCCCGTTGGAGTCCTGGAACGTCTCCACGTCGACGGAGTAGATGACGGCCTGCTGGTACCACCGCTCGCTCATGCCGCCCTCCTACCCGGCCCCTCCCCAGCTCACCCGGATCGGTGCGAGGCGGGCCGGGCCGGCGGCGGCTCAGCCGGCGGCGGCCGCGGTGCGGGCAGTCGACCAGACCCGGACGATGTCGCGGACCGAGACGATGCCGATGACCTCGTTGCCGTCCAGCACGATCAGGTGCCGGAACCCGCCGCGGACCATCGCCTCGGCGGCCTGGTCCAGCGTCCAGTCCGGGCTGGCGAAGACGAGGTCGGTGGTCAGGTGGGCGCCGGCGCGCTCGACGTCCGGATTCTGACCGGCACCGAGCGCGTACAGAACGTCGCGTTCGGTGAGGATGCCGATGCCGTGGCTGTCCGGGTCGAGCACCGCGACCGCGCCCACCTTGCGTGCCGCCATCTGCCGGGACGCCTCCCTGAGGGTGTGTTCCGGGCCGATCGTCAGCACCAGGGTGCTCATCGCGTCGCGTACCCGCATGGCCTGCCTCCTCGGTCCGGCTAATTCCCGAAATACGGCGCCGCCCCATGGTCGGGCCGCCGTCACCTGCCCACAACCCCTGACCGGCCCGACCGCTCCGGGGACTCGCCGCGGGCGCCTCGCGGGCGCATCCTTCATGGTGTGACCGACGAGATCGCCGGCGGCCCCGGGTGGGCGCGCCAGGCGCTGGAACCCGCCGGTCACCCGCCGCGCTGGCCACGCCGGCCGGGCGGGATCGGCGCCGGCCCGAAGGTCGCGCTGCTGGCCATCGTCGGGCTGCTGTTCGGGTACGTGCTGACGCACCGGGTTCCGGCGCCGCCAGCCACCGCGTCGATCACCGTGGCACCGCCGACCGGGCCGCTGCCGGCGCTGCCGTTCCTGGGCGGCGAACCCGGCACCGGCCCGGCCGGCCTGCAACTGCTGGTCGGCGACCGCAACCCGCGGCTGGTCGACGCGCACACCGGCCGGGTCTCACCGCCGCCCGGCCTGAACCTCAGGCCGGACACCGTTGTCTCGGTGTTCCCGCTGCACCCCGGCACGCTGGTGGCGGTGACCGAGCCGTACGGCGGGGCCGGTGGGCGGTTCCTGGTCCGGCCCGGAGCGCAGCCACTGCTGCTCGGCGCGGACGCCGGCGTGCTGCCCAGCCGGGACGGCCAACTGATCCTCACCACCTACCGGCGCAGCGGCACCACCGTCACCGGCCTCACCCTGGACCGCAAGCTGCGTTGGCAGTGGGAGCTACCCGGGTTGGTCCTCGGGCTGCGCGACACCCGGGCCGGGCTGCTGGTCGAGCAGTACGACGGGCCGCACGGCCGGTCCGCCCACCTGCTGCTGCTGGACCCGCGGACCGGGGCGGTCCGCCGCGACATCGGCCGCGGTGACGTCGCGGCCAGCAGCGACACCGCCATCGCCTGGACGCCGGCGAACTGCCCGGACGCCTGCTCGGTGGTGATCACCACGCTCAGCACCGGAGCGTCCCGCCGCTACCCGATGCCCACCTACTGGCTGCCGCAGCATGGCGCCTTCGCCCCGGACGGCCACACCCTCGCGCTGACCTTCCCGGCCAGCGGCCGGTCCGGGGTCAGCCGCCCCGGCTTCGTCGTCACGCTGGACCTGCAGCTCACCACCTTCACCTGGGTCCGCGGCCTGCGCACCGGCTCCGGGCTCGGCGCCGAGGTGGGCTGGTCCCCGGACGGCCGCTACCTGGTGATCGCCGTCAACTGGCCGGACCACCAGCAGTTGGCGCTCTGGCGACCCGGCCACCTCACCGTCCTCCCGGCCGCTCTTCCCGGCCACCCCGGCCCGCTCACCGTCCTCACCTGACGTCCTGACCCCGCCGCCCGGCCCGACCCCGCCACCCGGCCCTGATCCGGAGCCGGCTAGCTCCCGAGCTGTCCGGCCCTGATCCCGAGCCGCCGGGCTCCGAGTCGGCCGGGTCCGGAGTCGGCCGGCGCGGTCCCGAGTCGGCCGGCTCCGGGCCGGGCTCGGCCTGAGCCCGGGCGGATGCCGGTGGCCGGCCCAGCGGCCACACTGGGCTGATGCCGCCGACTCACGAAGTCACCAACCAGCCGCCGCCCCTGGTCGGGCACGACCTCTACGCCGGCGATCCAGCGCTGGCCGAGGCGGTCGGCCGGTACGGTGCGGCCGCGGCCGGGCCCGCGCTGCACGCGCTCGGCACCCGGGCCGGCACCGAGCAGGCGCAGCGCTGGGGCACCGAGGCGAACGCCTACCCGCCGGTGCTGCGCACGCACGACCGGTACGGCCACCGGATCGACGAGGTCGACTTCCACCCCTCCTGGCACGAGCTGCTGCGGGTCGCGGTCGGCGCCGGCCTGCACGCCACGCCGTGGACGTCGCCGGCGCCCGCGCCGCACGTCACCCGGGCGGCCGGGTTCTACCTGTGGAGCCAGGTCGAGGCGGGGCACGGCTGCCCGGTCTCGATGACGTACGCGGTCGTACCGGCGCTGCGGGCCGCGCCGGAACTGGCCGCGGCCTACGAGCCCGGGCTGACGGCCGCGGTGTACGACCCGGGCCTGCGGACGCCGGCGACCAAGGCCGGGCTGCTCGCCGGCATGGGCATGACCGAGAAACAGGGCGGCTCGGACGTCCGCGCCAACACCACCCGGGCCGTGCCCACCGCCGACGGCAGCTACCTGCTGACCGGGCACAAGTGGTTCTGCTCGGCGCCGATGTGCGACGTGTTCCTGGTGCTGGCCCAGGCCGACGAGGGCCTGACCTGCTTTCTGGTGCCGCGGGTGCTGCCCGACGGCAGCCGCAACACGTTCCGCCTGCAGCGGCTCAAGGACAAGCTCGGCAACCGCGCGAACGCCTCCAGCGAGGTGGAGTTCGACGACACGGTCGGCTGGCGGGTCGGCGATCCGGGCCGCGGCGTCGCGACGATCATCGAAATGGTCACGCTGACCCGGCTGGACTGCGTGCTCGGCTCGGCCGCCGCGATGCGGGCCGCGGTGACCCAGGCGATCCACCACACCACCTACCGCAGCGCGTTCGGCCGGCCGCTGCGCGAGCAACCGCTGATGGCCGCGGTGCTCGCCGACCTGGCCGTCGAGGCCGAGGCCGCCAGCGCGCTCGCCATCCGGCTGGCGTCCACCGTGGACACGGGCGAGACCGCGCTGGGCCGCCTCGCCACCGCGGTCGCCAAGTTCTGGGTCTGCAAGCGCACCCCGGCCGTGGTCGGCGAGGCGCTGGAGTGCCTGGGCGGCAACGGCTACGTCGAGGAGAGCGGCCTGCCCCGCCTCTACCGGGACGCCCCGCTGAACGGCATCTGGGAAGGCTCCGGCAACGTCATCGCCCTGGACGTGCTGCGCGCCATCATCCGCCAACCCGACTCGGTAACCGCCTTCCTCGCCGAACTCGAGCTGGCCACCGGTGCCGACGCCCGCCTCGACGCCGCTGTCAAACACCTCCGCGACCAGTTGGCCCACGTCGAGTCAACCGTCCGGGACCTGCGCACCACCGCCGCCCCGCCGACCGCCCTGGAAGCCGGCGCCCGCTACCTGGCCACCCAGATGGCCCGCTGCCTCCAGGCGTCCCTCCTCACCCGCCACGCCCCGCCCGCCGTAGCCGACGCCTGCTGCGCCCGCCTGGAAGCCCCCACCCCCGTCTTCGGCCTGCTCCCACCCGAGAATCCCGCCGCGATCATCGACCGCGCCGGCGCCACCGGCCGGTGATTGCGAGGAGGGATAGTCTATTCTTCGCCCGGCCCACAAGGTCACCGGCATAGGCGTCCCTGGGAAGCGGAATTGCCCCGATGTGGCGGAAGGCATGCGGAGTCATGCCGAGATCAGTCGGTTCAACGCCGAGGAGAGCTCATGGGCAAGGCCAAGTCTACTAATTCTGCCTGGAAGAAGAGTTCCGCCAGCAACACCAGCAACTGTGTCGAGGTCAGACGTTCGGGTTCGTCGATGTTGCTGCGACATTCGAAGAGTCGTCCGGAGATCGTGTTGCGGTTCAGCGCCGACGAATGGAGGGCTTTCCTGGTGGGGGCTCGTGCCGGTGAGTTCGAATGGGAACAAGAAGAGTAGTAAATGTGTTTGTCGAACCCTCATGTCTCGTCCGACAAGGTCGCAAGTGTGGCGTCGATGAAGGTTGACACCTCCGTCTGCTTACTGATCTGTTCGAGCTGGAAGAAGGTCTCTAAATAGGAGGCTGTCTCGTTTCGTTGATCGTCATCTGGCGTACTATCGCGGAGCGTGTCGCCAGATGGGTTCTCGATGAACAGGACGTCTTCATCGACAGCTTCGGGAAACTCGAACAAGACGAAGGGCACACCGAGGCCCCGATACATGCCATGCATGTACGGAACAATGCTGACACTTACGTTCGCGCGCCGGCCCGCGTCATTGATGTGGACTAGTTGCTGGCGCATGACCCGCGGGCCGCCTACAACTCGATGGAGAGCGGCCTCGTCGATCACGAAATTAAGCTCCGGACCATCTTCCCGGCTCATCGACTCTTGTCGTTCCATACGCAGATCGACGAGCTGATCGATCGTCTCACTGTCGCGCCCAGGCACGGCTGAAATCACAGTGCGGGCATATTCCTCGACCTGAAGAAGGCCAGGTACGAACAGCGGCTCATAGCTTCTGATCACAGAAGCTGCGGACTCGTAGGCCAAGTACGAAAGGAACTCGGGCGAGACGAGGTCCCGGTACGAGCTCCACGGAGATCGACCGCGCGCGAGGCGCGCGATACCCAATAGATGTTCCGTGCGCGCCGGGTCGGCGATCCGGTAGTGACTCAGCAGGACTTTGAGGTCGTTGGTAGTGATGTTGACGGTGCCGGCTTCGATCCGGATCAGCTTCGACAGGGACCAGTCCATGGCTCGTGCGACGTCGCGTTGAGTCAACCCGGCCGACTCGCGTTCCTTGCGCAATTCGCTGCGCAGCCGACGGCGATGAACCATCGGATCAGCTCCTGTGCCACCAGTCGGCATTGGGCGGTCCTCCTCCGGGATTGGGGTCAGCACATCGACACCTAGCGTTGTGCAACCGCGCGTGAAGCGTAGGCACACCCGGACACATTGTCGAAGGAAGCATTGCGTCGGTGGCGCCGTCTCCCGGACCCATGCGAGCAGAACCATTGCGAGATCAGCGATGCTGGCCGATATCGGTATGCGGATGCCCTAACTTGGCCGGCGCGGCTCGACCGCGCCCGTGGGCCGGCGGAGTGGGCGGGTCAGTTGTCGCGGCGGGGGATGCGGCGTTGGGAGAGTGGGATGACGTCGGCGCCGTCGGAGACGGCGAGCGCGCGGACGGCGGAAGACCAGAGCGCGGGGCCGATCTTGTGCGCGGACAGCGGCGGGAAGAAGTGCGCGCCCTGGCCGGCGTGGCAGCCGAGGGACACCAGGGTGGCCCGCTGCATGGCCGACGTGACGCCTTCGGCGACGACCCGCAGGTCGAGCGCCCGGGCGATCTCCAGGGTGCCGCGGACGATCGCGGCGGCCTGCGGTGAGCTGAACAGCGACTCGGTGAAGGTGGCGGCCAGCTTCACCTCGTGCACGGGCACGCGGGCCAGGTGGGACAGCGACGACCAGCCCTTGCCGAAGTTGTCCAGGGAGAGCCGGATGCCCAGGTCGCGCAGCTCGGCGAGGACCTGGTCGACGACCTCCAGGTGGGACAGCACCGAGGTCTCGGTGATCTCCAGGGTGACCCGGTTCGCCGGCACCCGATGCCGGGACAGCGCCGCGGCGACCTGCCCCGGGAACTCCCGGTCGAGCAGCGTCCGGGGGGACACGTTCACCGCGACCGGTACCTCGATGCCATGCCGGGACCATTCCGCCGCGTTCCCCAGCGCGATGTCGAAGACCGCCTTGGTGAGGTCCGGCATCAGGCCGGCGTGCTCGACCACGGGCAGGAACTCGTCCGGCAGGAGTTGGCCGCGGGTGGGGTGCTGCCAGCGCACCAGGGCCTCGGCACCGACCGGGTCGCCGGTGTGCAGGTCGATGATCGGCTGGTAGAGCAGGCTGAGTTGGTCGAGGGTGCGCAGCGCGGTGCGCAGCTCGGAGGCCAGCACCAGCCGGCTGACCGAGCCGGCGTCCCGCTCCGGCGCGTAGAAGCCGACCCGCCCGCCGGAGCCGGCCCGGACCCCGTGCACCGCGACGCCGGCCTGCCGCAGCAGTTCGTCCAGCGAGATCGAGGCCCGTACGCAGTACGCGATGCCGGCGACGCCGGCGACGGACAGCCGGCAGCCGGCGATCTCGATCGGTTCGGCGACGGCGCCGAGCAACGCCTCGGCCCGGTAGGTGGCCTGGGCCGGGTCGGAGATCCGGGGGAGCACGATGGCGAAGTCGTCCCCGTCGAGCCGGGCGACCAGCTCGCCGGGCATCGCGGCGGCGTCCAGCCGGGCGGCGGCGTGCCGCAGCACCGCGTCGCCGGCGGCGTGCCCGAGCGTGTCGACGATCTCCCGGAAGCCGGTGAGGTCGACCAGGATGGCGGCCGAGTCCAGGTCGGCGGTGGCGGTGTCGGCCAGCGGGGCCTGACCGTCGTCCAGCAGGCCGGCCCGGTTGCGCAGCCCGGTCGTCGGGTCGTGCGTCGCCTCGTGCCGGGCCTTGGCGTGCTGCTCGGCGTTGGCCAGCGCGGAGTGCAACTCGGCGGCCAGCGCGCCGAGCATCGCCTGTTCCCGGTTCTTCAGCCCGACCTCGCCGCCGAAGCAGAGCCGGACCCAGCCGTACGGGGTGTTGCCCAGCCCGATCGGCCGCTCGATCACCCGGTGCGCGTCCCGCGGCGGGGCGTCCGCCGCCGGACCGTCGTAGACGATGTTGTCTTCGGTGCCGCGCACCAGCCGGCCGCTGGCCAGCTCGACCTCGGCGCTGTTCGCCGAGAACAGCTTGGCCGCGGACGTGGCGGCCCGGGTGAGCACGACGCGTTCGTCCAGCTCGGCCAGCCCGCGGGTGGCCTCCAGCA
>Ga0307500_10000428_pt1 | contig 14144 bp, 10 predicted proteins | sample 14_S_MG_FD_201362 | JGI IMG/M metagenome (GOLD analysis project Ga0307500, IMG submission 201362) | Soil microbial communities from Populus trichocarpa stands in riparian zone in the Pacific Northwest, United States - 14_S | ecosystem: Environmental > Terrestrial > Soil > Riparian zone > Trees... | reverse complement strand
CCGGCCGTGACTCCTCGACGTCCACGCCCCCAGTGTCCCCCGCTACCGGGTAGCTCCCACGGGGTATCCGTCACGCTGCGCACGGCGCTGTCGGCGGGCCGGCCGGTGCCGGGCGCGGCGGAGCGGCCGCACCCGGTCCGATGCGTCCACGACGGCCGAAGGCGCGCTCCCGGCTGGGGCGCGCCTTCGGCCGGACGAAGGGCGGGCCGCGTCCTAATCCGTGTAGTGGACGACGAAGGCCTGGGTGAAGGCCGACGTGCCGCCCGCGCTGGTGGCCCGCACGGTGATCGCGAAGCCGCCCTGGGAGAGGTGCTGGCTGCCACAGGCGAGGGTCGCCATGTCCAGCACGTAGGTCAACGATCCGGAGTTCGAGCTGGCGCTGTCGAACCGGGCCGGGTCGTGCCGGGTCTCCCCGTTGGCGCTGCAGTCGTCCTGGAAGTTGTTCTGCAGTTCGATGTGGGTGACCGCGCTCTCCGGGTCGGTGGCCGTCACGAAGATGTCGATCACCGTCGCGGCGCCGCTGCGGTTCACGCTGGCGCCCGTGGTCAGCGTCGCCGTCTGGCCGCCGCCGCTCACCTCCAGGGTCGGCGCCGTCGTGTCCGGCAGCAGCGAGAACGTCGCCGTGACCGCGGTGTTCGCGGTCATCGTCACCGAGCACGTCGTCCCGGACGGCGCGGCGCAGCCGGTCCAGCCGTCGAACGACGACCGGGCCCCGGTGGTCGCGCTGAGCACCACCACATCGCCGGCCCGGTAGCTACCGGTGCAGGTCCCGCCGCCACAGGCCAGGCCCGGGCCGGAGACGGACCCGGCGCCGTTGCCGCCGGTCCGGACCGTGAGGTCGAGGAACGGAGCGAAGGCCACCGTCACCGCGCGGTCCTCGGCCATCGTCACCCCGCAGGTCGACGCGGCGGGCGAGCAACCGGCCGACCCCCAGTCGGACAGGTAGCTGCCGCCGCCCGGGCTCGCGGCCAGTTCCACGGCGGTGCCGGCCACGACCGTGAGCGTGCAGGCCGCCGGGCAGGTCACCGGCGCGCCGCCGGCCGGGCTCGCGGGGACCGAGCCGGCCCCGGTCACCGCGAGCGTGAGCGTCACCTGCACCGGCGGCTTGGGCACGAACGTGGCCGTGACGTTCGCGGCACCGTTGATCAACACGCTGCAGGCGACGCTGTCGGCGGTGACGTTCTGGGTGGTGCAGCCGGTCAGCGGACCCAGCAGGACGTCCGGGCTGGGCGCGGTCGGTATCTGCAGCACCGCGGTCGTCCCGACCGGGTACTCCCAGACGCAGGTGGCGTCGGCGACACACTGGGTGCCGGCGGTGGCCACGTTGGTCGGGGCGGGGCTCGCCGCGGTCACCGAGCCGGCGCCGACCACCTGCACGGTCAGCGCGGCCGTCGGCGGGGCGCCCGGCTCCTGCGGTGGCGGAGGTGGCGGCGACGTCGGTGACGGCCCGCCATCCGGTTGATCGGCCGGCGGCGGGTTGTCGGGCCCACCGGGCGGATTCGGTCCGGCCGGGTCACCGGCCGAGCCGTCGGGCGGCGGGGTCCCGGCCGGGTTGTCCGGCTGCTGCTGGGGCTGCTGCGGCGGCTGCCCCGGCTTCTGCGGTGCGTTCTGCTTCGGCTGCTTCGGGCGGTTGTTGCCGCCCGGCGTGAGGATCTTGGTGTTCGACGTCCCGGCCGCGAACTTCCGCAGCGACTGGCCCAGCCGCCACCGGCCGCCGTCGAACCGGATCACCCCGGCCCGGTCGCCGTCGAGGTCGTTGTAGAAGACCAGCCCGTCCTTCGCCACCAGCTCCAGGCGAGCGCCGGCCTTGACCACGTCGAGGTTCGCGACCACCTGCCGGGACGACAGCTGCACCACGGCGGTCCGGCCGCTGGTGCGGTTCGGGACGAAGACGAACCCGCCCGACTCGACCAGCGGGCCGAAGCTGTCGCCGGGCCGGCCGACGTCCACCGTCTGCCCGCAGTCCTCGCCGCCGTCACCGGCGACGACGAGCGTGCCGGTGGCCGGGATCGCGGCCAGCACCCGGCCGAGCGTGGCCGAGCCGAGCAGTTCGGCCTGCCCGCCCTCCGGCAGCTCCAGGCAGGACCAGGACTTGACCCGGCCGTCGTTGTTCAGCTCCCCCACCCGCGACCGGTCGACCAGCACCGGCCGGCCGGCCACCAGCACCAGCCGCATGCCGGCACCGCCGACGTCCGGCCGTACGTGCTTGCCGGCGGAGTCGAACCAGGCCAGGCCGTTGGCGTCGACCACCCACAGCCGGCCGGCCTCGTCCACGACGGACTGCCCCGGACCGGGCTGGGCCGCGAGCGCCAACCGCTGCCGCACCCGCAGCGACTGCGGATCGACCACCGAAGCCGTCCGGCGCTGGCCGTCCACCACGAACGTGGCCGACTTGCCGGCGTAGACCTGCAGCGCCCCGCCGGAGCCGCCCTGGCCGAACTGCACCGGCGCCGACACCTCGTAGGTGCCGCCGTCCACCCGGGCCACCGTGCCCGCCGCCGAGCTGACCAGGTACGCCGACGACCCGGCCTGGACGACCGACAGATCCGCCCCGGGCCGGTGACCCGGCGCCTGTACCGCGCCCACCACCTGCTCGGATGCCCCGTCGATCAGCGTGACCGCGCCCTGCGCCGGTGACGCCAGCCAGGCCCCGCCACCGGACAGCACCGTGCGCGTCGCCGGCAGGCCGTCGGCCCGGGACAGCACCAGCGCCAGCGGCAGCACCACGACCGCGGCGACCCCACCGGACAGGACCCGGCCGAGATCGGCCCGCCGCCACATCCGACCCAGCGACGCGCTCACCAGCACACCCTCCGGTTCTTTGTTCACCCGACCCAGCCGGCCCGTTGACCAGCGGCTGTCGCAGCTCACCGCTGGCCCCGCCCGCTGGACCCTCGTTCGGCCCGCCCGGCTCACAGACAGTTAGCTGACCGTACGGAGCCTAGGCCGACCGGCTGAAAGCAGGCTGAAATGGCCCTGACGTCAGCGCCCGCGGTACCTCTCCGTAGCCGACGATGAACAGCACGGACCGGCCCGGCGGCCCGGGACGGCGGACCGCCCTGGGCACAACCGGACCGGCTCCGCGGCTACCAGGTGAGCGGAAGGGTGGCGATGAAGGTGTTGAGCAGGCCGGAGATGATGGTGTCGTCGTGCACGGACGGGTGGAAGTCGCAGCCGAGCCGGTCGAGGTTCGGGTCGTCGTAGTACCAGAAGGCGACCCGGTTGTCGCCCTGGCTGTTGCGGGCGGCGACGATCTGCCGCGCGGTGTCGGCGAACACGGTCGTGTTCGACAGCAGGGTCGCGCTCACCACGATGACTGTGTTGCGGCCGTACCGGGTGCGCAGCTTGTCGATGAAGCCCTGGTACGCGGTCGTGTAGGCGGCCACCAGGCTGGCGGTCGTCGGCCATTGCTCGTTCGCGTTGAGCGCGGTGGAGAAGTCGTTGATGCCCAGCCCGACCACCACGAGCTGCGGCGCCCAGCTCGCCGGCTTCGCCCAGACGTCACCGTCGACGTTCTGCAGCGCCCGGTCGTAGTAGGTGCGGAAGTTGAAGGTCGGGTTGCTGCCGCCGAAGTTGCGGACCATGCCGAGGCCGGACTGCGCGATGATCTGGTAGTCGGCGCTGAGGCTCTTGGCGGTGCGGGCGCCGAAGGTCAGGTCGGCGTCACTGTTCCGGTCGACCCCGCCGATGCCGACGCAGTCACGCTGGCCGGAGACGTTGCCGTAGCCGGCGGTGAACGAGTCGCCGATAAACTCGATCTGCCGTGCCCGCGCGGCCGGCCTGGCCAGGATCGTGCCGCCCGGCGCGGCGATGAAGCCGCCGAACTGACCGGCCGCCCACGGGATCTCGGTCCGTTTGACCAGCCGCACGCTGTGGTCGGCGTTGCTGAGGTTGCTGACCCAGTAGGTGGTCTGGCCCGGCGTCACCAGCTTGGTGACGGTGCTGCCGTCGATCTGGACGTCGTAGTCGTTGTTGAAGTCGTTGAGCGCGATGCCGACCCCGGTGCCGTGGAAGCGGCCTTCGAAGTAGGTGCCGGGCCAGGTGTACTGCAGGAAGGTCCCGTCGGTCCTGACCCGGCCGACGGTCTGCACCTTGCTCAGGGCGTCCGGCGGTGGTGGCGGCGGCGGTGTCGGTCCGCCCGTGCAGGCGGTGCCGTTCAGTGCGAACGAGAGCGGGATCGGGTTGCCCGGCCCGACCCTCGACGCGATGAACCCGACGGTGGCACTCCCGTTGGTGCCGAGAATGCCGTTCCACGGCGCGTTCTTCGCGGTGACGGCGGTGCCGCTCTGCGTGACGACGCCGCCCCAGCTCTGGCTGACCTGCTGGCCACCGGGGAACGACCAGGTCAGGGTCCAACTGGTGACCGGGTCACCGAGGTTGGTCACGCTGACGTTGGCCTGGAACTGACCGGTCCACTCGGATTGCACGGAATAGGACACGGAGCAGCCGGCGGCGGCGGCGTGCGCGGACGTCGGCACTGCTGCTGCGCCGGTGGCGAGGGCCAGCGCGGTCGTCACCGACAGCACCCTCCGGGACTGCGGCATGGGCATGGGAGCTCCCTCTGCGGTGCGGTTGAGGAGACCGGCCCGTCCCTTCCGCCGAAGGAACGGGCCGGACGGCAGGCTGGTGTGCGGTTACGGCTGGACGCTGAGCAGGTGTGCCTTGAAGCCCTGGCCGTAGGTGGCGGTCGCCGCGCCGGCGAAGTCATCGATGAGCACGTTGCCGCCGCTCGGGCAGCCGCCCCAGGCGTTCCAGGTCCACGCCAGGTAGCCGACGCCGTGCGCGTCGGCCCAGGTGGTGACCTGGTCGATGTAGTCGTGCGCGCACGTGCTCTGGCCGATCTCGCCGGCCACCACCGGCACCTGCGCCGCGGTCGTGCCGATCGTGCTGTCCCAGCAGGTGGTGTTGACACATCCGTTGAAGTTGTAGGAGTGCCAGGAGGCCACCAGGTTGCCGGCCGGGTCGGTCGGCTTGAAGGTCAGCCACTGGGTCAGGTCGTTGGTCCAGGTCAGCCCGGCAGTCATGATCACGTTGGTGGCGCCGGTCGCCCGGACCGCGTTCACCAGGCTCTGCATGCCGGCGACCTGGTAGGTGATGCCGGTGCAGGTGCCGCCGTCGCGCACACAGGTCCACGCCTGGGTGGCGTTGCTGAAGTTGTTGGCCGCGTCCGGGAACGGCTCGTTGAACAGGTCGAAGACGACCGCGTTGTTGCCCTTGAACATGGTCGCGACCTGGGACCAGAAGGTCGGCGCGAACTGCGCGTCCGGCATCGGCTTCTGGCAGGTCGCGTTCACGTCCGCACAGGCGGTGCCGTTGCCGGTGAAGGCGCCGTGGTTCCAGTGCAGGTCCAGGATCGGGTTGATGCCGTTCGCGACGAGCAGGTCCACGAACGCCTTGACGGCCTGCTGGTAGGTCGAGCCGCTGGGGGTGCCGAAGGTGCCCAGCCAGCAGTCCTCGTTCAGCGGGATCCGGACCGAGTGGATGTTCCAGGTCTTCATCGCGTCCACGGCGGCCTGGTTGACCGGGTTGTTGTCGAACACGCCCTTGCCCTGCACGCAGGCGAACTCACCGCTGGACATGTTGACGCCGAGCAGCCGGTACGTCCGGCCGGCCGCGGTGAGGATCTTGTTGCCGGACACGTGCAGCGCCGGCGCCGGGCCGGTGATCGGCGGCGGGCTGGTCGGCGGCGTCGTCGGTGGGCTGGTCGTCGTCGTTACCCGGCCGGTGCAGGCCACGCCGTTGACGCTGAACTGGGCGGGTACCGGGTTGCCGCTGGCCCGCAGGGTGCCGATGAAGCCGATCGACACCGACGCGTTGGTCGCGACCGCGGCGTTCCAGTTCATGGCGGCCGCGGTGATGTGCGCGCCGGACTGCGACCAGGTGGCGCTCCAGCCGTTGTTCAGGCCCTGGGTGCTGGTGGGGAAGTCGAACGCGAGCGTCCAGCCGTTCAGCGCGTCGCCGAGGTTGGTGAACGAGACGTTGGCCTGGAAGCCGTCCGTCCACTGGCTGACGACCGTGTACGTTGCCGAACAACCGTTGCTCGCCGCCCCGGCCGGAACAGTGACCACGGCGAGGCCTGCCGCGACCAGCAACCCGGCGGCGCCGGAGGCGAGCAGGGCATGACGACGTCTCATCGGATCTCCTTGATGGCATGCGGCGGGGGAGCCGTGCGGCGGTCGCCACATCGGCTGATGACCGGCCGGTGCCAGCGCGGCTGGCAGCGGTGGGCGCCGCGGGCGGTGGGCCGCGCGGATCGTGCGGGAGCCAACGGGCAGGGAGAGTTCGCCTGCCCTGGCGACGCGCCGATCGGGCCGACCGACCGGCCTGATGGCCGTTCCGCGTGTGCCGTCGGGGCGGACCACACCGGGTTGGCCCGACAGCGCAGCGTCGAGCGTAGCCGCGCCCCGGCGCGGCACCGGCGCTCTTACCGTTTTCTTGACATCCGTTAGGAAAGTCCTTCACATCGCCGGTCGGCGCCCGGACGACGGCCCGGCCCGCGCTGGCCGCACCGCGCCGGTCGGTGCCGGCCGGCTCAGGACGGCGTCTGCTCGCGGGCCACGAAGCCGACGCCGCGCACCGTGTGCACGAGCCGCGGCGCGCCCCCGTCCTCGAGCTTCCGCCGCAGGTAGCTGATGTAGACGTCGAGGCTCTTGGAGCTGCCGTCCAGGTTGCATCCCCAGACCCGCTCGAAGATCGCCGGTCGGGTGAGCACCTGCTCGGCATGCGCGAGCAGGAGTTCCAGCAGGTTGAACTCGGTCCGGGTGAGGTCGATCAGCCGGCCGGACCGCCGCACCTGCCGGGACCGGCGGTCCAGCGTGAGGTCGGCCAGGCACAGCAGGTCCCCGTCCGGGCCGCACGCCCCGCCGCGGCCGGCGCGCCGCAGCAGGGCGCGGATGCGGGCCAGCACCTCCGGCAGGAAGAACGGCTTGACCAGGTAGCCGTCGGCGCCGGCGTCCAGCCCGGTGACGCGGTCGCGGACGTCGTCGCGGGCGGTGAGCATCAGGATCGGCACCGGGTTGCCGGTGGACCGGAGCCGGTGGCACGTCGCCAACCCGTCCAGCCGCGGCATGGTCAGGTCCAGCAGGACGAGCGCGGGAGCCCGGGACGTGATTCGTCTCAGCGCGTCGACGCCGTCGCCGGCCAGCTCCACCTCGTACCCCTCGTACCGGAGGGCACGGTGCAGCAGATCACGCACGGCCGGGTCGGCGTCGGCGACGAGCACCAGCGGCGCCGGCACCCGGGCGTCCGCATTCCCGCGGTATCCCGCACCGATGCGAGGACGGCTCGCCCGGCTCGTCACCTGGCTCACACAGCATTCTTAGTGCGATTAACTAAGTAGGTCAATGCACTACTGTTTGTCGCGTGAGGGCGACGGCGGACGGCCACCAGCTCGAGCGGCTCAACCGACCCAAGACCCGTGGCGTCGTCCTCGATCTCATCCGCGCCGCCCGCACGATCAGCCGGGTCGAGCTCGCGGCCGGTTCCGGTCTCACCGCTCCCACCATCACCCAGGTGGTCCGCGGCCTCATCGACGACGGCCTGGTCGTGGAGGCCGGCCGCGGCGAGTCCACCGGGGGCAAGCCGCGCACCCTGCTCCAGCTGAACGCGGCGGCCCGGTACAGCGTCGGCGTCCAACTGGAGCGGTACACGTCGGTCATCGTGATCGTTGACCTGGCCGGGCGGCCGGTGGCCCGGGCCTCGTTCCCCGGTGCCGGTCAGGCCGCACCGGACGAGACGCTCCGGCTGGTCGCCGAGCACGTCGACACGCTGCTGACCACCGCGGGGGTGGCGCGGTCCAAGGTGCTCGGCGTCGGGTTGGTCAGCCACGGCCCGCAGGACCGGGTCGGCGGCACCCTGCTGGCCCCGCAGACCGCTCCGGGCTGGCACGGCTACCCGGTCGTACGGCGGCTGGCCGAGTTCGTCCGGCTGCCCGTCCTGCTCGACAACGACGCGACCGCCGCCGCGGTGGGCGAGTTCTGGATCGGCGGGGTCGACCCGGCCAGCACCTACGGCTGCATCTACCTGGGCGGCGGCTTCGGCGGCGGGGTGGTGGTCGCCGGCGAGGTCTACCGCGGCAGCTCGTCGAACACGATGGAGGTCGGCCACATCACGGTCGCGGCCGACGGCGCCGAGTGCCCGTGCGGCAACCGCGGCTGCCTGGAGATCGTCGCCGGCCCGTGGAAGGTGATCAGCGAGGCCTGGGCCAGCCCCGGGCTCGCCGCCCGGCTCGGGCTGGACCGCGACGGTGCCGACCTGATCGCCGACTTCGCCCTGATCGCCGGCGCGGCGATGACTGGCGACCCGACCGCGCGGGCCCTGATCGAGAAGTCCGCCCGGTACGTCGGCTACGCCGCGGTCACGCTGACGAACCTGTTCGACCTCGACCGGATCGTGCTCGCCGGGCCCAGCTTCACCCCCGCCGGCTCGATCTACCAGTCGATGGTCCAGGCGGTGCTCGACCGGGCCACCTTCGCCCGGGCCGCGCACCGGGTGCAGGTGGCGCTGTCCGCGAGCGGATCGGACGCGGCGGCGGTGGGCGGGGCCGCCCTGGTGCTCCGCGGCGAGCTCACTCCCCGGCACCTCCGCCGGCCGGACGGCGGCTCGCTCGGCTACACCTACTCCGGCCACCTGCCGGCCGACCGGACGACCGTCGGGAACCGCAGCGCCTGACGCCCGCCGGGCACCCACTGGCACTCTAAGTGATGTCAGCAAAATTGTTGACATTATTTTAGGCAAGACCGTGCGGGTGTCCGTACCTCAGCCTTTAGAGTCGTGCCAGGACCGTTGAGGAGGGACCGTGGCCGGAAGTCCACGCGAGGGCGCCGCCGGCGCCCAGGTCGCGGCGACAGCGCTGCGGGACGCCTTCACCCGGGGTGATCTGGCACCGGGCCAGCGCCTGATCGAGGGCGACCTGGCGGAGGCGTACGGCGTCACCCGCGCGAGCGTCCGCGCCGCCCTCATCGACCTGACCGCCGAAGGCCTGGTGGAGCGCATCCCCAACCGGGGCGCGCGGGTCCGGGTGGTGTCCGTGGACGAAGCCGTCGCGATCACCGAGTGCCGCATGGTGCTGGAAGGGCTGTGCGCGGCCCGGGCCGCCGAACGGGCCACCGACGACGACATCGACTCACTCGCCGAGCTCGGCGCGCAGATGCGCACCGCGGTGTCCGACGGCGAACCGGTGAAGTACTCGGAGTACAACCGGGAGCTGCACCGGCGGGTGCGGGAGATCGCCGCCCAACCGGTGGCCAACGCGGTGCTGGACCGCCTCAACGCGCAGCTGGTCCGGCACCAGTTCCGGCTGTCCCTGCGCCCCGGCCGGCCGCAGGTGTCGCTGGGCGAGCACCTGGCCATCATCGAGGGCATTGCCCGGCACGACCCGGCGGCGGCCGAGGTCGCCGCCCGCGCGCACCTGGCCAGCGTCATCGAGGCGCTCAGGCAGACCGACGGCGGGTGAGCCTCAGCCGCCCGTGGCGGCCGGCCCGGACCGGGCCGACCCGGACCGGGCGCCGTCGCCGGACCGTACGAGGTCATGCAGTAGCGCCTCGGCGGCGGTGGTCACCCGCGGCGCGACGCCCAGTTCCCTGAGCTGACCCGCCGCGGCCGCCATCTCGTCCGCCCGGCGCCGGGCATGCCTGGCGCTGCCCTCGACCAGCCGCTCGAGCGTGCGCTCGTCGAAGCTGACCAGTTCGGCGGCGATGTTCTGGCGCAGCCAGTCCTGACACCCGGCCGCCCGCGCCGCGGCCAGGGCCTCCACCACGGCGGCCGCGAGGCCCTTGTAGAAGACACTGCGCAGCAGCTTGCGCGCGGTCGCCGTGCCGACCGGGCCGTCGACCACCTCGACGACGACGGCAGCGGCGAGCATGCCGGCAAAGCGCGCGGCGGCCGGGCCGGCGGCCACCATCGGCGTCCGGAGCCCGTTGCCCGGTACCGGCGCCATCAGTGCCACGTCGACGACCTCGACGCCGTGGCCGGCCGCGACCTCGGCCAGCCGCCGCTTGAGCCCGGGCGAGGTCGTGTTCAGGTCCGCCCACACGGTGCCCTCGCGCAGCGCCGGAAGGGCGCTGTCCAGCGCCTCGGCCGCGTCGTGGGCGCTGTTCAGGCTCAGCACCAGATCCGCGTCCCGGACCGCGTCGGCGTCGTCGGCCCGGGGCGTCACACCGGGCGGCGCCGCCACCCGCGGATCGAACCCGCGGACGTCGAACCCGGCGGCGACGAGGTCGACCGCGATCAGGGAGCCGGCCTCGCCGAACCCGAGGACACCGACCCGGGACAGCGCCCGGCCGGCCGTGGTCATGTCGTGCTCATCCGGTCGCCCGTCCACTGCGCGGCCAGACCAGGCCGTCGGACAACTTCCGGGCGGTGCGGACGACGGCGCTGGTGCGCACCCGGGTGTCCGCGCCCGCACCCGCCAGCTCCAGTTGGACGTCGAAGATGCCGCTGGGATGCTCGACCCGGACCAGACCGCCGCCGCCCGGCTGGTCCGCCACAACGCCGCCCGGCTGGTCCGCCACAACGCCGCCCGGCTGGTCCGCCACAACGCCGCCCGGCTGGTCCGCCACAACGCCGCCCGGCTGGTCCGCCACAGCGCCGCCCGGCTGGTCCACTACAGCGCCGCCCGGCTGGTCCGCCACGGTTCCGCTGGTGCGGACCGCGACGGCGACGGACACCGCGCCCAGCACACCGATGGCGGTATGGACCCGGTGCGGGATGAAGGTGCGGGTGGCGACCGTGCCGCCGTGCCGCGGCGCCGACACGATGCTGATCTTCGGAACGGTGCCGGCCTCGACGTCGCCCAGGCCCATCGCCGGGCCCGCCTGCCGCCGGATCGCCTCGACCCGGGAGCGCAGCGTCCCGTCCCGCTCCAGCACGTCGGGTGCTTCCGTGCCGTCGATGCCCAGCTCACCGGCCCGGACCAGGACGACCGGCATCCCGGCGTCGACGCAGGTGACCGCGACACCGTCGAACCGGTCCACCAGCCGGCCGGTGGGGAAGCAACTCCGGTCGCCGCCCGGGAAGGAGAGCTGGATCGGGGCCGCGGGGAACGGCGCGCCGGCCATCACCGTGTCGCCGTCGTACCGGACCCGGCCGCCCGGGGTCTGCACCCGGGCCTCGGCGAAACTCGGCGTCGGGTTCACGATCCGGATCCGGACCGCGGTGGTCCGGTCGGTCGGGGCGACCAACCCGCGCTCGATCGCGAACGGTCCCACGCCCGCCAGCAGGTTCCCGCAGGTCTGCGCGGCGCTGACGGTGGCCTGGTCCGGGATCACCTGGAGGAAGAGGTAGTCGACGTCGGCGCCGTCGGCCGCGGACGGCGTGACGACCGCGACCTTGCTGGTGAGCGGGTGGCCGCCGCCGATACCGTCCACCTGCCGCGGGTCGGGCGAGCCCATGATGCGCAGCAGCAGGTCGTCGCGCTCGGCCGGGTCGGCGGGTAGGTCGGCGCCGAGGAAGTAGGCCCCCTTGGAGCTGCCGCCGCGCATCTGCATGCAGCGGATGCCGAGGCGCTGGTCGTCACTCATCTGGCTCCTCGGCGCGGCGCCCGCCGGCGTCGGGCAGGCGGTCCACGTAGCTGACCCCGAGCTCGGCCAGCAGCGGACGCAGGTTGTAGAGATCGACGCCGAGCGCCCCGTCCGCCAGGGCCGCGCGCTTGCCGGCTTCGTCGGCCAGGCGCGCCGCGGCCGCGCCGGCCACCGCGGCCGCGTCCGCCGACGGCAGCGCGAGCACGCCGTCGTCGTCCGCCACGATCACATCGCCGGGGCGGACGAGTTGACCGTCGACGACGATCGGAACGTTGACCGACCCCGGGCTCGCCTTCACCGTGCCCTGCGCGTGGACCGCGCGGGACCAGACCGGGAAGCCGATGTGCCGCAGGGTGGCGATGTCCCGGACCCCGGCGTCGATCACCAGGCCGGGCACGCCGCGACTGCGCAGCGACGTGGCCAGCAGGTCGCCGAACATCCCGTCGGTGGACCGCGAGGTCGTCGTCACGACCAGGACGTCGCCGGGCCGGCACACCTCGACGGCGGCGTGGATCATCAGGTTGTCGCCCGGGTGGCAGGAGACCGTGATGGCCGAGCCGGCGATGCTCGCCCCGGTCTGCCGCGGCTGGATCGCCGGGCCGAGCAGCCCGACCCGGCCGGCCGCCTCGTGCGCGGTGGCGACACCCGCGGCCCGCAGCGCGGCGATGACCTCGGGCTCGGCCCGGTCGACCGACCGCACCACGTAGTACGCAGCCATCCCGGTCAGCTCAACTCGGTGGTGACCTGCGGGTACACCCGCTGGTACGCCTCGGCCAGGGTGGTCGCCGGCAGCCCCAGATTCGGCCCGCTGTTGCGCTGGGCCTGCACGCCGCGCCGCTTCCCCAGGTCGGTGTAGTAGTCCACCAGGTGCCGCTGGGCACCGAGCGCGCGCATCGCGGCGAGCTTCGTCTCCCACACCGGGGTGATGTCGAGCAGCACGTCGGGGACGAAGCCGCAGACCTCACTCTGGTGCGGCTCGAAACTGAACACCGGCGGCGCGCCGATGACCGCACCCGGCCCCGGCACCCCGGGGGCCTGCGCGAGCACCCGGGCCTGCAGGGCGATCTCGGCCGCCTTCGGATGGTCCATGTTGTACGGGTCGGCGCGCGCGTGGGTGAGCACGAGGCCGGGTTGCAGTTCGCGGTAGAGGTCGATGAGCGCCGTCGACAGCTCCGGCGTCTCCCGGAGCGGGTAGTCACCCGCGTCGAAGAACCGGACCTCGGCACCGAGCAGCCCGGCCGCCTTCTCGCCCTCCGCGCGCCGGATGTCCTTGACCTCCTCAAGGGTCCGGCCGGCCCGCCAGGCACTGGCCGACTCCCCCCGTTCGCCGAAGGTGAGGCAGGCGATCACCGCGCGCTGGCCGCGCGAGGCCGCCAGCGCCAGCGCGCCGCCGGCCCGCCAGACGAAGTCGCCGGGGTGGGCGGTAACCACCAGCAGCGGTGATCCGGTCACGCAGCCTCCTTGGCGAGCCGTCGCGCCCCGACGCTAAGCACTGTCGACAACATTGTCAACAATTTCCGCGCCCTCCGGCTACGCCGCGGCGGGCGAAGCAGGGCCGTGCCGCCGCGGAGACCGCGGACCGAGCCGCCCGGTCGCCGCCGGCGGCCGCGCGGGACGGGTCCCGCTCTACCCGGTCGGGTCCTTGCTGCCGGCCGGAGCGGGTGATGAGGATGGGACGGTCCGACCGGCTACGGCGGAAGGAACGAGCCTGTGACACGGACGGTTGCCGGTAGCGGGCGGGCGGCGGAGCCGGTGTACGACCTGCTCTCCGAGCAGGTCGCGGCCGACCCGCACCCGCTGCTGCACCGGATGCGGGCGGCGGATCCGGTGCACTGGAGCGGCCAGCTGAACGCGTGGGTGCTCACCCGGTACGCCGATATCGTGCAGGCACTGAAGGACCCGCGGCTGACGGCGGCGCGGATGGTCGGGCAGCTCGACCGGCTGCCGGACGAGCAGCGGCGCCAGGTGGAGCCGCTGCGCGCTTCGATCGCGCTGTGGATGGGCCACACCAACCCGGCCGACCATGCCCGGATGCAACGGGTGATCAAGCGCTACTTCACGCCGGGCACGGTGGAAGCCCTGCGGCCACAGGCGCAGGAGATCACCGACGAGTTGATCGACGGGTTCATCGGCCGCGGCGAATGCGAGATCGTGAGCGAGTTGGCCCGGCCGCTGCCGGCCCGGGTCATCGCCGGCATGCTCGGCATCCCCGCCGCCGACCGGGACCTGTTGCCGAGCTGGTCACGGGCCATCAGTGCGGTCTTCCAGCCGCTGGACCTGCCGAGCCTGCTGCACAGCCAGCAGAGCATCCTGGAGATGTCGGAGTACCTGCGCCCGCTGGTCGCGGCCCGGCGCCGGCACCCGCAGGACGACCTGATCAGCATGCTGGTCGCCGCGCAGGACCAGGGCACGATCCACAGCGAGGACGAGATCCTGGCCAACTGCGTGCTGCTGCTGTTCGCCGGGCACGAGACGACCGTGGGGCTGATCAGCAAGGGCCTCCGCCTGCTGCTCGACCATCCGGACCAGCTGGAGTTGCTGCGGGCGGACCCGGGACTGCTGCCCGGCGCCATCGAGGAGATGCTGCGCTACGACGGGCCCGCCGCGGCGACCACCCGCCTCGCG
>Ga0307500_10000427_pt1 | contig 14179 bp, 14 predicted proteins | sample 14_S_MG_FD_201362 | JGI IMG/M metagenome (GOLD analysis project Ga0307500, IMG submission 201362) | Soil microbial communities from Populus trichocarpa stands in riparian zone in the Pacific Northwest, United States - 14_S | ecosystem: Environmental > Terrestrial > Soil > Riparian zone > Trees... | reverse complement strand
AGCAGGCAGAACTCGTCACCCCCGAGCCGGTAGGCACTGCCCCAAGGGGCGCTGAAGCTCTCCAGGCGGGCCCCGAACCGGGTGAGCAGGGTGTCGCCGGCGGGGTGACCAAAGGTGTCGTTGTAGAGCTTGAAGCCGTCGAGGTCGAACATCGCAAGGAGGCGCAACGACCCGCGGGGAGCGGGCTGCTTGATCGCTTCCTCGAGGTCGTCCATCAAGGCACGCCGATTGGGCAGGCCGGTCAGCGCGTCGGTGCGAGAGTCGCGCTCGCTGACACGCAGGTCGCCCAGGCTCTCGCGCAGCGAGAGGACCAGTCGCACGACGACCGCGACCAGGGTCACGAGTGAGATCGCGCTTGCCGCGGCAGGTACCGCCGTGAGGTGTCCGGCGGCCTGAATCCCGATTGCGATCAGCGCCGCGGCCGCAGGCAGAGCGATCAGCCGCGCCGCCTGCGCTTGTCGCGCCGTGCCTTCTCCCGGCTCGACCCAGGCCGCGGCGGCCAGCAGCAGAATGCCGAGCGGCCAGCCGACGTCGAGGATCGTGCCTTCGACATAGGTTCCCTCGGCGGACTGGAGGAGGTAGATCACGTCGGAGGCGGCGAGCAGCAGGAGGCCTGCGCCGAGAATCGTCCAGCTCCGCCCAGGCCGCCAGCTGGTGAAGGCCGCCGCCGTGACTACGAGCGTCAGGAGCGCCACGTCGGCGATCGGGTAGGCGAGGTTGGTCGCGACGGCGAGCGTCGAGCCTTCGCTGCTCGCGTCCACGATCGGTGAGAGCACCAGCGCTGCCGCAAGCGCGGCGACGGCGGAGCCGACGATCGCGCCGTCGAGCCAGCGGGCGACCGGGAAGGAGCCGATCCGCTCTCGCAGCAGCATGCCCAGCGCGGCGTAGGCGAGCGGGTAGAAGGCGAGGTAGGCGCCGTCGGCCGGGGATGGGATCGGCACCGAGGCCTGCCCGGCGAGCACCGCCGAGTAATAGATTTCGCCACACGCGTAGAGCAGGATGCCCGCTCCGAGCAGCGCCCAGGCCGCATGCTCGCGGCGCACCAGCAGGGCGCGCAGCAGACAGGCGGCAGCGCCCATCAGCAGCAGGGCGTTGTAGATCCAGGTGTTGAAGAGCGCGTCGGTGTCAGAGCCGCCTAGGCCGATCACCGCGTGGGCGGTGAAGGCGGCAAGCAAACAGAGGCCAACGAGCCCTCCGAGAAGGACGATGGCTCGCATGCGGCTTGAGAGCTCGCTCACCATGGCTTAACCATCGGAGCTCCGAGGGGCAAGCTTTATTGCTGGTGTCTCCCGGGCGAGGTCCACACGCCAGCGGGCGCTAGTCGCGTGGGGGCAGCTGCTGCACAGCCCAACCGTTGCCGTCGGGGTCGCTGAAGAAGACAAAGCGACCCCAGGGGAACTCCTGGACCTCACTGACCTCGAGGCCGCGCTCGAGCAGCTCGGCGCGGGTGGCGTCCGCATCCTCGACAACGACCTGCAGACCCTCGACTGAGCCGGGTTTGGCCTTGGTGATGCCTTTGCCGATCGCGATCGAGCAGGCCGATCCCGGCGGCGTCAGTTGCACGAAGCGAATCTCATCGCTCACGGTGTGATCGTGGTCCTCGGTGAAGCCGGCCTTCTCGGTGTAGAAGACCTTGGCGCGATCGACGTCTGAGACGGGGACCGTGATCAGCTCAAGCTTCATATCCATCGTTGTCTCCTTTCCTCGTGCTCGGCGCTGACGGTTGCGAGAACGCAAACATCCGCTCGGCGTCGATTCGTGCGTATACGGGACCCGAGTCGAGGAATTCCTCCCACTCCGGCCCGTAGCGGGGTGTATATACCGCCAGCAAGGTCTTCCTGAAGCCGGTGTCGCCGGTGTCGCTGACGTCGACCTGAGTGGCGTACCCATGGACGGTGACGGCCAGCTCCTCACCTGGGAGGTGGGTGGCACTGACCTGCCGCCGCGCGCGAATGTGGCGAAAACGCACAGACTCGGGCGAGGAGCCGAAGTGAAACGCTCCTCGATAGAAGACTCCGTCAACCGGGCCCACGAGTGGTCGGCCATCTGCCGTGACCGTCGCGAGCGCAAGCAGGCACATCCCCGTTAGTCGCTCGCTGACCTGCCGTGCGTTCAACCGTCGCTTCGGGTCATGGATACTCAGTAGGTGTGCGCCGGCGGCGGCGTAGCTCCGGTCGAGAAGCTGCTGCAGCGCGTCGATGTCGGCCGCGGACTCGTGCACCGCCCGAGCCTAGCGAGTGCCCAAAGCATTCTCGAGGCAAGGTTGGATGTTGCCGGGGGAGCGCCGCCTTGGTGAGCTGATCTATCTGAAGCGCCAGCGGGTTTGGCTGTACTTGCCCTTGCCAAAGCCGAAGCCCGTCACAGGGGCAACCTCGAACACAAGCGCCTCGCCGCCCTCACCGTGGAAAGTGCCGTTGCGGACATCGAAGTGCCAATCGCTGCCGTACTTCGACTCGTAGGCATCGGCAATGCGCGTGAGCTTGTCGCCGTCGCTGACTCGTTCGGCCTCACCTTCGATCACCACGTCGAGGCCCTCCCCGAGCAGATTGCACCCAGTCGTCAGGATGCAGTTCGGGTTCTGGGCGAGGTTCTTCGCCTTTCGCTCGCTTGCACCGGTGCAGAAGTACGCCGCGCCGTCGAGCCACACGGATATCAGCGGAGTTACGTGTGGCCGCCCATCAGGGCGCACGGTGGAGAGCCAGAACAGCTCAGCCTCTTCGATGCGCTCGCGCCCCTCAGTCCAGTCGGTCGGAGTCACATCCGGGCTGCTGAAGCGCTCGTCGAGCTTGATCTCCGGCTCGTTGGCTGCCATCTCGTCTTCCTCTCGTCGTTTCTCCCCTGATCGGCGGAAATGGTCTGCTACCCGGATATGGGCGATGGAACCCGGGGAATCTCGTGGATCCAATGAATCCCATCAGTACGAACGGGATCGGTTCATATCGGCGGCTTGGCTCACGCGTTTCGGCCAAAAGCTAGGATCGCCGCCCAAGTGGATCAGGCGCAGGGAGGAGAGGCACAGGGATGCACCGTCGAGGCTTGAGGTGGTCGACGATCCGAACCGCTTCATTACTGTGGGTTGTGCTGCTCGTCGCCGGCGTGCTGGCGAGTCAGGGATCTGCGGCACCGCGGTCGTCCAGTGCGGAAGCTCCGGTCTTCAACTCTGCGTATGCCGACCGTGGGATCAGGCCGACGCACTTCTCACCTCTGTATGTAATCGGTCAGCTGATGGAAAACGACCTCAACAACTATGTCCGCGACATAACCTGGTCGAGTTGGGGGGAATCTGAAGCACTCGGCACCGGCAAGGTCAGCTTGCTCAACGGCACGACCGAATCCAGCCCCGTCACGATTGCGCTCGGCGGCGTTCGGGACTGTGCCGGTGTGAGGGCATACACGAAAGTATTTGCTCGAACTTGCGCCCGGCGCAGCTCAGCCCAAGCGGTGGCCTGTAGGTCAAAGCGGGACCTTTCCATGCGATATCCACCTCGCCGGCCCCATATACGGGAACTATCAAGGAATCACCAGTCACCGAGGTCACGAGTGCACGGAAGGCCTGACGATCGACCACCTGGGTCGTGAAGGAGGTGCGGGGGGAGGGCCACCGCCTTGGAGACCCGCACTGCCCATGACCGGCAAGGCGGTTCAGAGGTTGTTCTGTCAGCTCAAGTGGAACAAGTGGGGGGCGCCGACGATCACCGGAACCGGGGTCATGGAGGCATTGACCTATGCGCACAAGGACAGGCGATACTGGCCCGCGAAGCTGACGCTCAGCCATGCGCTCTGGTGCCCAGCCGCGGGACAGGAGACGCCATTCGGGGCGGCGATCACCTACGGCGAGCTTCGGGCAATTCCCCTCGTCCCTTGCCCAATGGCCGAATCCCTGCCAGCGCCTTCCACGAATTCTCCGGGGAAGGCCGTGTATATCGCCAGCGCCTTCAGGCAAGCCCGACCGAATGCTTCCTCGGCTTTTCAAAAAGCGATCCAATGGGTGTCGACCAGCCGTTCGAGCTCGTTCCGCCTGAACATGACCGCTGACGTCTGGCCGTCAAGGCACTCACGCTCGCTATTTCCGGGGTTGAATTGCCTGTAGGGACTCCTCAGCCCGAGAACGCGGCAGTCATCGGGGTGGCGTGGCGGGCTTCACGGAGGCGCTTCACGCCCAGGCGGTCCTCGAGGGTTGCGAGGAGGGAATAGTGGGTGTAGGGGCGGCGGAGGCGGACGCCTTTGCGGACGTCGGGGCCGATCAGGATCGTTGCTATGCGGCCCCCTTGGGCGTTGCCGCAGCAGCCGGCGTTCGAGGTTCCCTCGTCGAAGGTGACGATGAGGAGGCCGTGTGGTCCCAGCTGGCGAAGCAGTCGGGGCGCCAGCCGTTCGAGGTATTTGTCGGCGCTGCTGAATTCGCAGCTGTGCGCGTCGTCGCAGATGTTCGGGGTGATCCAGGAGAAGGTGGGGAGGTCATGGCGGGCTAGCTGCCTGTCGAGCGCGGTTTCGGGGACGTCGTCGGCGCAGAGGCTCGGGTAGTTCGTGATCGAGGGGAAGTAGAGGAACGGGTTGTGGCGTTTGACGTACTCGCCGACTTCGGCGCCTTCGAAGCATGACCGCGGCATGCTCCCCATGTAGGCCCGCCAGGAGATGTCCGCCGCCGAGAGCTGGGTCGCCAGGTTGGGACCAGACACATGACAGCCCGTGCAGTTTTCGGAAATCCCGAACGTCGATCCTCCGATCAGCGCGAGGTAGTTGGGGAGCGACGGATGGGTGATCGCGTAGAAGTTGACCGCGAGCGCCCCCATCTTCGACAGTTCGTCGAGCATCGTCGGTTCGGAGCTGCCGACCACTTCGTCCAGCTCGCGGTTCTCGAGCATGATCAGCACCGTGTGGGAGGGGCCGGTCTGCTTGGTGAGCGAGAGGGTCTGCTCGTGCCCGGAGGCATCGCCCGTGTCGCCACCGCAGCTGGCGAAGGCGACCACGGCCGCTGCGATGAGCAGTAATGCCGTCAGGCGGGCGAACAAGGTCGCCGCAATCTATCCATGGGCTCGCCTCGAGGTCATCGAGGCGTCCGCCGGGCTGCATAGGTTGGCGCGATGGGTTCGGCAGGGACGCGCGCACTCACGACTCTGGCCGTGCTTCTTGCGACTGCGCTGATGCTTGCCTCCGTCGCTTCCGCGGCGCCGATGCGGTCCAAGCCGAAGCCGGGGACGCTGACACAGTTGAGGGGGTCGAACGGTTGCCTGGTCGATCGCTCGACGCCTCCGAAAGGCTGCGGCGTCGCGCGGGCGCTGAAGGGGCCGGGACCTTTCATGGGGTCGCGGGCTATCGCGGTCAGCCCGGATGGCAAGCAGGTCTACGTCGCCTCCTCCAAGAGCGACGCGATTGCGATCTTCTCGCGCGATCGCCGGACCGGCGCCCTTTCTCAAGACGAAAAGGCCGGGGGCTGCATCTCCGTCAGGGGCGCCGGGGGCTGCGCCGTCGCGATCGGCCTGAACGAACCCAACTCGGTCGCGGTCAGTCCCGACGGGCGCAACGTCTACGCGACCTCGCGCACCGGCAACTCGATCTCGAGCTTCGTTCGCAATCCGAAAACCGGAGCGCTGCGGCAGTTGCCTCCGCCGCTTGCCGGCTGCATCTCGGGGCTGCCGGTTCCGGGTTGCGCCAGCGGCCTGGCGCTGCTCGCTCCTGACGTCGTTGTCGTCAGCCCGGACGGCGACAACGTCTACGCCGGCTCTTTCTTCGGCAACTCGGTCGCCGCCTTCGCTCGCAACCCGACGACGGGGGCGCTGACGCAGCTGGCCGGCAGCGCCGGCTGCATCGCCGAGGCGACCGCGGGCTGCACGACCGGCATCGCCCTGCAAGCAGTCGAGGGGCTGGCGATCAGCGGCGACGGGGCAGACGTCTACGCCGCCACCGCGCTCTCGAACGCGGTGGTCACGTTGTCGCGCAACCCGAGCACCGGCGCTCTCACCCAGGCCGGCTGCATCGTCGAGAGCGCGCTCCCCGGCTGCGCCACGGGCGTCCAGCTCAGCGGCGCCAACGCGGTTGCGGTCAGTCCCGACGACGAAGGGGCCTACGCGACCTCGCTGTTCAGCAACAGCGTCACCTCGTTCAGCCGTACGGTCCTGAGCGGCGGAGCGCTGGCCCAGAAGGAAGGCACCGCCGGTTGCCTGATCTACCTGCGGTCCGCCGGCTGCTCGTTCGGCCGCGCGCTCCTCGCCCCCGAGGGTCTGGCTTTCTCCCCAGGCGGGAAGAACCTCTACGTCGCCGCCTTCAAGACCGGCGCGATCGACGTCCTCGACCGCGGCAAGGCGGGTGCGGTGGCGCAGAAGCCGGGCGCCGCCGGCTGCCTGGCAGCGCGCTCAGTATCCGACTGCACGCCGGCGCGGGTGCTGAAGGGCGTCAGCTCGATTGCGCTCAGCCCCGACGGCCGCTATCTCTACTCGACCGCCTTCGGGGCCAACGCGGTCGACGTCTTCAGGAGGAACGGATGAGCCGATCGGACCGGGACCGCGACCGCGATCAGGACGGGCTGACGCGCAAGCAGCTGCTCGGGTCGGGTGCGAGCGCCGCCGCCGCGGCGCTGCTCGCCCAGGGCGCAGGCGTCGAGCGGGCGCTCGGCGCCGCGAAAGGCGGCAGGCGCAACGTCGCCGGGATGAACATCGTCCTCATCCTCACCGACCAGGAGCGGGCGATCCAGCACTTCCCGCCCAACTGGCTGCGGCAGAACCTTCCGGGCATGCGGCGGTTGCGTCAGCACGGGGTCAGCTTCGAACGCGCCTTCACCAACGCCTGCATGTGCTCGCCGGCGCGCTCGACCCTGATGTCCGGCTACTTCCCCGCCCAGCACGGGGTCAAGTACACGCTCGAGGAAGACATGCCGTTCCCGGAATACCCGCATCAGGTGGAACTGCCGCGACCGCCGGTGCTGCCGAACCTCGCCACGGTGATGCGGGCGGCCGGCTACAACGTCGTCTACAAGGGCAAGTGGCATTGCTCGAAGCCGGCGCAGAAGGAACACGCCGTCCCCGCCGACCTCGAGCGCTACGGCTTCACGCGCTGGAACCCGCCCGACGCGGGCGCCAATCAGAGCGTTCCCGAGGCCGGCGGCGGCTTCGTCGACAACGACGGCCGCTTCATCGAATCGGTCGGCTCACCGGAGGCGGGCTCGGAGGGCGTGATTCAGTACCTGAGCTCGGCCGCCGCCAAACAGCAGCCTTTCTTCCTGGTCATCTCGCTGGTCAACCCGCACGACGTCCTCTTCTATCCCAGCAAGACCTTCGAAGAAGCGGGCTACGACGACTCCTGGGTGCATGGCGACATCGGCGTGCCGGCGACCAACGACGAAGACCTCTCGACCAAGCCCTCTGCACAGGAAGAGTTCCTGCGGATCTTCAACCTGACCGGCAAGCCGCGGACCGAAAAGGAAAAGCGCGCCTACCTGAACTTCTACGGCAACCTGATGCGCTCCTCCGACAACTACATAGTCGACGTGCTCGACAAGCTGGAAGAGGCCGGCCTCTACGACGACACGCTGATCGTGCGCACCGCCGACCACGGCGAGATGGGTCTGACCCATGGCGGCATGCGGCAGAAGAACTTCAACTTCTACGAGGAGGCGACGCGGGTGCCGCTCGTCTACTCCAATCCGAAGCTGTTCCCTGCGCCCCTGGCCAGCGACGCGCTGGTCTCCCACGTCGACTTCTTGCCCACCCTGGCCAACCTCGCGGGCACCCCCAAATCAGCCCGCGCGAACTGGCAGGGGAAGGACTACTCGAAGCTGGTGCTGCGACCGAAGACCGCGAAGCCGGTTCAGGACTACGTCGTCTTCACCTACGACGACTTCCAGTCCGGGCAGGCCAAACCGCCGTACCCGAAACCGCCGAACCACATCGTCAGCATCCGCGAAGGCCGTTGGAAGCTCGCCAGGTACTACGACGTCAGCAGGAGAAACCCCAAGCCGCCGCAGTGGGAGATGTACGACCTGAAGAGCGATCCGCTGGAGAAGACCAACCTCGCCTACGAGGGCTACGAACGCTCGCCGCGCGAGGAAGCGCAGTTCCAGCGACTGAAACGGAAGCTGGCCAGGGTCGAAAAGACGCGGCTGCAGCCGTTGCGCGCCTCGTCCTAGACCCGCACGACGAGCTTGCCGACGTTGGCGCCGTCGAAGAGCATGTTGAGGGCGGTGGGCAGTTCCTCGAAGCCCTCGACGGCGGTCTCCAGCGGCTCGAGGCTGCCGTCGGCGATCCACTCGGCCAGCTGCGCGGAGACCCTGGCCAGCTTGTCGTAGTGGTCGAGGACGATGAAGCCCTGCAGGGTGACGCGCTGGATCAGCAAGTTGCCGAAGGCGCGCGGGCCGGACGGAGGGCCGCTCTCGTTGTAGCCGGAGATCAGCCCGCAGAGGGCGACCCGGGCGTTGAGGTTGAGGCGGACGAAGATCGCGTCCATGATCTGACCGCCGACGTTCTCGAAGTCGACGTCGATGCCGTCAGGCGTCGCCTCGACGAGCTGCTCGAGCCAGTTCTCGGCGCGGTGGTCGACCGCGGCGTCGAAGCCGAGCGTCTCGGTGAGGAGCGAGCACTTCTCCGGGCCGCCGGCGATGCCGACGACGCGGGCGCCCTCGCGCTTCGCGAGCTGCCCGGCGACCGAGCCAACCGCGCCGGCGGCCGCCGAGACGACGACCGTCTCGCCCTCCTGCGGCTTGCCGATTTCCTTCATCCCGACCCAGGCCGTGAGCCCGGTCATCCCGAGCGCGCCGAGGTAGAGGCTGGGGGAGACCCCCTCGAGCTCAGGGACGCGCTGCAGGGGCGCCCCGTCGGAGGCGACGAAGTTCTCGGTCCAGCCGATCAGTCCCTGGACCAGCTGCCCCTCCTCGAAGTCGGGGCGCTTGGACTCGACCACCCGGCCGAGGCCGAGGGCGCGCATCGTCTCGCCGATCGCCACCGGCGGCAGGTAGCCCGGCATGTCGGTGATCCAGGTCCGGTTGGTCGGGTCGATCGAGATCCACTCGGTGCGGACAAGCGCCTCGCCGTCGCCGATCTCCGGCAGCTCTTCCTCCACGCGCTCGAAGGTCTGATCGTCGATCCGCCCGTTGGGGCGCTCGCGCAGCGCGAAGCGACGATTGACTGGCATGCGGGCGAGTCTATCCGCGATTGCTTTTGGGGAGGCCCGCTTCTATCCCGTCCAGCAGGCGCTCGAGGCCCCGTTCGAAGCGGTCTTCGTCGAGTGACCGAACAGGAAGGCCGCCTCGGTCCTGGCGATCGCGATGCTCTGGCTCGGCCTTCGTCGCCGCCACTTTCGTCCCGATCGAGTGGTCACTTTGCCCACGCATTCGGTGGCAAATGGTTCAGACGAAGCCGGGCTCATCCGGATTGCCTTGCCTGGTCCGGCGGCGCGTCGCCACGGCGCCGGCGAGGGCGAAGACGGCGGCGGCTGCGCCGAGCCAGGTGGTCGTCGGGGCGGCGAGGGCCGAGATGCGCGGCCAGGGCTGTTCGACGTGGCCGCTGAGGAGGAGCGCGAGGGAGACGTTCTGCGTGAAGTCGGAGGCCGCGGCGATCGGGCCGAGCCAGACGAAGACGGCGGCGGCGCGCTCGAGGCGGGGTTGCCCGGTCTCGCGTGCGCGGTGGGCGACGGCGGCGCAGGCGCCGGCGAGGAAGAGGCCGTAGCCGACGAGGAACGGCATGTCGAGGGCGAGCTGCCACCACATCGCGGTCTTTCCGGCTGAGCCCCACTCATCGAGGATCTCGCGGCTGCGGTCGACGCCGGCGGCGCTCTCGAAGGCGAGCACCGAGGCTCCGTGGTCGGCCATCGTCGCCAGCGCCGGCAGCATCGTGGCGCCGCTGAGCAGGGTCAGCGCTCCGAAGACCACCAGGCCCCGCCGGGTCCCGGCGAAGACGAAGAGACGGGGGAGACGCGTGGAGCTCACATTGGGATTAGTATCACCATTCAAATGGGAGTTGCAATCTGAGATGGCCGCCGAGCGCAAGCGCGAGACCCGGGCCGAGAAGCAGGCCCGCACGCGGGCGGAGCTGATCGCGACCGCGGCCGGGGTCTTCGCCCGTCGCGGCTACAACGGCGCCTCGGTCGAGGAGATCGCCGAGGAGGCCGGCTACTCGCACGGCGCGGTCTACTCCAACTTCGAGGGCAAGGCCGACCTCTTCCTCGCCGTCTTCGAGGATTACATGGCCGAGCGGGTGCGCGAGCTGGCCGAGACCCAGATGGCCCTGCCCGAGGACGCGCCGCTCGAGGCCCGCGCCCGGGCGCTCGCCGACCAATGGATGGATCGACTCGCCGAGGGCCGGGAGTCGGTCCTCCTGCACATGGAGTTCATCGCCCACGGCGACCGCGAACCGGAGCTGGCGCGCCGCTTCGGCACCCGCTCGGCGGCGATGCGCCAGGCGGTCGCCGGCTACATCGCCTCCTACCAGGACGAGGTGGGCGCCGAGCTGGCGATGCCCGCCGAGGACCTGGCGATGGTCCTGCGCGCGCTCGGCATCGGGCTGGCGATCGAATCGCTGGTCAGCCCCGACGCGGTGCGGCACGACCTCTACGGCGACTTCGTCGAGCTGCTGGTCACGATGCTGCTGCAGGCGGAGGCGCAGCGGTGAAGGCACCCGACTATGACCGCATGGGCATCGGTTACAGCGGGGTGCGCCGCGCCGACCCGCGGATCGAGGCGGCGATCCACGCCGCGCTCGGCGACGCGCGGGTGGTCCTCAACGTCGGCGCCGGCAGCGGCTCGTATGAGCCGCGCGACCGCGAGGTGATCGCGGTCGATCCCTCGCCGGTGATGATCGCCCAGCGCACGCCAGATGCGGCGCCGGCGATCCAGGGCGTCGCCGAGGCGCTGCCGCTCGACGAGGGGAGCGTCGACGCGACGATGGGCGTCTTCACGCTGCAGCACTGGCGGGACGTCGAGCGCGGCCTCGCCGAAGTGCGCCGCGTCACCCGCGACCGCGTCGCCTTCGTCACCCTCGACCTCGACGTCACCGCGGAGATGTGGCTCTGTCGGGACTACCTGCCGGAGATCATCGAGCACGACCGCGGCGTCTTCCCGACGATCGAGCGGCTCGAGGCGATCCTGCCGGGACTCCGGGTCGAGCCGGTGCCGGTGCCTACCGATTGCACGGACGGTTTCTGCGTCGCCCTCTGGAGCCGGCCCGAGGCGCATCTCGATCCCGACGTGCGCCGCGCGTCGTCGATCTGGCACGCGCTGCCGGAGGACGTGGTCGAGCGCGGGATCGGGCAGCTGCGCGCCGACCTGGAGAGCGGCGAGTGGGATCGCCGCTACGGGGAGGTGAAAGCGCGCAGCTCGCTCGACGTCGGGCTGCGGCTGGTCACCTCGGGACTTGGCTGAATCGCCCGCAACGGCACCCGCAGGCGCGTCCCCAACGCCATCGCCGCCTCTTCTCCACGCGGATCCTGCTCGCCGCCGCCGACCAGCAGCACCTCGGTCGCGGGGTAGGTGCGGAGCACGTCCTCGGTCATCTGCACGAGGTCCTCGTCGCCGACCCGCGCGGTCGCGTGCACGCCCGCCTTGGCGAGCGTCGCGGCGCTGAGGACGAGGGCCCGCTGGGCCCGGTGTCTGCCGGCGTCGAGGTCGCAGGCCCAGCGGTCGAGGAAGCGGCTGCGGCAGGGCGAGATCAGCAGCGCGTCGGCGTCCCTCCCGAGCACCCGCGCCACGGCGCCCGCCGCCGCATCGTCGACGGCGCGGGCGAGGACGATCAGCACGTGGCGGCGGGAGTCCCCCGCCAGGGGCGGGACGATCGCCGGGCGCGGCGGGTGGCGGATCGCCATCACGACGATCGTCCCCGCGGCGAGGCCGCCGACGGCCATGCCGAGCCCCGGTCCCCCGAGGTAGAAGCCGAGCACGATCGCGACGGCGATCGCAGCGACGATGAAGGGCAGCTTCCAGGCCTTCAGCGCCGGCTCGCTCACGACGGGCCGCCCTCCGCGGCGACCAGGTCGCGCAGGCTGCGGAAGTCCTCCGCGCAGGCCGGGCAGCCGTCCAGGTGGGCGCGCATCCCCGGCAGCCGCGTGTCGGCGCCCCCGCCCGCCAGCGTCAGCTCGACGTAGCGGTCGAGCTCGGCGAAGCACTGCTCGCAGCTCAGCTCCGGCTCGGTCGGGCCGAGGACCCGCGCCAGCAGCTCCTCCGGCTCCCGTCTGTGAGCCTCTTGGCTCATGGTTCCTCCTCTCGCTGCGTCGCGATCGAAAAGCCCCGCTCCGCGAGCGCCGCGCGCAGCTTGCGCCGCGCGTCGTGCAGCACCTTGTATAGCGCGCCCCGACTCGATCCGAGGCGTTCGGCGAGGGCGTCGATCGGGACGTCGTTGAGCGTCACCGCGACGAGCACCTCGCGCTGGCGCTCGCTCAGCGCGCTCTCGATCTCCTCCCGCAGGGCGCCGAACAGCTCGGCGTCCTCGGCGCCGCGTCCGGCGGAGACCGCCGTGTCGGCGAAGGCATTCCAGGCCTCCGCCTCGAGCGGGATCTCGCGGCCCTGCCAGGCGCCGCGCCGCGCCTTCACCCCTGCCTCCAGGAGGGCGAACTTGTACGCCCAGGTGGTGAAGCGGCTTTCGCCCCGGAAGTCGTCGAGCTTCGCGAGCACGGCGAGAAGCGCGTCGTCAGCGCTCTGCTGCGCGAGGTCCTCGTGGTCCTCGGCGCGCAGGTGTGTGCTGCGGCCGCCCCGGCGACCTATCTCGAAGCGGGCCGCCCGCAGCAGCAGCGCGTGCAGCTTGGCCACCGCCGCCTCTCGCTCGGCTCCCTCGGCGCTCAGCCGTCGGAGCCAGAGCTGCGACGCGGCGTCGACTGGCGTCGGGATCGGCTCGGCTTGGCTCTCGACTGGCATCGTCATCGTTGCCGTAGCGCCGGGCGACGCGAAGTGGGCAGTCCACCAACCCCGAGAACGGAGGTCCCATGTCCACCAACACCGCGACCCTGGATCCACGCGCAGCCGGCGTTGCGCCGACGCTCGCGGAACGGCTGAAGGGCGATCCCGCCTACCAGGCCTTCCTGCTCCTGCGAATCGGCTTCACAGTCGCGCCGGTCCTCTTCGGCCTCGACAAGTTCTTCAACGTGCTGGTCGACTGGGAGGGCTACCTGGCGCCCTGGATCGACGACATCGTCCCCGGCAGCGCCGCCACGGCGATGCACCTGGTCGGGATCGTCGAGATCGCCGCCGGCATCTTCGTCGCGCTGAAGCCGCGCTATGGCGCCTACGTGGTCGCCGCCTGGCTCGGCGGGATCATCGTCGACCTGCTCACCTACTCGGGCTACTACGACATCGCCCTGCGCGACTTCGGCCTGATGCTGGCGGCGCTGACGCTGGCGCGGCTGGCGAGCAAGTACGACCCGCCTGGGTTGGAGGTGAGGCTCTAGAGCGGCGCATCCGACATTGACCACACTGGAGTGGGGTGAATGTCGGATGCGCGTGTCGCCGGACCTAGACTGACGCCGTGTCGCTATTGGAGCGTCTCGGCGTCGAAGCGCCCGTCGTCCAGGCCGGGATGGGTGGCGGGCTGAGCCGTCACGAGCTCGCCGCCGCGGTCTCGGAGGCGGGCGGCCTGGGGACGATCGCGGTCAACGGCGCGGCGGCGATTCGCCGTGAGCTGACCGCCGCGCGGGCGCTGACCTCGCGGCCGCTGGCGGTCAACCTGCTGCTGCCCTTCGCCCGCGGCGAGTGGTTCGACGCCGCGGCGAAGGCCGACGTGGTCGTCACCTTCTGGGGCCGCCCGCGCCGCCGCACGCCGGGCGTTTGGCTGCACCAGTGCGGCTCGGTGGCCGAGGCACAGGCGGCGCAGGCGGCCGGCGCCGACGCGCTGATCGTCCAGGGCGTCGAGGCGGGTGGGCACGTGCGCGGCTCCGTGCCGGCGCTCGAGCTGCTCGAGCGCGTCACCGACGCGCTGCCCATCGGCTACCCGCTGCTGCTCGCCGGTGGGATCGCCGAGCGGGGCGACGTGGTGAGGGCGCTCGAGGCGGGGGCGGTTGCGGCGGTCGCCGGGACCCGCTTCCTGCTCTCCGAGGAGAGCCGCGCCCATCCCGGCTACCGGGAGCGGCTGCTGGCGGCCGACTCGACGATCCTCACCGAGCTCTTCGGCGCCGGCTGGCCGGCGCCGCACCGGGTCGTCGCCAACGCGGCGACCGAGCGCTGGCTGCGCGACGACCCGCGCGGGCCGTGGCCGAACCGGCTGCTCAACCG
>Ga0307500_10000425_pt1 | contig 14228 bp, 9 predicted proteins | sample 14_S_MG_FD_201362 | JGI IMG/M metagenome (GOLD analysis project Ga0307500, IMG submission 201362) | Soil microbial communities from Populus trichocarpa stands in riparian zone in the Pacific Northwest, United States - 14_S | ecosystem: Environmental > Terrestrial > Soil > Riparian zone > Trees... | reverse complement strand
CGGAACCGCCGGCCACCGCGAACCGGTGCACGCCGAGCGTGTCCAGCAGCACGGTTGCGTCGGCCGGCCAGTCGGCCAGCGTCCGGCCCGGCTGCGGGTCGGAGCCGCCGAACCCGGGCCGGTCCGGCGTCAGGATCCGCACCCCGGCCCGGTCGGCCGCCGCCGCCCAATGCCGGCCCACCAGCCGGGAGTCCGGCGTGCCGACGCAGCTCAGCACGACCGGCCCGGCCGGGTCGCCGTGGTCGGCGTACGCCATCGCCCGGCCATCCGGCAGCCGCACCTCGTGCGTATCACCCATGCCAGGACCGTAACCGACCTGCGCCACCCGGCAGCGACAAGTGCAGCCGCGGGAACTGTGACCGGGGCCGCCATTGGTAGTCCCGTGAAACCGGCGCGCTCGTCGAGGCGAGCGGCAGCGGCACGTCGACGCCGGAGGCGGTACGGTCCCCGCTGTGGCCCCCGCTCCGGTCGCCGTGCTCGTCTCCGGGCCGCCGGCCGCCGGCAAGAGCACGCTGGGGGCCGGGGTGGCCGCCGCGCTCGGTGCGGCCCTACTCGACCTGGACGTGCTGACCGGGCCGTTGACCGCCGTGGTCGCGCGATTGCTGCGGACCGACGACCTGGACGGGCTGGTGCTGGCTGAAGCCACCCGCACCGCCCGGTACGAGACGATCGTCGCCGGCGCGGTGGACTGCCTGCGCTGCGGCACGTCGGCGGTGCTGGTGGCGCCATTCAGCGCGGAACGTGCGGACGCCCGCCGCTGGGCGGCGCTGGCGGCCCGGCTCACCGCGGCCGGCGGCCGGCCGCAGCTGGTGTGGCTGGCCCTGCCGCCCGACGAGCTGCTCAGCCGGCTCCGTGCTCGCGGCGCCGACCGGGACGCGGCCAAGCTCGCCGACCCGGCCGGCTTCCTGAGCCGGACCGCCGCGGTACCGGCCATCCCGCACCTGCAGGTGGACGCGACCTGGCCGCTGCGGCGGCAGACCGACTTCGTCGTCGCCGCGATCGGCTGACCCCGACCCGCAGGCCCGCGACACCGCACCGCATGGCCCCGCGCAGCCACGGCGCCTCCGCAGCTACCGCGCCCGCGCGGCCATCGCACCCGCGCGCAGCCACCGCACCCCGCGCAGCTGGGTAGCGCGCCGGATCGCGGCAGCCGGCGCGCGGCCCGGCCGGTTCGGCGGGGGTCGCCGGCGCCAGGGTCACGAACGCGTTACGGACTCTTGACAGCCAGGTGGCCGCGGTAAAGAGTGTCCCCATTCCGCTGGTGACAACGATTACCTCACTCACACCACCGGCTTTTGGTCCTGATTCAGGCCGGATACAGGATTTCTGCGCCTGCGCCACGTCCGTCGATCGATGTCTGGCCCGCCTGATCCAGGGCATCCGTGACAACGATTACCTCGCCCGGAGGAAGGGGATCCGTTGCTGATCGCCACCCCGAACCTGTGTCTGGACCGGACCGAGTTCCTGTCGGTGCTGGTGCCGGGTTCGGTACTGCGGTCGTCCTCGGTCGAGGTAACCGCCGGCGGCAAGGGCGTGAACGTGGCCCGGGTGGCGCGGGCGTACGGCCGGCGGCCGGCCATCGTGGGGTTCGTCGCCGACGCTGACGGCGACCAGTTGCTCGGCCTGCTCCGCGGCGAGGGCGCGGACGTCGTACCGGTCCGGACCGCCGGGCGGGCCCGGCAGGCGATCGTGATGATCGAGCAGGCCGCCGACCGCGTCACGATCGTGAACGAGCCGGGCAACCCGATCGGCGGCGCGGACTGGGCCCGCTACCTGGCTGCCGTCCGGCCGCTGCTGGCCGGTCAGGACCTGCTCGTCTGCGCCGGCAGCCTGCCTCCCGGCGCGCCCGCGGACGGATACGGCCAGCTGGTCGGGTTGGCGCGCGCGGCCGGCGTGGGCACGATCCTGGACACCGCGCCCGGAGCCCTGCGGGCGGCCCTGGCCAGCGGTCCGGACCTGGTGACGCCCAACCTGGAGGAGGCCGAGGCCGCCGTGGGCGGGCAGCCCGGCGACGTGCTGACCGCCGGCGGCGCGGACATACCGGGCCGGGCGCTGCGGGTGGCGCGGGAACTGCGGGAGCTCGGCGCGGTGCGGGTCGCGGTCACCGCCGGGGCCGCCGGGGTCGGCTTCGTGGACGAGCACGGCGCGACCAGCTGGGTGCCGGCCGTTCCGGTGGACGTGGTCAGCCCGGTCGGTGCCGGCGACTCGTTCGTGGCCGGCCTCGCGCTCGGCCTGAGCGCCGACCCGGCCGATCACAGCGACCCCGCCCCGCGGCCGGGCCAGACCCAGCATCCCGGCCAGACCCAGCCCCCCCGCCAGACCCAGCCCTCCGGCCCGGCCGGCGGCCCGGCCCGCGCCGACCGTCCCGGTACCGGCTGGGCCCTGGGCAGCGCCGACGCCGGGACGTGGCGGGCCGCGCTGATCCGGGGCACGGCCACCGCGTCCGCCTCGTGCGAGCAGGTGCGGGCCGGCGGTGTCGACCCGGCCCGGGTGGCCGAGCTGATCGGGCAGCTGACCGCCGGGCTGGCCCGGTGACCCGGCCGACCGTCCGGCTGCGGGACGTCGCCGCGGCCGCCGGGACCAGCACGAAGACCGCGTCGCGGGTGGTCAACGGGGATCCCCGGGTGTCCGCCGACACCCGGGCCCGGGTGGAGACGGCGGTCCGCGAACTGGGCTACTCGCCCGATCCGCTGGCCCGGTCGCTGCGGCTGGGCACCGACGACGTGATCGGCGTAGTGATCGATTCGATCGCCGACCCGTTCTTCGCCAGCGTCACCGGCGAGATCGAGCGGGTCGCGCTGGACCGCGGGCTGACCGTCTCGGTGGCCAGCACGCTGCGCCACCCGGAGCGGGAACGGAAGATCATCGAGAGCGTGACCCGGCGCCGGGTGGCCGGGCTGATCGTCGCCCCGGTCGCCGCCGACCATGCGTACCTGGCCAGCGCGCCGTTCCCGGTGCTGTTCGTGGACCGGCGGGCCGGCAACCTGGACGCCGACGCTGTGGTGGTCGACGACCGGGGCGCTGCCCGGACCGCGGTCGCGCACCTGATCGCGCACGGCCACCGCCGCATCGCGTTCGTCGGTGACCACCTCACCGTGGCTACCGGACAGGACCGGCTGGCCGGCTATCAGGACGCGCTCGCCGAGGCCGGCATCCCGCGGACGCCGGAGTACGTGCTGCCGGTGTGCCCGGAGATCGCCGACGCGGCCCGGACGACCGGGCAGCTGCTCGACCTCGCCGAGCCGCCGACCGCGATCTTCAGCGCGAACACCCGCTGCTCGCTCGGCGTGGTCCCGGTGCTGCACTCGCGCCGCCGCACCGACCTGGCGATGGTCGGCTTCGGCGATTTCTTCATGGCCGACGCGCTGGAACCGGGCGTCACCGTGATCGACCACCCGCCCGAGCTGATCGGCCGGGTGGCGGCGGCGCACCTGTTCACCCGGCTGGACGGCAACCCCGGGCCCCGGGTCACGATCAGCCCGCCGCTGCACCTCATCCCCCGCGGCTCCGGCGAGCTGGCGCCATGACCGGGCCAGCCCGGCGGGCGGTCACGCTCGGCATCGACATCGGTACGACCAACACGAAGGTCGTGGTGGCCGACGCGGAGACCGGCCTTCAGCTGGCCCTCGGCCGGCAGCCGACGGTCTGGACGCAGCACCCCAACGGGCAGGTGGACACCGGTCCGGACACCATCCTGGCGGGCGTGCGGGCCGCGGTGGCCGCCGCGGTCGGGACCGCGGCGGAGACCGCCGGCAGCCCGATCCGGGTGACCGGGATCGGGATCGCCGGGATGGGCGAGAGCGGGGTGCTGCTGGGCCGCCGCGGCGTCCCGGTCACCCCGGTGATCGCCTGGTACGACCCACGTGGCAGCGCCGAGCTGGCCGCGCTCGACCCGGAGTTCCGCGCCGCGTACCCGGCCCGCACCGGCATGCCGGTCGTCCCGCACTCGTCCCTGGCGAAGCTGCTCTGGTGGCGCGGGCAGGGGCTGCGGCCGGGCCCGCAGCACTGCTGGCTGAACCTGCCCGAGTACGTCGCGTACGAGCTGACCGGTGCCCGGATCACCGAGCCGTCGCTCGCGTCCCGGACCGGGCTGCTCGACCAGGCCACCGGCGCCCCGTGGCCGGCCGCCCTGGAGCTGCTCGGCGCGCCGGTCGGGCTGCTGCCGCCGCCGCTGCCCGCCGGCTCGCCGGTCGGAACGGTGCGGACCGAGGGCGCGCTGCGCGGCGCGGTGGTCACGGTCGCCGGCCACGACCACTCGGTGGCGGCGGTCGGGGTCGGCGCGGTCGGTCCCGACCAGCTGTTCAACTCCGCGGGTACGGCGGACGTACTGCTGCGGTCGGTGCCCCGGGTGCTCACCGACGCCGAGCGGGCGCAGCTGGTGGCCGGCGGGGTGGAGGCCGGCCAGCACGTGCTCCCCGGGCAGTCCGCGCTGATCGGCAGCGTCCGGGCCGGGCTGGTGCTGCGTCGGGTGCTCGGGCTGGTGGGCCGGGCCGAGCCGGCGCTGCGGGCCGAGTTGGACCGGCGCTGGCAGCCGGACACCGAGGTCGGCGCGCTGCGGGTACGGGGTTCCCGCGGCGCCGACGACACCGTCACGATCGTGATCGCCGACGGGGCCACCCCGGAGCTGGCGTGGGCGGGGGCGCTGCGGCACATCAGCACCGAGACGGCCGCGGTGCTCGCGGTGATGAACGGGGTCGTCGACGAGCACGCCGCGGCCGTCGCCGCGGGTGGCTGGACCCGGCTGCGCAGCGTGCGGGAGACCAAGGCCGGCGTCATCCCGCGGCTGACGTTCAGCGCGCTGGAGGAACCCGGCGCGACCGGTGCCGCCCGGTTCGCCGCCTGGGCCGTGGCCGGCGTCACGAACGGCGCCGCCGGCCGCAGCGGTGCACCCGGACCGCCGCAGGTGGCCGGGTTCACCTAGTTCGGCGTCGCCCGGCGCCCCCGCCGGGTTGCCGCCCGACCCCGCTCGGCCGGAGATCCCGGCCCGCACTCCCTGACCCTGAGGAGCGGAGCTCATGACCGAAGCCCCCACCGCGCGCGCCGGACTGGACGCGATCGCCGACCCGACCGGGGTCTTCTCGATCGTCGCCATGGACCAGCGCAACACGTTGCGGCGGATGTTCGCCGCGGTAGGCCATCCCGCGGAGACCGCCGACCTGCGCCAGGCCAAGGTGGACGTGGCCGCCGCGCTCACCCCGGTGGCCAGCGCGATCCTGCTCGACCCCACCTTCGGCGTCCCGGCGGTGCACGCCGGGCAGGCGCTGGCCCCGTCCTGCGGGCTGCTGATCGCGGCCGAGCCGGAGGAGCGCGGCAGCTACCAGGGTGAGCCGCGGACCCACCGGGATCCCGCGCAGGACGCCGCCTGGGTCCGGTCGATGGGCGGCGACGCGGTGAAGTTCCTCGTCCAGCTGCGGCCGGACCGGCGGCCCGGCCGCGGCGAGCCGGACCTCGCCGCCGAGGTGATCGACGTGGTCCGGGCGGTCGTCGCCGACTGCCGGGCGGCCGGCGTACCGGCCGTGGTGGAGAACCTCATCTACCGGCTGCCCGGCGAGCCGGAGCTGACCCCGGACCAGCGGGCCGACCTGATCATCGAGTCGGCCCGGATCCTCGACGACCTCGGCGTGGACCTGCTCAAGCTGGAGTACCCCGGCTCGGCGGCGGCCTGCCGGCGGCTGTCCGGGGTGGTCACCGGCCCGTGGGCGGTGCTGTCGGCCGGGGTGGCGTTCGACGAGTTCCAGGACGTGCTGCGGATCTCCTGCGACGACGGCGGCGCGTCCGGGTTCATCGCCGGGCGGGCGCTGTGGAAGGAGGCGGTCGGCCTCGACGGGGCGGCCCGGGCCGAGTTCCTGACGACGGTGGCGCGGCCCCGGCTGGAGGACTGCCTGCGGGCCGTCGACGGCCGGGCCCGCCCCTGGCATGCGGCCCAGCGGGCGGCGCGGGGATGACTCCGGTACTGCAGGCGCGCGGCATCAGCCGCAGCTACGGCCAGGTGCAGGCGCTGGCCGGCGCCGACTTCGACGTCGAGGCCGGCGAGGTGGTCGCCCTGATCGGCGACAACGGGGCGGGCAAGAGCACCCTGGTGCGGATCCTGTCCGGGGCCGAGTCGGCGGACACCGGCGAGGTGCTGTTCGAGGGCAACCCGGTGCAGCTGGCCACGCCCAGCGACGCCCGCCGGCTGGGCATGGAGACGGTGTTCCAGGATCTCGCGCTGGCGCCGCACCTCTCCCCGGTGCAGAACATGTACCTCGGCCGCGAGGTACGCCGGCCAGGTCCGCTCGGCTGGTTCGGGTTCATGGACACCCGGGCGATGCGGGCCGGCAGCCGGGAGGCGTTCGACCGGCTCGGCGCGCCCGTCCGCAACCTGACCGGGCCGATCGGCTCGATGTCCGGCGGGCAGCGGCAGGCGGTCGCGGTCGCCCGGGCCGCGGCCTGGGCGAAGAAGGTCATCTTCCTGGACGAGCCGACCGCCGCGCTCGGCGTGGCGCAGACCCAGAACGTGCTGAACCTGGTCCGCCGGGTCAGCGCGGAGGGCATCGGGGTCGTGTTCATCAGCCACTCGATGCCGCACGTGATGGAGGTGGCCGACCGCATCCAGGTGCTGCGCCGCGGCCGCCGGGTGGCCACGTTCCGGCAGCAGGACACCTCGATGGAGCAACTCGTCGCCGCGATGACCGGCGCCCTGCAGTGGGAGGCGCATTGAGCGAGGCCCAGGCGGTCCGGCCGGCCGAGGTGGCGCCCGAGGCCGCGGAAGAGGATCCGCCAGCCGGGCGGCTGCAGCGGATCGCCCGGCTCCAGGCGCTGCAGATCCTGCTGCTGCTGGCGGTGACGGTAGGGATATTCAGTGTCCTCAAACCGGACACCTTCCCCACCGTGTTCAACCTGCGCGGCATCGTGCAGAACACCGCGATCCTCGCCGTGCTCGGCGTCGGCATGACCTTCGTGATCATCACCGGCGGCATCGACCTGTCGGTCGGCAGCGTGCTGGTGTTCAGCGCCGTGGTCGCGGACAAGACGATGGCGGCGTACGGCGGCACGGGCTGGGGCACCGCGCTGGTCGGCGCCGTGGTCGCCTGCCTGGCCGGGCTCGGCTGGGGGCTGCTCAACGGCGTACTGGTGGCCAAGGCGAAGGTACCGCCGCTGGTGGTCACGCTCGGCTCGCTGTCCGCCGCGCTCGGGTTCAGCCAGATCATCACCAAGGGCCTGGACCTGCGCGACGCCCCGCGGACGCTGGTGGACAAGATCGGCTTCGGCAACGTGGTCGGCCAGGTCCCGGCGCTGGCGGTGGTCGCCGGGGTGGTGGTGGTCGGCGGGATCGTACTGCTGCACCGGACCCGGTTCGGCCTCTACACCTACGCGGTCGGCTCCAACGCCGAGGCCGGGCGGCGGGCCGGCGTGCTGGTGGACCGGCACCTGATCAAGGTCTACGCGCTGGCCGGCACGCTGGCCGGCTTCGCCGGGATCCTCAACCTCGCGTTCTTCCAGTCGACCACCATCGGCGGGCACTCCAACACCCCGCTGAACGTGATCGCCGGCGTCGCGATCGGCGGCACCAGCCTGTTCGGCGGCGTCGGGTCGGTGTTCGGCACGGTGATCGGCCTGTTCATCCCGATCGTGCTGCAGAACGGGTTCATCCAGACCAACGTGCAGCCGTTCTGGCAGCAGGTGGTGGTCGGCGCCGTGCTGGTCACGGTCGTCTACATCGACCAGGTACGCCGCGCCGCGGCGCTGCGCGGGGCCCGACCGGGCCTGGCCGCGCTCTTCCGGCGCCGCAGCTGACCGGCTTCCGGCCGGTCCGGCGGCCGCCGCCGCACGCACCACCCGCACCACCCACCCACACCACCGTTCGGAGCAGAAATGAGGGTCGGTATGAACCGTAGGACCGCAGTCGGCGCCGGCTTGGCAGCGCTGGCGCTGGCCGTCACCGCCGCGTGCGGCTCGGACGACAACAGTTCGTCCAGCAGCAGCGGGGGCACCAGCGGCAGCAAGAGCTACAAGCTGGCGTTCATCCAGGGCGTCGCCGGCGACGCCTTCTACATCACGATGCAGTGCGGGATCGAAGCGGAAGCCAAGACCCAGGGCGCGACCGTCACCACGCAGGGGGCGCAGAAGTTCGACCCGACCCTGCAGACTCCGATCCTGCAGTCGGTCATCGCGACCAAGCCGGACGCGATCCTGATCGCGCCGACCGACGTGTCGGCCATGCAGCAGCCGATCGCGCAGGCGAAGGCACAGGGCATCAAGATCGTCCTGGTGGACACCACGCTGAACGACCCGTCCGTCGCGGTTTCGGCGATCTCGTCCGACAACGCCGCCGGCGGCAAGGCCGCGTTCGACGCCATCAAGCAGCTGGTCCCGGGCGGCGGCAAGGTGCTCGGCGTCGGCGTGCAGCCCGGCATCAGCACCACCGACGCCCGCGACAAGGGCTTCGCCGACGCGGCCAAGGCCGACTCGTCCTTCACCTACCTGGGCGTCCAGTACTCGCAGAACGACCCGGCGAAGGCCGCCTCCATCGTCAGCGCCGCGCTGCAGAAGGACCCCGACATCGTCGGCGTCTTCGCCTCGAACCTGTTCTCCGCCGAGGGCGCGGCCACCGGCATCCGGCAGGCCGGCAAGCAGGACAAGGTCAAGGTCATCGGCTTCGACGCCGGCCCGGACCAGATCAAGGCGCTGGAGGACGGCACCGTGCAGGCGCTGATCGCGCAGCAGCCGGGCACCATCGGCATCGACGGCGTGCAGCAGGCGATCAAGGCGCTCAAGGGTGAAGCCACCACCACCAACATCCAGACCGGCTTCACCATCATCACCAAGGACAACCTCGACAGCACCGGCAAGGACGCGACCTACAAGGCCAGCTGCTAGCAACCGCAGCCGGGCGGCGCCCCGTGCCGGACCCCGCCGGGGCGCCGCCCGCTCCCTCGCCACCCCGACCGCCTGGCACCGGATCTCCGGTGCCAGGTGAACATCTCGGCCGGTGAGCTCGGCCGGCCGGATCCGGTCCAGGTGTACCGGATCAGGCGCCGCTGCCCGTGGTCGGTGTAGGAGCGCAGCGTGCGGGCCTTGTCATGGCGTCCGGTCAGTGCCGGGCGGTGACCGGGATGCTGTAGATGCCGCGGCCGAAGGTGGCCGCGAACAGCCGGCCGGACGCGGCGTTGTACTGGATATCGGTGACCGCGGCGAGCGGCAGGTCGGCGCCGACCCGAACCCAGAGACCCGGCAGGATGCCGCGGAACACGCCGACGTCGGTGGCCACGTAGACGGTCCGGCCAGGCCCGATGACCACGTCGTTGACCGGCGCGTTGGGCAGCAGGCCGGTCACGTCCAGCCAGGTCCGGCCGCGGTTGGGCGTCACGAGCACGTGCCCGTTGCCGGTGCCGGCGCGGTAGCCGGACAGCGTGACCCAGATCCGGTTGGCGTCGGTCGGGTCGACCTTCACCCGGGTCACCCACTGCCCGCCCCGGCGCAGGGTCGTCCAGGTGGCGCCGAGGTCGGTGGTGAGCACCACTCGGCCGTCGTCGGTGCCGGCCACGATCTCGTTCGGGTTGGTGGGGGCCGAGGCGACGGTGGTCAGCGTGCCGAACGGGTATACCGGGTCAGGACCCGCGCCGCCCGTCAGGTCCGGGCTGATCGGCGCGTAGGTCTGCCCGCCGTCGGTGGACCGGTTGAGGATGTTGCCGCCGGAGTACACGACGGCCGGGTCGTCGGCGGCGAACTCCAGCGGGGCGAACCAGTTGTAGCGGTCGGCGACCCGGCCGGCCAGTCCCTGGAAGTTCGTGCCGCCGTTGACCGACCGCCGGCAGGAGCCGAACTGCGAGCAGTTGAACACGATGTCCTGGTTCACCGGGTTGATCAGGTTCTGCTCGCCGTCGCCGCCGCCGAAGGAGTTCCACCGGGTGCCGCCCCAGGTCCGGACCGACCCGTTGTCCTGCAGGCCGCCGGAGATCCTGGTCGGATCCTGCTCGCTGACCGCGACGCTGTAGAACTGCGACCACGGCTCGACGGTGCCCTTCACCCAGGTGTTGGTGGCGCCGCTGGCGTCCGAGCGGTACGCGCCGCCGTCGTTGCCCTCGTAGACCCGCCCCGGCACCTTCGGGTCCCAGGCCATCGCGTGGTGGTCGACGTGCATGCCGGCCGTGTTGCTCCAGGTCGTGCCGCCGTCCCTGGATTCCCGCAGGTTCACGCCGGGAACGAAGAGGTGGTTGCCGTCGGCGGGATCCGCCCACACCTTGCCGGTCCACCAGATGTCCCCGCCGGCGCCGGCTTTGGTCGCCGCGGCGAAGCTGTCGCCGCCGTCGTCGGAGCGGTAGAAGCCGAGCTCGTCGCCGAACGGCCGGTACGTCGAGGTGATCACGTAGACGCGGCCAGGCGTGGTGGCCGATACGCCGATCCCGATCCGGGCCAGGGTGGCCGCGGGGCCCAGGCCGACCGTGTCGCCGGGGGCGAGCGCGGTGACGTTCGCCAGCCGCTGCCAGCTCGTCCCGCTGTCGGTGGATCGGTACAGGCCGGAGCCGACGCCGCCGTAGGTGCGCAGGTTCGGCAGCCGGCGGCGGTCCCACATCGAGGCGAAGATCCGGCCCGGCGTGGTCGGGTCGAGCTGGATGTCGACGGCGCCGGTGGCCGCGGTGGCGGGGGCGAGCACGAGCTGCCAGTGCGCGCCGGCGTCGGTCGACCGGTAGACGCCGCGCTGGCCGCCGTCCCGGAAGACCGAGCCGGCCGCCGCCACGTAGACCCGGCGCGGGTTGGTCGGGTCGACCGCGATCGCGCCGATCGTCGCCGAGGCGCGCAGGCCGACGTTCCGCCAGGTCGCCCCGTGGTCGGTGGACTTGTAGACGCCGTCGCCCTCGTACGTGATGCTGCCGCCGCCCGGGTTGGCCTCACCGGTGCCGACGTAGATCGTGCCGTCGCCGGCGGTCGCGATCGCGCCGGTCGCCTGCGGGAACCCGGCGGGCCAGGTCGGCTGGTAGGTCGCGCCCGCGTCGGTGCTCTTCCAGACCCCGCCCGACGCCGTGGCCGCGTAGGCGGTGTCGGGCCGCGACGGGTCGACCGCCACGCCCGTGACCCGGCCGCCGATGTTGGTCGGGCCCTCCGCCGTCCAGCGCCGCCGGTCGACGCCCAGCAGGTTGGCCTGCTCGGCGGCCGTGAGCAGGGCCCGCTCGGGCAGCCCGACACCGCCGGACGTGTCCTGCCCCGCCTTCCACTCGCCCGGCGCCGCCGGGGTGCACAGCGGGTCCTCCTCGTCCTCCTCGTCCGCGGCGGCGACCTCGTCCGCTTCCTCCTCGTCGCAGTCGGGTGGCTCGGCGTCCGGTCCCTCGGCCGCCCGGACAGCGCCGGCGGGGGTCACCGGGCCGGCCGCCGCAGGGGCGGCCGGGGCGGCCAGCGCCAGCACGACCGGCAACCCGAGCCAGGCAATCCACCACGGCCGCATCCGAGCTGACATCCGTACCTCCGAAGACCATCACGGACGGGATGAACCGGTCACCGGCCCGCACCCATCCTGGTCGGTTACATCCGGGTGGGAAACACCCCGATGCGGAATTCTCACGCCAGCTCCGGCGGTCGTGGCCGTCGGCGAGGCAACCTTGCGCCAAGGGATGCGGCCGGTGGCCCGCGATCGCACATACGCACGGGCTACCCGCCCCTGAGGTCGGGCCGGACGGCAACGGGTTGTGGTGCCGGCCGACAGCGCCGGCAAGTGGATGTCACTGAGGTCGGCCGGAGCGGCTACGGCGAGGTCTGCAGCGGGCCGTCGTTACCCAGCGGCAGGTTCTGTTCAGGCCCGGTGCCGGCTGGGCGATGGGATCGGCGAGCCGCGGGCGGCGCATGCCCCGGGAGCGGGAGATCGGCCGGTTGCCGGCCGGGATCTGACGAGGAGTGCGCTGGGTGCCTATCGACGACACCGGCCGGCCCCGCCCAGGGAGCCGGGAGGTGGTGCTCTACCGCAGCGACCGTAGCCGGGTGTCCCGGCTGTGGACGCCGGACGGGCGGCGGACCGTCATCGCCAAGCAGCTGACCGGCCCGGGCGCGGCCCGCCGGCTGCGGCACGAGGTCGCGATCCTGGAGCGGCTGGCCGGCACGGACGGCGTGCCGCAGCTCGCGCCGCCGCCGTACCCGACCGGGGCGATCCTGCTCACCGACCTGGGCGGGCAGTCGCTGGCCGAGCTGGTGTCGGCGGGGCCGGTGGCGCCGGTGCTGGCGACCGGCCTCGCGACGGAGCTGGCCCGGACGTTGGCCCGGGTGCACGCGTGCGGTGTCGTGCACCGGGACATGAGCCCGACGAACATCCTGGTCGCCGGCCAGCCACCGGTGCCGCTGCTGATCGACTTCGACCTGGCCACGACGCACGCCGAGGAGCGGCCCGGCTTCAGCCACCAGACGGAGATCACCGGCACGCTGGCGTACCTGGCGCCGGAGCAGACCGGACGCACCGGCTGGGCGGTGGACCAGCGGGCGGACCTCTACGGGCTGGGCGCCGTCCTCTACGAGCTGGTCACCGGCGCGCCGCCGTTCCGGACCAGCGATCCGCTGCGGCTGATCCACGAGCACCTGGCTCTGCTGCCGGCCGCGCCGGCCGAGGTGAACCCGGCCGTGCCGCCGATGCTGTCGGCGATCATCATGCGGCTGCTGGAGAAGGAGCCGGACCGGCGCTACCAGAGCGCCGACGGTCTCGGCCACGACCTGGCGCGGCTGCGGGACGGGCTGGCCAGCGGCGACGTGGCGCCGTTCGAGCTGGCCCTGCGCGACTTCCCGGTCCGGCTCACCGCCCCGTCCCGGCCGGTCGGCCGCGCGGCCGAGATCGAGGTGCTGGTAGGCGCGTTCACCGGCACCGGCACCGGAGCCGAGCGGGTCCGGGGCGTGCTGGTGACCGGGCCGCCCGGGGTGGGCAAGACGGTGGTCGTCGACGAGCTGCGGTCGGTGGTGACCGCGGCCGGCGGCTGGTTCGTCACCGGCAAGTTCGATCAGCACCGCCGCGACCTGGCCGGGGACGGGCTGGGGCAGGCGTTCGTCGCGCTCGTACAGCTACTGCTCGCCGAACCCGAGGCCGAGCTCGCCCCGCAGCGGGAGCGGGTCCGGCGCGCACTCGGCCCCAACGCCGGGCTGGTCGCCGCGGTGTTGGACGGGATTCGGGTGCTGCTCGACGTGCCGCCGGAGCCCCCGGTCGGCGACCCGCAGGAGCTGCAGGGCCGGCTGGTCCAGGCCAGCCTGGACCTGGTGCGGGCCATCGCCCAGCCCACCCGGCCGATCGTGCTGGCGCTGGACGACCTGCAGTGGGCCGCGTCCACCCCGCTGGGGTTCGTCGACGGGGTGCTGACCGGCGATCCGATCGACGGCGTGCTGCTGATCGGCGCGCACCGCGAGGTCGACGCCGCACACCCGCTCGCCGCGCTGCGCGACCGTTGGCAGCAACTAGGGGTGCGGCTGCCGACGCTGCGGCTGGCCAACCTCCCGCCGGCCGACGTGAGCACGCTGCTGGCCGAGATGCTCCGGCTGCCCCGGTCGCGGACCGGCGAGCTGGCCGACGCGGTGGCCGTCCGCACCGGCGGCAACCCGTACGACACGGTCGAACTGGTCAACGCGCTGCGCCGGGACGGCGCGCTGGTCGTCGGCGCCGACGGCTGGAGCTGGGACACCGCGGCGGTCCGCCGGCACGCCGGCCAGGGTGACGTGCTCGAGCTGCTCGCCGCGCGGATCGCCGCGTTGCCGACCGAGTCCGGCCGGCTGCTGTCGGCGATGGCCTGCCTGGGCGGCCAGGTGGACGTCGAGCTGCTGGGCGCGGCGACCGGCCTGCCGGCCGACCGGGTCGACCTGCTGCTCGCCCCGGCGCTGGAGGACGGCCTGCTGGTGCTCGGCGCCCGTGGCGCGCACCAGGCCGGAGATGTCGTCCGGTTCCGGCACGACCGGGTGCAGCAGGCCGGGTACGAGAGCCTCGACCCGGAGCGCCGGCGGGAGCTGCACATCTCGCTCGCCCGGGCGCTGGCCGCCATCCCCGAGCTGGTCGGGATGTCGGCCGAGCAGTACCTACCGGCCATCGACCTGGTCCGTGCGCCGGTCGAACGCCGGCGGGTCGCCGCCCTGCTCCGGTCGGCCGCGGCCGGCGTTCAGCTGATCAACGCCGCGATGGCCGACCGGTTCCTTGCCGCCGCCCTGGACGTGCTCCCGGACATCGATCCCGACGCCGACGCCGACGCCGACGCCGCCGGCGACGCCGATGCCGCCGGCGCCGGCGCCGGCGC
>Ga0307500_10000424_pt1 | contig 14230 bp, 16 predicted proteins | sample 14_S_MG_FD_201362 | JGI IMG/M metagenome (GOLD analysis project Ga0307500, IMG submission 201362) | Soil microbial communities from Populus trichocarpa stands in riparian zone in the Pacific Northwest, United States - 14_S | ecosystem: Environmental > Terrestrial > Soil > Riparian zone > Trees... | reverse complement strand
CGCCGGTGCCCAGTGCGCCGGTGGCGAGCGCGCCGGTGGCGAGCGCGCCGCTGGCGAATGGGCCGGCGTCCAGGCTGGCGGTGGGGGTCAGCAGGTTGGCGCCAACCGGGTCCCAGCTGTCGACGTCGGCGGTGCTGACCAGGAGCGCGTCCGGGTACCCGGAGGCGGCGGCGAGGGCGTCCCCGTCCCCGGTTGCCGCGGTCGCGTCGGCGTACCGGCGAGCTGCCCGAGTCTGCACGGACCCAGCGTGCCACGGCGGCACCGGACCGGCCCAGAAAATGGGCGCCCAGAAAATGTCGGTACCGCCCGGCATGCTGTCCCGGTCATCGCAGCACTGTGGAAAGGGTGGACATGGACGTACGCACTGATCGGGTCGGCCTGCTGCTCGACCAGCTCGCCACCTCGGCCGAGCTCAGCCAGGCCCGGCTGGCCGGGCTGACCGACGAGGAGTACCTCTGGGAGCCGGTGCCCGGGGCCTGGTCGGTGCGGCCGCGCGGCGCCGGGGTCACCCCCAGCCCGATGGGTCCGGGGGAGTGGCTGCTCGACTTCGAGCGGCCGGAGCCGGAGCCGACTCCGTTCACCACGATCGCCTGGCGGGTCGGGCACCTGATCGGGTGCTTCGCCGGCCGCTGGGAGTGGACCTTCGGCTCCCGCAGCATCGACCCGAAGGAGCTGGTCCAGTACACCCCGTCCGCGAAGGAGGCGCTCGACCAGCTCTGGCTGGAGGTCGAGCGCTGGCGCCGCGACGTCGGCACGTTGACCGACGCGCAGCTGGACACGGTCGGGTTCGGGCAGTATCCGTACGGGCTCGACCCGCAGCTGCCGATCATCGCGATCGTCTGGTGGCTGAACCGGGAGCTGATCCACCACACCGCCGAGGTCGCACTGCTGCGCGACCTGCACGCCTGGCAGGCCGCCTAGGCGGAGCTGGCCGCGCCGGAGCTGCGCAGGCCGGAGCTGCGCCGGCTGGAGCTGCGCCGGCTGGAGCTGCGCCGGCTGGAGCTGCGCCGGCTGGAGTTAGCTGCGCTAGAGGTTGCCGCGCAACTCCTGCTCGCGCTCGATCGCCTCGAACAGGGCCTTGAAGTTGCCCTTGCCGAAGCCCATCGAGCCGTGCCGTTCGATCAGCTCGAAGAACACGGTCGGCCGGTCCTGCACCGGCTTGGTGAAGATCTGCAGCAGGTAGCCGTCCTCGTCCCGGTCGGCCAGGATGCGCAGGTCGCGCAGGTCGGCCAGGGGTACCCGGGTGTCGCCGACCCATTCGCCGAGGGTCTCGTAGTAGGCGTCCGGGGTGGGCAGGAACTCGACCCCGGCCGCCCGCATCGCCCGGACCGAGCCGACGATGTCGTTGGTGGCCAGCGCGATGTGCTGCACCCCGGGCCCGCCGTAGAACTCCAGGTACTCGTCGATCTGCGACTTGCGCTTGCCCTCGGCCGGCTCGTTCAGCGGGAACTTGACCCGCCGGGTGCCGTCCGCGACCACCTTCGACATCAGCGCCGAGTACTCGGTCGCGATGTCGTCGCCGACGAACTCCTTCATGTTCGTGAAGCCCATCACCCGGTGGTAGAAGTCGACCCATTGATCCATCCGGCCGAGCTCCACGTTGCCCACGCAGTGGTCCACGGCCTGGAAGTAGCGCCGCTCCGGCGGCGCCACCAGCGGCTCGCGGGCTTCGTATCCGGGCTGGTAGGGGCCGGTGTAACGGGACCGGTCGACCAGCGAGTGCCGGGTCTCGCCGTACGTCGCGATGGCCGCCAGCAGCAGCGTGCCGTGCTCGTCGGTGTGCTCGCGCGGCTCCTCGACACCGGTCGCGCCGTGTTCGACCGCGTACGCGTACGCCTTCTCCACGTCCGGAACCTCGAGGGCCAGGTCGATCACGCCGTCGCCGTGCCGGGCCACGTGCTCGCCGAGCGGGGTGCCGGAGCGCACCGGGCCGGTCAGCACGAACCGGGCCGCGCCGGAGGTCAGCACGTACGACGCCTCGTCCCGGCTGCCGTTCTCCGGGCCGCGGTAGGCCACGCACCGCATGCCGAACGCGGTCGAGTAGTAGTGCGCGGCCTGCTTGGCGTTGCCCACCGCCAACACGACCGCGTCCATGCCCTGCACCGGGAACGGGTCGAGTTCCGGGCGGCTGCCCGCGGCCGGCTGGCTCGTTGCTTCTCGGGTCATCGGTCCGTCTCCCTCCGCGACGCTGCGGTGGTCGGGGTGCACGCGGCCCGGGTGCGCCGGCCGGCGGCTGCCGGCCCGGCCGGTCGGTCAGCCGTGGTACGGCTTCGCCGACAGCAGCGTAACCCGCATCCGTTTGCCGGTCGGTGTCTCGTACTCGCAGTTGGCGCCCTCGTGCTCGCCGGTCAGCGCCTTCCCCAGCGGCGACTGCGCGGAGTAAACCTCCAGGTCACCGCCCTCTTCCTCGCGGGAGCCGATCAGGAACGACTCGGTCTCGTCCTCGTCTTCGAAGCGCACGGTGACCACCATGCCGGGCCCGGCGACGCCGGCTTCCATCGGCGCATCGCCGACCTGCGCCGAACGGAGCAACTCGGTCAACTGGCGGATCCGGGCCTCTTGCTTGCCCTGCTCCTCCTTGGCGGCGTGGTAACCGCCGTTCTCCCGCAAATCGCCCTCCTCGCGGCGGGCGTTGATCTCGGCCGCGATGGCCATCCGGCCATCGATCAGCGCGTCGAGCTCTCCCTTGAGGCGGTCGAACGCCTCCTGGGTAAGCCAGGTGACGGGGGTCTGGTTGTCCGTCATCGACACGTGGGCTCCTGTCCGCGGGAATACATCAGAACGTCGAAACTAACATCGCGGGCGCGCTGTGCGCACCGCCGGCCGCTCTCGGTGCCCGCGCGGTGCCTACCAGCGGCTGTGCCGGCGGCGGCTCGGAATCCCCGCGCCGCGCCAGCCGTTTGCCGTCGGGGAGAATTACAGGTACCCGCTGAATCCCGGACCATGCATACCCAGGAGACCGAGTGACCGACCGGCTGCGGCTGATGGCCGTCCACGCGCACCCCGACGACGAGTCGAGCAAGGGCGCCGCGACGATGGCCCGCTACTCCGACGAAGGTGTTGATGTACTGGTAGTGACCTGCACCGGTGGCGAGCGGGGGTCGATCCTGAACCCGGCGATGGAGCGGCCGGACGTGCTGGAGCGGATCACCGAGATCCGCGCCGCCGAGATGGAGCGGGCCCGGGAGATCCTCGGCGTACGGCAGGAGTGGCTCGGCTTCGTCGACTCCGGGCTGCCGGAGGGCGACCCGCTGCCGCCGCTGCCGGAAGGTTGCTTCGGCCTGCAGCCGGTGGACGACGCGGCCGGCCCGCTGGTCGCCGCGATCCGCCGGTTCCGCCCGCACGTCGTGCTGACGTACGACGAGAAGGGCGGCTACCCGCACCCGGACCACGTGATGACGCACAAGATCTCGATGGTCGCCTTCGACGCCGCCGGCGACCCGGACCGCTACCCCGAGGCCGGCGAGCCCTGGCAGCCGCTGAAGCTCTACTACCACATGACCTTCACCAAGGCCCGGGTGCTCGCGCTGCACCAGGCCGCGCTGGACGCCGGGGTCGAGTCGCCCTTCGCCGAGTGGCTCGAGCACTGGAAAGATGCCGACGACATGTCCGACCGGGTCACCACGAGGGTGCCCTGTGGCGACTGGTTCGACCGGCGGGACGCCGCGCTGGTCGCGCACGCCACTCAGGTCGACCCGAACGGCCGCTGGTTCGCCACCCCGCTTGACCTGCAGCGCAAGGCCTGGCCGACCGAAGACTACGAGCTGGTCCGGTCACTGGTGGACGCGGAGATCCCGGAGGACGACCTGTTCACCGGCGTGCAGGAGAGGATCCGGGCGTGACCGGCGTACTGGCGGCGGCCGACGCCAACCAGGCCGGCCCGCTCGGCCTGCTGGTGATCGCCCTGCTCGGCATCGCGGTGCTGTTCCTCGGCCGGTCGATGGCCAAGCACCTGCGCCGGGTCCCGGAGTCGTTCGACCCGCCCGCCGACCCCACCGACCCGCCCACCAGCACGCCCTGACCGGCCGGGGCCGTGGCGTCGATATCGGTGGCGGCGTCGCGGACAATGGGGGGATGGCCGCCGACCTGCAGGTGCGACCGGGGCTGGTGCTGCCCGGCGACGAGCTGGTCGAGCGGTTCAGCCGGTCGTCCGGGCCGGGCGGCCAGTCGGTGAACACCACCGATTCCCGGGTCGAGCTGCGGTTCGACCTGGCCGGCTCGCCCTCGCTGCCGCCGGCCCTGAAGGAGCGGCTGACCGACCGGCTCGGCGCCCGCCTGGTGGACGGCGCGGTCGTGATCGTGGCCAGCGAGTTCCGGTCGCAGTGGCGGAACCGGGAGGCCGCGCGGGCCCGGCTCGGCGCCCTGCTGCTCGCGGGGCTGGCCCCGCCGCCGGCGCCGCGGCGGCCGACCCGGCCGTCCCGCGGCGCCCGGGAGCGCCGGCTGGCCGACAAGCACCGGCACGCCGAGACCAAGCGCCGGCGCCGGCTGCAGGCCGACGACTGACTCCTTATCGTCTCGCCGACGATAAGGGCGTACCGTCGACCGGATGAAGGGGTACGACGCCCGGGACTTCCCGCCGGTGGCGGTGACCGTCGACCTGGTGGTGCTCACCATCCGGGCCGACCGGCTGAGCACGCTGCTGGTCCGCCGCGGCGGTCCGCCCTACCAGGGTCGGTGGGCGCTGCCCGGCGGGTTCGTCCACCCGGACGAAGGGCTGGCCGCGGCGGCCCACCGGGAGCTGGCCGAGGAGACCGCGGTCGGTGCGCCGGCGGTACACCTGGAACAGCTCGGCAGCTACGGCGAGCCGCGGCGGGACCCGCGGATGCGGGTGATCACCGTCGCCCACCTGGTGCTCGCACCGGACCTTCCGGCGCCGGTCGCCGGCAGCGACGCCGCAGCGGCGCGCTGGTGCCCGCTGGCCGAACTCGAGCCGGGCAAGCTGGCCTTCGACCACCGGCAGATCCTGGCCGACGGCCTGGAGCGGGCCCGGTTCAAGCTGGAGTACAGCCCGGTGGCGACCGCGTTCTGCCCGCCCGAATTCACCGTGGCCGAGCTGCGCCGGGTCTACGAGATCGTCTGGGGGGTCGGGCTCGACCCGCGCAACTTCCACCGGAAGGTCACCGGCGCCGCCGGCTTCCTCGCCCCGGTCGGCCGCACCACCACCCGGGACGGCGGCCGCCCGGCCCAGCTGTTCCGCCGCGGCGACGCCACCGTCCTGCGTCCGCCCATGCTGCGGCCCGCCAGCAGTTGACCTGCCGCCGGGCGGCTGGATCGTCGGGCGGCTGGACCGCCGGGCGGCTGGATCGTCGGGCGGCTGGATCGTCGGGCGGCTGGACCGCCGGGCTGCCCGGCCGCCGGCCGGCTGACCCGGCCCCGGTCGGCTGACCCGGCCCCGGCCGGGCTGACCCGGCCCCGGTCGGCTGACCCGGCCCCGGCCGGTACCGCCCCGGTGGGGTAGACAGGGGGCCGACGCCCCACCCTGCGGAGGTTTCCGGTGCCGAACCGGCTCGCCGACTCGACCAGCCCGTACCTGCTGCAGCACAAGGACAACCCGGTCGACTGGTGGCCGTGGGGCGAGGCGGCGTTCGCCGAGGCGCGGCGGCGGGACGTCCCGGTGCTGCTCTCGGTCGGCTACGCCGCCTGCCACTGGTGCCACGTGATGGCGCACGAGTCGTTCGAGGACCCGGATACCGCGGCGGCGATGAACGCCGGCTTCGTCTGCGTGAAGGTGGACCGGGAGGAGCGGCCGGACGTCGACGCCGTCTACATGGAGGCCACCCAGGGCATGACCGGCCACGGCGGCTGGCCAATGACCTGCTTCCTCACCCCCGCCGGCGCGCCGTTCTACTGCGGCACCTACTTCCCGCGGGACCAGTTCGGCCGGCTGCTGGACGCGGTCGGCACCGCCTGGCGGGACCGCCGGGACGAGCTGCTGACGGCCGGCCGGCAGGTGGTCGAGGCGATGTCGGCGCCGCGCCGGGTCGGCACCGCCCGGCCGCTGGACGGCGCGGTGCTGACCGCGGCGACCGGCCGGCTCGGCGACGACTACGACTGGGACCACGGCGGGTTCGGCGACGCGCCGAAGTTCCCGCCGTCGATGGTGCTGGAGTTCCTGCTCCGGCACCGGGCCCGCACCGGCTCGGTGGACGCGCTCCGGCTGGTCGAGCACACCTGCGACCAGATGGCCCGCGGCGGCATGTACGACCAGCTGGCCGGCGGGTTCGCCCGCTACGCCGTGGACGCCGGGTGGGTGGTGCCGCACTTCGAGAAGATGCTGTACGACAACGCCCTGCTGCTGCGGGTGTACCTGCACCTGTGGCGGGAGACCGGGGCGCCGCTGCCGCGCCGGATCGCCGTCGAGACCGCCGACTTCCTGCTGCGCGACCTGCGGACGGCCGAGGGCGGCTTCGCCTCCGCGCTGGACGCGGACACTGCCGGCGTCGAGGGCCTGACCTACGTCTGGACCCCGGCGCAACTGGCCGAGGTGCTCGGTGCCGAGGACGGAGCCTGGGCCGCCGGCCTGCTCTCGGTGACCGGTGCCGGCACCTTCGAGCACGGCAGCTCGACCCTCCAGCTGCGCTCCGACCCCGAACCGTCCGAACAGGACAGATGGCGGTCGGTCCGGACGCGACTGGCCGCCGCGCGCGCGGGCCGGCCGCAGCCGGGCCGGGACGACAAGGTGGTCGCCGCCTGGAACGGGCTGGCGATCGCCGCGCTGGCCGAGGCCGGCGCGCTGCTGGCCGAACCGTCCTATCTGGATGCCGCGGTGGCGGCGGCCACCCTGCTGCTGGACGTGCACCTGGTCGACGGGCGGCTGCGGCGCACCTCGCGGGACGGCCGGGTCGGCGCCAACGCCGGCGTCCTGGAGGACTACGCGGACGTGGCCGAGGGGCTGCTGGCGCTGCACCAGGCCACCGGCGCGGCGCGCTGGTTGGCCGCCGCCGGCGACCTGCTGGACGTGGTGCTGGCCCGGTTCGGTGACGGCGACGGGGGGTTCTTCGACACCGCCGACGACGCCGAGACGCTGGTCCGCCGGCCCTGGGATGTGACCGACGGGCCGGCCCCGTGCGGGCCGGCGGCCGCCGCCGGCGCGCTGCTCAGCTACGCGGCGCTGACCGGCCGGACCGGGGCCCGGGCCGCGGCCGAGGCGGCGCTGGCCGCGCTCGCCCCAGTCGCCGAGCGCTACCCGCGCGCCGCCGGCTGGGCCTGCGCTACGGCCGAGGCCGCGCTCACCGGCCCGCTGCAGGTCGCCATCGCCCTGCCCGGTCCGGACGCCGCGGCCGAGTTGACCCGGGTCGCCCGGCTCGGGACCAGCCCGGGCCTGGTGGTGGTGGCCGGGGCGCCGGACACTCCCGGCGTGCCGCTGCTGGCCGACCGGCCGCTGACCGGTGGCGCGCCGACGGCGTACGTCTGCCGCGGGTTCGTCTGTGACCTGCCCCGGACCGACCCGGCGGCGGTGGCCGCCGCGGTCCGGGTCACCGCCTGACCCTGCCTGCGCGTTTCGCTTCCGGCGTAGTCCGGAAGCGCTCCTACGCATGCACACTTGCAACGGGTGTAACACTGTAATCAACGAAGGCGGGTGGAGCTGATGATGGGACGAGGGATGCGCGGCGACTGGCGGCACGGCCCGGGCGGGCGCGGTTTCGGCCGGTCCGGCGGCTGGCAGCAGGCCGACCTGCCGCCGGCCGGTGACGCGCCGGCCTGGTTCGCCGGCCGGCTGCCGGACGGCTGGTTCACCGGCGCGCCGGAGCTGTCCATCGACCGGGACGAGATCATGGTCGTCGGCCAACTGGCCGCGCCGACCGTCGAGGGCGGCGACGAGGTCGCGGTGGCCGCGGCCGAAGCCGGCCGGATCAGCCGGTTCCGCGAGGAGACCCGGGACGAGCGGATCGCGATCGCCCGCGAGGCGGAGCAGCGGTACGGCCGCAAGGTGGCCTGGGGCGTACAGGCCGGCGGCACCCGGCAGCTGTTCACCACACTGTCCGCGCCGGTGATGACCCGGCTGCGGCAGCCGGAGCGCAAGGTGCTCGACACGCTGGTGGACGCGGGCGTGGCCCGGTCCCGCTCGGAGGCGCTGGCCTGGTGCGTCCGGCTGGTCGGCGATCATGCCGACAGCTGGCTGGCCGAGCTGCGTTCGGCCATGTCGGTGGTTGACGAGCTCCGGGCCCAGGGTCCGGAGGTCGGCGAGCCGACCGGCGAGCCCGGGCCCGGCGGCGAGACCCCGACCGAGGCCTGACCCGCCCGCCCGGCCCGGCTTGTCCCCGGCCCGCCCGGGCCGCGGTCGGGTCGGGCCGGCCGGCGGCCGGGGTGGGGTGGGGCGGTATGGCCTAGGGTGTGCTCGTTAGATCTTGGTGGCACCGAGGGTCGGCCGGACACATTTCGGGGTTGCCGGAGTCGTCGGGTGAGGAGCTACCCATGCGCGCTGCCGTCTTTGAAGGTCCCGGCAACATCCGGATCGAACAGGTGCCGGATCCGGAGATCGAGCTGGACACCGATGCGGTGGTGCGGATCACCGCCGCCGGCATCTGCGGCTCGGACCTCTGGTCGTACCGCGGGTACGGCACCCGGCAGCCGGGCGCCCGGATCGGGCACGAGTTCGTCGGCGTGGTCGAGGACGTCGGCGCCGAGGTCCGGATGGTGCGCCGCGGCGACGTCGTGATCTCGCCGTTCACCTGGTCGGACGGCACCTGCGAGTACTGCGTGCACGGGCAGCACTCGTCCTGCGTGGACGGTGGGGTGTACGGCGAGCCGGGGCATGACGGGGCGCAGGGCGAGGCGGTCCGGGTGCCGCACGCGGACGGGACGCTGCTGGTGGTGCCGCCGGTGCTGCGCGGCGCCGAGGACCAACTGCTGCCGCTGTGCGACGTGCTGCCCGCCGGCTACCACGCGGCCCGGTCGGCCGGCGTCGGCTACGGGCAGACGGTCGCGGTGATCGGCGACGGCGCGGTGGCGCTGGCCGGGGTGATCGCGGCCCGCCGCCTCGGCGCCGACCGGATCGTCGTGATCGGCCACCACGAGGAGCGGCTCGAGCTGGCCAGCCGGCTGGGCGCCGCCGAGACGGTCTGCGGCCGCGGTGAGGAGGCGGTGGAGCAGGCGATCAGCCTGACCGGCGGCGCGCACGCGGTGCTGGAATGCGTCGGCGCGCAGTCCGCCCTGGACACCGCGGTCGCGGTCGCCCGGGACGGCGCGACCATCGGCTACGTCGGCATGCCGCACCTGGTCGAGGGGCTGAACGTGGCCCGGCTGTTCAGCCGCAACATCGGTCTGCGCGGCGGCCTGACCCCGGCCCGGGCCTACCTGCCGGAGCTGATGGGCGAGGTCGCCAACGGCCACCTCGACGCCAGCGTGGTGATCGACAGCACCGTCGACCTGGAGGGCCTGCCGGACGGCTACGTGGCGATGGACAGCCGGAAGGCGCTGAAGGTCCGGGTCAACATCTGAGCCGCCGGCCCCGGCGGCTCAGTAGATGATCAGCCAGACCGCGATGTAGTGGCACACCGCCGCGAGCACGGTGCACAGGTGGAACACCTCGTGGAAGCCGAACACGTTGGGTGCCGGGTCCGGCCGCTTCAGCCCGTACACGACCGCGCCGAAGGTGTAGAGCAGCCCGCCGGTGATCAGCAGTACGAACGCGGCGACGCCGCCGTGCCGGAGCAGTTCGGGCAGCACGAACACGGCCACCCAGCCGAGCGCGAGGTACAGCGGCACGGACAGCCAGCGTGGTGCGGACGGCCAGGCCGAGCGCAGGACCAGCCCGGCGACCGCGCCGATCCAGACGACCAGCAGCACCGCCTGGCCGGTCCGGGACGGCAGCGACAGCACCGCGAACGGCGTGTACGTGCCGGCGATGAACACGAAGATCATCGAGTGGTCCAGCCGGGCCATCACCGCCAGCCGGCCCGGTGACCAGTTGAGCCGGTGGTACAGCGCGGACGTGCCGAACAGCAGCGACACGGTCAGCGCGTACACCGCGGTGGCCGCCCCGGGCCGGGCGCCGCGGGTGGCGGCGGCGACCGCGACCAGCACCGCGCCGGCCGCGATCGAGACCAGGCTGGCCCAGACGTGGAACTTTCCGCGCAGCCGGGGCTGGAGCAGCGCCCGCACCGGCAGCGGCAGCCCCGGCCCGACCGCGCTCATGATTCGTCCGGTTTCGGCGCGCTTGGCCGCGCCAGGCCGTGCCGCCCTCTGCTCCGGATGGACCTCTCGCTCACCGGCACCTCCTTCGCAGCTGGTTACGCCACCGTAGGTTAGCTCCCCAACCTGTCCGGCTCGAAGCGCGCGCGTGGCCTGGCCGCACGCGTACGCTATCGAAGCGTGACCCTCGGTGATCTTGTCTACGGTCTGTACGAGCGCTTGTTGCTGCGGCAGTTGGAGGGCCGGCCCCGGCCCCGCCACGTTGGTGTGATCCTGGACGGGAACCGCAGGTGGGCCAGGGCGTCCGGGGCGGACGTCGAGCACGGGCACCGGCGCGGCGCGGCGAAGATCTCCGACCTGCTCGACTGGTGCGCACAGGCCCGGGTCGAGGTGGTGACGCTCTGGCTGCTGTCCACCGACAATTTGTCCCGGCCGCCGGCCGAGCTGACCCCGCTGCTGGAGATCATCGAGGGCGTCGTGGACGACCTCGCCCAGCCGCATCAACCCTGGCAGATCTCCGTGGTCGGGGCGCTGGACCTGCTGCCGCCGGAGACCGCGCAGGTGCTGAAGGCGGCGGCGGAGCGGACCACCGGGCGGTCCGGGCCGGTGGTGAACGTCGCGGTCGGCTACGGCGGGCGGCGGGAGATCGCGGACGCGGTCCGGTCGCTGCTGTACGAGCATGCCGAAGCCGGCACCCCGATCGAGGAACTGGCCGAGATCCTCGACGTCGACCACATTGCCGACCACCTGTACACCCGCGGCCAACCCGACCCGGACCTGGTCATCCGGACCAGCGGCGAGCAGCGGCTGTCCGGCTTCCTGCTCTGGCAGAGCGCGCATTCGGAGTTCTACTTCTGCGACGCGCTCTGGCCCGACTTCCGGCACGTCGACTTCCTCCGCGCGCTGCGCGACTACGCCGCCCGGCACCGCCGGTACGGCGGCTGACCGGCCCGGTTCCGGCCGGGCCCGCCGTTTCGCGTCGCCGTACCCACAACTGCCAGGATGGGCGGTATGGATCTGGCGACCGAGTACGTCCGGCTCGGGTTGCGGTTCGACCGGCTCGAGGACGGGTTCGTCGACGCGTACACCGGCGACCCCGCGCTGCGGGCGGCGGTGGAGCGGGAGCCCGTGCCGGATCCGGCCGAGCTGGCCCGGCAGGCGGCCACGCTGCGGGCCGAGCTGCCGGCGGCCGGGCTGCCGGTCGACCGGGCGGCGTTCCTGTCCGGCCAGCTGACCGCGCTGGAGTGCAGTGCGCGCCGGTTCGCCGGCGACCGGATCCCGTTCGTGGACGAGGTCGCCGCCTACTTCGACGTGACGATCGGGCTCGGCGATACCGACGAGTACGCCGCCGCGCACGCCCGGCTGGCCGAGGTGCTGCCCGGCACCGGCTCGCTGGCCGAGCGCTACACCGCCTACCGCGGCCGGGACGAGTGCCCGCCGGACCAGCTGGAGCCCGCGGTGCGCGCGCTGTCCAGCGTGCTGCGCGACCGGGTCCGGTCCGGGTACGGGCTGCCGGCCGAGGAGACCGTCGAGTACCTGATCGTCACCGACCAGCCGTGGAGCGGGTTCAACTACTACCTGGGCGGGTTGCGGTCCCGGGTGGCGATCAACGCGGACCTGCCGCACCGGCTCTCCCAGCTGCCCGAACTGGTCGCGCACGAGGCGTACCCCGGCCACCACACCGAGCACTGCCGCAAGGAGCAGGGCCTGGTCGGCAAGGCCGGCCGGCTGGAGCACACGATCTTCCTGGTGAACACGCCCGAGTGCCTGCTCGCCGAAGGGCTGGCCGACCTCGGCATCGCCGCCTCGGTCGGCGCCGGCTGGGGTCCCTGGGCCGCCGAGATCTTCGCCGACCTCGGGCTGTCCTTCGACGGCGACCTGGCCGAGCGGGTCACGCACGCCGCCCGCGGCCTGGACCGGGTCCGCCAGGACGCCGCGCTGCTGCTGCACGACCGCGGCGCCGACCAGGACACGGTGGTCGCCTACCTGCAGCGCTGGATGCTGATGCCGGAACGCCGGGCCCGCCAGTCGCTGCGCTTCCTCTCCCACCCGCTCTGGCGCGCGTACACCTCCACCTACGTCGAGGGCTACCGGCTGCTCGCCGCCTGGTTGGACGCCCGCCCCACCGGCCAGCCGATCGGCGAGCGCTTCGTCCGCCTCCTGGACGAGCCGCTCACCCCCGGCCGGATCGCCGCCGAGATCGCCGGAGCCCCGGCATGACCGCCGAGCCGGCCGTCCGCGTCGAGCCGACCGCACCGGCGGCGCCGGAGGTGTGGCCGTCCGCCTGGCCGTCGCTGCGGCCCCGGCTGCTGCGGCGGGCCGGGTTCGTCGCGGTGGTCGAGCTGCTCACCCTCGCCGGCCTGATCGCGGTCGCCGATCTGGCGGCGCAGTGGTGGGCGCTGATCCCGCCGCTGTTCCTGCTGCTCGGCCCGGCCACCGCCGTGGCCCGGGCCCGGCGCCGGGCGGCCCGGGCCGCTGCCGCGGGCCGGCTCTCGGTCACCCCGGACGGGCTGGTCCGCGCCGGTGGCGGCCGGCCGCTGGCCCGGATCACCCCGGACGGCACCGTCCACTACCTGCGCTGACGCCTGGCCGGGGCGCCGGTCCCGGCCGGCTTCTCGTACGATCCGGCCCGTGGTCGGGATCGTGCTGGTGTCGCACAGCCCGCGGCTGGCCGCCGGGCTGGCCGAGCTGCTGGCCGAACTCGGCGGCGGCGAGGTACCGGTCGCGGTGGCCGCCGGCACCGCCGACGGCCGGCTGGGCACCGACCCGGCCGCCGTCACGGCCGCGATCACCGCCGCCGACCAGGGTGACGGCGTCCTGCTCATCCCCGACCTCGGCTCCGCCGTCCTCAGCGTCCGTGTCGCCCTGGACGACCGGGCCGACCCCGTCCGGGCGCTGCTGATCGACGCCCCCTTCGTAGAAGGAGCCGTCGCCGCCACCGTCACCGCCAGCACCGGCGCCGACCTCGAAGCCGTCGCCACCGCCGCCCAGGAAGCCCGCACCATCCCCAAGCTCTGACCCACCCGGGCCGCTACCGCCAGCGATCGGGCCGGGCCAGCAGGATTCCGTCAGCGGATGTCACGACGTCGGGCAGCAGGCTGTGGCGGATCTTGCTGTCCGGAACCGTGAAGCTGCCGTGCGCTGTCCGGCGCAGTTCACCGGAAACCCGCCGGGGCGGGAAGGCGGCGAGGATTCGCTTCGCCGGCGCGATCCGGCAGACCGAGCGGACCGCTGGGCACAGATCGCTGTCCGCTGAGATGAGCAGGGCAGTGTCATACCGGTCGCAGGCCGCGTCCTCGACGAGTTGTACCGCGATGCTGACGTCGGTCTCCTTCTCCTCGTAGGAGATCCGGCGGTGCCCGCAGTTCCGGCAGTCGATCTGCTTCTCCTGGAAGCGCCCCTCCACCACCTCTACCAGCGGGCAGTATGCCGTCAACGCATCGATGTACGTGGCCTGCCGGCGAGCGCTCGGCTCCGCTCCGCGGACCCTTGCGCTGAAGTAGCTGACCCGTACCAGGAGCTGACCGGGGAGTAGCAGTCGGGACGCCAGCCGCTCGAGATCAAGCCACATGTACTTGCGACCGTGCTTGTCTTTCAGACCGTTGTAGAGATTGAACCCATCGACGTACACGACCACGCGGCCGGCCATGCGTGCCCTTCCCCCATGGCGTCGGACCGGCCGCCGCCGTAGACTCCAGCTATACCCCGCCGGAGAGAGCATCTCCGGCCCGACGGCCCCCGCTAGGGGGCCGTTTTTCTTCGCCGTATCGGTTCACACTACTGGTGTGATGTCCCGATCGACTCTGTTTACCGACACCATGGGCGTTTTGCCAGCGAACATGGGTATTTGCCTCGCGCCATGGTCACGGGCCGAGGGTGGTGGCGAGGGTGGTGAAGAGGAGGGCGGTGGAGGTGGCGCCGGGGTCCTGGTGGCCGATGGAGCGGGGGCCGAGGTAGGAGGCGCGGCCCATGCGGGCCTGCAGCGGGATGGTGGCCCGGGCGCCGGTGCTGGCGGCGGCGGCCGCCGCGGCGGTGGCTTCAGGCAGGGCGGCGCCGGCGGCCAGGGCGGCGTCGAGGGCGTCCACGGCCGGGAGGT
>Ga0307500_10000421_pt1 | contig 14289 bp, 13 predicted proteins | sample 14_S_MG_FD_201362 | JGI IMG/M metagenome (GOLD analysis project Ga0307500, IMG submission 201362) | Soil microbial communities from Populus trichocarpa stands in riparian zone in the Pacific Northwest, United States - 14_S | ecosystem: Environmental > Terrestrial > Soil > Riparian zone > Trees... | reverse complement strand
GGGAGCTGCCTCAGCAGAGCACCTTGCCGGGCAGCAGGCACTGCGGGTTGCCCGGTGGCGCTTCGATCGGTACCCGGTGCCACTGGGAGCTGTTCGACCAGGTGAGGCGGTCGAGAGTGGGATCGGGGCCGGGCTGGAGCGTGGCGAAGGTCGTGTTGCGGTCGTCCGGGAAGCTGACTATGAACACGGCCGGGCCGACCAGGTACCCCACGGCGTTCGGACGGTGCAGCCCCGACATGTTCACCGTGATGAATCCGTTCAGCTGGGTCATCATCTGGCCGGTCCGGCCGTCGCTCCACCTGCCGTTGAGGTCGACCACCGTCGGTCCGGTGTAGACCTTCTGCCAGACCGATCCGTTGGACCACTGGAGCACGGCCGGCGCCAGGAAGGTGCCGATGAAGGGGCCCGCGTCGGGGAAGGTGACCAGGATCGTTGTCGCGTCGAGCACCACCCCTTGCGCGGTCGGGCGGCGGGCGTAGGACATGTCGATCAGGACCACCCCGGCGGCGGCACTGATGACCGGCTTGGCCGACCCGTTGTCGGTCCAGGGGCCGTTGATGTTGAACGGCAACGCCGCGGCGGTCCCGGCGGCGGGTGTCACCGGCGTCGTCGCGGCCGACGCCGGTGTGCCGACGACCATCACCGCCGCCGCGGCGACGAGCGCGGCGACCCCCGTCGCCTTCGCCCAGAACTGTCTGCGGATCAGGTTCCGCCGCGGACTGCGGACAGCCCGGTGGAACGTGTTTCGACCTGACACGGATTCTCCTCATGGTCGTGCTGAAGTCTGTTGATGGCGTTGTTGTGGTCCGACTCTGAGCCCGACCCGGAGGCCGCGGCATCCGTGCTCGGCACGGACCCGCGGCATCCGTGCTCAGCACGGACCCGCGGTTTCCGCGCTCGGTACGGATGCCCTCCACCCACGCCCGCGGGCATGCTGCTCCGTGCGGATCCAGCCGGGAGCCGCGCCCGGGAGCGGGCCTGGCTCACCGTCAGGTGCGGCGGGCCACCGGGACCTCGTCCAGGATCATCCCGGCGGCCAGGCCATCGGCGTCGCCCCCATCGACGCCAGCACCAACTCACCGCGCGCTCGTTGCTTCCCGCCGATGAACACGAGCGTCCGCGCCCACTGGTAGCGGCAGCCGGCGTCGTGCAGCGCCGTGGCGGCAGCCATCAGCCGGGCGCGGTCGCCGCCGGGTCCGGCCCGGCTGGCCAGCGCCGCCGCGCGGTCGACGATCGCGGTGGCGATCGGATTGTCGGCGGCCACCAGTCCGGCCTGGTGTACCCGCGGGCCGGCGTCCTGGTGCCCGGACAGGACCGCGGCCTCGGCCCACAAGGCGGCGTACCAGGGCCGCCACATGCCGTTGTACCACTGCGTCAACTGCTCCGGCGGGGTCTCCAGCACCTGCACCGCCTGCTGGGGGAGACCGCGATGCAGCAGCAGCAGGGCGTCGAGGAACTCGCCGAAGTGCAGCTCCGACGGAGAGCGCCGGGGTGCCTCTATGGCGCCGACGATGTCCAGCCACGCCGCCCGGGCGTCGTCGTCACCGCGCAGCCCGTGCACCGTCGCGACTGCGTGCGGGGCCCGACTGAGGTTGCTGGCACGGGGCCGCCCGGCCCGCTCCCAGCCCTCGCGGAACCGCTCCGCCAGCGTGATCGTCTCGTCCCAGTCGTCCGCGAGCGTCGTGACGACGAGCAGCAGCCTGGTCGCCAGGTGGCCCTCCTCGCGATAGAAGGGCAGATCCCGCAGGCGTTCGGCCGGTCGTCTCGCGGCGGGTAGGTCGCCGGCGGCGATCGCGCAGTTGGTGGCCATGCCGAACCCGTCGAAGAACTCCATCGCGGATGCGGCCGTCACCCGCATCGGTGCCAGCAGCTCGGTGCGCCGCGACGCGCTGGCCGCCGCGGCCCGGACCTCACCCTGCGCCAGCCGCACGGCGGTGAGCTGGTCGAGTGCGGCGCTCTCGAGCAACGGGTCGCCGATGCGGCGAGCCAGGGTGAGGGCGCGCTCGACGAGCTCGACCGTGACCGGATCGTCTATGGCGCTGTTGAACGCCTCGGCGGTGAGCAGCCGCGCCTGCGCGGCCAGGTCGCCGCCGGCCAGCGCCCACCCCTCGGCGATCAGCGCCGCCGCCGTGCCGGCCGCGGGCGCGGTGGCCATCAGTCCGGGGGCGCGGTTGATCAGCTCGGCGGCCCGGGCGAGGTCAGCGGCGGCGCCGGGCCGGTCACCCGCGCGGCGCGCCGCATCGGCCGCGGACCGGCGCAGCCGCAACGCGTCGTTGCCGAAGTGTCGCGACTGCGCGGCGCCGGCCGCGCCGCGCAGGGCGTCGGCGGCGGCCAGGTCGTCAGCGGCCAGCTCGGCCGCCTGCTCGTAACGCCGCTGCGACTCGCCGGGCAGGCCACGGGTGAAGCTCAGCCGGGCCAGCCCGATCGCCAGCCGGTACGCCGCCAGCCGGTACCGCGCATTTCCCGCCGCCCAGACCAGCGCGCTGCGCAGCTCGTCGGCGACATCATCGAACTCGGCCCGCCAGGCGGCGACGAGCTCGTCCGACGCCGACTCGAGCGCAGCGCTCTGCGCCAGGCACCAACCCAGGTGACGCGAGAGTGCCTCGACCAGTTCGGCCGCGTCGTCGAGCCGGTCGACGCCGTACTGGCGGATGGTTTCCAAGGCGCGGTAGCGGGTCCCGGTCGGCCCGGCGATCGCGATCAGCAGGCTCTGGTCGGCGAGCCCGGCCAGAATGCCGGGAACAGCGCCGGCCGGCACCGGCGGCCAACCGGCCAGCACCGCCGTCGCCGCGGCAGCGGTGAACGGGCCGGCGAAAACCGCGACCCGGCGCAGCACCGCCTGACCGGATCCGTCCAGGAGCGCGTAGCTCCAGTCGAGCGTCGAGCGCAGCGAGCGATGCCGCTCGTCGATCCGCGGGCCGCCGGTCAGCAGTTGCAGCCGGTCGGCCAGCCCCGCTTCGAGCCCGTCGAGTCCCAGCGACGGGAACCTCGCCGCGGCCAGCTCGATCGCCAGCGCCACGCCGTCGAGGCCTCTGCAGACCGCCGCGATGCGCTTCCTCGCACCGGACGCCGGCGGACTCCCGCCGGCCGCGGCCCGCGCCAGGAACAGCTCGACCGCGTCGCCCGGGCCGCCGTCGTCCGCGTCGACGGACAGCCCGGGCACCGGGAACACCCATTCGAATGGAACCAGCAACCTGGCCCGGCTGGTCGCCAGCACGGCCAGCCGGGGACTGCCGGCCAGTAGGCGTTCCAGCAGGACCACCACGCCGTCCAGCAGGTGCTCGCAGTTGTCCAGCACGAGCAGCGTTTCGCGGTCGGCCAGCCAGCCGAGAATGTTGTCCGTCGCCGAGCAGTCCGGACGCTCGCCGAGGCCGAGCGCGTCCGCGACCGCCGGTGCGATCATCAGCGGGTCGGTCACCGGCACCAGATCGACGTACCAGACGCCGTCGGCGAACCGGCCCGCCACCTCAGCAGCGACACTCAGGGCCAGCCGGGTCTTCCCGACCCCACCCGGTCCGACGGCCGTGACCAGCCGGTGCTCCGACATCTGTGCGATCAACGCGGCCCGTTCGGCCACCCGCCCGACGAACGGCGTCAGCGGCGACGGCAATGCCGCGGCCACTGTGCCGGCCGCGTCCGGCCGGATCCCCGGCCCGGACCGCGTGGTCGCCGCGACAGCCGCCAGGGCGCGGCGGTCGGCCACCTGAAGCTTGCGCAGCAGCGAGGAGACGTGACTCTCCACGGTGCGGATGGAGATGAACAGCCGGGCGCCGATCTCGGCATTGGTCAGGTGCTCACCGAGCGCGGCCAGTACCTCGCCCTCCCGAGCTGAGACGCCCGCTTCGGACAGTGCCCGCTGACCAGCCACAGGCAGAGTGTGCCTGGTCAGCCCGCGGCCGCCGGCGCCGTGCGGACCGGGCGTCGGCGCCGTGCGGGCCGGCGGCTGTGGTTCCTGAACACAGCTCGTGACCGGTAGCCGACCTGGCGCGGGCCGGCCGACCAGACTGCCCAATGACTGTTTGACGGTTGCTCCCGGGCTGGCTAATCTCCCAACATGTCTTTGGGGGATCGGACGGTTGAGCTGCGGGCGCTCGCGCATCCGCTGCGGCTGCGGATGCTGTCCCTGCTCGCCGGCGCGGCGCTGACCGCGGCCGAGATCGGCAGGGAGCTCACGATCACGCATGCCAACGCCAGCTACCACCTGCGCCAGCTGCTCACCGCCGACCTGATCGAGATAGTCGGCGAGGAGCGCATCCGGGGCGGCATCGCGAAGCGGTACCGGTACAACGCCGCGCGCGCCCCGGGCCAACCCGCGGGCTCGCCCGGTGACACCGGCACCGATCCGGTCAGCGTCGCGGCCGCCGACGAACTCCAGCTTGTCTGTGCGGCGGTGGCGGTCGAGCTGCAGCGGCGCTCCGCCCACCGCAAACCCGGTCCCACGCTGCTCAACGACGCCGAGCTATGGGTCGATCCGGCGGCGTGGGAGGCCATCTGGGGCCAGGTCAGGGCCGCATCGGACCGGCTGGACGCCGCCGCCCGCCCGCCGCACACCGCCGGCACGGTCCGGGTCAACGCGACGATGGTGCTGTTCTCGATGGAGTCCGACCGATGACCACGATCGGCACGCTGGCCCCACTGCGACACGCCCCGTTCCGCTGGTTGATGGCCGGTCGCACGATCAGCATGCTCGGCAACGCGGTCGCCCCGATCGCGCTGGGGTTCGCCGTGCTCGACCTCACCGGCTCGCTGCGGGACCTCGGCCTGGTGGTCGGCGCCAAGTCCGCGGCGAGCGTGGTGTTCCTGCTCGCCGGTGGCGTGATCGCCGACCGGCTCCCGCGGCGGCTGGTGCTGGCCGCGGCCAGCGCGCTCGCCGCGGTGACCCAGGGGTTGGCCGCGGCGGCGGTGTTCACCGGCACCGCCACCATCCCGCTGCTGACAGTGCTGGCGCTGGCCAACGGAACGGTCGCCGCGTTCACGCTCCCCGCATCGTCGGCGTTGCTGCCGCAGACGGTGCCGCCCGAGATCCGACGGCAGGCCAACGCGATCAACCGGCTCGGCTTCAACGGCGCCATGATCTCGGGCGCGGCCGCCGGCGGCGCGCTGGTGGCCGTTGCCGGCCCGGGCTGGGGGCTGGCCGTGGACGCGACCACGTTCGCCCTGGCCGCGGGCTGCTTTGCGCTGCTGCGGGTGTCGGACGTGCGCCACCCGGCCGGGGCCCGCCGCCGTGTCCTGGTCGACCTGCGGGAGGGCTGGACCGAGTTCGCCGGCCACACCTGGATCTGGGTGGTGGTCCTCGGCTTCATGGTCCTCAACGCGGTCTTCGCCGGCGCCATCCTGGTGCTGGGGCCGGCAGTGGCCGATGAGACGTTCGGCCGGGCCGGCTGGGGGCTGGTCCTCGCCGCCCAGACCGCCGGCGCGGTGCTGGGCGCGGTGATCGCCTTGCGGCTGCGGGTACGCCGCCTGCTGCTGGTCGGCGTGGCAAGTGTGGCCAGTGAACTGCTGCTGGTGCTCGGTCTGGCGCTGACACCGCGGGTCGCGGTGCTGCTGGCCGCCGCGCTACTCACCGGCATCGGGATCGAGCTGTTCGCGATCACCTGGGAGACCACCGTGCAGGAGCACGTCCCCGCCGACAAGCTGGCCCGGGTCTACTCGTACGACGCGCTCGGAAGCCTCCTGGCGGTACCGGTCGGGCAGCTGGCAGCCGGCCCCGCGGCGCTCGCAATCGGCACCGAGGCCGCACTTCTGGCCGGCGCCGGCCTCATCGGGCTGGCGGTGGTGGGCATGCTCGCCAGCCCAGACGTACGCCGACTGGAACACCACCCGGCGCCCCCGGCAACTTCGCCCGACCAGAAAACCCACGCGCGGTGAAACGTGAGCCGACTCAGCCTGCTGCCGCGCGTCGCTCTTCCCGGAAGATGCGCTCCTCGGCGCGGCGCACCTCGTCCAGCAGTTCCCTTGCCTGATGGAGCTTGCCTCGGATGTCCGGCACGGATGCCGCCCGGCCGTCGCGACGGTCCTGCTCCTCTTCGATCCGTTCGATCACCCAGCGACGCATGAGCGCGGACGGCTCGACCCCTTCTGCCTCGGCCAGTTGGCGCAGTTGTGCCAGCAGCTTCTCTGGCACCCGGAGGCTGTAGACCTTGGACGCCTCCTTCGGGGCGCCGCGAGCTCGGACGTAGTCCGCTGGCAGGTCGCGGCCGGCCTCCGAATCCTCTGCCGCCTCGGCGAGGATCTCCCCAATGTCCTTCTCGCGCTCTGGCATCGTCATTCTCCTCGCTGCTCCCAGTACTCGCGCCTATCCCGCTCGTTGGCTTCCCACGCGTTCACGCCCCACCAGACACCGGCCACCGGCTGATCCTTCGGCAGCAGGATCACGGTCAGGACGCGACCTGCACCGGCCGACCAGCCGAGCACCCGGATCGTCTGGTGCGACTTCGACGCCGGATCGAGGGCCACCGCCCGCCTACTGTCACGCACGGCCTCGTCTGCCCATTCCGGCTCCACGTCGAACTCCGGTCGGCCCTTCCGGGCCGATCGGCTGCGTATGTACTCGCCGCGATGGGTCCAATCGACCTCCTCGATCGACAACTCGGCGACGGGGACACCGTCGTACTCCTGCACTTCTCACTCCTCAGTGTATGACGTCGTAAGACGGCGAGCGCGCCGGCCGCGGAGGCCCGCCGCCCGCCACGGCGGGGCAGCGGTATTGATCATGACTCGCCGGCGTCACATCCAGAGCACGCCGTGGTCCTCATGCTCGCGCACCCGGAACGCGATCATTCGACGCAGCAGGCTGACCGGCGCGGGCTGGCCGTACGGGAGCTTGACCGTGCCCTTGCCGGTGCTGAAACCGGCGAGGTCGGCGTCGAACGCCTCGCGGGTGCTGGGCGTGAACACGACGTTCGCGTGCTGGGCGTGGCCGCTGACCATGAACAGGATCGTCCCGGACCGATGCACCCAGGCCGGATGACCCCACTTGATCGCCTCGCCCGCCTCCGGGACCGCCTCGTGGGCCAGCGCGCCCAGCTGCTCAAGCAGTTCCCGGCCCGGCCCGGCAAAGCCGTCGATGTACTCCTCGACCGTCTGCGGCCTGCCCATCGCGCCAGTGTGGCAGCACCGCGCGGCGACGTGTTTCGTTGGCGGCGGCGCACTAGATTTGCCTGCGTGCGGCAGCCGGCTGATCTCGATCTGGTCCGGGCCTCGTACGACCGGGTCGCCGGCACATATGTCCGGCTCGGTCTCGGGGACCTCGCGCCGGAGCCGTGGCTCAGAGCAGGGCTCGCGGCCTTCGCCGAGGGCGTCCGCGGCCTCGGTCCGGTCCTCGACGTCGGCTGCGGTCCGGGCACGGTCACCGCCCACCTTGCCGGGCTGGACCTCGAGGTGTCCGGTGTCGACCTGTCGCCCGAGATGATCGCGCACGCGCGCCGGCGGTACCCGCACCTTCGCTTCGAGGTCGCCTCCGCGACGGCGCTCGACCTCGCCCCGGCATCCCTGGGTGGCGTGCTCGGCTGGTGGTCGTTGTTCAACCTTCCCCGCGACGTGCTGCCCGACGTACTGGCGGCGTTCGCCACCGCGCTCGTCCCCGGCGGCCAGGCGTTGATCGGCACCCACGTCGGCGACGGTGACGTGCAACGCACCGAGGCCTACGGCGGCGTGCCCGTGTCCTGGACCACGCACCTGTGGCAACCCGAGGACCTGGCCGGCCTCCTCGCCGGCGCCGGCCTGGAGGTCGTCTGCCAGCTGCGCTTCCCCGAGCAGCCCCCGGCCCGTCCCCAGGTACTGCTCGCCGCCCGACGGCCGACCTGACCGACCCGCCGGTGCGCGATGGTCGGCCTCGATTGCCCGGTGGCGGTCAGGCGGCCCGGTACTGGTCCCGGATCTCAGCCAGTTGCTGGAAGCCGGCTGACCGGTAGGTGGCGACGGCGCCGACATTGGAGCTCGGGGTGTAGACCATCGCGCTGGACGAGCCCAGCTGCTGGAGTGCGGCCGCCGCGGCGGTGGTGATCGCCGTGCCGTAGCCGTGACCGCGATGTTCCCGGTGCACGCCCATCGGCTCGAGCAACCCGGGCTTCCCCGGACCGGCCGACCACACCGTCACCGCTGCCACCGCGTTGCCCTGCCCGTCGTACGCGGCCAGGCAGCGGGCCTCGGCGTACGGCAGTCCGGCGGCCATCGCCTGCCAGCGCTCGTCGGTGAACGTCGAGTTGTCGAACGACGCCCGCTGTACGGCGGCCCGCAGGTGCGCCTGCTCCGGCCCGACCACCTCGACCCGCACGCCCGGGCTCTGCACCGGCTCCGTGAGCCTGCGGCGCAACGGCGTCCACGGCTCGGCGGTGTTCCAGCCGGCCTCGGACAGCAGGTCCTGGACGAGGGTGCCCGATGGCGATTCGACGGCCACCTTCCCCGCCGGCAGTACGCCGCGCTCGGGCTCGGTCACGTCGTCGACCAGCTGCCGCGCCAGCTCCTCGTCCCGCTGAGCGTCCGGCGCCGTCGCGAGCCGCAACAGCCCGGGACCGTCCAGCAGCCCGACGGCGAGAATCCGCCCGTCCCGGCTCCAGGTCCGGACCGCCGCGGCCGTCGCCTCCGCCCCGAACCGCCAGAACCAGCCCAGGTCACCCGGATGCAGCTGCATCGGCGCCCCCTCGTACTGCCACTCCCGCAGCACGCCCACAGCCTCGCCCAGCCCGTCGACTTCCGGCTTGCCCAACACAGTCGTCACATCCCGATCACACACCACCGCGCCCACGGTCCGCACCTCGGTTTCGGCCGGAAGCGCGTCGGTCCTACCCGGGCCCCGGCCCCGGCGGGAAGGCCGCTGTGGTGCCGGGTGGCGGTTGATCGACTACTGCTGGACGCTGGTGATGCTGCCGAGTGGGAACACGGAGGGATCGGGTGGGGCCGGAGCTGACGGCTGAGTTGGTGGTTGATGGTCGGGTGCCGTCGTCGCCGGTGGTGTCCGCGGACGGCCGGTGGGTGGTGTATGTGCTGGCGCCGGTGGGGCAGGCCGGTGAGCTGCCGACCAGCCAGTTGTGGGTGGCGGCTGTCGACGGTCGGGTGCCGCCACGGCAACTGGACCTGCCCGCGGCGCAGCTGTCCTGCCCGCGGTGGTCTCCGGACTCCGAGTCGATCTTCTTCCGGTCGCAGCGGTCCGGGCCGGGCACGGCCCAACTGCACCGGGTCGCGCGCGTCGGTGGCGCCGCGCCGGCGCTGACCGCGTGGCTGGGCGGAGTCGATGGTCACCGTCCGCTGGCCGATCCCGGATTGGTCGCGATCATCGCTGCCGACGAGCCGACCGAACGGGACCGGCAGCGCGAACGCGACCGGGATGACGCCCAGGTCCGCGGGTGCACCCGGCCGGCCCGGTTGCGCTTGCTGGACCTGCGGACCCGGCAGCTCAGCGGGCCGGCCCGGTTCGGCGATCGACACGTGGTCGAGGTGGTGCAGCGGCCCGACGGCGGGCCGCTGGCGGTGCTCACCTGGTCGACACCCGAGCTGGATCCCGGCCTGCTGGAACCCGCGCTGCACCTGCTCGACCCGGACACCGGCGTCAGCCGCGACCTGGGTCCTGCCGCCGCGGACGCGCATTCGCTGGTCTGGTGGCACCGCGGGGGCTGGCACCTGGCGTATCTGGCGCTGACCCCACCCGGCCTGCAGGCAGGTACCGCCGTGTTCGATGTCGTGGTCCCGGATATCGGCCCAGCCGTGGCACACCGCAATCTCACCGCCGGGCTACCGGCCTGCCCGGCCGAGCTGGTGCAGGTCGACCGGGGTGCGCCGCTGGTGGTGATCGCCGACGGCCTGGATACCGCGGTGCACCGGCTCGTTCCCGACGAACCCCGGCTGACCGAGATCCGGCTGGTGGAGATCTGGCGGGACAGCGGCCTGGTCGAGCAGCTCACCACCGACCGGGCCGGCGAGGTCGTCGCTGCGGTCGTGAGCAGGTCTGACGAACCCCACGACGTCTACGCGGGCCGGCCCGGCGCCCGGCTGGCCCGGCTGACCGACACCAGACCGGAACTGCGCGCCGTCGGCTGGGGCACCCAGCAACGCCTGTCGTACCGGGCATCGGACGGGCTGGCCCTGGACGGGCTGCTCATCCTGCCGCCGGGCCGCTCCCGGCAGGACGGCCCATTCCCGCTGGTGACGCTGGCCCACGGTGGCCCCTACGACCGGTACGCCGACGAATTCATGCTGAACTGGGCACCGTCGGGGCAGTGGCTGGCCCACGGCGGGTACGCGGTCTTCCTCCCGAACCCGCGCGGCGGTCAGGGCCACGGACACGACGTGGCCGCCAGCGTCGCCGGTGCGGTCGGCCAGGACGAGTGGACCGACATCCTGAGCGGGATCGACCTGCTGATCGCCGATGGGGTCGCCGACCCGGACCGGCTGGGAATCGGCGGCTGGAGCCACGGCGGGTTCCTGGCCGCATGGGCGGTCGGGCACACCGACCGGTTCGCCGCCGCTGTGGTCGGAGCCGGTGTCAGCGACTGGGGCATGTTGGCCGCGACCGGCGAATGGGGCGTGTTCGAGACCGCGCTCGGCGGCAGCACCGGCTGGGAAGGCCCCGGCCCACACCGGCACGACGAACTCAGCCCGATCTCGTACGCCGCCGCGATCCGTACCCCCGTGCTGATCGTGCACGGCGCCGACGACACCAACGTGCCGCTGTCCCAGGCCGAATACCTCCACCGCGCATTGCGTCGATTCGGCGTCCGGCACGAATACGTCGTCTACCCGAGAGAGAACCACTCCATCCGGGAACGCAACCACCAACTCGACCTGCTCAACCGCACCCGAGCCTGGTTCGACAAATGGCTCATACCAACGAACCCGGGCATGGAGGTCCTGGTCCCGCCCGCGAGGTAGGACGGGGTGTTATCGCCGGCGGCGAGCCGCCGCCGACCGGGGCGGCGCCGAACGCATGTGGTCGCGCACCGGCGACAGCAGGTCAGCCAGCGCCTCCGTATCCCGGCGCGACAGCGGCTGAAAGAGCTGGTGACGCAGGACCTCGATGTGACCGGGCAGCACCGTGGCCAGCAGCCCCCGCCCAGCATCGGTGATCGTGACCATGACCCCCCGCTCGTCGTCCGCGGCGGGCGCCCGCGTGACCAGGCCCGCCTTCTCGAGCAGACCTGCCTGATAGGTCAACCCGCTGCGGCTGTAGACGACGCCGTCAGCCAGGTCGGTCATGCGTTCGCTGCCGGTCGGTGAGTCGAGGCCGAGACGCGCCAGGAGCTGGAACTGCACGTAACTGAGGTCGCCGGCCTCGCGCAGCTGCTGCTCGACCGCGTGTCGAAGCAGACCCGCCACCTCCATGAGGGCGAAGTACGCGCCCAGCTGGACGGCATCCAGGGGTGGCGGCGTGTCCGGCATGGCGGCACCTTATCGCTTGCTTCATCTTTGAAGTACTTGCTTCACTTTCGAAGCACTGTTAGCTTGACCAAGTGCTTCAAGTTCGAAGCAAGGGTCTCATCGAGAGCGAGGCGCTTCCCATGAAGGCAGTTCGATTCCACGAGTACGGCGACCCCGATGTCCTGCGCTACGAGGACGTCGACCAGCCGGTGCCGAGCCCAGGGCAGGTGCGGCTGCGGGTCGCCGCGACGACGTTCAACGGGGTCGATGGCAACATCCGCGCGGGCTTCATGCGGGGCCCGATGCCCCTGACCTTGCCGCACATCCCCGGCCTGGACGTCGCGGGGACGATCGACGCACTCGGCGAGGGCGTCAGCGGCCTTGAGGTCGGTGACCGGGTCGTCGGCTTCCTGCCGTTCGTCGTCGACGGCGCCTCGGCGCAGTACGTCCTCGCGCCCGCCGAGAGCCTGGCACCGGCTCCGATGAAGATCCCGCTCGCCGACGCGGCCGCGCTACCCCTGGTCGGTCTCACCGCATGGCAGGCGCTCTTCGACCACGCCGAGCTGACGGCCGGGCAGCGGATCCTGATCAGCGGCGCCGGCGGAGCCGTGGGCGGCTACGCGGTACAGCTGGCCAAGGCGGTCGGCGCCCACGTCATCGCCACCGGTAGCCCCCGCAGCAGCGAGCACGTCAAGGCGGCGGGCGCCGATGAGGTCATCGACCACACCACCACCGCAGTGACCACCGCGGTGACCGGGCCGGTCGACGTCCTGCTCAACCTCGCCCCGATCGACCCCGCCGAGTTCAGCGCGCTGGCCGCCCTGGTCCGGGACGGCGGCGTCGTGGTCGGCACCACCGTGTGGATGCCCGCCCCGGCCGACGGGGAGCGCGGTGTGCGAGCCATCGACCTCTTCGTCCGCAGCGACGCCCGGCAGTTGTCGGAACTCGTCGCGCGCGTGGACCGGGGCGAGCTGACCGTCGACGTCGCCGAGCGCGTCCCGCTGCAGGACCTGGCATCCGTGCACGCCCGGGCCGCCGCGGGGGCCCTCTCGGGCAAGGTCATCGTCCTTCCTGCCACTGCCTGAGGGTTCGGCCTGCGGGCGTCAAGGGCTGGGCCACCCATCGACCCAAATGGGCGGGCACGCGCGGTCGAGGCAACATCCGGGCACGCCGCTGCCGTCATCAGGACATCTGATCATTCCTGCGACGAGAGGTGCTCTGTGCGCTCGATCCTGCGAAGGTCACTCGTTCTGTCCGGTGCCGCCATCGCCGTGGCCGCGGCGGTCACGGCAATGCCCGTCGGGGCCGCCCCGGCGCCGGCCGCGGCCCCGGCGCTCGGGCTCGTGTCGGTGGCCCCGCACGTCACGTACCACCGGTTCCCCGGCGACCCGATCTTCTTCTTCGACCTGGGCATGCACATTCAGGCCGGCGCCAATCCGGTGGAGATCCGGGCGTCCCGGCCCTCGTACGATCGGCCGGTCACCGCGAGCCGGGTGACCCGGACCGGCAACCGGGAGACGCTGACCCCGCTGCCGGCCGGGCTGGTGCAGGACCTGTACGGCCTGTCCAGCTTCCTGCACATCCGGCTGACCGGGGCGGACGGTCGGGTGGTGATGGACAAGGACACCACGTTCTGCCCGAACTCGTTCCTGGCCGTCCGGTCCCGCCCGGACGCCCCGGCCACCTCGCCGTACCCGGAGATGTGCGGCACCTACGCGCCGTTCGCGCTGGGCGGCATGTGGGGGCTGCAGGCCGGGTGGAGTGAGCAGCTGATCCTCGACACCTTCGACCAGGGCCTCGACGCCCCGGACGGCGACTACACCCTCGACGTCAGCATCAACCCCGCCTACCGCCGCTTCTTCGCCATCCCGGCGGCCGCGGCCCAGGTGAGCGCGGCGTTCACGGTGGAGACCATCGACGTGGACAACCCGCCGTCGACCAGCGCCCCGGGCCAGCCCGGCGCCAAGGCCCGCGCGGCGGGCTCGGGCGCCCGCACCGCGGCCGCCGCCGAACTGGCCCGCGCCCGCACCGCGCGCACCCGCGGCGGGCTGACCCTGCATCTCGACGGCACCGCGCCGCGGCTGCCCGACCGGGCCGGGTCCGGCCCGGCGCTGAAGCCCGCCAGGACCCGGCCGACGGCCACCCGGGTGCGGCCCGCCAACGCCCGGCCGGACCTGCGCGCGGTGCCCGCGTTCGGCATTACGACCAGCAACGAGGACGGCGCCGACCAGCTGGTCTTCGCCGCCAACGTGTGGAACGCCGGCCCGTCGCCGCTGATCGTCGACGGCTTCCGCCGGTCCGGCACCGACGTGATGGATGCCGTGCAGTACTTCTACAACGCCAACGGCCAGGAGGTCGGCTCGGCGCCGACCGGGACGTTCGAGTACGACCGCCGGCCGGGCCACAACCATTGGCACTTCACCGACTTCGCCACCTACCGGCTGCTGGACGCCAGCCAGCGGCTCGCGGTGCGCAGCGGCAAGGAGGCGTTCTGCCTGGGCGCGACCGACCCCATCGACCTGCTGGTCCGGGGCGCGGCGTGGAAGCCGGGCACGTTCGGGTTCAGCACCTGCTCCGGGGAGACCGCGCTGTCCATCCGGGAGCAGCTGCCGGTCGGGTGGGGTGACACCTACATCCAGAGCCTGCCCGGCCAGGCCTTCGACATCACCGGCGTGCCCAACGGCACGTACTACATCCAGATCGTGGCCAACCCGGAGAACCGGCTGTACGAGAGCAGCACCTCGAACAACACCAGCCTGCGCAAGGTGATCCTCGGCGGTACGCCGGGGGCCCGCACCGTGCAGGTGCCGCCGGTCGGCCTGATCGACGTGCCGTGACCGGTGCGCCCGCCGGGCGGCCGCGTGGCTGCCCGGCGGGCGCGTTCCGCCGGACCCCTGCTGGTGATCGCCGCGCTGGTAGCGCGCGGGCCGAGTTCGT
>Ga0307500_10000418_pt1 | contig 14361 bp, 13 predicted proteins | sample 14_S_MG_FD_201362 | JGI IMG/M metagenome (GOLD analysis project Ga0307500, IMG submission 201362) | Soil microbial communities from Populus trichocarpa stands in riparian zone in the Pacific Northwest, United States - 14_S | ecosystem: Environmental > Terrestrial > Soil > Riparian zone > Trees... | reverse complement strand
TGCCGCTGACCGGAGTGCCGTCGCTACCGAAATATCACCCGATACCGCCGCCGCGACGGTAGATCCGCCCGTTCCCGCAGTCAACGACCCATCCGCACCGATCGCCGGGGATGCGGATGGGACCGGACGTCCGCCGCCGGCCGGTTCCGTCAGGGGATGACCAGCACCGCGTAGCCGAGCGGCAGCACGGCGCCGACCTGGTGGAAGACGGACGTGTTGCCCCTGCTGCCGACGATGATGCCGACCGCGGTGTCGGTCTCGGAGACGCCGCCGATCGCCCCGTGCCGCAGGTACACCGGCCCGCCGCTGTCGCCGGGTCGGGTCAACGGCACGTCGGCCGTGTTGGCCGCCCGGTTCAACCCGCAGGTGGTCACGTCGTCGGTGAAGCGCACGCAGACGTCGACCTCGGTGACCACCGTGTCGCAGCTGGCGCCGCGGGCCGCACCGACGAAGCACAGCCCGGTCTGGCCGACCAGGACGATCAGCTCCAGGCCGCTGATCATCCGAGTCTCCCCGCTGTCGACCGGGCCGGTGTAGATGCGGTTCAGGTACGTGGAGCCGGTGTAGATCGCGTAGTCGCGCCCGCCGTCGGACAGGTCACGTTGGATCACGACGCCCTGCGGGACACCGTTGTTGGAGATCGTGCTGCCGGCGGTCGCGCAGTGCCCGGCCGTGACCATGCCGATGAGTCCGGTGATCGTGTCCTGGACGGCGAAGCCGCTGGTGCAGCTGCCGAGGTCGGTGGTGATCACGCCGCCGCCGGACCACGGCGCGGTGTCGCTGACCCGGCTGGCCCGCCGGCTCCGCTCGACCCGGTGCAGCTCGACCGCCGGCCCGAACGTGGCCCGGGCCAGCGCCCGCAGCCGCGGGGTGACCGCGGTGACGCCGACCGCCACCCGGTTGTGGACCACGTCCACCCCCCACTCGGCCAGCACCGGGGCGGCCGCCGCGGCCCACGGCGCCGCCCGCGGCACCCGGTCGCGCAGCGCCGCCAGCTCCGCGTAGCTGTGCTCGACGGTCGTCACGGTCAGCGGCCGGGCCGCCCGCCGGGTCGCGGTGAGCGCGGCCAGCGCCGCCCGCGCCGCCCCGGCCCGGGCACCCCGGTGCACCTGGACCACCAGCCCGCCGCTGGCCGGATCGAGGTAGGCCCCGCCGAAGTCGGCCGGCCGCGCGGCCACCAGCCGAGCGAATTCGGCCGGCTGGATGCCGGCAGCGGCGGGCGCGGCACTGATCGCCTCGGCGCGGGCCTGGCCGGGCACGGTGGACAGCACGACCGCGGCGAGAACCGCCCCGCGGGCCGACCGGGATCGCAGCAGGATTCTCATCGCAGCCTCGGCCTTCCGCGCCCCATCCCGCGCACATACCGGACGGCCGATGTGCCGTTCGTACGGATCAGGCTGCGGAGCGACGGTTGCGAACTCTACGAGGGCCGCGGTACGGGCGGCAGCATCCGTTCAGGTACAGATCCGCGACAATCCGGCTTCCATCGACAAGCTGCCGGCCTAGGTGTCGAGCAGGCCGGCGTCGTGGGCGAGGATGGCCGCCTGGGTGCGGTTGGTGAACCCGAGTTTGGTCAGCATCCTGGATACGTAGGTCTTCACGGTCGCCTCGCTCATGTGCAGTGCCTGGGCGGCATCGGCGTTGGACAACCCCGTGCCGATCAGGACGAGTACCTCGCGTTCCCGGTCAGACAGTGCTTCCAGCCGGCCACGGGCCTGGTCGCGGCGCTGGTCGTCGCGGCGGTCGACGTATTCGGCGATGAGCCGGCGGGTCACCGCGGGCGAGAGCATCTCCGATCCATCGGTGACCGCGCGCACCGCGGCCACGATCTGGCGCGGTGGGGTGTCCTTGAGCAGGAAGCCGCTGGCGCCGGCCTGCAGCGCGGCGAAGACGTACTCGTCGAGGTGGAACGTGGTCAGCACCGCGACCTTCGGCGGGTCCGGTCGGGCCAGGATGGTGCGGGTCGCGGTGAGCCCGTCGACCCGGGGCATCCGGATGTCCATGAGCACGACGTCCGGCCGCAGCTGGTTGACCGCGGCGACGGCGGCGGCACCGTCGGAGGCTTCGCCGACGACCTCGATATCGCCGGCGGACTCGAGCACGGTGCGCAGCCCGAAGCGGACGAGTTCCTCGTCGTCGACGAGCAGTACCCGAATCTTTCGCGCGGTCATGCGGCGGCCTCCGGGATGAGCATCGCAGTGCGGCGGAGCGCGGAGCGAACCGGGCGCCGGGCCGGCGCGGTCAGGCGGCGGCCGCCGGAGTGGACGTCGCAACCGCCGGAGCGAACCGGGCGCCGGGCCGGCACGATCAGGCCGGCAGCACCGCCTCCACCGCGAACCCGCCGTCCAGGCGGGGTTCGGCGCGCAGGTCGCCACCGACCGCGCGGACCCGCTCGCGCAGGCCGACCAGGCCGTGCCCGCCGCTGGGCATCGCGGTCGGGGGCCGGGTGGCGCGCCGGTTGACGACGGCGACGGCCAGCTGGCCCGGCAGGTAGTCCAGGGTGATCGAGACGGCCGCGCCCGGGGCGTGCTTGCCGGCGTTCGTCAGCGCTTCCTGGACCACCCGGTAGGCGGCGCGTTCGACGGTCGGGTCCAGCGGGCGCGGTTCGCCGCGCCGGTCCAGGACCACCTGCACGCCCGCGTCCAGAGAACCGGCGAGCAGCTCGTCGAGGTCGGCCAGGCTGGGCTGCGGGGCCAGCGGCGCCGGGTTCGCCTCGTCCCCGGTCCGCAGCAGCCCGACGACCTGCCGCAGCTCCTCCAGCGCGCGCCGGCCCGCGTCCTGCACCTGACCGGCGAGCAGCCGCACCTTCGCCGGGTCGGTGTTGGCCATCTCGATCGCCCCGGCCTGCAGCACCATCAGGCTGACCCGGTGGCCGACGACGTCGTGCATCTCCTGCGCGATGCGGGTCCGTTCGGACAGCACCGCCTCGCGGGCGCGCAGCTGCTGTTCGCTCTCCGCGCGCTCGGCCCGTTCGACCAGCGCGGTCAGCAGCTCGGCCCGGGTCCGCACCCAGGCGCCGACCGCCGCGGGCAGCAGGACGAAGACGCCGGCCCCGGTGAGGTGCCCGACGACGGCCTCCAGGGAGGTCAGCTGCCAGGGGCGGAGCGCACCGAGCGCGAGCACCGCGATGGCGGTCCACCGCACCCGCCCGGGCGGCTGGTAGCGACCCACCGCGTAGCCGGCGAACGGCAGCCCCGCGGACACGTTGGCCCGGCTGACGCCGGCGATCACCACGACCGCCGCGAACAGCAGCGGCCGGCGGCGGCGGACGAGCACCGCGGCGACGCCGACGGCCAGCGCGGACGCCGCCCACAGCAGGTGCAGCCCGAGCGCCGCGTCGTCCAGGGCAGCGGCGACGAAGTCGACGGCGAACAGCCCCACGGCGACGGCCACGTTCAGGACCGCGCCGCGGTGGCCACGCCACCAGCTCCGCCAGCTCACCCCCGCAGCCTACGAACTGCCGCGGCCCGCGCAGGTCAACCGAAGGTGGATCGGACTGTCCACTTTCGATGACAACACTGACCGCCTTCGGCTGACCCGGCCGCCCGCGCCACGGCGGACCGTAGTGGCAACGACGAACCACCACCGGCAGCGAAGGACCTAGCGATGATCACAGTCAGCGGGCTGACCAAGCGGTACGACCGGCGCACCGTCGTCGACGACGTCAGCTTCACCCTTGAGCCCGGCACCATAACCGGCTTCCTAGGCCCCAACGGCGCCGGCAAGACCACCACCATGCGGATGATCACCGGGCTGATCCCGGCGACCTCGGGCGCGGCGCTGGTCGACGGCCGCCGCTACGCCGACCAGCCGAACCCGGCGGCCGTGATGGGCACGCTGCTGGACGCCGGCGCGGTGCACCCGGGCCGAACCGCCCGGGCGCACCTGCGCATCCTGGCCGACACCATCGGCGTCCCGGCCCGGCGGGTGGACGAGGTACTCGAACAGGTCGACCTCACCGACGCGGCGCGGCGGCGGATCGGCGCCTACTCGCTCGGCATGCGCCAACGCCTCGGCATCGCCGGCGCGCTGCTGGCCGACCCGCCGGTGCTGATGTTCGACGAGCCCGCCAACGGGCTGGACCCCGAAGGAATCCGGTGGATGCGGGCCCTGCTGCGCGGGCACGCCGCCCGCGGCGGCACCGTCCTGCTGTCCAGCCACCTGCTCAGCGAGGTCGAGCACACCGTCGACCGGCTGCTGGTCATCGGCCGCGGCCGGGTCGTCGCCGACGCACCCATCACCGAACTGCTCGCCAGCGACGACGTCCTCGTCGCCGCCCGCGACCTGCCCGCACTCGCCGGCGACCTGCAGGCGGCCGGCTACCGCATCGCCCCGGCCGCCGGCCGGGAACCGGTGCTGCGGGTCAGCGGCGTGACAGCCGAGCAGATCGGGGTCGTCGCCGCCGACCGCGGCCACGTTCTCACCGAACTGCGGCCCGCCGACCACCGCCTCGAAGACCTGTTCTTCGAACTGACCACCGCCGCCTGACCGCGTCCCGCCCGACCGTCCCACCCGACCGTCCTGCCCGACAAGGAGAACCTGACCATGACCACCACGACGCTGACCCGCCCGGTCGCGGCGGCCGAGCCGGCCACCACCGTGCCGCCCGCCATCCGCGGCCGGCGACCCTCGATCGCCCGACTGACCGCCCTGGAGATCCGCAAGTCGCTGTCCACCCGGTCCGGACTCGGCATGGCCATCGCCGCCAGCACGCTGCCCGCCGTCGCGGTGGGCATCATCTTCGCGCTGGGCCAGAAGATCCCGTCCGCCGCCGAGATGCTCGCCGTCTTCGGCACGCTCGTAGCGATGCTGACGCTGGCGGTCGGCGTGCTCGCCACCGCCGGCGAATGGACCCATCACACCGTGCAGACCACATTCCTCACCGTCCCCCGCCGGCACCGGGTGCTGATCGCCAAGTACGCCGGCATGGCCCTGCTCGGCGCGGCGATCTCGGCGGTGGTCGCCGGCAGCACCCTCGCCGTCGCCGCCGTCGCCGCCGGGTCCGCGTTCTCCTGGGCCGGCACCGGGGCAGCCGTGCTCGCCGTGATCGGCACCGGCGCGGCGATGACCGCGCTCGGCGCCGGCATCGGCGCGGCGGTCGCCAACGCACCGGCGGCACTGACCGGCACCTACGTCCTGCTGCTGGTCGCCATGAACCTGCTGCGCGCCGTCAAGCCCACCTGGGCCGACCACGCCGACCCGCTGCAGAACATGGCCGACCTGATCAGCCGGCAGGGCACCGCCAGCGCGCACATCGCCCTACTCGCCGCCTGGGTCATCACCGCCATCCTGGCCGGCACCGCGGTCACCAACCGCCGGGCCCTGGCCTGACCGACGCCGACCCGCTGGCAGCACCGGCCAGCCGGCCGCACCGAGGACCGCACCGCTTCGACGCCCGGGCACCGCCCGGGCGTCGAAGCGCGGGCGGTTACCGGACTCGCACCGTCGGAGGCCGCCGAACCGCGGTCATCCGGGGAGCACGGCCAGGTAGATGACGGCGGTGTACCGGGGCAGCTTGCCCGGCAGCACGATCGGGCCGGGCAGGCCGGGACGCCACCGCAGCAACAGGTCGTATCTGTCGTCGACGTCCACGCCGAGGATGAGTTCGCCGCCGGCGTCCCAGCCCAGCGCCGGCGCCTGCTTGGCGCGCATGGTCAGCCCGGGCATCCGCTCGAACTGGTCGGTGACCAGCGACAGCACCGACACGTAGCCGTCCGGGTCGCCCCGGGCCACGAAGTCGTGCTGGCCGGCGAATCCCAGGGCCAGCATGGACCCGTTCGGCGAGAACGCCGCGGTTGCTGGCGCCCAGCCGCTCGGCACGCCGTACCGCCGCTGCTGCCCGGTCCGCAGGTCGGTCACGGCCAGCTGGCAGTGCCCGGGCGAGGCGTCGCAGCCGGCCGGAATCCAGGCCACCTTCTCGTCGGTGCTGGCCAGGATCGGGCCGGCGGCGCCGATGCGGCGCAGCACCTGTCCGGAGCGGGCGTCGAGCAGCACCAGTTCGCCGGTGGAGCTGCTCTGCGGATCGGCCACGACCTGCGCCAACAGGCCGTACGGGGTGTCGCGCTGGACGAGGGTGCCGCGCTCGAGCCGGCGTTCCCAGCGCAGGTGCCCGGTCGGCGTGTAGCTGGCCAGCCGGCCGGGGAGGTGGGTCCAGCCGCTGTCGGCCGCGATGAAGCCACCGCCCTGCGCGGCGACCACGGTGTCCAGGCCGGCGCCGAGCCGCACCGCCGGGCCGTGGTCCGGCCGGACCATCGCGGGTGTGGTTGGGTGCTTGCCGTCCTGGACGATGAACGCGGTCCCGGTCGGCAGCCGCTGGATCGTCACCCACCGGTCCGGGCCGGACGAGCCGAACCCGGGCACCGTCCGGACCTGGCCGGCGCCGGCCACGACCGCCGGCCCCGCGTCGCGGCCGGTGTCGCCGAACTCGCCGGGGATGAGCACCCGCAGCCCCGGCGGCCAACTGCCGGGCCGGCCGGCCAGCCGGAAGGCGGCCGGCCGCCCGGTCGGCGTCGGCGCCGGCATCGGTGTCGCGGTCACCGGGGTAGGCAGCGGGAGCGCGGTCGGCGCGGGCGGCTCCGGCGGCGACACGCCGCCCCACAACCGGACCGCGCCGGCCAGCGCCGCGGCGATCACCAGCACGATCAGCCAGGGACGCGGCCGGCGCCGACCCTCACCACGTTCCGGACCGGAGACGATGACGTCCGGCATCGCTCCAGTATGCCGCCGCTCAGCCAGCGGCAGCCGGTTCGTCCGGTGCTGCCGGGCCCCCGGCGCCGGCGGCGGACGGGCCGCCGCGACACCGACCGGCCCCGGTTCGCCGGCCGCCCCGCCACTCCGGCCGGACCGGGCGGCGCCAACAGCCGACCGTCCTCCGGGCCGCCTCGGCCAGGCCGTGGTCGCCGGCTGGGTACTGGGTGGGCTGGTGCTAGCCGGCGGTCGCCGACGGAGGCGGAGGACTGAACTCGGGCAGTACGTAGATGTTGACGAAGAATGTCCCGACCTTGGCCCAGTGCAGGTGGCCGGAGAGAGCCGTGTTTCCCTCAGTACCGAGGACACAATGAATATGCGGTACTCCGTCTTTGACTTCTCCGGTCCCGGAGAACTCGAAAGGTTGGCGGAACTCGGTCAGAACGTCGCTCTTGGCGTCGTGCTTGGGCATGTTGCTGATGCAGCATTCGTCGACCGCGCCGATCACCGACGCGATCGCCCCACTGACGACGGCCGCTTCGGCTAGCCGCTCCGTGAGGACGGCCATGACTTCCTCGCCCGGCTTGACGTTGACAATTAGCACGTGGACTATTCCTTTCGGTGGAGAGCGTCGGCTATGGCTTGTCGCGTCTCCCGTGAGGCTTCAACTTTCAGTGCTTCACCGAGGACTTGGCCGACATGCTGGGGAGAGTTATCGCTCAATTGGACGAGCGCACGAGCGCTCGACCATCGAGCGACGATGTCTGAGCGGTTGTGGACCTCTTGGACGAGATAGAATGCCAGCCGTGTCAACGTGTCGGACCGTCGTTGTTCGACGCCTGTTCCGCCGGTCGGGTCGATTTCGTCGGCAAGTTGCGCGGCGGAAGTCCACTCGATGGCCAGCACGCGGGCAATGATCGCCGTCAGATAGAGGTGTCGCGCCCCGCTGTCTTGGCGGAGTGCGCGTACTACATCGTCGCCGACCACGGGGTCACCGAGCTTGGCCAGGATTCCGGCACTGTTGACCCTGAGGAGGGGCTCCGGTGAGTCGTACAGCCAGTGCCGTAGCGTCGGGATCGTGGCCCTGTCCTCGCTGACGAGGTCCTTCACGATCTGGTCGGTATCGTGCGTGGTCTGAACGCCGGCCAGCCTGCCGGATTTGGCTACCTGGATCTCCGCGAACATCCCCTGCGCGACGAAATAGTCGACCAAGGAACGGTGGGCGAAGTGGTAATTCCCGTGCGGATCGATCCTCAGGAAGCTGTGATCCTTCAGGGTGGCCGCACTCCCGTAGTCCTTGACGCGGATGTATTCGGCTACGTCGTCCGGCAACTCCGACCGATGTATCCGCAGGGTCCGCTGGTGGCACATCGCCAGCGCCAGCTCTTGCATGCAGATAGCTTCGTCGGAGCTACCACCCCGGGGGGCAGTGCCTGACTCCGTTGCCGCCGCCGCGGCTACCGCAACCACGGAAAGGAAATCTCGCCGGTGCAATTCTCGCGGTTCCTCTCCGGTCGCTGGCGTGGGGACCGTCCCAGCGCCAGTCTCTTCGCCAGGTAACTGCGATCGGAACCCGAGTTGAACCTCATGCGCTCCGTACATGAGGCAATATGCGCGGCGATAATGCGGGCCTGGGTACACGTCACCCCGCTCATGGCGCCACAACGTTTGGAAATTCGGCGAGAGGTCCGGCAGATAGGGTGTCTTGTGGATGACTTCTCGGAGACGCTCCGCCGCTCCAGCCAAACTGAGCCCGTACGCAGTCCGCCACTCTCTCAGTCGGACTGGCTCCCACCCTGCATGCTTCGATGTCACAACAAGCTACCGCTCCTTTCGCCGACTCCCCGAGGCGGACCATATCCGCCCGTCGTGTATAAGCGGATGATGAAAAACATGCCTACTTCCATGACCTAGCATAGGCAGCGCTGCGACTCCACACTTCGGGCAGGCAGCGCCCAGCCTCTCCGCCACCGGCGGTCGCTGCCGCCCCACCTGGTCGGCGAAGCTCGACATCCGGCGGGAGGCCGTCGCACCAGACCCGGGCCGGCCGGACGCCCGTGGGCTCGCCCGCTGGGCGGAGAGGCCCCGTTGAGTTCGAACGAGGAGGAACGTTGAGCGCGCCCATCGCCTTCTTCCACATTGCCGGCTTCCTCAAGATCCCCGGCGTGCTCGATCCGGAGGAGTCCAGCCACCTGCGGGATGTGACGGACCAGATCGTTGAGCTGTCCTCGTCCGCGAACGTGACGCGACGCCCGGATCGAGCCCGGATCGACAATGCCGTGTCCATGCACGAGGCGATTCTGGATGTTGCGACGTCGGACCGACTGGTCGATGTTCTAGAGCAGGTCCTCGGTCCCGACATCGACTTGGTCGAAAACCGTCACAACCACCTGAGCGCCTACCGCCAACCGGCAACCGACCGGCTGCATCGGGACGTCCTGCAGTGGAGCCGGAGCATCCTGACTGTGCTGATCTACCTGTCCGACTGCGCCGACCTTGCGGCGGCGACCCGACTGGTGCCCGGCAGCCACCTGTGGCCGTCCACCGGTCAACCGAACAACGGCGGCACCTGGCTGGACGAGTCAGCGACCTATTCGAGCCTGCGGGAGCAGGCGCTGCCCGTGCCGACGCGGGCCGGAGACGCCGTTCTCATGCACGGCCAGCTCTATCACTCGGGTGCCGGCGCCTCGGCGTCCGGACCGCGAACCGTCTTGACCCTCGCCTATCGCAGTGTTGATGAGCTGGCCGAACACCAACCCGCCCACTGTCGGCTGGTCAGCGGCCGGCGCATCTACCGCGGCCGAGGAGTAGCCCGTGTCTGACCTGCCCGACCTGTCACCTGTCACCGAGGACGACTACGTCCGGGTCTTGGACTACCTCACCGCCCGGAAACCCGAGTGGGAATCAGAGCTCCACTCCGGGCTGGCCGGCCTCGCCGGCCACCTCGCCACAAACGGCTACCCAGCGGTCACTCCCATCGAGCGGCCCGACCTGGCGATCGGCCGCGGGGACATCGAGCCGACCACCGTCCTCGTCTCAGCACGGTTGAAAGACCCCGAGGCCGTCATCGCCAAGATGAGCCGCTTCGGGGAACCGCTGCGGGTAATGCTCGACGTCTGGGGCTACCGGCTCGTCGTCGCGACCGAGCAAGCGCTCGAGACCGTGGCGAACCTCTGCACCGGTCTGTGGTCCGCTCCGGCGCCGGCCGAACTTCTGCTGCGGCACGGCGCGCTCCAGTTCGAACCGTGGCGCGACTACCGCCGCCGCGACCACGCCGGCCTGTCCGCGGCCACCACTGACCGCTACGACCAAGCGATCCACCTCAACCGCAAGGCCCCATTCGGTATCACTGAAATCCAGGTCATGACCTTCGAGCTGTACCGGCGCGCCCACTGCGATCCGACCAGCACCGACAGCCACGACGCCTTCGTGGCCCGACGCGAAGCGCTGCTACGAGGCGATCCGCAATGACCGCGGCCGTCGTGCTCGCCGCCGGCCCCGGGAGCCGGCTCGGAGCCCTGGGCGCCCAGATACCCAAGACGATGATCCCGGTCGCCGGCCGGCCCTACCTCGAACACCTCACTGGACGGCTGCTCAACGCCGGCCTGCTCCCGGTCGTCGTGGCCGTCCACCACCACGCGGACAGGATCCTCGACCACTTCGCCAGCCACCCGTCCTCGGCCGACCTGCGGTTCGTCCACACCGACCAGCGCGGCACCGGCGCCGACCTCATGCGCTGCCTCGACGCCCTACCTGACGCGCCATTCGTCCTCTGGAACGGCGACACGATCCTCGATATTGACCTACCCGGGCTGCTCGCGTACAGCCAACAGAATGACGGCAGCGCGGTCATCGTGCTCACCCACCGACCGGACGCGCCCAACCTCGATGCCTGGTACGTCGCCTCCGACGGCACGGTTCTCGCCACGCTCGAAGCGAAGCCACCGCCGGCACCGCCGCCGGCCTACGCATGGCGCGGCAGCAGCACCGGCGTCCTCCTGCTCACCAAGGCCCTGCTTGCCCCACACCTCTCTCACGATGCCTCTGACCTGTACGCCGAGATCCTCCCGGCGCTCATCGCTGGGCGGCAACTGACCGCATACGACAACGGAACGCGGTACTTCCTCGACTTCGGAACACCACCGGCTCTCGCCCGACTCGATGACGACCAGGTTGCAGGCTGGGCCTGACGCCGTCCCGACCTGCCGCAGGTGCGCATCAGCCCAGCGGGCTCAGGGTGATCTTGTCCAGGTCCGGGGCGTGGGCGGTGTCGTTGCCGAACGTCAGGGTGTTGGTGCCGGCGTGCAGGTGCAGCGGCACGGATCGGCCCAGCAGCGGGGACGACGCGCCGCTGCCGGTCAGTGGCACCGACATCGTGGCGGCCCGGTCGACGCTGACCGTCCAGGACAGCGTGCCGGCCGCGGCGCCGACCGCGGTCAGCAGGTAGTCGCCACCGGCGCCGGCGGCGACCTTGATCGTCACGTCGTTGCCGGTGTCGTTGCCGATGCTGGCCACCTTGGCGCCGCCGGAGCAGGTGGTGCAGCCGACGACCTGCGCGAACCCGGAGACCGTGCCGCTCTCCGCCTCGTACGTGGTCGCCGCGCCGGGCGCCGCCGGCGCCGCGTTGCCCCAGCCGGCCCACATCTCGTCGATCTGCAACTGCTGGTAGAACCGCGGCACGCTGGCCGCCGCCCAGGTGGTCGCCACGTCCAGCCGCACATACCGCGGGTGTTGCTTAAGCACCAGGTCGATGAACTGCACGCCGCGCGCGCTCGGCATGACGCCGCTGGCCACCGGCTCACCCCAGGTGACGCCGTCGGTGCTGACCGAGACGCGGTAGTCCTTGATCCGGGCGGAGTCCTCGACCCGGCCGAAGGTCTCCCGGTTGTAGGTGGGCGACCACTCCCGCTGGTTGATCGCCAGGTAGCTCAGCTTGCGCGGCGCGCCGAGGTCCAGGGTGATCGAGACCGGCAGCGTGCCGTGGCTGTCCCAGTAGGTCAGGTAGTCGCCGTCGACCAGGTTGCGGGCCGGGAAGCCGCTCGCCGACGCCGACGCGGTCGCCCGCGCCGTACCTGGCAGGTACCCGCCGACCCGGCCGGCGGTGTCCACCCGGAACACGGTGTCGTAGGTGTCCCAGCTGGTGATGCCCGCGATGGTGAGCCGCCCGCTGGCCTGGGTGAAGCTCATCCGCCGGCCGGTGCGGAGGTCGGTCACGCCGGTCACCCGGTAGCCGTTGTCCCGCAGGGTGATCCAACTGGCGGTGGCCGGCTTGGTCAGCACGTGCACGTAGTGCAGGTCCGGGTCGGTCTTGCTGACTGTGGTGGTGCCGTGCGCGCCGTCGTTCCAGAAGCCGGGGATGAGCCCGCCGTACATGTAGCCGCCGCCCTCGACGCCGTGGATCGACGGCCAGATCTCGTCCAGATAGGACTGTGCGAAGTTGTTGAACGCTTCCTGCTTCGGCGGGAACCGGCCGTTGACCATCGCGGTCTCGGCCATCAGCGACTTGATCGAGGAACCGGCGTTGGTGACGATCCGGCCCATCGTGACCGGGTAGTCGACCGGCCCGTCATGGCCGTCGTACCACCAGTTGCCGGTGGTCGGCAGCTTCCACTCGCCCTCGGTCAGCCGCGGCATCGGCGTCCAGACCGCCTGCGGGTAGTCGTAGGCCGGCGTCATGCCGACCTTCTGCTCGTGGCTGATCATGTCCATGATCGGGGTGTCTTCGTTGTTGTTGCTCAGTGTCCACGTTGGACGCCGGACCCGGATCCGCTCGTACAGCCCGTTCTGCTCCCAGAACTGGTTGTCGTTGTCGATCCAGAAGCCGGACAGGTCCGGGTAGTTCTCCATCACCTCGACGAAGTTGTCGTAGCTGTACTCGCCGAAGCCCGGCCGGGTGTGCAGGTTCACGTCCTTGTGCTTGTAGGCCGAGTACGCCGTGGAGTCCAGCCAGCTCGGCTTCGCCAGGTCGGCCGGGTCGGTCGGGTCGGCCGGCTTGGTCGGCTGCCAGCCCTCCCAGTACCACTGCGGGTCGTCGGTCATGTAGAGGATGACCTTCAGGCCCTTCGGCTTCGCCGCCGCGATCAGCTCGCCGAGGAAGTCCCGCTTCGTGCTGCACGAGCCCGGGATCGCCGACGGCCAGGCGCGGCCGTACCCCAGCCGGCTGTGGAACGACGCCAGCACCAGGTACTGCACGTGCAGCTTCAGGCCCTCGTTCACCCAGTAGTCCGGCGTCCAGCCGCCGTCGGTGATCGCCTTCTCCCAGGCGGCGCAGTCCTGGTAGCCGGGCGCGGTGGCCATGCCCCAGTGCAGGAACAGGCCGGCGGTCGAGTCGCGCAGCCACTGCTGGCGCGGCTGCAGCATCTCCGCCCGGGCCGGGGTGCTCACCACCAGCCCGGACATCAGCAGGCAGAGCGCGGTGAGGAGGCTGAGCGCGGCACCACGGCGGGCCTTCTTGAGCATCGTGACCTTCCCAGTGCGGTCGCCGGAAAGATGGGATGTGTAGCGCCAACGTAGCAACGACAACCCGGCTGTCAAGACTGTAAACGGGCATTGTCATCCGAAGTTGTGGAGAATCGTCGCACTGACATCGGATGTCTGTACGGATGGGGCGCCGTGTACCGGCCAGCGCCGCGGCGCGCCGGCCGGGCTCAGTAGCGGTTGCCGGTGACCGCGTCGCCGAGCGGCTCGAGCGCTTCCAGGTCGGCCGGGGTGAGCGTGACGTCCAGCGCGGCCACGTTCTCCGCCAGCCGGTCCCGGCGGCGGGTGCCGGGGATCGCCACGATGTCCCTGCCGCGGCTGCCGACCCAGGCGAGCGCGACCTGGGCCGGGGTGGCGCCGATCGACACCGCGACGTCCCGGACCGCGTCGGCGATCCGGCTGTTCGCCGCGAGCGCGTCGGTGCTGAACCGCGGGTTGGTGTGCCGCCAGTCGCCCGCGGGCAGGTCGTCGGCGGAGCGGATCGTTCCGGTCAGGAACCCGCGGCCGAGCGGGGAGTAGGCCACCAGGCCGATGCCGAGGCGGCGCAGTGTCGGCAGCACCGCCGCCACGTCCCGGCTCCACAGCGAGTACTCGCTCTGCACGGCGGTGATCGGGTGCACCGCGTGCGCCCGCTCCAGCAGCTCGGCGTCCACTTCGGACAGCCCGAGGTAGCGGACCTTGCCGGCGCCGACCAGTTCGGCCATCGCGCCGACGGTCTCCTCGATCGGCACAGCCGGGTCCGGCCGGTGCTGGTAGTACAGGTCGACGTGGTCGAGGCCGAGCCGGCCCAGCGACGCGTCGATCGCCTGCCGGACGTACTCCGGCCGGCCGTCAAACCACCGGCGGCTCACGTCGGTGGGCGCCTGCGGGTCCGGCACGATGCCGAACTTCGTCGCCAGCACAACCTCGTCCCGGCGGCCGGCGATCGCCGCGCCCACCAGTTCCTCATTGGTGTACGGGCCGTAGATGTCCGAGGTGTCCAGGAACGTCACGCCCAGGTCCAGCGCCGCGTGGATGGTGGCGGTGGACTCCGCGTCGTCCCGGCCCTCCGGCCCGCCGTACGCCCAGCTCATGCCCATGCAGCCGAGCCCCTGCGCGGACACGACGAGCCCCTGGCCGCCCAGCGCCACGGTGCGAACACTCATGCGATCTCCTCCGCACGGCGCCGCCCGCGCCGGTAGCTGTCGATTCTCCGGT
>Ga0307500_10000416_pt1 | contig 14381 bp, 13 predicted proteins | sample 14_S_MG_FD_201362 | JGI IMG/M metagenome (GOLD analysis project Ga0307500, IMG submission 201362) | Soil microbial communities from Populus trichocarpa stands in riparian zone in the Pacific Northwest, United States - 14_S | ecosystem: Environmental > Terrestrial > Soil > Riparian zone > Trees... | reverse complement strand
ACCTTACGAAGCCGCCGCGCCCACGGCCGCCTTTCGCGGCGGCGGCGTCCAGCGAAACGCCGCGCCGAACCTGTTCCAGACATTGATCGAGGCCACCGCCGAGGTGAGATAGGCGAGTTCCTTTTCCGAAAACGCCGCGCTCGCCTCCGCATAAACCTCGTCACTGACGCCCTCGCTGAGCAAGGTCAGCGCTTCCGTCCAGGCCAGCGCGGCCCGCTCGCGCGGCGAGAACTGCGGTGCCTCGCGCCAAACCACCACCAGATTGAGCTTGTCGGTGGGAACGCCGAGCTTCTCGCCTTCCAGGATGTGATACTGCACGCAGAAGGCGCAGCCATTGATCTGCGAGGCGCGCAGCTTGATCAGTTCGAGCAGTTGCTTGTCCATGCCGGCCTTGCCCGCCACCTGGCCGAGCGCCAGCACGGCTGCGTAGGCGTCCGGTGTCAGCGACATGAAATCCCTGTACTCGCTGCGGGCATGCGTCATTTTTTCTGGCCTTTCATTGTCGGTACTCCCGTCATTATATGAGGCGCGCGCAGCCCGTCCATGGCCGGGCTGTCCAGCAAAATCGCCGCTGATTGGCCGCAAAATTGCGGTTCCCGCGGCGTCATGGCTTTTGGCGCAAGCCCGCCGCCCCGCTAGAATATGCCGCATGAAACAGCATGATTCCCTGAAAGCCCCGACCCGCCGCGCCTTGCTGCAGGCCAGCATCGGCGCAGGCGCCCTGCTTGCCACGCCGCTTACGGCGTTTGCCGCCGCACCGCCCGGCTTCGACGCGTGGCGCGACAATTTTCGCGCGCGCGCGCTCGCAAAAGGCATTTCGGATGCGACCTGGACGCGGGTGATGGGCCGCATCGAGCCCGACATGAGCGTGTTCCGGCAGATGCAGAAGCAGCCGGAATTCCACGAGCAGATCTGGCAATATGTCAACCGCCGCGCCTCGGACTGGCGCATCATCAACGGCCGCGAGGCGCTGAAAAAGCACGAGGCGCTGTTCACGCGCATCGAGCAGGATTTTGGCGTCGAGCGCGGCACACTGCTGGCGTTGTGGGGCGTTGAATCCGCCTATGGCGATCCCCTGGTGCAGCAGAACCATATGCGGCCGATCTTTCCGTCGCTCGCAGCCCTGGCCTGGAACGAGCCGCGCCGCCGCGCCTATTGGGAAACCGAACTGATCAACGCGCTAAAAATCGTCGACCGCGGCTGGGGAACGCCGGAGGAAATGCGGGGATCCTGGGCCGGCGCGATGGGGCATACACAGTGGATGCCGGAAGTCTGGCTCAATGTCGGCATGGATTACGACAAGGACGGCCGCGTCTCGCCGTTCGGCAAGCCGGACGATGCGCTCGGCTCCAGCGCGCGCTATCTGCTCAATCGTGGCAAGTATCACCGCGGCGAACATTGGGGCTATGAGGTCAACGCGTCAGGCGCGGCCTCGAGCGGCAACCGGACCTATGCGGCATGGACCAGCGCCGGCGTGACGCGCGCCGACGGTAAGCCGTTCCCGCAGCCGAGTGCGTCCGCGCAGATGTGGGTGCCGGTCGCGGGTGGCCCGGCGTTTCTGTTGGGTCCGAACTTCTATTCGGTGAAAAGCTACAATCCGTCGATGAACTACGCACTGGCGATCTGCCATCTCGGTGACCGCATTCTCGGCGCGCCGCCTTTCATCCACCCCTTCCCCGGCTCCGAGCGCACACTGACGCTCGCCGAGGTGCAGGAGGTGCAGACACGGCTGACCAAAGCCGGCTTCGACACCGGCGGTACCGACGGCCGCGTCGGCAACGACACCATGAAGGCCGTGAAGGATTATCAGAACAAGATGGGGTTGTTGCCGGCCGACGGCTATGGCGGGCTCAAGGTGCTGGCGCGGTTAAGGCAGGGTGGGTAGCGCTGATTGCTTCTTCCGCGCGGAAGGTCAAAAGGGTCTATTGTTAGGTGTCAGGCGCGAGGCTTGGCTAGCCTGAGTTACCGCCACTTAGGCTGTGGTACTCATCCAAGATGAAATTTAGATAACTACGAATCAGATTGCAGAACAGCCGGGCTTCGTGCGCTGACATTTCTGCGTCCGCCGTAAGCGTGGCGCCGTGACGTACACCGCCGCCGGTTGGCGAGGAGAGATAGCCATGCAGCGTTTTCATCCAGCCAATAGCTTGCTCAGCCACCTGTCCCTTACGATGTAGGCGCAGTTCATCAGCAATCTTGTTAAAATACTTGCCCTGGATAGTGCTGTCGCCAACGGGGATACCCTGAAAGGCAGTTGATACAGTCTCAAGCAGCCACAAGATTTCTTGCACTGCTTGTCGATTGTCTCCCGCCGCAAGATAGTTCTCTGACTGTTTCAAGGAACGCTGAATTCTTTCGTGTGCCTGCGCATCCAATGAAGGCGGAAGAATTTCAACCGCGACCGATGATGACGCGTTACGAGCGATCAGCCGGGGAGGATTTACCTCATAACCCGCTCCATGTTCATTGAGAACGTAATTGATCATGTCGACATCAGGCACCACAAGCTCTGAGTTCTGGTTCTTCAGCGCCTGCCCAGCATCATAGAATGCTTCGATGAACATCGGAGCGTTCGCCCCCGCTTCCCGCATATAGTCATCGAGATCGCTTTCCGCCCAACTGAGGGACGAGCTGTGGTACGATGGTCGGCCCGCAGCGTCAGCGAAATAGCGCTTATAGTGCTCAATAACATGCTGACGGTTGCTATATTGGCCCGATACACGTTTAATCAGCACGGTTAGATCGGAAATGACCGCCAGCGCAATTTTGCCGGGGGGCCTAAGACGCCAGGTTGGATCGTAGTTCAGCACGCAAGTCTCCGTCCTTGGGGGCTATGTGATTTGTATCAAAGGTCATAGCCAAAAATGAAAAGGCTGGCGGCTCCAACTCTGCTTCGTGTGCTTGACCTGCACTGTGGCCTTCGGGGCAGAGCCCGGCATGTTTTTGTGCCGATCGCCGGTCGTTGCTAATGATTCTTGGACTGATCTCAATCAGGGCTGCACGTACTGGCGTCAAGCTGAATATGGAGATTGCTGCCGGCCGTCGCCATAGGCAGGCAGGCTTATCGCGGGAGGAACATGACGGACCGGAGCGAACGCATTAAGCAGATACTGGCCACGGTGAAGCTGTTGGCTGCTGAGTACTATCAGCTAACGGGCAAGCCACTGGGCGTGACCGGTGAAGTCGCTGAATACGTTGCGGCAGAGAAGCTTAACCTGGAGCTGACGCCGGCACGAACATCCGGCCATGACGCCATCCGCAAGACTGAGAAGGGAAATGTTCGAATCCAGATCAAGGGCCGCGCGTTCGGTAAGGAATCCAAGCCAAGCCAGCGCCTTGGTCGGATCAAAGAAAAGGCGGATTGCGATACAGTTCTCCTGGTCGTCCTCGACAACACTACGCTTGAGCCGGTTGGCATGTGGGAAGCTGGTTATGACAGCGTCATCGCGCGGCTAAAGGAGCCCGGCTCCAAAGCCCGCAACGAGCGTGGCGCTTTGAGCGTTGGAGATTTCAAGCGGCTCGCCACACATATCTGGCCGCCAACCGTTCGATAACGCATAGAGACCCAGAGGTCAGCCGGCAACCGAAACAGTAAAAAAACATGGCGCTGCCAGACGAAATTAGCTCGGAGAAAGTCGATGCCATCTCCGAAGCCCTTAGCAAGAAGGCGGGCGATGAGATCGCCGCATTGCCAGAACTGGAAGGCGTCGACTTTCGATGCTTTGGTCGCTTGATCCAATGCTTTTGCTTTGTCGATCTCAATCTGCGCCGGGCGTTGGAGGTGTTCCATCTGGCGGGCAAGCTGCCGGAAAAGTGGAAAAAGGATTATCCGAAGATTCCTGACGGCTTCCTGACCGAAGCGCTGTCAGACGTTGTAAGAACGCTCGACCCCAAGAGCGAACCTATAGAAGAAACGCTGATTTGGTTGACTGCCATCTCCAAATTCCGCTCCTTTCGAAATCTCGCAGGACACGCCGCAGCAAAGCGATATCCCAACGAAGACGTTTACATCTTTGCAAACAAGAACACCGGCGACGCTAAGAAAGCCGGGCAGTCTTTGCCGAAACACGGTTTCATGATTAGCGTTGTGGGTCGTTCCGAATTCTTCGCGATGGTGCAATCTGCGGTCGATAGTCAAAAATGGCTGTCAGAGAGGCTTAAAAAATGGGCCGGGACATATCCAGCTAACAAAGGCATTACCGCCGGCTGACGCTGGGCCGACGGGAGAATGTTACTAACAGAGTAACGCAGCCGGGGCGCCAGTCCCCTCGAAAGTCAGCCTATGATCGAAGATGATCTGATATTAGTAGAGAGAGTATGGAGATATCCTAAGTCTTGCGCACTATACCACCCGCATACATGCCGCCATCGATGACGAGTTCCGTCCCCGTCACGTAGCGCGACGCGTCGGACGCGAGATACAGTACTCCCTGCGCGATCTCTTCAGCATGCCCGGCACGCCCGAGCGGGGTCGCCATTTTCGCCCGTTCCTCCGGATCGATTGGCGCGTTCTGTCCGGCGCCTGCCGCCTCGGTCGGAATCTTGCCCCAGATCGGCGTATCGATGATGCCGGGATGCACCGAGTTGACGCGGATGCCGTCGCCAAACGTGGCGCATTCCATTGCGATCGCCTTGGCGAACAGCCGGACGCCGCCCTTGGTCGCGCAATAGCCGGATAGGTTCGCCGAACCGCGCAGGCCGGCCAGCGACGACATCATGATCACGGAGCCGCCGCCGGTCTTGCGCATCGGTGGCAGGCAGTGCTTCACCGACAAAAACACGCCGTCGAGATTGATCGCAGTCTGCCGCCGCCAGTCCGAAAGCGACATCTCGGTGATTGTCGGCACTGAAATGCCGATGCCGGCGTTCGAGACCAGCACGTCGAGCCGACCGTAGCGCTTCATGACCTCGGCCACGACTTCAATCCAGCGCTCTTCGCTGGTGACGTCGTGATGCCAGAAGCTTGCCTCGCCGGCAGCCTTCTTGATCCGCGCCGTAACTTCGGGGCCCTTCAAATCATCGACATCAGTCACTGCCACGGAAGCGCCTTCCCGCGCCAGCAACTCGCACACCGCTTCGCCGATACCCGACGCGCCGCCCGTTACCAGCGCGACCTTGCCCTGAACTTGCCCTGCCATTTCCACTCCCTTTTGTTGTTCTTGGTTGTCGAATTATCTTATCACGGATGGCCCCGGATCGGGCACTGCGACGTCGACCACGCGCAACTGTACGCGCTCCGAACCCTGAAAACGATCGACCGCGAGCGAGCCCGCCACATGCAGCGGCTGGCCGCGGTTTTGCGTCAGTGCGTGGCCGAGCTTCTGGCCGACCGAACGGAACGCGATGCCGTTGACGATGGCGCCGTCGCCGGACTTGAAGCGCAGGCGCAGATGCGCCTGCCCGACTTCGTCGGCATAGACCAGCTGATGCGCTGGCAGCGCGATCACCGGCTCTGGATTGCCCGCCCCGAACGGCCCGGCGCGGTTCAGCATGGTCGCGAACTCCACGGTCACGCTGCGTGCGCTCACCGCGCCGTCGATGAACAGCTCGTGTTCGTGACGGGAATTGGCGACGTCCTCGGCCAGCGCGCTTTCCATGAAGGCGCGAAATTCCGCAAGCTTGTCCTTGCGCAACGTGACGCCCGCGGCCATGGCGTGGCCACCGCCCTTCATCAGCAATTTTTCCTTCACCGCCTGCCGCACGGCTTTGCCGAGATCGACGCCCGAGATCGAGCGGCCCGAGCCGGTGCCGATGCCGCCCGGCTCCAGCGCGATGGCAAAGGCGGGACGCGCAAACTTCTCCTTCAGCCGCGAGGCGACCAGGCCGACGATGCCGGGATGCCAGCCTTCGGCGGCGGTCACGATCACCGCGCCCTTGTCCTCGAGCCCGAGCGAGGCCATCGCCTCGGCCTCGGCCTGCGCCTCCGCCGCCTGCTCGATGATGCGGCGCTCGCTGTTGAGCCGATCGAGCTCAGCGGCGATCCGCGCGGCCTCCGAGACGTCGCCTTCCAGCAACAGCCGCACCCCGAGATCGGCGCGCCCGATCCGGCCGCCCGCGTTGATGCGCGGCCCCAGCATGAAACCGAGATGCCAGGCTTCGGGCGGACCATTCAGCCGCGCCACATCCATCAGCGCGGTATGGCCGACATGGTCGCGGCGGCGCATTGCGATCAAGCCCTTGGCGACGAAGGCGCGGTTGAGCCCGGTCAGCGGCGCGACATCGGCCACGGTGCCGAGCGCCACGTGGTGCAGCATGCCGAGCAGATCCGGCTCCGGCCGCTCGGCATTCCAGAAGCCGCGGCCGCGCAATTCGCGGTTCACCGCCACCAGCGTGATCAGCACCAGCCCGACGGCCGCGAGATGGCCGAGGCCGGAGAGATCGTCAGGCCGGTTCGGGTTCACCAGCGCATCGACCTCGGGCAATTCGTCGCCGGTCTGATGGTGGTCGATGACGACCACCGACATGCCGAGCTTGCGCGCTTCCGCCAGCGGCTCGAGGCTGGTGGTGCCGCAATCGACGGTGACCAGCAGCGTCGCGCCCTTGTTCGCGAGCCCGCGCACCGCCTCGACGTTGGGGCCATAGCCTTCGAAGATGCGGTCGGGGATGTGGATCAGCGGATCGAGCCCGCAATGGCGCAGGTGCCAGGCCAGCAGCGCCGCCGAGGTCGCGCCATCCACGTCGTAATCGCCGAAGATCGCGACCTTCTCGCCGCGTGCCGCAGCGTCGGCAATCCGCCTTGCCGCCGTCTCCATCGCCGTCACGGTGTGGGGATCGGGCATCAGCTTGCGGATGGTCGGATCGAGAAAATCCTCGACCTCGTCGATCCCGACATCGCGGCCCGCCAGCACGCGCGCCAGCATCTCCGGCAACTGGTAGCGCTGCGTGATCGCCAGCGCCCGCGCCGCCCCCCTGGCGTCGAGCCGGTCGCGCCACAATTTACCGGTCGCCGAACGCGACACGCCAAGAAACGCCGGCGGCAGGTCAACGGGGATAGCGGATGCGGGAAGCGTCATGATGCCTTCGAGACATAGGGATAAAGCCGCCGGTCGGCAAACCAGGGATGGCGTGGAGCGGCGGCGCGCGAATCGCTACGGCAAGGCCGGCACACCCCGGCCATGCCAGTTTCGAGCCTATGCCGACAAAAGCGACTTGCACAAAGAAGATGCAACTTGTCCCCGCAATACTACCCGCAGGGCGAGGAAATTAAACCAATCGTTAGCCATGATCCGCGACAAAGGATCCAGCACGCTTTCGTTGAGTCTCGTCGATCCAAAGAAGGTCGGCAACCGCACAAAGACTGAGGAATTTTCACCAATGTCCGTCGCGCTCGACCGTTCTCGTACCGCAACGATTGCAAAACAGCCCAAGAATTCAGCGAGCGCCGAGGATGAATCCGATGTCTCCGCGCTGATCGCCAGATTGACCGCCGAGGTCAACCAGGTCGCCTGCGAGAAGACCAAGTCGATCCAGAAGATCACCAACCAGATGAAGATGCTGGCGCTGAACGCGCTGATCGAGAGTTCGCGCGCCGGCGCGCAAGGTGCCGGCTTTGCCGTGGTGGCGCAGGAAGTGCGCAATGTCGGCCAGCAGGTCGAGACCATCGCCCGCGAGCTCGAAAGCCAGCTCACCAACCGGACCGGCAATCTGATGACCTCGATCGCGCAGATGGCTGACCGGTCGCGCGGCGAGCGCATGGTCGATCTGTCGCTGAACGCCATCGAGCTGATGGACCGCAACCTCTATGAGCGGACCTGCGACGTGCGCTGGTGGGCGACCGACTCAGCCGTCGTCGATTGCGCCGCCGCGCCGGAACCCGCCGCCGTGACCCATGTCTCGGAACGGCTGGCCGTGATCCTCGGCGCCTACACCGTCTATCTCGATCTCTGGCTGTGCGATCTCGACGGCAATGTGCGCGCCAACGGCCGCGCCGATCGCTTCAACGTCGTGGGCCAGAACGTGGCGCACACAAAATGGTTCCGGGCCGCGCGCGACCTGCGCTCCGGCGACGATTACGCCGTCGGCGACGTCGAATCCCAGCCATCGCTCGGCAATGCCCAGGTCGTGACCTACTGCGCCAGCGTTCGTGCCGGCGGCAAGGCCAACGCCAAACCGATCGGCGTGCTGGCGATCCATTTCGACTGGGAACCACAAGCCCGCGCCATCGTCCAGGGCGTGCGTGTCGGCGCCGCCGACAAGGCGCGCGTGCTGCTGGTCGATTCGAATTTCCGGGTGATCGCGGCGTCCGATGGCCAAGGCATTCTCGCCGAGCGCGTCTCGCTTCCCCTGGAGGGACGGCGCTCCGGCTTCTCGCAAGACCGCTCCGGCGCACTGATCGCCTTCCACGCCACGCCCGGTTATGAGACGTATAAGGGCCTTGGCTGGTTCGGTGTGATCCAGGGGGGCGCGGGATAGGAATGACGGACCCGTAGGATGGGTAGAGCGAAGCGAAACCCATCGGCCGCAATCCGCGAAGTTGATGGGTTTCGCTGCGCTCTACCCATCCTACGAACTCCGCACTCAATTCATCACGGGAGCGCGTTCGGCGTTTTGGTTCGGTCTTTTGCAGGCCACTGCTCGGACAGCGGCGGTAACGCCATCTCCTTGCCCGTCATTCGCTCGATCGCAATGGCGTAAACCGTGATCGCGTCGATGCGCGGGAAAAAGCCTATGGGCCGCGTGGTATCCGCCTTGCCGTATTTTTCCATCAGCACTTCGCAGAAGCGTTGCTTGACTGCCCGCTCCTCGACGATCCGAATCTTGCCGAACACGATCACGCTTTGGTACGCCAGACCGGAATCGCATTCGAAGCGGCCGTAGTCGAACACCTGGTCCGGCTCATCGAGCTCAAAGCAGATGCGCGGCTCGCGTTCGACGTTCGCCCGCAAATGCCCCCTGGCGCTGCCGGTGTGCAGGTATATTTCCCTGTCCATCCAGATGTAGAGCAGCGGCATGCAATAGGGATAGCCGTCCTCGCCCACGGTCGCGATCCGCCCGCTGAATGTGCGTTCCAGCATGGCATGCGCCCGTGGCTCGGACATCGCGCGATCGGCGCGACGCAATTGAGGCGAACTCATGCGGACCTCCGTGAATCTTTGAAAGCGCACCCTCGCCGATTGCAGCGGCTTGAATCGCCCTCCACGTCCGAATAGCCTGCGTAGTGGTCTGTCGAAAAGGTCCACTTTTTGCCAGATCGCAATACCACTTTCACGTGGATAACGATCCGGATGCCTGCATGAAAAGCCGACGAAGCTGGGCGGACCTTTATGCGTTCGAGCTCATCCGCGAGAGCGACATGCCGCTCTTCCGCCAGCTCTATCTGCAGCTTCGCGCCGCGATCCTGTCACGACGCTTGCGGCCCGGAACGAAGCTGCCATCCACGCGGGAGCTTGCCGCGCAGTTCGGCGTGTCGCGCTCCGCTGTGGTCGCCGCCTACGAGCAGCTTCTCGCCGAAGGGTACACGTCCGGCCGGCACGGATCCGGCACCTACATATCGCCTGATCTTCCCGAGCCGATCGAGGGAGGCCCGCCGCGACGCAGGAGGCCAGCGGCGCCCGTCACGTCCGACGCCACGCAGATGCAGCCTCTCGGCGATTTCGTCGATGTCACGGTGCAGAGCGATCAGCGGCCGTTCAACCTCGGACGCACGCTGATCGACGACAGAACGCTGGAGCTATGGCGCAAGCTCAGTGCTCGTATCTTTCGTTCGCTGGATGCGAGCCATTTTGGCTATTCCGACCCGCGCGGAACGATCGAACTTCGAAAAGTCATCTGCGATTACCTGCAAGCCGCTCGGGCAGTCAAATGCGATCCCGAGCAGATCGTGGTGACGGCGGGAACGCAGCAGGCGATCGACATCGTCATCCGCATCCTTCCGAACCGGAACCGGGAGGTCTGGGTCGAAGATCCGGTTTATCCACTGACCCGGCAGGCCCTGCTGGCCGCCGGCGCCACGGTCCATCCGATTCCCGTCGATGGGCAAGGCATCGACGTCGGCAGAGGCATCAGATCGGCACCGAACGCCTGCGCCGTGTTCGTGACGCCCTCCCACCAATTCCCGACGGGCGTCGTACTCTCGATGGCCCGTCGCCTTGAACTTCTGGCCTGGGCGCGGAAGAAGAACGCATGGATCGTGGAGGACGACTATGCCAGCGAATTCCGCTACGGCGGCCGGCCGCTTGCCTCGCTTCAGGGTCTCGATGAGGGTGAGCGCGTCATCTATATCGGCACGCTCAACAAGGCGCTCTTCCCGGGCCTGCGGCTCGGTTACGCCGTGATCCCGCATGCGCTGCTGCGGCCGTTCGTTGCCGCCCGCTATTTGATGGACCGGCAGCCATCGACGTTAAGCCAGGCCGTGGTCGCCGCCTTCATGGACGAGGGCCATTTCGCCACGCATATTCGCCGCATGCGCGTGCTGTACAAAGCGCAGCGCGACGAGCTGGTCGCCACTCTCAAGCGCCAGCTCGGCGCCGATCTCACGGTCGATGCGCCGGACCAGGGCATGCATCTCGTGGCCTTCACACGGCGCGGCCTCTCGGATGTCGCCATCGAGCGCGCCGGCCGCCAGCATGGCGTCGTCGTCCGGCCGATGAGCCGGCTATATCTTGCAGCGGCGCCGCGATCTGCCCTTGTGCTCGGCTTCAGTGGTCACTCACGCCAGACGATCGCTCCCGCGGTCGAGCGTCTGGCGCAAGCGATTGAGATGCAGTCCAAACCTGCAGGTACCCGCAAGGCCATGCCAAAACGTTGACCCCCGGCCGGCAAGCATATTCGTAGGATGGGTAGAGCGAAGCGAAACCCATCATGGACCAGCGGTCGCGGCTGATGGGTTTCGCTTCGCTCTACCCATCCTACCAGATAAGCCCCGCGGAAATCGTCAGCACCCCAACTTGTCGGCGATCCCGCCAAAATCCTTGGCGACGATGTCCCAGTCGCCCCTCGCCTCGAAATCATATTTCTGATGCGGGCCGTATTCGGTCGGTCGCGCGACGAAGGCGGTCTTGAGACCGAGCTTCTGCGCGGCCTTCAGGTCGTTGTTGTGGGCGGCGACCATCATCACCTGTTCCGGCGGCAGGCAGAGCAGTTTGGCGGCGCCGAGATAGGTTTCCGGATCGGGCTTGTAGTGCTCGAACAATTCCGCCGACATGACGAGATCCCACGGCAGACCTGCGAACTTCGCCATGTTGGTCAGCAGCGCAACGTTGCCGTTGGAGAGCGGCGAGATGATGTATTTTGTCTTCAGCCGCGTCAGGCCGGGGACGCTGTCCGGCCAGGCGTGCAGGCGGTGCCAGCCCATCGTGAGGTAATGCAGATCGGCCTCGCTCAATCCCTTGATCGAGAACTGCGCCACCAGTTTTTCCAGCGATTGCCGATGCAGCGTGTCGAGGATCTGATAGCCGCGCTCGGGATGCTTGCGCACCTCGTCCATCGAGGCGGAGTAGACCGCGCGCCAGCCGTCGACCAAGGCGGTCCAGTCGGCCTGGATGCCTGAGGTCTCCGACCATTTGGTGAAATCGTTGATGAGGCTGGTGCGCCAATCGACGACCGTGCCGAATACGTCGAACACCAGCGCCTTCACTGCGGACACGTCGGACATTGGTTGGCCTCCCCGTTTCTTCTTATCTTGTTGTCATTCCGGGGCGCGCAAAGCGCGAACCCGGAATCTCGAGATTCCGGGTCTGGTCCTTCGGACCATCCCGGAATGACGGTTGGCCTCAATCCAGATGAAACTTTTCGAGCTGCCGGTGCTCGGCCTTGATGTATCGCACCGTACCGGTGACCGAGCGCATCACCACCGTTTCGGTCTCGATCACGTCCTTGCGGAATTTTACGCCCGACAGCAGCGAGCCGGTGGTGACGCCGGTTGCCGCGAACAGGCAGTCGCCGCGCGCCATGTCCTCGATGCCGTAGATCATCTTCGGGTCGGTAACGCCCATCTTGTGCGCGCGCTCGCGTTTCTCCTCGCTGTCGAGGATCAGCCGGCACTGCATCTGGCCGCCGATGCAGCGCAGCGCAGCCGCCGCCAGCACGCCCTCGGGCGCGCCGCCGGTGCCGATATACATGTCGACGCCGGTATTATCAGGGTCGGCGCAATGGATCACGCCGGCGACATCGCCGTCGGTGATCAGCCGCACCGCCGCGCCGGTCGAGCGCACGCCGGCGATGATATCGGCATGGCGCGGGCGATCGAGCACCAGCACCGTGATCGCCGAAGCATCGACGCCCTTGGCTTTCGCGAGCCGCTTGACGTTGTCGGCAGGCGACGCGTCGAGTTCGACCACGCCCTTCTTGTAGCCCGGGCCGACTGCGAGTTTCTGCATGTAGACGTCGGGCGCGTGCAGCAGCGTGCCGCCATCGGCCATCGCCATGGTCGCGATCGCGCCCGGCATGTTCTTGGCGCACAGCGTGGTGCCTTCCAGCGGGTCGACGGCGATATCGACCTGGGGACCGGCGTTGAGCCCGACCTTTTCGCCGATGAACAGCATCGGCGCCTCGTCGCGTTCACCCTCGCCGATCACGATGGTGCCTTCGATCGGCAGCTTGTTGAGTTCGCGGCGCATCGCGTCGACGGCGGCCTGGTCCGCCGCCTTCTCCTGGCCGTGGCCGCGCAGCCGCGCGGCCGAAACGGCGGCACGTTCCGTCACCCGCACGATTTCCAGCGTCAGAATGCGCTCGAGCAGCAATTGCGGCGGAACGGAAATATGGGTCGACATCGGCTTACTCCCTTGAAACCTGCAGCGGCCCCACGGCCGCAATCAATCCTCTGCCGCGTTCCGGATAGAACGCGCGCTAGTTCTTTTCGATCCGTATCACCTGCGGCCGGCCGCTGATCACCTTGTCGCGCTGAACGGCTTCCAGCGCGCGGTAGACCGCGTCCTCGGAAGTTGCGTAGGTGATCAGGATGACCGGAACCGGTGACGGCTTCTTTGCCGTACCGTTCTCGTCGACGCCATCGGGATGGCGCTGCACGATCGATTCCAGCGAAATCTTCTGTTCGGCAAGGCGGGTGGCGATGGTGGCGGCGGTGCCGGCCAGGTCGCGCGCCATCAGGCGGATGTAGTAGCCGCCCTCATGGCGCTCCATCGGCGCCTTGGTGGTGTCGCGCAGCCGCTCCACCGGACGCCCGAACGGTTTTGCGCGAATGCCGCGCGCCACGTCAGCGATATCGGCCACGACGGCGGACGCGGTCGCGGCGCCGCCGGCGCCCGGCCCCACCAGCGTGATCGGAGGAATGCCCTCGCCGTCGATGGTGACGGCGTTGGTGACGCCCATCACCTGCGCGATCGAGGACGATTTCGGCACCATGGTCGGATGCACGCGCTGTTCGATGCCTTTGGCGGTGCGCACCGCCACGCCAAGCAGCTTGACGCGGTAGCCGAGCTCCTCCGCGGCGCGAAGGTCTTCCGGCGCGATCGAGGAGATGCCTTCGACATAGACCGCGCTCTGCGCCACCTTGGTGCCGAAGGCGAGGCTCGCCAGGATCGCGAGCTTCTGCGCGGTATCATGGCCGTCGACGTCAAACGACGGATTGGCCTCGGCATAGCCGAGCCGCTGCGCGTCCTTCAGGCATTCGGCAAACGACAGGCCCTCCTGCTCCATCCGGGTCAGGATGTAATTGCAGGTGCCGTTGAGGATGCCGTAGACGCGGTTGATCCCGGTTCCGGACAGCCCCTCGCGGAGCGTCTTGATGACCGGAATGGCCGCGCCGACCGCCGCCTCGTAATTCAGCGCGCCGCCATGCTTCTCGGCGGCCTTTGCCAACCGGATGCCGTGCTTGGCGATCAGCGCCTTGTTGGCGGTCACGACAGACTTGCCGGATTTCAGCGCGGCTTCGATTGCCGACAGCGCCGGCTCGCCGGAACCGCCCATCAGTTCGACGAAGCAATCGACCTTGGGGTCGTTGGCCAGCGCCAGCGGGCTTTTGGCCCATTCGATGCCGCGCAGGTCCAGCGAGCGCTTCTTTGCCTTCGAGCGCGCGGTGACGGCAACGACCCGCACGCCGCGCCCGCTGCGCTCGGACAGCGTCCGCGACTGCGCTTCGATGAGGCGAACGACTTCGGCGCCAACAGTGCCGAGCCCTGCGATACCCACTCTCAGGGGTGCGACCATGTATGAGAGAACCTGCAATAAAAGGAATTAGCGCCGATTGGCGAGAGGAACCACGTTGTGCAACGTTTCAATGCCGCTTTCAAGGAAGCGACGCACCCCGCGGGCAGCCTGGCGGATACGTTGCTCGTTTTCCACCATGGCGATGCGGACATAGCCCTCGCCATGCTCGCCGAAGGCGACGCCGGGCGAAACCACCACGCCTGACTTCTCCACCATCAGGGTCGCGAACTGCATGCTGCCGACACCCTCGAAGGCCTTGGGCAGCGGCGCCCAGG